>FTKM01031988.1_pt1 | contig 39348 bp, 43 predicted proteins | sample 1658051 | NCBI WGS metagenome assembly FTKM01 (sample SAMEA3914794, study PRJEB12502) | metagenome | biome: forest; material: soil | place: Canada | collected 2011-07-05 | depth 0.1 m | reverse complement strand
TCCTCCAGCGACAGGCCGCAGAAGCGCAGGAAGGACAGCCGATCCGATAGCGCAGCCTCCAGCTGCGGGTCCGACAAGCCATGCCACCGCTGCAGAAGCAGCGCCTTGAACAACACCAGCGGAGGATAGGCCGCCTCGCCCTTGGCCTTCGGTTTCACCAGACCGCTCAAAAGCGCCTCGATCGGAGCCCAGTTCACCAGGCCATCGATCTGCGCCAAGTCGTCGGACCCCTTCGACCGGCGAGCCGCCAACGCCGCATCCGCAAATCCAAGCTCACCCGTCGTGCGAACCGCCATCTTCACACCCTCCCTGAACGACACTCAGGGAATCATGATCCGGTAACCGTGCAAAGGTCTCCATTCTGAGCTTGTCGAAGCATTGAGAGGATTTCGGACCCGCGATGGTCGCCGCGTCCTAGTTCAGCCTCAGCCGAACCCGCTCGCGCGCCGCGCGGGCGGCCATGGTTGCGCCGCCGTCCAGCTGCTGCGCCCGGCCAAGCGCTTGCAAGGCCCCGGCCAGGGCGCCTTGGCCTTCCCGCGCCGCGGCCACATCCAGCCAGGGATGATGGTCGTTCGGGTCCAGCAGCGCCCGGCGCAGGGCCGAGCGTTCGGCGCGGGCATAGTCCCTGGACTGGCTGGCGCGGGCGAAGATGTTGTTCTGCAGGCGGATCAGCACCGCCCGGTCGCTCACCGGCGCCATCAGGGTCTCCAGCCGCGCGGCGACGTCGGGGGTCAGGCCGGTCATCAGCGCCCGCCGCGACAGCTCCGACGGCAGCACCACCCGCCCGTCCGCATAGGGGTCGAGCGCCATCGGCCCCTCCGAGGTCTCGATGCGCAGCAGGAAGTGGCCGGGGAAGTCCACCCCATAGACCGGCAGGTCGCACCGGCGCGCGACCTCCAGATAGAGCAGGCCCAGCGCCACCGGCAGGCCCTTGCGGCGCTCGCAGACCCAGATCATGTCGGCGCTTTCCGGCGCCTCGTAGGTGGCCGGGTCGCCGGTAAGGTGCAGGTCGCCGGCCATGGTCTCGGCGATCGCCTCCTCCGGCGTCTCCCGCTGCAGCCTGATGGTGAGCCGGCGCGCGGCCTCGATGGCCAGGTCGCGGGCCGCCGTCGCATCCCGCTCTGGCGCCTCGTGCAGGGCGCAGGCCAGCGCCGCCTCGAACAGCGGGAAGTGGTCGTCGCCGGCCGCGCCGGCCTGGCTCAGCGCCTGTTCTGCGTCTTCACGCGTCATGGCGGGTCATAAAATCCACTCAGCCGAACGGTTCATCTTCGCTCCAGGCGTCGGGAATATGACGCGGCGCACGCCCCGGCGCGAGGGCCATCAGGTCCAGGCGGACGGCGACGCCCGCCAAGCCACGCCGTTTGCCGGCAATGAAACGCAAAGCTCGCCGCAACCGTTGCCGCTGATCGGCGCCCACCGCCGCCAGAGCGCCCTCCAAGGTCGTGCGGGTCTTGACCTCGACCGCCGCCAGCACCTTGCCGCGCAGGGCCAGCAGGTCGATCTCCGCGAACGGTGTCCGCAGGCGAAAGCCGAGAATGCGGTAGCCCTTGGCCATCAGCCACAGGGCCGCGATCACCTCCGCCCGCCGCCCGGACAGGCGCGCCGCCAGCCCCCGCGCGCGCCGCGCCTCGGTCACCGCACGCCCTTGAGCGCCAGGGCGCGGCGATAGAGGTCCCGGCGGTTCAAACCCAGCGCCCCCGCGACCTCGGAGGCCGCTTCCGCCGGGCTCAGCCGCGTGAGGGCGTCGGCCAGCGCCGCATCGGCATCGGCCTCCGTCGCCGCCACCTCGGCGCCCGGTCCGACGATGATCACCATCTCCCCCTTGGGCGAGGTCAGGGTCGGGTTGGCGGCAAGCGCGTCCAGCGGGCCCCGCACCACGGTCTCATAGAGTTTGGTCAGCTCGCGGCCGACCATGGCCTCGCGCGGGCCGAAGACGGCGGCCATGTCGGCCAGGCTGGCGCCCAGGCGCGATCCGCCTTCGAAGAAGATCAGGCTGGCGCGGATCGGCGCCAGCTCGGCCAGGAAGGTTCGCCGCGCGCCGCTCTTCGGCGGCGGAAAGCCCGCGAACAGGAAGCGGTCGGTGGGCAGGCCGCCCACCGCCAGCGCCGCCAGCACCGACGAAGCGCCGGGAATGGGGAAGACGGCCGAGCCTTGCTGCGCCGCCTCGCGCACCAGCCGAAAGCCCGGGTCGGAGATCAGCGGCGTGCCGGCGTCCGACACCAGGGCGATCCGCCCGCCCTCGGCCAGAGCCTGCAACACCCGGGGCCGCACCCGCTCGGCGGCGTGCTCGTCATAGCGTTCGAGCTTGTTCTTCAGCCCATAGGCCGACAGCAGCTTGCCCGAGACCCGGGTGTCCTCGGCCAGGATCAGGTCGGCGGCGGCGAGCACATCGAGCGCGCGCAGGGTGATGTCGCGCAGGTTCCCGATCGGCGTCGAAACGATGTAGAGGCCCGGCGCCAGCGGCGCGGTGCTGAGGGCGGGCGGCGGCGGTTTTTCAGCCATCGGCGAGTTCCGTCACGACCCGGTCGAGCACGGGGCGGCCCGCGGCGGTCGCGCGCAGGCGCGAAGCATCGCGGTCGATCAGACCCAGAGCCGCCAGTTCCACCGCTTGAGCGCTGTCAGGCCTGAGACCCAGCGCAGCTAGGTCGCGCCAGCAGACGCCCTCCACTGTACGCAAACCCATCAGCAGCCGCTCAAGCGCGGTCTGGCGGGGGCTCAGCGTTTCCCGCCCGGCGAAGCCGACGCCGGTGCGCCTCACGGCGGCGATATAGGCCTTCACCCCTCGCTCCGCCTCGGTCGCCATGCGGGCGCCGGCGACGGTCAGCCGGCCGTGCGCGCCAGGACCCGCGCCGACGTAGTCTTCACCGCGCCAGTAGGCGAGGTTGTGTCGCGAGCGGGCGGCTAGGCCCCGTGCATGGTTGGAGACTTCATAGGCCTCGAGGCCGGCGCCCCTCAGGCGATCCTGGGTGAGCTCGTACAGGTCAGCCCCCGCGTCCTCCGAAGCCGGCGTAAGTGTGCCTCGCTCGGCAGCGCGGCCGAAAGCCGTGCCGGCCTCGATGGTCAGTTGGTAGGGCGAGACATGATCGGGCTGGAAGGTCAGCGCCTGATCGATCTGCGCCGCCCAGGCCTCGGTGGTCTGGCCCGGCAGGGCATAGATCAGGTCCAGCGACAGCTGCTCGAACCGCTCCCGCGCCAAGCCGGCCGCGCGGCGGGCTTCGGCCGCGCCGTGGTTGCGACCGAGAAAGCGCAGGGCCGCATCGTCGAAGGATTGCACCCCCAGCGACAGCCGGTTCACCCCCGCGTCGGCGAAGGCGGTGAAATGATCAGCTTCGGCGTCGGTGGGGTTGGCCTCCAACGTGATTTCGACCCGCTCCGCCGGTGTCCAAAGGCCGCGAGCCGCCTCAACGATCCGCGCCGCCCACTCCGGCCGCATCAGCGAGGGCGTGCCGCCGCCGAAGAAGACCGAGACCAGCCGGCGGGATCCGATCAAGGCTGCCTGGCCCTGGAGGTCGCGAACAATGGCCTCGGCCAGCGCCGCCTGCTCGGCTTGGCCCCGGTCACGGACGACGTTGAAGTCGCAATAGGGGCAAACCCGGGCGCAGTAGGGCCAGTGGACATATACCGCCAGTGGGGGAGCCGCGAGCGGCGCAAGCGTGCTCAAAAGAGCGCCGTCTTCAGCTGCGCGAAGGCGCGAGCGCGGTGGCTGATGGCGTCCTTGGCCGCGGGCTCCATCTCGCCAAAGGTCAGGAGGCCGCCATCGGGGACAAAGATCGGGTCATAGCCGAAGCCGCGATCACCGCGCGGCGGGAAGGTCAGCCCCCCGTCGATGCGGCCCTCGACCACCACCGCTGGCCCACCGGGCCAGGCCACGGCCAGGGCGCAGGTGAACCACGCCGCGCGGTCATCGCTACCGGTCGCCTCGATCCGCTGTTCGACCTTGGCCATGGCCTCGGAGAAGTCCTTCGATGGACCGGCCCAGCGGGCGGAGTAGATGCCCGGCGCGCCGTCCAATGCGGCCACCGACAGACCGGAATCGTCGGCCAGGGCGATCAGGCCGGAAGCCTCCGCCGCCGCCCGCGCCTTGAGCAGCGCATTGCCGACGAAGGTGGTCTCGGTCTCGGCTGGCTCGGGCAGGTTCAGCGATCCCGCGGTCACCAGCTCGACCATGCCATCCAGCAATTCGGCCAGTTCCTTGGCCTTGCCGGGATTGTGGGTCGCGGCGACGAGACGGGTGTTGGGGGCGATCTGCAGGGCCATAGCTTCAAATACGCCGTTTCGCCGCCGGGCGCTAACGCAGCCGGACCGCGCCGTTAACGCTGCATTGCAAAAAAGTAATATCGATTACCGATAAGTAACGTGATCGATAATCGATATGGGCGTATCGACTAACGCCATGGACAGCCGATCTGGCCGCCCACGAGACCGACAAGCGCCGATCTCATCCCGCAACGCACAACCCGAGGGGTTCTACAATGACCACGTCCTTCACCCACTGGCTCGACCGAGTCGCCAACACCGTCGCCAACGTCGCGATGATCGCCGTCCTGCCCGTGGCCGTCGCCACGCTGATGGTTCACCCGTTTTGATCGGGGCGCCTTTCAAGCCGTCCCCACACCGGGCATGTTCGCCGCTGGCCTGATCTGATTTGCCAAGTCTAATCTGATCGGGTCGGCGGCGAGGGAGGCCAGTCCATGCGAGCCTTGGGGCCCGGCTCTGTATCGAGCTTTCTGAAGATCATCCTGGACGTCGCCCAGGTGGCCCTCTCCATCGGACTGGGCATTGTGACGACCCTGGGCCTTGCCGCCCTCTTCTTCCATTTCGACCCGAAAATCGTCTTTCAGGACGCCGACTTCAACGCGGCTGACGCGGCTTCCGCGCGGCGGATCATCGCCGGCGGCCTGCTGATCGGCGCCCTCTACATCGCCGGCGTGCTGGTGATCGTCGGCCGCCTGCGCCGCATCTTCTCCACCCTCACCGCGGGCGACCCCTTCCACCCGGACAATGTGCGCCGCCTGCGCACCATCGGCGTGGTCCTCGCGGTGCTGGAGATCCTGCGCTACCCCATCATGCTGATCACCGTCTGGCTGGCGCCGCAGGTGATGGCCCAGAGCGGCTTCGGCCTGAACCTGACCACATGGTTCGCCGTGCTGGTGGTGTTCGTGCTCGCCGAAGTGTTCCGCGAAGGCGCCCGCCTTCGGCGCGAAGCCGAACTGACGATCTGAGCGGGCGCACAGAACATCATGCCCATCCGGATCCGCCTTGACCGCATCCTGCTCGAACGGCGCATGTCGCTGACCGAGCTCGCCGACCGCGTCGGGGTGACCATCGCCAACCTGTCGATCCTGAAGACCGGCAAGGCGAGGGCGATCCGCTTCTCGACGCTGGATGCACTATGCCGGGAGTTGGAGTGCCAACCGGGGGATTTGGTCGAATTCGAGCCGGGGCCGCCGATGGATCCAGATGACGATGGGGAAGGATAAGCTGGTAATTCCTCCCCCGTTGGGGGAGGGGGACCGCGAAGCGGTGGAGGGGGCCTGGCCGCGCCTGAGACAATAGGTGGGTAGTACCTGCCCCCTCCGGTGCGCTACGCGCACCTGCCTCCCCCAGCGGGGGAGGAATTGGTTCCTCGACCCTACCCCACCGCCGCCTTCTGCAATTCAATCAGCTCCGCAATCCCCTTGCGCGCCAAGCCGAACAGCGCCTCGAACTCGCCCTGGCTGAAGCCGCGCTTTTCGCCGGTGGCCTGGATTTCGACGATGTCGCCGGCGCCGGTGAGCACGAAGTTGGCGTCCGCTTCGGCGTTGCTGTCTTCGTCGTAGTCCAGGTCCAGCACGGGTGTGTTCTCGAACACGCCGCAGGAAATGGCCGCCACCTGGTCCAGGATCGGGTCGCGGACGATCACGCCTTCCTTCAGCAGATAGCCGGTCGCCAGCTTGAGCGCGACCCAGGCGCCGGTGATGGAGGCGGTGCGGGTGCCGCCGTCGGCCTGGATCACGTCGCAGTCGATGGAGATCTGCCGCTCGCCCAGGGCCTTCATATCGGTGATGGCGCGCAGGGAGCGGCCGATCAGGCGCTGGATTTCCTGGGTGCGGCCGGATTGCTTGCCCTGGGCCGCCTCGCGCCGGCCCCGGGTATGGGTGGCGCGGGGCAGCATGCCGTATTCCGCCGTGACCCAGCCCTGACCCTTGCCGCGCAGGAAGGGCGGCACGCCCTCGTCCAGGCTGGCGGTGACCAGAACCTTGGTGTGACCGAAGCTGACCAGGCAGGAGCCTTCGGCATAGCGATTGACGCCGGTCTCCAGGGTCACCGTGCGCAGGGCGTCGGAGCGGCGTTCGGAGGGGCGCATGGTATGTCCTTGAAACTGGCGCGACTTGTGCGAAGCCGCCGCGCGCTTATCCTAGAAGACAAGCTCCGCGTCCATCCGCGCGGGCGCAAGTTCCGGAGACCCGCCACCCCGCCGATGAGCAGCCTGATCCACCCCGCCGCCGGACCCAGCCTGACCGAGCTGGACGAACGCGCCCGCGACATCTTTCGCCGGGTAGTGGAAAGCTATCTGGAAACCGGCGAGCCAGTGGGCTCGCGCACCTTGTCCAAGGGCGGCGTGCACCTGTCGCCGGCCTCCATCCGCAACACCCTGCAAGACCTGGCCCAGCTCGGCCTGCTCGATTCGCCGCACATCAGCGCCGGCCGGATGCCAACCCACGCGGGCCTGCGCCTGTTCGTCGATGGCCTGCTGGAAGTCGGCGACCTGACCGAGGCGGAGCGAAAGACCATCGACGCGCGCCTGTTCTCGCGCGGGCAGGGGTTCGAGGAGGTGATGAACGAGGCCAGCGCCCTGCTGTCTGGCCTGGCCGGCGGCGCCGGCGTGGTGGTGGCGCCCGTGCGCGACGCCGGGGTCAAGCATGTGGAGTTTGTCGCCCTGGGCGCCGATCAGGCCCTGGCGGTGATGGTGTTCGAGGACGGGGTGGTGGAGAACCGGCTGATGCGCAAGCCGGCGGGCCTGACCCCCTCGGCCTTGCAGGAGGCCTCCAACTTCCTCAACAGCCGGCTCAAGGGCCGCACCTTGAGCGAAACCAAGTCGGAGATGCGCGGCGAGCTGGACCGCGCCCGCACCGAGCTGGACGAGACCGCCGCGCGGCTGGTGGAGGATGGCCTGGCCGCCTGGGGCGGCGGGGAGGGCTCGGAGCGGGCGCTGATCGTGCGCGGCCGCGCCAACCTTTTGGGCGACGCAACGGTGTTGGAGGATCTTGAGCGGGTCCGCATGCTGTTCGACGACCTGGAGCAGAAGGAACAGCTGATCGGCCTGCTGGACGACGTCCGCACCGCCGAAGGCGTGCGCATTTTCATCGGCGCGGAAACACGTCTGTTTTCGCTTTCGGGTTCCGCTGTGATCGCGGCGCCCTATATGACGGGGCGACAGAAGGTGCTGGGCGCGATCGGCGTGATCGGGCCCGCGCGCCTGAACTACGCTCGGGTGATCCCGCTGGTGGACTATACCGCCAGGGTGCTCGGGCGGCTTTTGAACGCTTAGAGGACGCTTGATCACCATGACCGACGATTGGACGCCGGCCGAAGACACCGAAGACATGCTGGAAGGCGAAGACGCGCAAGCCATCGACGTCGAGGCGCTGCAGGCCGAGGTGGCCGAGTTGCGCGAGAAGATGCTGCGCGTGGCGGCCGACGCCGAAAACGCCAAGCGCCGGGCCGAACGCGAGGCCAACGACGGCCGCGCCTTTGCGATCCAGCGATTCGCCACCGACCTGCTGGGCGTGGCCGACAATCTGCAACGGGCCATGCAGCACGCGCCCCGCGATTCCGACGATCCGCTGGTGAAGAACCTCGCCATCGGCCTGGAGATGACGGAAAAAGCGCTGCTGACGGCCTTCGAGCGCAACGGGCTGAAGCGGATCGATCCCACGCGGGGCGAAAAGTTCGACCCGCACCAGCACCAGGCGATGATGGAACAGCATGCCGACGACGTCGGCCCCGGTGTGGTCTTGCAGGTGATGCAGTCCGGCTACGACCTGTTCGGCCGCAATGTGCGGCCCGCGATGGTGGTGGTGTCGGCGAAGGGTTCGGGCGGCGGTGCGGAATCAGGCGGCGGTGGGGCCAACCCCTATGCCCAGGCAGGCTCCGAAGCCGGCGCCGAGGTGGATCGGAAGGCTTAGGGGCTTCACCAAATTCCGCTCATCCCGGCGAATGCCGGGACCCAGATCATGGGGCGCGGAAAGATCGGGTTGGCCCTGAAATCGTTGTAGCGCCTGACCTTGAACGGGCTGGCGCTATACGATCTGGGTCCCGGCATTCGCCGGGATGAGCGGTTTAAATAGGCGTCCTAAGCCGCAGCCCACCGGCGCGGATCGAGCACCGTCGGGTCTTCAAGCGCCATCTCGTTCCAGTCCAGCTCAGGCGGCGGGCTCATGGCGGCCGCGACCACCGCCTGCAGCTCCGGCGCGCTGGCGACACCGACGATCACCGAAGAGGCTTCCTGGCGAGATAGGGCGAAGCCCAGCGCCGCCTGAAGCGGGTCGGACTTGCCTTCGGCGATCATGCGGCGGACACGGGACAGGCCCGTGGCGGCGCCCTTGAGCGGCCCAGGCACCCGGTCGGGGGGCAGGAACAGCAGGCCTTGCAGGAAGATGGAGCGCATCTGCACCTCGATCCCCGCCTCGGCGAGACGGGCGAAGGTGCCATCGACCAGCAGCCGCTGGTCCAGCAGGCTGGCCGGCGCCTGGATGATGTCGGGCTTGAACCGGCGGGCGACGCCCAGCGGATCGTCCGAGGCGTAGACCGAGATCCCGACCCGTTGAAACAGGCCTTCGTCACGCAGCTGCAGCAGCCGCGTCCAGGCTTCGCCGCCCAACGGGCTGAACAGATCGCCGGCCACTTGCACGACGATGGCGTCGGCGCGCTGCAGGCCGAGCCGCTTCAGCGAGCCGCGCGCCTCGTCCTCGATATGGTCGGCGCCGCGATCGACGCGGCCGGTCTTGACGATGACGCGGAAGGGGCAGGGCGCGGGCATGCGGTCGCCGATCACCTGCTCGCCGTAACCCGACGGCGCCGCGGCGTCGAAAACCTTGATCCCGGAGCGAGCGGCGATGGCCAAGATGTCGCCGATTTCCGCGTCGGGCGAACGACCACGCGCAGTGGCGCCGGTCGTTGCGTCGAGACGGAACTGGGCGGCCCCGAGGCCGAGCTTGGAGAGTGGAGCTTGCAACGCCTATCCCACCGACTGTTCGTCTTTGAGCGGACCTTGCGCGCAAAACGATTAAAGAAGCGGTAGCGGCGGCGCGACTTGGCCGGATCGCTCCCGAAAGGCTAGAATTCCCGCCATGGACGCCTTTCCCGCCTTCTTCCCCCTGGCCGGCCGCAGGGTCGTGGTCGCCGGCTCCGGCGAGGCGGCGGAGAACAAGGCGCGGCTGTTCGACGGCTCGCCCGCGACCCTGATCCGGTTGACGGAAGCCGAGGCGGACGCCCCCGGCGCCTTCGACGGCGCGGCCCTGGTTTTCCTGGCCAGCGTGGACGAGGGGTTTCTGGAGCGAGCGGCGGCGGCGGCGCGGGCGACCGGCGCGGCGGTGAACGTGGTGGACCATCCGGCCCTGTGCGATTTCTACACCCCAGCCCTGATCGACCGGGGCGCCGTGGTGGCCGCCGTTGGCGCGACCGGCGCGGCCCCGTTGCTGGCCGCCATGCTGCGCAACGACATCGAGGCCCTGCTGCCGGAAGGTACAGGCCGCATCGCCGACCTGTTCCGCGCCACCCGCGACGATGTTCGCGCGGCCTTGCCGGACATGGGGCCGAGACGGGCGTTTTTGCGCCAGGCGCTGCGGAGCCCGGCGGCGGAGGCGGCGATGGCGGGCGACGCCCCGCGCGCGGAGGCGATGCTGCGGGAAGCCCTGTCGAACTTTGACGGCGCCGCGACTATGGGGCGGGTCGATTTCATCGTCGGCGACGGTCCCGCCGACCTGCTCAGCCTGCGCGCCGCGCGCCTGCTCAGTCAGGCCGACGTGCTGATCGCCGATCCCGAGGGTTCCGCCGACATCCTGGCCCTGGCCCGCCGTGATGCCCGCCGACTGCCGTTGGCCGAGATGGCGACGCTGCGGCTGATTGAGCTGGCGGGGGAGGGGTTGAGGGTGGTGTGCGTGACGGCCGGTGAGGTCGATCCGGCCATACCGCGTGCTGTGAAGCTGTCGGGGGCAGGCGTTGAGGTGCTGCGGCTGGCGGCGGTCGGCAGCTGACGCGCGGCGGAGCAGCGATTTGGTAGGCTTGAGGCCGAAGGAGCGCGGAGGTTGCCGCTCGTGGGAGACAGACCCCGAAGGACCTATTTTCGCTTGGCGAGCGCGACGAGCTCATCGACCTGACCTGGATTTAGCTTCTCCCATTGGTCGGACTGACCGCAAGAGTAGTTCACCTGCAATGCGCCGCGAGCGAACCGAGGCAGCCTCTGTGTCGGCGAGGACAGGAACAGGAGGTATTCGCCACCCAGGTCGTTACTCATGCCCTTGTCGAGATAAAAGCCACCGCTGTCACGATAGGTGAACACGTCGATACGGGGCGGAGCACGCCCCTTGAACGAGCGCAACGTCTGGACGTGGTAGAGCGTCCAAGAGTTGTCTTCATCGGACCAGTGGTTGTCGGCGGCAACAAGTTTGACCTTCACAACCCATTTGGAGTCCTTGAACTCCTGGCGGATCGTCGTCTTGGCGTTGTCTATGCCGCCGTAGCTGCACAAGGCATGGGCGGGAAGCGCCGTTCCCAGCAATAGCGCCGCCGTGATAATGCCCTCGATCAACCTCATCATCGAAGGCTAAGCCCGTGGTGAGGCTTCCGCAACGGGACGTACCCAGCAGCATGCCCTTCGCCCGCTGATCTCCCTTAAAGCCGCATGCCGAGCCTGTTTTCGAGGTCAGATCTTAGTCAAGGACCGCTACGCGGCCGCAGAGCGGCGGCCCTTCGGGCCGTCCTTGAGTAAGGTCTGACCTCGAAATATCATTCCATCATGCGGTTTGCGGGCGGTGTGGCCTGGGAGCTAGACTCTCGTCATCAAGCTAAGGCTAATCGCAGTCGCGCTTGTGTAACTACAAAATTATAATTATATCGTCCTCATGATCGGCGTTCGATTTGAATGGGACGAGGCCAAGAACCGCTCAAATCAGCGCAAGCATGATGGCGTGAGTTTCGAGGAAGCGGCGCGGGTATTTCAGGACCCGCTCCATGTGTCTGTGCAGGACCGCTTCGATGGCGGCGAGCAACGATGGCAGACCGTTGGGACGGTCGAGCGCTTCATGATCCTGGTGGTGGCACACACCATCATCGAGGAAGACGACGACGGGGGATCGATTGAGATCATCCGCATCATTTCAGCGCGACGCGCTACGCCGAGAGAAAGGCGACGCTATGAAAACGAAAACAGTTAGCTACACGGCGGATAAGCCGCTGACCGACGCGCAACGCGAGCATCTCGCCCAACTGGCTGCTCTGCCGGACGAGTCGATCGACACCAGCGACATTCCCGAGCTGACCGACGAAGCCTGGAATGGCGGCGTTCGGGGGCGTTTCTATCGGCCCGTCAAACAGCAGATCACCGCTCGCGTTGACGCCGACGTGTTGGATTGGCTCAAGTCGCAGGGCAAGGGCTATCAGGGACGGCTGAACGCCATTCTTCGGCGGGAAATGCTGGCCTCCATTAAACTACAGAAACGGCCTGCTTAAGGCCCCTCTACCCCCGCCCCGTAATCTCCGCCAAGGCCGCCGCGACCTGGGTCACGTCATAGGGCTTCCTGATAATCGGCGCCCCGAACCCCTGCGGCGCCATCTTGGAATCGCCGTAGCCGGTGGCGAAGACGAAGGGCACGCCTCTCGCCGCCAGGGCTTCGGCGACCGGCAGCACCGAAACGCCGTTCAGGTTGGCGTCGAGCACGGCGGCGTCCAGCGGCAGATCGACCATGCGCATGGCCTCTTCCAGGTCCGCCGCCGAGCCCATGATCCGGGCGCCGGCTTCTTGCAGCCCCGATTCCAGCTCCAGGGTCAGCAACAGCGCGTCTTCGACGATCAGCAGGCGCAGGCCATCGATCTTGGCGGACTGGCCCTGGTTGGCCGAGCCCACCGAAGCGCCTTGCACCGGCGCGGGCGGCTCCGCCTCGGGGGCGGCTTCCGGCGCGGCGAAGCGGGCCAGAGCGTCGGCCGAGGCGGTCAGGGTCGCCCGCACCCCCTCACGCCGGTAGTCGATCTTCACCGACCCGCCCAGTTCGCGGCCGGTGACCTTTTCCAGCAGGGTGGAGCCGAAGCCGGTGCGGGTGGGCGTCGGCACCACCGGCCCCTCGCTCTCAGCCCACTCCAGCTCGAGGCCGCCGCCGGGCCGTTCACGCCAGCGCACATCGACCCGGCCGGCCTCCACCGACAGGGCGCCAAACTTGATCGCGTTGGTGGCCAGCTCGTGCAGGGCCAGCGACAGGGCGTTGGCCGCTCGGGGCGTGAGGGCGACATCGGGGCCCTCCCAGCGCGTCTGGCCGGGCGCAAGGCCACCCAGCTCGGCGGCGGCGATGTTGCGCAGGTCCGCCCCGCGCCACCGGGTCGCCGTCAGCAGTTGGTGGGCCGAGGCCATGGCCTTGAGCCGGCCGGTGAAGGTCTTGAGGAAGCCTTCCAGCGAGGCGGCGCGGCGCGCCGACTGCAGCGCCAAGGACTGCACCGCCGCCAGTACATTCTTGATACGGTGGTCCAGTTCCGCCACCAGAGTCTCGCGCCGGTCGTCCTCACGGCGCGTGGCGGCGATATCGGCGACGATGGCGGCCATGTTCTCCAACGCGGCGAGGTCGGCCGGCGACGGGTTCGAGCGGGCGGCCTCATCGCCCAGGCAGAGGAAGCCGAAGGGCTGGTCGCCGCCCTCGGTCAAAGGCAGAGCGGCGAAGAAGCGCACGCCGCCGGCTTGGCCCGCGAAGCCGGCCGCTTCGGCGTCGCGGGTCAGGTCGCCACTGACGAAGACCCGCGCATCGGCTGTCCGGCCGCCGGCGAAATCGAGCGCGAGCGGCCAAGCGGCGCCCGCCGCCTGTTCGGCGCCGTCCTCCGCGATCATGACGACGGCGGCTTTCGAGACGTTCAGCGTTGCGGCGGCGAAACGGACGACGCGCTCCAGGCGCGGATCCGCGCTCGCCGCGATGCTGTCATCGATCGGTCCAGGAGTGGCGAAATTCATGAAGGATGGGGGTTCCCGCACATGTCTCTGTTCCGTCTTCCCCGCGCTCACGCCATGCTCGTGAACGGAAACTCAAGTCTTGAAGGTACAGAATATCTTGCGAAGGCACTAGGAAAGCGTATTGCACGATTTCGTGGTCCCGACCCATCCAGGGGTTGGCGCTGGCCGGCGACGGGGAAGGAACTTTGCGGTTCCGCTTCGCGTTCCGGCCTCGCTGATCCCCTGACCCGAGCCCCTGGAGGAACCCATGGCCGCCAAGTCCCTGGCCAACGACACCGCCGACCGTGCCGACAAGACCATTCTTGAAGTGGAAAAGAACGTCCACGAGCTGACCGAGCGCGCCGACAAGGCCATGCAGGAGGGCTTGGAGCGTCTGCGCATCCAAGGCCGCGTCTATGCCGAGGAAGCCGAACGCCGGCTCGAAGACACCCAGAAATATGTGGTGGAACGGGTGCATGAGCGCCCCCTGACCATCACCTTCGCCGCGCTTGGCGTCGGCATGCTGCTGGGTCTGCTCCTGGGTGGCGGTCGCCGCCGGTGATCCTGAGGCGGGTTCTCCTGCTGGTCGCCGCTGTCGCGGCCTTGATGGCCGCGACCGGTGTCATCACGATCGCCATCGCCTTTGCTGTCTATGCGGCCTTCGAGCCGATGATCGGCCGCGCCTATGCCGCCGCCGCAACGGCGGGCATCTTCGCGGCCCTCATCGGTCTGGCCGCGCTTATTCTCGTGATGATGGCCGAGGGCAAACGGAGGCGTCGCGCAAGCGCCACCTCGCGGCCCGACGCCGGCCTCATGGAGCAGATCATGGGCCTCGTCCGTGAAAAGCCCTTCGCCGCGGCTGGCATAGCCGCCGCCGCCGGCCTGATGGCCATGCGCAACCCCCGCATGATCGGCGCCGTCCTGGGCGCCTTCCTCGAAGGCTGGCGCGGCGGGTCGGCGATGCGGAAGAAGCCGTAAGGCGCTCAGCCTGATCCCGACCTTAGGTCGGGATCGTTGATCTGCAACACCAACTGCCTCGCGGGTTGTCCTGAACTCTGCGCCCTTCGTGTGCTCTGTGGTTAAACCGTCAAAGGTCGCGCCAAGCCGCTCATGCACAGAAGATTCACCACGAAGCACACGAAGGGCACGGAGTTCAGGTTAGCTTCGATCCGCTCGCAGATGGCCGACAGGATGTTAGCGCTTCGCGCCCTACGGCGTGATCGAAGCCTTTTCCATGGTGAAGGCGAAGGGGTTGACGGAATAGTCGGTCAGCACGCCGGTCACCGAAACCACTTCGCCCACCTTCGCCGGCGCCTTTGGCGCCTCCACGAATTTCAGATGCAGGTCCGGCACGCCCGCCGCCTGGTTCGGCGCGATGACGGCGCCGTCCAGGCCGTTCGCCGACACCGCCAGCACCTTGACGGGGAATTTAAGCTGGGCGTGGGCCTGGAAGTCCTGGATCTGCTTCCAGATCTTGTCCGCCGCCGCATGGTTGGCGGGCGAGGCGTCGCGCTGGGCCAGGATGAATTCCCAGTCGGCGATGGAAAGGTCGGCCAGGGAGCCGCTCTTCGCCGCCGCGACCGCCAGATCGGCCGCCGAGGGCGCCGCCTTGACCGCGAACCCCGCCGGGGGCTCGCTCGCCGTCGTGAGCGTCGCCGCGGTCTGGGCGATCAGCACGTCCCAGCCCTGGTCACTGCCGTGATAGCGCATGAAGCGGGCCCTGGCGTTGGCCTCGATGGCGGCCTTGGCCTTGGTCGCGCCCTGGTTCGAAGCGAGATTGTAGGCCCGCGCGGCCCACCAGAAACCGGTGGGGTCCACCGGGTCCGACTGCATCAGGCAGACGGCGTACTGGTAGGTGTTGTTCAGGTCGGTGGGGTCGGCCTTCAGCGCCGCCTGATAGAAGGGCCTGGCCGCCGCATAGTCGCCGTGCACCAGGGCGCGGAAGCCCAAGGCGCCATTGAACGAGGCGGTCATCTGGCCCCGCATATCGGCCACGTCGGCGTCGGCCGCGCCCTCCGGCGGCTTCCACGCGGCCAGAGCCTTCAGCCCCCGCTCGGCCTGGGTGGCGGCGTCATCGGCATAGTTGAGGGTTTGCGGCGTGGTCGGACCGACGGCCCGGCCGCGGATAAGCACGACATCGACCGCCAGGGCCCGCGCATTGTCCGGCTGCTGGGCGAGGATGCGCTTGGCGTCGGCGTCCACCTTGTCCGGTTCGTTGTTGGACTGGCGCGCGGCCATGGCCTGCTCCAGCGCGTCAATCTTGCGGGCGCTCTTGGGGAACTTGGAGGCGAAATCCTCCATAGCCTCCGCGCGCGGGCCGGGCTCGGCCATGTTCAGCGCCGAGGCATAGGCCGCCTGTTCCGAGGTGTCGGGCGCGGGTGCGGTCGCGAAGGCCGGGACGGTCAGGCCGAGGCTGGCCGCTGCAAGAAGCACCCCTAGACCCACGCGGCAACCACTCCCGGCGGAAGGCGTTTTTCTTTCAGGCAACACAATCGCGGAGACGGGCCTCATACAGGCCGGACCCCGCCCCGTTTCGGAGTTGAACGCCATGCTCAGCTGGGCCCTCATTTTTCTCGTCGTCGCCCTGATCGCCGGCGTGCTCGGCTTCACCACCATAGCCGGTGCATCGATCGCCCTGGCCAAGATCCTGTTCATGATCTTCCTGGTGCTGTTCGTCGTCTCGCTGGTGATGCACCTAATCCGGGGCCGAACTATGGTCTAGTTCGGCCGCTGGCGGGGTCTAACCCGCTAAGCTTTTCGACTTGGGTAGCAGATCCGGGAAATTCCCCGGTCGGCCTTCGCGCTTCGCCGCGAAGGCCTCACCCATGTGTGCAGGCGCGAACACCGCCGACTGCCAGACCGCCAGATAGTCCAGCGCGTCCTCGGTGTCGTGCTCACGGGCATAGTTGATCATCACTTTCGAGCCGGTCACCGCCAGCGGCGACTTCGACGCGATCTCCTTGGCCGTCGCCATCACATGCTCGATCAGAGCCTCTTGAGTGTCGAACACCTCGTTGACCAGGCCGATCTCCCTGGCCCGGGCGGCGGGCAGGCGGCGGCCGGTATAGGCCAGTTCCCGCACCCACCCCTGCGGGATCAGCTTGCACAGGCGCGGGAAGGTGCCGACGTCCGCCGTCATGCCGATATTGATCTCCTGGATGCAGAAGAAGGCGTCGGCGGTGCAGTAGCGCATGTCGCAGGCGGAGATCATGTCCACCGCCCCGCCGATGCAGCCGCCCTGGACCGCGACCAGCACCGGGATGCGGATCTCGTCCAGACAGGAGAAGCTCTTGTGCAGGTGCTTCAGGCTGTGCCGCGCCGCCTCTGCGACGACGAAACGGTCCTGTTTGGCGCCATCGCCTCCAGGCAGGCCGGTTCCGGCGAACACCGCCAGGTCCATGCCGGCCGAGAAATGTTTGCCGGTCGATGAGATGACGATGCAGCGCGCCTTGGCCTTCTCGTCAATGTCGTTGATGATCTCTGGCAGCTCGCGCCAGAAAGCGCGGACCATGCTGTTCATCGCCTCCGGCCGCCTGAGTTGGATGTGAGCGACGCCGTCCTCGATCGTCACATTGAAGCATTCGTAGGCCATTGCGTGTCTCCGGCAGATTTGGCGCGAACCATACAGGCTGAAAAGATGCGGAAAAGGCTGACCAAGCGTCAGGCTGGACCCGCCGGCGTCCGCCCCCTAGACCGGAGGCCTGCCCCGAGAGAGCCATGGACGCCAAGACAGTCACCGATTTCCGCCGCTGCGTGTTTGACCTCGCCACGCCGTCCGGACCCGGCGAGATCGCCGCCATAGAGCTCGGCGACCCCGCGCGACCCGTCGATGTGATCTTCGTCCACGCCAATGGCTTCAACGCCCTGGCCTATCGCTCGATCCTGTCGCCGCTGGCGGCCCGGCTGCACATCCTGGCCATCGACCAGCAGGGCCATGGCCGCTCACCGCAGCGGGTCCCGAGCGAGGGCCGCTCGAGCTGGTTGCTGTTTCGCGATGACCTGGTTGCGCTGATCGACCAGCTTGAGGGCGGACCGTTCCTGCTGGCCGGCCACTCCATGGGCGGCACGGCCTCGGTGATGGCGGCGGCCGAGCGCCCGGACCGGGTCAAGGGACTGGCGCTGTTCGATCCGGTGATCATGCCCCAGGACCTGGGCCAGAGGATCGCCGCCGGCGACGCCCCCGCGCTGGCCCAATCGCCCCTGGCCATGGGCGCGGCCCGGCGGCGGGCCGTCTATGCCAACCGCCAGGAGGCCTTCGACCGGTATAAGGGCCGCGGCGCCTTCGCCACCTGGCCGGACGAAGCCCTGGCCGACTATGTGGAGGACGGCTTTCGCGACCGGCCCGATGGTGCGGTGGAGCTGACTTGCGCCCCCGACTGGGAGGCGGCCAACTTCTCCAGCCATCAGCACGATCCGTGGGGTCCGCTCCACGCGGTTAGCGCGCCGGTGCGGATTCTGCGCGCCGAACAGGGCTCGACCTGCTCGGCGGCTTCGGCTGAGCCCTTCGTGGCCGCCAACCCGGATTTCACCGTCGAGACCATCCCCGGCGCGACCCACTTCCTGCCGATCGAACGGCCGGACCTGGTGCGGAAGACGATATTGGCGATGGCAGGCTAGATGACGTGGGGAGGGCATCCATTTTGGACGCATCTCCCCTCAAGAACCTGACGAGATTGGAGCTCTGGCGATCGTCGCACTCAAGGACGAGGCTTTGCCTCGCCGCGACGCGGCCGGCCAAAGGCCGTTCCTTGACTGCGTCGAGCGCCAGAGCAGGCTGGCATTCAGGTCTTAAGGGGCGCTGTAGGCGCCGCTTCTTTGGTCACGAGCCACCCCACCACGTCATCCTGAGCCGACGCGAAGCGGCGCGTCGAAGGACGCACGCTGTTGCAACGTCCCTGCGTCCTTCGACACGCGACCAAGAGGTCGCGGCTCAGGATGACCTAAAGGGTTGGGGGATGGTTTCTTAAGCGAACAGCTTCGCCCAGCGGCGCTTCTCGCGGGTCTTCCAGGCGCCGCGATGATAGGCGTCGGAGCCGATCAGCGGGACCACGGTGGTGGCTTCGGCGAACACCATCTGCTCGTGCGTGGTCTGCACCTTGCCCCAGGAGGCGGCTTCCTGAAGGGTCGAGGACGAGCAGGCGCCGTCACGGACGTCGGCCACGGTGATCTGCACGGCGTAGCGGTGCATCTCCGCATCGACGCCGAGGATTTCGGCGCAGACGACCGTGTCCTGGGCGAAGTTCTTCGGCACGCCGCCGCCGACCATGAACAGGCCGGTGACGCCCGCCGCGATCTTGATGTCGGTCAGTTCGCGGAAGTCGGCCACCGCGTCGATGGACAGGTAGGGCTGCTTGGCGGCGATCTTTTCCTTCTGGTGCTTCACCAGGCCGAAGCCGGCCGAGCTATCGACGAAGGCGGGGCAGAAGATCGGCACGCCTTCCTCGTAGGCGGTCTGGATCAGGCTGCCGGGCTTCTTGGCGTTGCCGGCGGCCAGCCACTTGCCGATCTCATAGATGAACTCGCGGCTGGAATAGGGGCGCGGCTCAAGCGAATTGGCGATCTCCAGGATGGTATGGTCGCAGTTCTGGAGCTCTTCCTCGTCGATATAGGTGTCGTAGATGCGGTCGATGTAGTTGGCGCGCAGCACATTGTCGTCCACCGGGCCGGCGGCCTGGTAGTGTTTGAAGCCGAGGGCTTCGAAGAAATCCATGTCGATGATCGAGGCGCCGGTGGCCACCACCGCATCGATCATCCCGAACTTCACCATGTCGCGGTAGACATGCATGCAGCCGCCGGCCGAGGTCGAGCCGGCCAGGATCAGCCAGGGCGAGCAGTCCTTGTCCTCGATGGCCATCGACAGGATGTCGGCCGCGCGGGCGGTGTCGCGGCTGGAAAAGCTCATCTTGCGCATGGCGTCGATCACCGGCCGTGCGTCAAAGGCGGTGATGTCGACGTGCTCGACGACCTTGGAAAGCAGTTCAGCCTTGGTGTTGGTGGGAGCGTTCATGGGGTTTGCCTCGTCAAAAGAGCGCCCGTCTTGACCTTATATCCCCGGCCGGACGGTGCGACGGCGGGCCAGGATGAATGATCCTCCCCTTGCGAGGCAGGCTATCGCATATGACGGCACGGATAGGGACCATCGACAAATAACCCCGTTCCCTAGGCCTTGTGCCTAGGGCCCATTGAGCGCGAACGCCTGACGCAACGCACGAACGGCCCGTCTAGGCGAACCTCGAACCCATCGCGCTCAGTGGACCCCAGGCACAAGGCCTGGGGAACGAGGGAAAAGGTTTGAAAGACTTATCTCCTGCGCCGCTTCTTGCTCCGCGCACGCGACAGTTTGACGACCGTATCGTTCTCGACGCGAGGCGTCTGGATCGAACGGGGCGCCAGGCCGTACATGGAAGCCATCGGCGCGTCCTCGACCACGGCTTCGTCGTATTCGCCATAGCCGTTGAACCGGGTCGCCATGCCGACGCCGTAGGCGCCCAGCATGCCGATCTCGATATAGTCGCCCTCGCCGATATCTTCCGGCAACCAGTAGGGTCCCGGCATGACGTCGATGGAGTCGCAGGTCGGGCCGTAGAATTTGAATGGCTTCAGCGGCGCGTCCGAAATCTCCCCATCCCGCACCAGCTTGACCGGGAAGGGCCATTTGGCGTGGGCGGCGTCGAACAGGGAGCCATAGGCGCCGTCGTTGATGTAAAGAGCGTCGCCCTTGCGCAGATCGACCCTGGCCAGGATGGAGCCGCCCTCGGCGACGAGCGCCCGACCGGGCTCGCACCACAGTTCGGTGGTCTCGTGGACCATCATCTCGGCGAAGCCGCGGTCGATGGAGGCCATGTAGTCGGCGAGCGCTGGAGGAACCATGCCGGGGTAGATGGACGGGAAGCCGCCGCCGACATCGACCACGTCGGCGAACACGCCGGCGCGGACGAGAGAGCGGGAGGCCTGAGCCATCGCCGCCTGATAGGCGGTGGGGCGCATGCACTGGCTGCCGACGTGGAAGGACACGCCCATCAGGTCCTGGGTCGCCTGACGGGTCGCCAGCAACAGCGAGGGGGCTTCGAACTGTTCGACGCCGAACTTGCCCGACAGAGGATAGCTCGATCCGTCCGTGGAGACGGCCAAGCGGACAATCAGGTTCAGGTCCTTGGCGGCGCCGGTGGCGTCGAGGATCTTGGCCAGCTCCTCATGGCTGTCGAGCGAGAAGGTCCGCACGCCGTAATCGAAATAGGCTTCCGATATGGCCCGGCGGCTCTTCACCGGGTGCATGAAGGCCATCCTGCCGCCGGGCGCGTGCTCGGCGACGAGTTCGATCTCGCGGATCGAGGCCACGTCGAACGCGGTCACACCGCCTTCGACCACGGCGCGGATGGCCCAGGGCGAAGGATTGACCTTCACCGCATAGAAGACATCACCGCTAAAACTTGTCTGGAACCAGCGCGCCGCTAGCGCCACCGCGTCCGGTCGCACAAGTGCGACAGGACGTTCCGGTGACCGCTCTCGGACCAGGTCCAGGGGCGAATGGTACGTGTGCAATTCACGTAACCCCCTGTTGATTGTTAAACCCAGGCCGGCGTTAGCAGCGCTGATTGGACATCGGGGTCCGCCGGAGCCGTGCGAAATAGGGAATGCGTGTAAGAAAGTAAAGCCGTTATTGGACCCCCGGTTCAAAAAGCCTATCGGGGTCAAGACGCATCTGGCCCTTGCTCCATCACGAAAGTTTCGCAAGGCTGAGGCATGACGGTTTTGCGACCGTCGCATCATCGGAAACGCCCTCCCATTTTTTGGAAATAATGACCACCCAGGCCGTCGTCGATATTCGGGACGCTTCGAAGAGCTTCGGCGCGCACCGCGCGCTGGATGGGGTGAGCGTGCGCCTGGAGCCCGGCGAGATGGTGGCGTTGATCGGGCCTTCGGGCTCAGGCAAATCGACGCTGCTGCGGGCCATCAGCGGTTTCGTGGCCCTGGACCCGGGCCCCGGCGTGGTCGAGGCTTTCGGCCGCAGGGTACAGGCCAACGGACGGGTCTCGGACCAAGTGCGGGAAATCCGCGGCCAGATCGGCATGATCTTCCAGCAGTTCAACCTTGTCGGCCGCCTGACCCTGTTCACCAACACCGCCCTGGGCATGCTCGGCCGGATCGGTTTCCTCACCGGCCTGTTCGGACTTTGGCCCGCGGCCGAGAAGACCGCCGTCATGGCCGCCCTCGATCGCGTTGGCGTCGCCGACTACGCCGGCCAGCGGGCGGGAACCCTGTCCGGCGGCCAGCAGCAGCGGGCGGCGATCGCCCGCGCCCTGGTGCAGAGGGCCAAGGTGATTCTGGCCGACGAGCCCGTCGCCTCGCTCGACCCGGTCGCGGCGCGCCGGGTGATGGACCTGCTCACCGAACTCAACGCCAAGGACGGCATCAGCGTCCTCGTCAGCCTGCACCAGGTCGACTACGCCATGCGCTACTGCAAACGGGTGGTGGCGCTGAAGGCCGGCAAGGTCATCTATGACGGCCCGGCGACGGGTCTTTCCCACGACAAGCTTGTGGATATCTATGGTCCGGAGATCGAAGAGGTCTTCTGGGAGGGGATGCCGAAATGATCCGTGGAACGCTCGTCGCGGCCGCCCTGGGCGCGCTGCTGTTCGGCTGCGCCAAGCCCGCGCCGCCCGTGCTCAATTTCTCCATCGCCTCGGCCGAGGACCAGCAGTCCATGCAGAAGGTCTGGCAGCCGCTGCTGGACGATCTCAACAAGCAGACCGGCCTGAACGTCCAAGCCCACTATGCCGGCAACTACACCGCCCAGATCGAGGCGATGAAGTTCAGCCAGGTCCAACTGGGCTGGTTTCCGGCCCTGGCGACGCTTCAGGCCGTGCGTCGCGCCGACGGCGAAGTGCTGGGCCGAATCACCGGCGCCAATGGCCAAGGCATGGCCTACGCCTCGGTCCTGCTGGTGAAGAAGGGGTCGGGCATCACCCTGGATGACGTGCTGAAGTGCGGGAAGAAATACTCCTTCGGCATTGGCGACGCCCAATCGACCTCCGGCACCCTGGCGCCGATGGCCTACGTCTTCATCCCCCACAACATCGACCCGCAGCAGTGCTTTACGGTGGTGCGCCAGTCGAGCCACCAGGCCAATCTGTTCGCGGTGGCTAAGCACCAGCTCGACGTGGTCACCAACAACACGATCGGCCTGGTATTCGCCCAGCGCGACAACCCCCATGTCGTGGACAAGGTGCAGGTGATCTGGACCTCGCCACCGCTGCCGGAATCCTCGATCGTGGTGCGCAAGGACATGGACCCGGCGATCAAGGCCAAGCTGAAGGCCTTCTTCTTCAGGTACGGCACGGGGACTGGCCCTGAAGCCGACCACGAACGGCAGGTAATGAAGGGGCTCGCCTATGGCGGTTTCGGCCCGGCGGATATCAGCTACCTTGACCCGGTGGCGCAGATGGACGCGAGCAACACCCTCGCCCAGGCCCGCAAGTCTGGCGATGCAGACAAGATCGCCGCCGCCCAGAAGGCCTATGACGCGCAGCTGGCTGAGATAGCATCGCACAACGCTTTGCACGGGGCTCCGGCTAGCCAGTGACAGACGAGACGGCCAAGATCCCCGAACCGCCATCGCGGCCGCTGACGCAGCGCCTGCTCGACATCCTCGTCTGGGGCGGGATCGCTATTCTGCTTTTGGTGAGCATCGGCCCGCTTCAGCTCAATCGGCTCACACTGCTGTTTTCCAATTCCTCAAACATGCAGGAGTTCGTGACCGGCTTCGCGCATCCCGACTACGGCGACTGGCGGACCTATGTGGCGGCCATGTGGATGACGGTGGAAATCGCCCTCTGGGGCACTCTGCTGGCCATCATCATCGCGCTGCCTCTGGGCCTGCTGGCGGCGAAGAACGTCACGCCCCCCTGGATACGCCACCCGGTGCGGCGCCTGCTTGACCTCATGCGCGCGCTGCCGGTGCTGGTGATCGGCATCATGTTCATCGTCGCCGTGGGCGTCGGTCCGCTGCCCGGCGTGTTGGCGCTGGCGATCAACACCGGCGGGGTGCTGGGCAAGCTGTTCTCGGAGGCGGTCGAGACCATCGACCCGAGGCCGGTCGAGGGCGTCCGCGCGACGGGCGCCAACCCGTTGCAGCAGATCGCCTGGGGCGTCCTGCCTCAGGTCGCGCCGCTCTGGACCAGCTATGCCCTCTACCGGTTCGAATCCAGCGCCCGCGACGCCACCGTACTCGGCCTGATCGGCGCTGGCGGCATCGGCCAGCTGATCATGGACTCCCTGAACGGCTTCAAGTTCGACGAAACCGCCATGATCGTCATCGTCATCGTGGTCGCCGTATCGCTCATTGATCTGCTCTCGCAGGCCATGCGGAGCCGGTTGATCTGAAGGCTCCGTGCGTCCTTCGACGCACCGCTTCGCGTCGGCTCAGGATGACGTGGTTTTGTGGGCTCTAAAATTCTACGTCATGCTGAGCCGCGCCCTCTTGGGGGGCGCGTGTCGAAGCACGCACGCGGTTCGTGCAAGCCTAAGCCGCCGGCCGTCGCCTCAGCCGCGCCAACCGCCGCAACCGCCGCCAGAACCGCGTCTTCTCCGGCTCGGGATAGGGCTGCAGGTTGCGGACAAACTCTTCCGACGCCGAGCGCCAGGAAAAGCGTTCGGCGCAGGCGCGCACCGCCTCGCGATCAATCTTCAGCGCCTCCATGCAAGCCTCGGCCAGGCCATCTTCGCAGGTGGGGGCCAGCTTGCCGGCGCCGGAGTTGGGCAGGATGTCGATGGGGCCGGGCGCCGGATAGGCGGCCACCGGCGTTCCGGCCGCCATGGCTTCCAGGATCACCAGGCCGAAGGTATCGGTGAGCGAGGGGAAGACGAAGACGTCGGCGCAGGCGTAGTGGGCGGCAAGCTCCTCGCCGAAGCGCGGGCCGCGGAAGACAGTCTTCGGGTACTTCTCCGCCAACTCCTCTCGCTGCGGCCCGTCGCCGACCAGCACCTTGGTGCCGGGCAGGTCGAGGGCCAGGAAGTTCTCGATATTCTTCTCCACCGCGATCCGGCCGACATTGAGCCAGATCGGCCGAGCCAGGCCCTCGAACACATCCGGTTCGCCTTCTCGGCGCGGGTGGAAGGTGTCGGTGTCGACGCCCCGGGTCCAGGGCGAGATGTTGCGGAAGCCGTGCTTGACCAGCTCGTCGCGCATGGTCGGCGTCGCGACCATCAGCCGGCCGGAGGGCTGGTGGAACCAGCGCATATAGGCGTAGCCGGCGGCCAGCCCGACGCCCCGGGTCGGCGGCAGCGGCATGCGGGCCGAGACATATTCGGGGAACTTGGTGTGGTAGCTGGTGGTGAAGGGCAGCTTCCATTCCACGCAGATGCGTCGCGCCGCCAGGCCGATCGGCCCCTCGGTGGCGATGTGGATCGCTTCCGGCTCGAACGACTTGAACCGCTCCTGCACCGGCTCATAGGCGCCCATGGCCAGCTTGATCTCGGGGTAGGTCGGCAGGGGGAAGGTCTTGAACTGGTCCGGCGAGACCACCTCGACCTCATGGCCCATGGCGCGGCACTCGGCCACCGTCCGCGTCAGGGTCCGAACAACGCCGTTGACCTGGGGCTCCCAGGCGTCCGTGGCGACAAGAATACGCATCAGGCCGCGGCGGGCTCCTCGACGGCGACGCCCGCGCCCGCCAGCCGGTCGATCACGGACCAGGAACGCTCCCGGGCCCATTCGATGATTTCGAGCCGGCCGTCGAAATGCTCCACCAGGGCGGTGCAGCTTTCGACCCAGTCGCCGTCATTGATGTAGGCGATGCCGTCGATGTCGCGCATTTCGGCCTTGTGGATGTGGCCGCAGATCACCCCATCGACGCCTCGGCGGCGGGCTTCGTCGGCCACGGCGGCCTCGAAGTTCTCGATGAATTGCAACGCGTTCTTCACCTTGACCTTCAGATAGGCGGACAGGCTCCAGTAACCGAAGCCCAGCTTGCGACGAGCGTGATTGAACACGGTGTTCAGCGCAAGAACCGTTCTGTAGGCCCAATCGCCCAGAAAGGCGAGCCATCGGGCGTGCCGCGTGACCCCGTCGAACTCGTCGCCGTGCAGGACAAGATAACGCTTCCCGTCCGCCGCTTCGTGGATGGCGTCGCGGGTCACCACCACCCCGCCCAGGTGGACGCCGCAATAGTCTCGCGCCACATCGTCGTGGTTGCCGGGGATATAGATCACCTCGCAGCCCTTGCGCGCCATGCGCAGAACCTTCTGCACCACGTCATTGTGCGCCTGCGGCCAGTGCCAGCCGCCCTTCAGCTTCCAGCCATCGACGATGTCGCCGACCAGATAGAGGGTTTCGCATTCGACGTGGCGGATGAAGTCGAGCAGCAGCTCCGCCTGACAGCCCCGCGTGCCCAGATGCACGTCGGAAATGAAGATGGTGCGGTATTTGCGGACGCTGTGGGGAGGGGCCTCGGCGCTCATGGCGCAGGTCCTTGCATCAAAAGCCCTGGCGAAGGGCGTGCATGAGCCGCCGCCTAAGCTGATTGCATGTCGCTTTTATGAATCCGGACCGGGCGCGACAGCCTGTCGCCCCTGGCGAAGCCGCCCTTGAGCCGCTACCTCTCAAGCTGAGCGCCAGGGGTGGGCGCTCCGATGAGTTTGCCCATGAGTTTGCCTGAAGGGTCCCGCGGCGGCCCGTCGCCCGCGCCGGCGCCGATGACGGCGAAAGACACGCCGAAGTCCCTGCGCACCCGCGCGCGGATTCTCGACTGCGCCATGGCCCTGTTTGCGGAAGTGGGCGTGGTGGCCGCCGCCAACCCGGCCATAGCTGAGCGCGCGGGCCTGACCCGGGGGGCCATGCTCTATCACTTTCCCAGCCGCGAGCTCTTGGTATCCTCGGCCGCAGACCATATCCAGGCCGCCCGCGCGCGCCTGCTGACCGAGGTCTCCGAGAAGGCGCCGCCTGGCGCCGACCTGGCCGAGCAGGCGATCGACGCCTACTGGGGCCTGCTCCAAACCACCCCCTTCATCGCCTTTGCCGAGCTGGAGGCCGCCGGCCGCACCGACCCGATGATCGCCGCCGCCATCGCCCCGGCCCAGCGCGCCTTCGACGAAGCCAGGGCCAGCGAGCAGTTCTCCCGCATGTTGCAGGCCGGCTCGGGTCCCCGCTTCCAAGCCAGCCGCGACCTCGCCCGCTTCATGCTTGAGGGCTTGTCGCGCGCCCGGCTAACCTATGACGAGCAGGCGCGCGCAGCCAACCTGCTTGCGGTGGTCAAGCGGGTGACGCACATGCTGAACCGCAAGGGCGACCTGCAGGACCCGTGGCCGGACGACGGCCGCTGAAGCTTCAGAGCGGGCGTCTGAAGCGGCTGAGGGTCCGAAATCTTCTTGTGCTTCGACAAGCTCAGCATGAGGATTTCTACTGACGCTAAGGTAGGCCTCATCCTGAGCCTGTCGAAGGAGGCCGGGCCAAGAACTCCGGACCGTTCCGAATAGAGAGACTTAAGATCATGGCCGGCTCCATCGACCCCCTCCGCGAGCAGTTCGACGCCTTCAAGGCCCTGCCGCGCGACACGCCGATCCAGATGCTGAACATGATCCGGCTGAACAAGCTGGCCCAGTATCCGGAAGGACACCCCGACCATGGCAAGGGCTTGAGCGGTCTCGACGCCTACCGCGCCTATGGCCGCACCTCGGCCGAGGTGTTCAAGCGCGTGGGCGGGCGGCAGGTCTACGTCGGCCAGCCGGAGGGCGTGGTGACCGGTCCGGCGGACGAGGCCTGGGACCTGGTCTTCATTGCCGAATACCCCAACGCCGGCGCCTTCCTGGCCATGGTCACCGACCCGGGCTACCGCGAGCATGTGAAGCACCGCCAAGCGGCGGTTGCGGACTCGCGGCTGATCCGGCTGTCGCCGCGCGAACCCGGCGAAGGGTTTGGCGAGTAGACTTGGTCTGCAACGCCCAATCGCATTGAGGCGATCTTAAGCCCTCGGACCCTAGCCTGCGCGCGGTTTGTGGGGTGTTTGATTTTGGCCAGCGTGTCTTCGCCTTTGGAGGCGATTTTTCGGTTCCGCCGAACGGATGTTCTGGCCATCCTGCCGATGACGCTGATCGCCGCGCTCGGCGCGAGCCTATGGGAGCCGGCGGACTTCGTCCTCACCTGGCTGGCCGTCAACCTCTGCATGATCGGCGTGAGCCAGTGGCTCTATCGCTGGCTTGCCCGCCAGCCGAGCCTGCCCGCTCGCACCGAACAGATGCTCGCCGCCTACACCTTCGCGGCGACGCTGATCTACACCCTGCTGCCGATGACCCTGATCGCTCGAGGCCAGCCAGCGCCGTTGATCGCCGGCATGGCCATGGCGGCGGCCATCAGCCTGAGCAGCACCAGCGAGTTCGTCGCCTCGGCGCCAATCGGATCGGCCTCGCTGCTGGCGCTGTTGGTCACCACGGCGGCGGGCCTGTTCATCGCCGGCCGCGCCGAGCGGCCGCTGAGCATCTTCACGGCCTTCATCGCCGTCGCCTGTTTCGCCGTCTATGTCATCCGCCACGCCCTGAACCGGCAGGCGGTCGAGCGCGGGCTGTCGGAGGCCCGTCGCCTGGCCGAGATCCGGGGCGAAGAGGCCCAGGCCGCCAATGCCGCCAAGAGCATCTTCCTCGCCACCATGAGCCATGAGATCCGCACGCCGATGAACGGCGTCCTCGGCATGGCCCAGGCGATGGCCGCCAGCGACCTGACCCGGTCGCAACGCGAACGTCTGGGCGTGCTGCAGGAGTCAGCGGAATCCCTGCTCGGCCTGCTCAACGACGTACTCGACGTGGCCAAGATCGAGTCCGGCAAGCTGGAGTGCGAGCGTACGCCCTTCGACCTGGACGACCTGTTGGACGGCGCGACCGCCATCTTCCGGGCGCAAGCGGCGCGCAAGGCCGTCGTCCTGCATGTCGAGGTCGCCGAGGCCGCCCACGGCGTCTACCTGGGCGATCCCCTGCGGGTGCGGCAGGTGCTGAACAACCTCATCTCCAACGCGCTGAAATTCACCGAGAGAGGCCGGATCGAGGTGACCGCCGACCGCAAGGGTGAGGCGCTGCGCCTGGTGGTGGCCGACACGGGCGCGGGCATGCCCGCTGGTCAGCTGGACCACCTGTTCGACCGATTCCACCAGCTGGACGCCTCGACCACCCGCAAGCATGGCGGCGCTGGCCTGGGGCTCGCGATCTGCCGCGAGCTCTGCCAGCTGATGGGCGGAACGATCACGGCTGAGAGTGCGCTCGGCCGAGGCTCGACCTTCACCGCGACCTTGAGCCTGCAACGGATCGGCGAGCCGAGCGCTCGTTCGATCGAGGCCCGCGCGGTCAAGGCCAGGACGCGCTCCATCGGCGACCTGCGCCTTCGCGCCAGCCGATGAGTTTCGCCGCAATTCCGCCGCGAGCGCAGCGTCAAAGACCCTTATCGCCGGGGTCTTTAGCTTAGCCTTTTCAAATAGCTTCGCCCGGGCCAGAGGCCGCATCCGCGAAGGTTCTATGATTTACCGCGACGACGTCAGACCCTTCATCGACCTGACCGGCGCCTCGGGGCAGGTTTACCGGTTCCGCCGCGCCGAGGGCGGCCTGACGCCGATCGGCGCCAACTTCATCTACGTGCGCATCCTGGATGGCGAGCCCAAGGTGGTCTGCTGCGGCAAGGCCCGCACCATCGCCAGCGTGCTGACGGGCCGGATCTGGTACTCCGACGAGAGCGCCGAGCCGGGCGACGCCCTCTACATTCGCCTGAACGCCGTCGGCAAGGCGCGCGACGCAGAGCACGAAGACCTGGTCGCCGGCCTGCCGCGCCAGTTCGTCATCTACGAGATGGATTGAGCCGCAGACACGCGAAACCCCCGCCGCGCTTTCGCGCAACGAGGGCTCCATTAAACTCAGACCAGAGATCAGCGCGGGTGGATGCGGGTGATCTTGGTGCCTTGCAGGGTCAGGTCGGCCATCAAGCCCTTGCCGCTGAACGGGAAGGCGTAGACGTCCTGAGTCAGGCTGGTGGTGTCGGCCGCGACGGCCGCGCCCTTGTTGATCACGGTAACGCTCGGGCCGGTGCCGGCGGCCCAGCCATCGGACTTGCGCAGGTAGCTGAGCGAGCCGTCGGTCATGAAGAAGATGGCGTAGGCGAAATCCTGGCCGCCGATCTGCAGGCCCCAGGAGCCGCCCGACAGGTTGTAGTAGCCTTCCGGCTTGCCATCGACCAGCAGCACGCCGTTGCCGGTTTCGCCGCCGAACACGAAGCCGGCCTTCAGCACCGACGGAAAGATCAGGACGGCGCGAGCGTGATGGATGAAGAATTTCGAGCGCGGCTCGGTGGCTTCCAGCTCATGGAGGGCTTCCACGCCCTTGGTGGTCAGGCGTTCGCGGTCGTCGGCGTGGGCGGCGGGGGCGGTCATCGCGCCAAAGACGACGGCTAGAGCCACGGCGCCAGCGGTCAGGGTTCTGCGGTTGAGGGTCATGTCGAGACGAGTCCTGTTGTTTCAGCCGGCTGTCCGGCATCCAGCGACACAACGCGCCCGCGCCCACAGCGTTGCCGTGGGGAGGAGATTTCATGAATCAGATCAGTAGCGGCTGGTCTTTAGCAGCAGGCTCGTCTCTGTTCCCGCGATGCCTTCGATGGCCCGGATGGCGTCGAGCGCGGCGCTGAAGGCGATGAGGTCTGGCGTTTCGAGTTCGGCGACCAAATCCCAGCGGCCATTGGTGGTGTGGGTCGCGGTGACGGCGGGCACGCCGCTCATGGCGCGCTGGATCGAGGCCATGCGGCCGCCCTCGATCTGGATGGTCATCACCGCTCTGACCCGACCTGGATCGTCCTCGGCGGCCACGCGGACGGTGAACCCCAGCAGCACGCCGGACGACCTTAGGCGATCGATCCGGTTCTGCACCGTGCCGCGCGAAACCCTCAGCGCCTTGGCCAGGGACGCGGTCGGCGCGCGTGAGTCGGCGCGCAACAGAGCTATGAGGCGGTAGTCGAGGTCGTCCATGACATATTGTCATCGACTATGCCCAGATCGTCAATCTTGCATACCAATTTGTACAGGCTTGCGGCTATTCGCTATCGCGGCGCCGATTCATCCTCGGGGAAGATCAACTCGGGGTCACTCATGCGTCCGCCAGCCTTCCTGCTCGTCGATCCGGCCTATTTCGAGGTCGCCTACACCATCAATCCCTGGATGCAGCCCGGCGCCTGGAACGCCGATCCGGCCGCCTCGCGCCGCTCGGCCCGCACCGCCTTCCAGGTCCTGGTCACGGCGCTGAAGGGCGCCGGCGCCGAGGTGGAGGTGATGCCGGGCGTGCCTGGCGCGCCCGACCTGGTGTTTCCGGCCAATGCGGGCGTTGTGCTCGACGGGCGCGCCACCCTTGCTCGCTTCCGCCACCCCGAGCGGCAGGTGGAGGAGCCTCACTTCCGCCGCGCCTTCCAGCGGCTGCGCGCCGGCGGCATGTTCTCGGACGTCCACGTCCTGCCCGAGGGCTGTCTGCAGGAAGGCGCTGGAGACTTCATTTGGCACGCCGCGCGCGGTCATTTCTGGGCCGGCTATGGCCCGCGCTCCAACCGCAAGGGCCTGGACGCCGTCGCCGAATTCTTCGGCCAGGAGACGGTGGCGCTGGAGCTGGCCACCGAGCGCTTCTACCACCTGGACACCTGCTTCTGCCCCCTGCCCGGCGGCGAGGTGCTCTACTATCCCCCGGCCTTCACGCCCGAGGGCCTGCGCCGCATCCGCACCATTGTGCCGGCCGGCGAGCTGATCGAGGCCACCGACGAGGACGCCGCCCGGTTCTGCGTCAACGCCGTCGCCTTCGACCGCACCATCGTCATGGCCGAGGCCACCGACCTGTTGAAGTGCCGTCTGTCCGAGCGCGGCTACCGGGTGATCGAGGTGGGCCTGGCCCCCTTCATCCTCTCCGGCGGCGGCGCCTACTGCATGACGCTCCGCCTCGACAATGTCTCCGCGCCTGTAGGCGCCGTCCCCGCGCCCCGTCACACCGTGAAAGAAGCCGCCGAATGACCGACGCCCTGCTCGCCGACATGCCCTCAGTGAACCGCCCCCGCCCCGAACACATGCGCCTGTCGAGCGACTTCATCGCCGTCGAGGCCGAATACGGCGCCAAGAACTACAAGCCGCTGGACGTGGTGCTGACCCGCGGTCAGGGCGCCTATGTCTGGGACGTGGAGGGCCGGCGCTATCTCGACTGCCTGGCGGCCTATTCCGCCGTCAATCAGGGCCACTGCCATCCGAAGATCCTGGAAGCCATGGTCGCCCAGGCCCAGAAGCTGACCCTGACCTCCAGAGCCTTCCGCAACGATCAGCTGGCGCCCTTCTATGAAGAGCTGTGCGCCCTGACCAAGTCGCACATGGCCCTGCCGATGAACTCCGGCGCCGAAGCGGTGGAGAGCGCGCTCAAGGTCGCCCGCAAATGGGCCTATCAGGTCAAGGGCGTGGAGAAGGACAGGGCGGAGATCATCGTCTGCGCCGACAACTTCCATGGCCGCACCCTGGCGATTATCGGCTTCTCCACCGACCCGGTGTCCCGCGACGGCTTCGGCCCCTTCGCACCGGGGTTCAAGATCGTACCCTATGGCGACGCAGCCGCGCTGGAAGCCGCCACCACCCCCAACACCGCCGCCTTCCTGATCGAGCCGATCCAGGGCGAAGCGGGCGTCGTCATTCCGCCGACGGGCTACTTGCGCCGGGCGCGGGAGCTGGCCACCCAGCACAACGTCATCCTGATCCTGGACGAGATCCAGACCGGCCTCGGCCGCACCGGCAAGCTGCTGGCCGAGGAGCACGAAGGGATCGAGGCGGACCTGACCCTGGTCGGCAAGGCCCTGGGCGGCGGCTTCTATCCGATATCGGCGGTGCTTTCGAACAAGGAAGTCCTGGGCGTGCTGAAGCCGGGCGAGCACGGCTCGACCTTCGGCGGCAACCCCTTGGCCTGCGCGGTGGCGCGGGCGGCGATGAAGGTGCTGGTGGAAGAAGGCCTGATCGAAAACGCGGCGCGTGTCGGCGAGAGGCTGCTGACCAACCTGAAGCTCGCCGTCGGCGACCGGGTGGCCGAGGTGCGCGGACGCGGCCTGATGATCGCGGTGGAGCTTCACCCCGACGCTGGCGGCGCCCGGCCGATCTGCGAGCGGCTGCGGGAGCAGGGCCTGCTGTGCAAGGAAACCCACGACCACATCATCCGCATCGCCCCGCCGCTGCTGATCGACAACGACGAGGCCGACTGGATCGCCGACCAGTTCGCGACGGCGATCAGGTAGGCGTCAGGTAAGCCGCTCGTGTCAGGGAGTTGACCTTCGTGGGGTCATGTCGATCACGGGCGGCGCGGCTGTCGTGCAAACCTTCGGATCGGCGGCAGCAACTCTCTGGGCTGCTTTGGCTAGCAGCGCGTCCCTCGCATCAAGATTGCCGAAATCGAACATGGCCTGTGAAAGGATTTTTCCTTTCCGGACAAGTTTTACGTTTAGACGACCCTTGCTCAGGATCGCGTTCTTGATGGGCGACCAGTGCGCCTCATCGGTCGCGAACATGATGTCCATCGCCGGTTGGGTTTCATCGTCGCTGCCGAAGTCGTAGCCATATTGAAGCTGGCCGCGCTCGAAAACCATAGGCTCAGCAGCCGGCAGATCGATGATTACCTGAGTGTCGTCCGGGCCTGCTGGGGCCGAAACATGGAAGCGGATATGCCCGCCTTTAGGCACTTTCCCCATTTGGGCTAAGGTCGAATTGAAGAAGGCTAAGGTGAGCCGCGGGCTCAGCGGGGCTGGCGCCGGTTCCCACAGAATTTGTGGCTGATTCCCCTCTGGAAACCACGATGGAGCGGGGTTCTCATCGGTTAAGACCTCGACCGTGCCGCCCGTGTCCGAATGTTCGATGACGTGGCAACGTAGAGGCGCACTCAGGACTGTGCTGGAGAAGAAGACAGATAGCGCTAGAACGGACACAGCAACGGACAAAGACGCATTTTTCATTGTCCTACCTCGTCCAATTTGGAAGGCCTTTTAGCTCGCAGAGGGCGGCGATCGAGGTCTCGCAGCTTGTTAGTGCGCCATCATCCACCCAAGCGAACCGGCGCCGGCCAGGACGCAATAGATGGCGAAGGGGGTGAAGCCGCCCTTTTCCTCGTGCGCCCGGAACCAGCGCATCAGCGCCCAGACGCTGATGAAGGCGACGACGCCCGCCACGACGCCGGCCAGGATGGCGAGGTGGCCGAGGCCCGTGTGCGGCGCGCCGGCGGCATGATGCAGCAGTTTGGGCGCTTCCAGCACCGTGGCGCCCAGGATCACCGGGGTTGCGGTCAGGAAGGAGAAGCGGGCGGCGTCCTCGTGCTTGAGGCCGGCAAGATAGCCGCCGGCCATGGTGGCGCCGGAGCGGGAGAAGCCGGGGATCAGCGCCAGGCACTGCCAAAGACCGATCACCAGGGCGTCGCCCCAGCGCAGATTGTCCAGCGACCGCACCGAGCGGCCGCGCCAGCGATCGGCGACGAACAACAGCACGCCGTTGGCGATCAGGAAGCCGGCGGCGATGGTCGGGGCGCCGAAGCCCTCGCGCAGCTTGTGTTCCAAAAGGCCGCCGACGATCACGGCCGGGATGGTGGCGACGACGACGCGCCAGAACAGCCGCCGCTCCTGCGCCGCCCGGACGCCGCGCCGGAACACCACCGCCATCAGGAAGTCGTACCAGTCGCGCCAGAAGTAGAGCAGCAGCGCGATCGCCGTGCCGAGGTGCATGACCACCAGGAAGGGCAGGAAGTCCGCCGACGACTGGTCGACCTTCCAGCCCAGCAGCCGGGGCATGATCACCGCGTGGCCGAGACTGGAGATGGGGAAGAGTTCGGTGATCCCCTGGACGATCGCCAGGATGATGGCTTGCAAGGCGGTCATGCGGGTCCCTTAGAGGCGGACCATCCCGAGACGGCGCGCGCGTTCAAGCCGGTTATCCAGCAATTCGCGCGCCGCGTCACGGCTTGGCCCGACGGGATGACAGCTAAAATGCCCACCTCAATCGTCGGCCCGGGCTTGACCCGGGGCCGGACGCGCCGGCTCCTCGTCCGTCGTCGGAAAAGCGGCGGCGCGTCCGATCCCCGGTCAAGCCCGGGATGACGAGATAGGATTAGCGAAGGCCGGTTGAGCGGCAGGAGCCCACCGACTCGTCAGAAGTCCCCCGCGCCCAGCGCCATCAGCGTGGCCGCGCCGGTCTTCAACTTGGCGAGATGCGCGCTGGCGTCCGGCAGGATACGCTCCAGGAAGAAGCGGCCTGTGACCAGCTTGTTGGGGTAGAAGGGGTCGCTTGACCCCGCCTTGATCGCCGCGTTGGCCGCCAGGGCGATCTTGACCCACATGAAGGCCAGGCCGGTCAGGGCGAACAGGTTCAGGTAGTCCATCGACGCCGCGCCGGCGTTGTCGGGGTTGGCCAGGCCGTTCTGCATCAGCCAGGTGGTGCCGTCCTGAAGCTGCTCCTTCACCGACTTCAGGCCGGCGACGAAGGGGGCGATATCGGCGTCATCCTCGTGCTCGGCGATCATGGCGTCCACATCGGCGAAGAAGGTCATCACCGCCCGGCCGCCATTGGCCGCCAGCTTGCGGCCGACCAGATCCAGCGCCTGAATGCCGTTCGTGCCCTCATAGATCAGGCTGATACGGACATCGCGCAGGTACTGGCTGGCCGGGAAGTGTTCAGTGAAGCCAGAGCCGCCGTGGACCTGCATCGATTCCGAACAGACCTTCAGCCCTTTCTCGGTAAAGTAGGCCTTCAGCACCGGGGTCATCAGACCCATGTAGTCCGACGCCTTCTGACGAGTCGCCTCGTCCTCGCCGACGTGAATCAGGTCGCCCTGGAGCCCGGCCCAGAGCAGGAAGGCGCGGCCGCCCTCGAGGGTCGCCTTGGACTCCATCAGCATGCGGCGGATGTCGGGGTGGACGATGATCGGGTCGGCCGGACCGTCGGGGTTCTTGGGCCCGGTCAGGGAACGGCCCTGCAACCGGTCCTGGGCGAAGGCGACGGCGGCCTGGTAGGCGGCCTCGGCCTGCGACAGCCCTTGCAGGCCAACGCCCAGCCGGGCTTCATTCATCATCACAAACATCAGCTTGAGGCCGGAATTCTCCTCGCCGATCAGCCAGCCGGTCGCCTCTTCATAGGACATGAAGCAGGTGGCGTTGCCGTGGATGCCCATCTTCTCTTCCAGGCCAACGCACTTGACGCCCTCATTGCGCGGCCCGACCCCACCCTCCGCGGTCGGCAGAAACTTCGGCACGATGAAGAGGGAGATGCCGCGCACACCAGCCGGCGCGCCCTCGATGCGGGCCAGCACCAGATGGACGATGTTCTCGGCCATGTCGTGTTCGCCGCCGGAGATCCAGATCTTCTGGCCGCTGATCTTGTAGGTCCCATCGGGTTGCGGGACCGCCTTGGTGCGGAGCAACCCCAGGTCCGTGCCGCACTGGGGCTCGGTCAGATTCATGGTCCCGCCCCACTCGGCGCTGGCCAGTTTGGGCAGGTAGAGCGCCTTCTGCTCGGGCGAGCCGCCCTCGAGAATGGCCGAATAGCAGCCATGGGTCAGGCCCGGGTACATGGAGAAGGCCATGTTCGCCGCCGACGACATTTCGGAATAGGCCAGACCGATGACGCGGGGCAGGCCCTGGCCGCCGAACTCCGGCTCGGAGCCCAGCGCCGGCCAGCCGGCTTCGACCATGGCCCTATAGGCTTCCTTGAAGCCCTTGGGCGTCTTGACCGTATTGTCCGGCGACCAGACGCAGCCTTGCTTGTCGCCAACGGCGTTAAGGGGCGCGAGGACTTCCTCGCAGAACCTCGCCCCCTCGGTCAGGATCTGTTCGACCAGCTCCAGCGGCGCGTCGGCGAAGCCGGCCAGGTTGGAATAGGCCTCCAGACCCAGGACTTCCCGCAGGACGAACAACTGGTCGCGAACGGGCGCGCGGTAGGTCATGGCGGGTATCCGACTCGAAGGAAGCGAGGCGGCTACTTTGCCGCGACTTCGTGGACGCCGTCCAGCCGCGCGCGCAACACCGAGTCATAGTCCGCCGCCTGGGGCAGGAGGTCCGGCCGGGTCTTGGCCAGGTACTCTTCCAGCCGGTCGCAGGCGGTGCGCAGTTCGTCGATGGCGTGGTCGATGTCCTCGCGCTGAGCCTCGAAGGCGACGATGCGCTCGCGGAATTTCTTCAAGGAGCGGGCGTTCTGGGCCGCGCCGTCGTCCTCGGGCCGATAGAGGTCCAGGATCTCACGGATTTCCGACAGGCTGAGGCCGACGCGCTTGCCGCGCAGGATCAGGGTCAGGCGGGCGCGATCGCGGTAGCCATAGACCCGGTTCATGCCGTCGCGCTTAGGCGAGAGCAGGCCCTTGTCCTCATAAAACCGGAGCGCGCGGGCGGTGACTTTGAACTCAACGCACAGCTGGCGGATGGTGTAGGTGCGCTCAAGGCGGCGCAGATCACTGGGCATGACGCTTCCTCCCTTTTGTTGGGACGAAGGGCTAAACCCGCATTCCGCGAACGTCAACGTAAACTTAACATCGATCACATCGAGTTGAGGCGGGCCAGCCTCAGGCCGCGAGATCCTCGCCGCGCAGGGCCCGGTCGATCAGGTCGATGGTGCGGCCTAAGCCGAAGATGGCGGCGAAGGAGCCGAACCGGGGGCCCTGGCTCTGGCCCAGCAGCACCTCATAGAGGGCGGTGAACCAGGCCCGTAGCGGCTCGAAGCCGGCGTCCTTGCCGACGGCATAGACCTCGTTCTGGATCAACTCGGCGTCCGTGCAACCGTTCGGAAGCGCTTTCAATCGCGCCGCCAGGTCCGCCAGCGCAGCGCGTTCCGTCTCGTCGGGCGCGCGGAACTTCTTCGCCGGCCGCACGAAGTCCTCGTAGTAGTGGATCGCATAGCCGACCAGCCGATCGAGCATCGGCTCGCTCTGCGGCGTCGCGCCCGGCAGATAGGCCTGGATGAAGCCCCACAGGATCGACCGGTCCGAGGCGTTGGCGGCCGAGACCAGATTCAGCAACAGGCTGAAAGAAACCGGAGAGCCCTTCTCCGGCGGCTGGCCGCCGTGGACGCTCCAGACCGGGTTGTCCATCGGATTGGCCGAGTTGGAGCCGTCCGCCCTGGCGCGGTTATAGGCGTCCAGTTGCTGCAGATATTCGTCGGTCGCCTTAGGGATGACGTCGAAGTAGAGCCGCTTAGCCGACTTGGGCGATTGGAACAGATAGTAGGCCAGACTTTCCGGGCCGCCGTAGCGCAGCCACTCCTCCATTGTCAGGCCGTTGCCCTTGGACTTGGAGATCTTCTGATTGTTTTCGTCCATGAACAGCTCGTACTGGAAGCCGTTCGGGGGCTCGCCGCCGAGCACCTTGCAGATGCGGTTCGAGATCCGGACCGAATCGACCAGGTCCTTACCCGACATCTCGTAGTCCACCTCCAGCGCGGTCCACCGGGCCGCCCAGTCAGGCCGCCATTGCAGCTTCACGGCGCCGCCGGTGACCGGAACCTCGGTAAGCGTTCCGTCCTCGTCCGGAAAGACGATCGTCCCGCGCTCAACATGGCGCTCCACGGTCGGCGCCTGCAGCACCCGCCCGCTCTTCGGGCTGATGGGCAGGTAAGGCGAATAGGTGGCGCGTCGCTCCTCGCCGAGGGTCGGCAGCATGATCGCCTGGACGGCGTCGAACCGCTCCAGCACCCGCAACAGCACCTCGTCGTATCGACCCGAGCGGTAGCAGGCGGTGGCGGAAACGAACTCATAGTCGAAGCCGAAACCGTCGAGAAACGCCCGCAGCCGGGCGTTGTTGTGATCGCCGAAGCTGGGATATTCGCCGAAGGGATCGCGCACGCTGGTGACCGGCTTGTCGTGATCGGCCTCGAGGATCTCCCGGTTCGGAATATTCTCCGGAATCTTGCGCAGGCCGTCCATGTCATCGGAGACCACCAGGAGGCGCGTCGGGATGGCATTGTTGGTCAGGGCGCGGAAAGCGGCTCGCACCATGGTCGGACGGGCCACCTCGCCGAAGGTGCCCAGGTGGGGCAAGCCCGACGCGCCGTAACCGCATTGGAAAACCACCGGCTTGGCCAGGGCGGGCAGGGCCCCAACGGCCTCGTCTGTCTTGCCAGCCTCGATCAGGGTACGCGCCAGGTCGCGGTCGGCGTCACTGTCGAGACGGGTGCGGAGCACACGCGCCAGCAGCTCCCGCGCCTGTTCGAACGGCCAAGCCCTGGCCTCGGCCGCAAGGTGAGAAAGATTGTCGGTCATGGGCGCGATATCAGACTGTCGAACGCATTGGTCAACAGGGCGGCGACTTGTTTTGCGGAAACCTCGCGCGGCAGGTGAACTTTGGCCCAACCAGTTGTAAGGGCGAGGGAATACTGTATAGCTTTAGGCTGTACGCTTGAGATGGGCTGTGCGAGAATCGCGTCGGGTGTGGCTCTGGTGACACCCCAGCTGTGTTGCTGGCTTGCTATAACAATAATTCTGACGGGCTCGGCCTAGCCGGGAAAAGAGAGAGGGCTCTTGAATATGAAGCTAAAATTCCTTGCGGGCGCCGCCCTGGCTGCGACGTTCGCGGCTTCGGGCGCCTACGCCCAGGATGCCGGTTGGTACGGCGCCGTCGATGTTGGCGGCCACCAGCCCGAGCATTTCTCGATCCACACGTCGTCGACTCCGTCCGCGCAGCTCAACGTCCACCAGGACAATGACTGGGTCGGCTTCGCGCGTGTCGGCTATCGTTTCGACCCGCACTGGCGCCTGGAACTCGAAGGCGGCTACCGCCCGGGCAAATGGGGTTCGATCTCCGGCTTCCCCTTCAGCGGCCACGCCGATGACGGCAGCGTCATGCTGAACCTGATGTACGACATCGCTCCGGCGTGGTCGATCCATCCCTTCGTCGGCCTCGGCGCCGGCGTCGATCACCAATTCGTCAAGGAAACTGGCGGCGGTGTCCGGTTCGAAACCACCGGTGAGAACGCCTTCGCTTGGCAAGGCCTGGCCGGCCTGACCTGGCAGGCCAGCCGTCAGGTCAACGTCGATCTGACCTATCGTTATTTCAACGGCAATCACTTCGACTACGCTTGTGGCGCGGCTGGCTTCTGCCCAGTGCACACCAGCGAGTACAAGGATGATTCGCTGACGATCGGCCTGCGGTATTCGTTCGCGGCTCCGCCGCCCCCGCCTCCGCCGCC
>FTKM01657710.1_pt1 | contig 39596 bp, 36 predicted proteins | sample 1658051 | NCBI WGS metagenome assembly FTKM01 (sample SAMEA3914794, study PRJEB12502) | metagenome | biome: forest; material: soil | place: Canada | collected 2011-07-05 | depth 0.1 m | reverse complement strand
CGGTGAACGCGCCGCGCTCGTAACCGAATAGTTCGGACTGCAACAGATGATGGGGAATCGCCCCACAGTTAATCGCGACGAACGGCGCCTTGCGGCGCGGCGAGCGTTCGTGGATCGCGAGCGCGGTGAGTTCCTTGCCGGTTCCCGATTCGCCTGAGATGAACACGCTTGCGTCAGTATTGGCGACCTTGCGGATGGTGCGAAAGAGTTGCTGCATCGCCTCGCAGGTGCCGACCATTTCGTCGTCACCACCTGGCGCGACAGGCGGCGCCAGTTCAGGCTCGCACAGCGTCACCATGCCGAAGGCGTGGCTGACGAGGTAATCGATCGTCGCGTGAGCCACCGGCGTTTTGACGTAGTCGAAACAGAAATGACGGATCAGGCGCCGCACGTCTGGCTGGTGCAACCGCTCTGGCGTAGCGAGCGCGATCCAGCCCACCTGCTGCTGACGGAGACTGGCTTCGAGGCCGCCCACGTCGCGCAGCGGAAAACTCGCCAGATCGACGATCCCGGCGCAGGCCGCATCCGTCTTGAGCAGACGCAGCACCTCATGCGCCGAGCGCGCGAGCATCACGTTCCAGCCACGGCTCTTCAGGTGCGCGGTCAACGCCTCGTCGTGGGTACGCGCGACGTACAGGACCGTGCGTTCGTCCTGAACTTGCGGTGGCCGCACGACGCTGGCCACTTCAGACGCGAGCGGCTCGCGCGGTGCCACGGGAAGCGCGTTTTCCGGTGCGCGCATGAGGCTTACTTCTTTCGGCCTTGCAATCGAAAGATGGGTGCCGGAGGGTGGTGCAACACTAGTCAGATGGGGTGATTCGCGCACGATCAGCCTCGTATTGTTGGCACGTCAAAATGTATAGGGGAACCGCACGCCGACCACGAAGTTCGGTGCATCGGGCGTCAAGCCGACGGAAACCGAGCCGTTGATGGTCAGGTGCTTGTTCACCACATGATTCAGGCCGAAGTTCAGCGCGGCTGCGGCGGTTTCGCTGCCAGGCACCTTCGAGTAGCTGCCGCCCGGCGCGCGCGTTTCGGATTCCGGCTCCAGCGCCATCGTGTAGGAGATGCTTGCCGAGTCCTTGTCCGAGAACGCCAGCGCGACGCCGCCGCCGAACTGCACGATGTCGCCGAGCTTCACGGTCGCGGGTTCGGTCTGTCCTTCCACCGACGAGATGTCCGCGAACGAGCGCGCAACGTTGTAGGTATAGGAGAGGCTGCCGAACAGCACGACCGGATCGTAGGTCTTCAACACCGACATGCCGGCCGTGACGTTCCAGAAGCCGGTGCCGGTGGGCAGCTTGCTTGGCGCGACGAGGTTGGTGTTGTTGTCGTCGACCTGCTGCAGCTTGATGCCGAATGGCGAGGAACCGGTCGGCGCCTTGATACGCAGACTGCCCACGACGTCGGGCAGGTTGTTGGTTTCTTTCAGGAACTGGTAGTAGATCCCGAAGTTGACATCGCCGATGTCGTTCGAATTGGCTGACGCGTCCGACAGCGTACTGGCCGCACCACCCGCCCCGCCGACGATGAAGTTGCTATGGCGGTAGATGTATGGCACGTCCACGTCGACGCTGATACGGTCGGTTAGTCCGTAGCGCGTATCCAGATCGGCCATCACCTGGTGCGATTTGGTTTCGCCCAGGTTGATGTTGCCGAGGAAGATCGCATCGAGCGCGAGGAAGCCGGAGAGCTGCAGCTGGCGGCGATCGTAGTAGGTATCGCTGATACCCCAGTCGAAGGTCAGGCTGTGCTCGAACAGCGCCGAGTTCTGCTGTTGCTGCGCGACGGCTTGCTCGGACTGCGTGCGTACCGGTTGCTCGGCTTTCTGGGTCTGGCCGATTGCGCCAGAGCCATCAGAAGCAGCCGGTAAACCGCCTGCGGCAGCGGTGTTGCCGCTGCTGTTTTCCGGTGTGGGCGGATTGACTGGCACGCCGGTGGCGGTGCCGGTCGCACTACCCGGTGCCGGTGCGCCAGGACTCACCTGCGCGAGCGGTGGCAGCGGCACCGGCAGTCCGTCGGCACCGGGCTGCTCGGCGACGGCGGTGCTATCCGAGGCGGTGGGCGGGCCCGACAAGCCTCGGCCGCGTTGAGACATCTCGAGATTCGTGACCTGCTGTTCCAGCGAGGTGATCTGTTTCTGCTGCTCGTCGACCACACGCATCAGCATATTGAGCCGATCGTCGACGGACTGGTTGGCGAGCGCCTGGGCGCCTGCCGTCTGAGAGAGTGCGAACAGCATGACGGCGACTGGAATCGCCGCCAGTGCCGTGCGCGGCACTCCGGTGCGTGAAGCATTATTCATTTTGTATTCCCCCGGTATTCCGACGGCGCACCACCATTCTCCAAAGGCAGCGCGCCGTCCAATCAGTGCTTCGTTTGCTCCTTCTGCTTCTGGCGGGTGGCGGCCCGCTTTGTATCCCCTTATCGTCTTGAGCTGGCGCTGTTTTGCAGGGCTTGTAGAACGCCAAGCTGCCGAACCATCGCAGCGGACATCTGTTGCGTCTGCAACTGCAGATGCAACTGGTTGGCGACTTGCTGGTTATTGCCCGCTATCTGAAGCAACTGTGCGATCTGCGCATTACTGGGTGAGATCGTTTGCGTCGCCAGTCCCGCTGGCGTTTGCAGTGCGACCGTCACGCCATTGCTGCCGAACGTGATGCCGGCTTTGACTGAGCCGGTCGAACTGGAGGCCGCCGCGGATGGCGAACCGTTGCCGCCTGCAATGACGACAGGCGTGTTGGTGAAGTCGATGGCTGCCGAGTTGTTGCCCACGTTGCTATTGCCTGCCACTTGCGTGACCTGCGAGACGCCGTTCACCGCGACGTTCTGCCCACCGCTCACACTGGCGTTCGGGTTGGCTCCGGTGTTCCCCGCACCTTGGCTACCGTTATTGCCCAGCGTGCTGCTGGTGACCTGCGCGAGCGTATTGACCGCCGCCGCAATTTGCCCGGCGGCGCTTTGCGTCGCGGAGAGCGTGCCTTGAGCAAGGGCAGTCACTCCGTTCGGCAATTGCCACTGAGAGAGCAGGTTCAGTACGAACCCCGAAATCATCGTTCCGCCGGCATATTTGCCGGTCTGTTGTTCGAGTACGTCATCGTCAACGGGCTGCACCTTGAGCGTTTGAGGTGCGAGATCGTGAGTCGATAAAAATTCGGGCACCGGTGGCAAGCCGGCGATGTCTGCGGCAAAAGCGCCGCTATTGAGGCCGCACATCGTGGCGCACAACGCGAGGCCCAATTGTGAGAGGTGGCGTTTCATGTTTGGGTCAGAAAAGTTCTGCCTTGATCAAGCCGTACTCCACAAAAGGAGTCGCCGCTGTCCCGGTAGCCAGCGCGTTGGCGCGCAGCTTGAGGGCTAGCGACTCGTTGTCCTGCAAAAGCGGTGAATCCTCCCTGAAGGGTTTGCCGAGCACGGCGAACACGAGGCCATTCCAGCTCTTCGAGAAGTCGTTTTCCATCACGATGCGATTGCCGAGGGCGGGGTCCGCAATAAAAATGCGGCCTTCCGCGGCATGCTTCACGATGACGAAGTGCTCGTAACCGTTGATGTTCATCAGGACCATGACGGGAATCTGCAGGTGATACAGCGCATCCGTGTTGACGCGAAAGCCCCGTCCGCGCAACCCGATGGTTTCGACGAACTTCTTCATGTCGAGCATCGAGAAGCCGTTCTTGACGACCACTTCCGGTGTCGAGAACACCATCATCCGGCGGATCAGTTCGGTCTCCGGAATATCGACGCCATAGCCGAATTTGAGCAGTGTCGCGAGAGCAGCCGCACCGCAGCTATAGTCATATTGCTGGCTGACGATGTGGTTGTAGCGGATGTCTTTCATCGAGTGCAGCGTCTTTGTCAACGGCACTCCCGCCAAATTTGTTGTATCGATGGTCGACTGGGCGTGGCTTGATCCACACACAGTGCAACACACCAGCGCCAAGGCGAACCTTAGCGCCGGGACACGCTCGAACCCGGACATGCTGGTCTCCTGCTTCATTCGCGCCGGCGGCTACAATGGCCGCCGGCGCGTCCCACCCTGATTGCTTTTTTTACTTGCCGCTATTCAATGCTGCAATTGCGAGGCCGTTGTGCTGCAGGTTGCCTGCGCCGCCGGCGATGTTCACGCCGATGTTGCCTTGCGAGCCTTGCAGTGCGTTGTTGCCCAGCATCGCGGTGCCCTGGAATTGCCCGCTAACCGACATCGTGGCGCTTTGTGCGTTGTCGTCCGTGGCGACCATTGCTGTCGTCAGGGCGTTGCCCGGTGTGGTGGTCGTCACTGCACCGGCAAGGCTGTTGTTCTGCACGTTGCCGATACCCGATGCGACGTTCACGCCAACGTTGCCCGACACGTTTTGCAGCGAGCTGTCGCCGATCGACGCATTCAGGTTGAAGTTGTGAACCTTCGCGCTGCCAGCCGACGACTGGTTGTTGAACACCTGAGCATTGCCGAACACGTTGCCCACATCGACCGAGGCGAGCGACACGTCGTTGCTTTGAGCGTTGTCGATGCCTTCACCGATGTTGATGCCGAGGTTGCCCGATACGCCGGAGGCCGCACCTGTGCCGGTGGTGGCGTTCAGCGTGCCAGCGACTTGCGTGTCGATGACTTGCGTCACGCTGCCGGTCACCATTTCATTGGTGGTGTTCAGCGAATCGTTCACGCTATAGCCCCAGGCGTGGGTCGAGCCGGAAGCCGTCGAATAGGACGAGGAGCCCGATTGTGTATCGGTCTTCGTCGACGACGAGTTGTGGGCATACGTGTCGGTCGAGGTCTTGCCCTTGGAGCCCGAGCCGCTGTCTTGCGCCGACGCAGCCCAGCTTTGCGAACCGTCTGCATACCCGCTGTTGGCATTGGTCGTCGAGAGCGAGCCGTTGAGCGTGCTCACCGAGCCTGACGAATGCGTGCCGTTGGACGCGTTGTTCTTGTCATACGAGGTGCTGGCCGTCGCTGCGGTGCCTTCCGAGCCGGACAGCGTCACGCTTGCGCTGCCATTGCCCGGATGGCCGTGGTGCGAGTCGCTGGCCGAGAGCGTCACATAGCCGCCTGCGCTTTGCGAAGCGGAGCCGGTCCAGTTGCCGGACTTGCCGCTGGTGTTGCTGTAGCTGCTGTTATCCGTCTTGGTCAGGCCGGCGGAGACCGTGCTGTCATGGGCGCTGCCGCTGTCGCTTGCGGCGTGGTAGGCGCTGCCTTCGCTGGCGGACGACTGGTTGCCGTACGCATAGGCGCTCGACGAGCTCTTCGTGGTGGTCGAATTCGCCACGTCCGAGTTCGACGACGTATGGGTTGAGGTGCCTTGCGAAGCCGTGCCGTAAGCGCTGTAGTTGTACGTGCTGTTAGTACCGGTGCCCGTCACGCTATGCGTGCTGTTGTCGTACGACGTCGTGACACGGCCTACGTTGTAGCTTTGTGCCTGCGGGGTCAGCGAGGCATTCACCTTGACGCTCTGGTTGTTGTTGATGACGGCGCCAGCGCTGCTGGACACGTCGATGCAGCCAAACAGCGTGACCCATCCTTCAATCCCGACCTGTTCGCCGACGAGCGTCGCATTGAAGATGTACGGGTCTTTCGGTGCAGCGAATGCGCTGCCCGAAGCTGCGATAAGAACGGCTGCTGCAATGAGAGTGCGCTTCATGATTCGCTCCGATACTTGTGTTGTCAGTTAAAAAAAGTGCCCGCCGGGGGACGGAGCACAAAACTGTTTGCCGTAGCGTTACCGGCACCGGCTGCCTGGTTGATCTGAACAATCCCGCTGACGTTCTTGAAGGCTTCGTTTGAAATGTTGGCCTCGCGTACGCTATTAACCCCGCTCGATTGACCCAGACCGCCGTTTTTCGCGGCCGTCGCGGATAGCTCCCCATCCGAGACGGTCTCGACTCCAACCGCCGCAGTACCGATCTGCGTACTGTTGCGCTGAAGATTCCCTGCGCCCGCGGACTGGTTCACCAGAACCGCCCCGGACGTACTGGAAAATGCATTGCCCTGAATTGACGCGCTGGCATGGGTGACCCGCGCGGCGCCTGAGGCGCTCTGTGTGCTGGCGTTGTCGTTGCCGACCACGCCGCCTGTCGTGATGGTCAACTGGTTAGCCTGCGCGTTGCTGAGGCCGGCCGCCTCGTTCACCGTGAGCGCGCCCGTCACGCCGGTCGCGGCGCCGTTACCGATCGTCGCCGTGGCACCGACAACAGGTACCGACTGCGCATTCGCGCCGCAGTTTGCGAAGCTGGCCACACCCATGACGATGCAGGCTGCGGCGTAGCTCAGCCGAACCTGGAAGGGCGCATTGCGGGTGGTGTTCCCGCCATGGTTGCGGACGGCGTTCATTTCATGCCTCCGAGTGCGCCGCCCAGTGCCGAAGACAACGGCGCGAGCGCGCCTACCACCGACGAGGTAATCGTGCCGCCCACGCCTGCAGCCGGTTGCCCGATGCCGCCCGAGTTCAGCGCGATGTTGTTGCCGGTCGCCTTGCCGCTCAGGATTTGCGTGACCGCCTGCAGACCCGTGCCGCTCAGGGCGGTGTCGCCCGCCACTCCGCTCGACCCATGGGCGGCGACCAGATCGCTGTCAGTCACGAGCGTGGCCATGGCCGGATCGAAGGAGTTGGCCGGAAAGGTCGTGGCCCGCACGGACACCGGATCCTGACTGGTCGGCACCGCCACGAACGCATCGCGTGGCGTGATCTGGCGTTCTACGATGAGATCGCCGGGATTCACCACTTGCTGGGCGGCGGCGCTCAGTGCCAGGCCGCTTGCCAGCACGCCGAGCAGCACACGCAGGGGTGTGGCGAAGCGTTGGCCGGTACGCGGCATCCGGGTTGAGGTGGTCATTTCAGTTCCTTACTGCGAGCGCTTGGGTTAAGTGAGCTTGATAGGCGGCTGGCGATTTACTTGCGCTGGTAGGCGGCAACGTTGCCTTGCGTATTCGCCGCGGCGTCCAGCGGGATCGGCATCGGCGAGGGCGGGGCGATCTCGTCCCACAGCGTTACGCCATTGCCACCGCTGCCCGCGTTGCGCATCAGTTGCGGCGTGGCGGCAACCATCAACATGCCGCTGAAGCCGCCGCGCTGCCGCGACAACACCTGGTCGTCGAGCGAGAAATCATTCGGCGATGTAGCATCCGTGGACACACTCAGCGCTGTACCGGCGAGGTCAGTGCCGGATGCACCCGTATTCGCGGTGCTGGCAGAGTCTTGTGCTTTCAGCGTGTCTGTTACGGTGACAACGCCGTCATTCGGCTGGCTTGTTACGGCGACATGGTTCTGGCTGCTAACGGAATTCGAGTCGCCGGATGCCTGCGCGTTGACGCTTTGAGGCAGCACCACCAGAGCAAGCGCGCCGCACAGCGCGGCGCACAGCGGAAAATGGTGCAGGTCGATGCGGAAAACGAGTCGCATGGTGAGTCTCCTTGGTGCATGGCATTTAGCGAAACGTGTGCCATGTGGCCGAATCCATTGATACGACAGGACTGCTGAGGAGGGGTGAGATGGTTTTTATGTGAAATGAAGCAAAAATGTTTCAGCCCTGAAACGGGCGGCAGAAAATACCGCTAATTCTTAAATAGCGACGGTTCGTGAAAGCCTGGGGTTCTTCCCTGGAAGGCGTGTCTGGAAACGTTTTATTCAAAATGCGTAGACTTGCGGATCGCCCGCCCCGCCTAGTGTTGCGGAGAAGGGACGGATTAAATGTGCATATTTGTTTTCGAAGCGACGCGCGTATAGTAAGCTCTCGAAAACAGAGACACATTTTAAAAAGCCCGACGCTGGGCCGTCTGAATCACACACGCCGCTTTTCGGGGATCAGCTGTCCGCACGGAATGGAATGGCCGTTCAGTTTTCGCCAGACGTGAAAACCGGAATGAGTCAGCGTGTCTGAATTGTGTTCAGGTGCGTGCCGTCATCCTTAACGTTCGTTGACGAGAGGATCTGAATAATGGAATCCGCAACGCGGCAACTGATTTATGTTTCGCGTGACCCTAGCGTGGAGCTAAACACGCGCTTTCACCAGCGCGGTTGGCACGTTGAAGTTGTAGGATCTGCGCGCGATGTGCGCCGCGCCGTTCGCGCCGGAATGGCAGCGGGCGGTTTGCTCGATCTTTCGAGCCATTTTCAGCCCCATGAGATTGCCGCGTTCGAATCGTGTCTGACGATGCCGAATGTCGGCTGGGTCGCCGCGACCATGCCCGGTCAATTGCAGGACGCCGCATTGCGCCGCCTCGTGCGCGATTATTGTTTCGATTACGTCACTGTGCCTTATTCGGGCGACCGGATCGTCGATTCAGTTGGTCACGCCTACGGCATGATTTCTCTCGGCGAACCCGCCTCGAACGATGGCACCCCTGGTGGTACCGAAGGCGAAATGGTCGGTTCGTGCGACGCGATGCTTGCGCTGTTCCGCTCCATCCGCAAAGTAGCCATGACGGATGCACCGGTGTTTATTTCCGGCGAATCGGGTACCGGCAAGGAACTCACGGCGGTCGCGATTCACGAACGTTCGTCACGCCGTAGCGCACCGTTTGTGCCAATCAACTGCGGCGCGATTCCTCCGCATCTGCTGCAATCCGAATTGTTCGGCTACGAGCGCGGCGCGTTCACCGGCGCGAATCAGCGCAAGATTGGCCGGGTTGAAGCGGCTAATGGCGGCACGCTTTTTCTCGATGAAATCGGCGACCTCCCGCTCGAAAGCCAGGCGAGCCTGTTGCGCTTTCTTCAGGAGCGCAAGGTGGAGCGCCTGGGCGGCCACGGCTCAGTCGATGTGGACGTGCGCATCATCTCCGCTACTCACGTCGACATGAACACGGCGATGATCGAAGGGCGGTTCCGTTCGGATCTCTACCACCGTCTGTGCGTGCTGCAGATCGATGAACCGCCGTTGCGTGCACGTGGTAAGGATATCGAACTACTCGCGCGCCACATGCTGGAACGTTTCAGAAAAGATGCAAGCCGCCGTTTGCGTGGTTTCGCACCGGATGCAATCGCCGCGCTGCATAACTACAGCTGGCCGGGTAACGTCCGCGAATTGATCAACCGGGTGCGGCGCGCCATCGTGATGTCGGAAGGCCGCGCGATCACCGCGCGAGACCTCGAACTCGCGGAATACGTCGAGATTGTGCCGGTGTCGCTCGCGCAGGCGCGTGAGGCAGCGGAGCGCCAGGCGATCGAGCTGGCGTTGTTGCGTCATCGTGGACGCCTCGGTGACGCTGCCCAGGAACTCGGCATTTCACGCGTGACGTTGTACCGCTTGTTGTGCGCGCATGGCATGCGTCACATGGAAGGCGAGCACATCGTGCCGCATGGGGAACCGGCCTCGGTGCCTCATATTTGAGACGCCTGAAAACGGGTTCGGGACTCTTCTGAAAATAGCCTTAAAAAGCGACGGCGCGACGCAGGTCGCCCGTGCTTGTTAAAATCGGGTTTTCCGCGATTACATCCCGGCCAGCCACCGAGCTGACGCCGCGCCGAAGGAACCCGAATGAAACAATACCTCGACCTCGTCCGCTCAATTCTTGACACCGGCGCGTGGCAGGAGAATCGCACTGGCATTCGTACCATCAGCATGCCTGGCGCGATGTTGCGCTTCGATCTGCAACAGGGCTTCCCCGCTGTCACCACCAAGAAACTCGCGTTCAAATCGGCGATCGGCGAGCTGGTCGGCTTCCTGCGCGCGTCACGCAGCGCCGCGGACTTTCGCGACCTTGGCTGCAAGGTGTGGGACGCCAACGCCAATCAGAACCCTCATTGGCTGGCTAACCCCTATCGTGAAGGGCCGGACGACCTCGGCGACGTGTACGGTGTGCAATGGCGCAAGTGGCCGGCCTATAAAGTGCTGGACGCGTCGGCTGGCGCACAGATCGCGGATGCCACGGGTCGTGGCTATCAGGTGATTACCGAATTCGACGAAGACGGTGGGCGCAAGGTGCTGCTGTATAAGGCAATCGACCAGTTGCGGCAGTGTCTGGACACCATCATGTCGAATCCCGCTGACCGGCGCATTCTTTTTCATGCGTGGAACCCGGCCGTGCTCGAGGAAATCGCGCTTCCTGCTTGCCACCTGCTGTACCAGTTCCTGCCAAATGCGGCGCGCCGCGAAATCTCGCTGTGTCTGTATATCCGCAGCAACGACGTGGGTCTGGGTACGCCGTTCAATCTGACCGAAGGTGCCGCATTGCTGCATCTGGTGGGGCGGTTGACGGGCTATACGCCGCGCTGGTTCACGTACTTCATTGGCGACGCGCATATCTACGAAAACCAGCTCGACATGCTGCAGCAGCAAATCACGCGTGAACCGTATGAAAGCCCGCGTCTTGAGATTGCTGAGCGCGTGCCCGATTATGCGAAAACCGGTGTGTATGAGCCGGAGTGGCTCGAGAAAATCGAGCCTGCGGATTTCTCGCTAGCCGGCTATCGGCATCACGATCCGTTGACGGCGCCTATGGCGGTTTGAGTCCTGCGCGGCGGCTCGCCAGACCGCGGATGCAGGGCACGACGATCGTAAGGCAACAAGGCAAAAAAAAGTCCACGCATCGGATGCGTGGGCTGCGACTACCAGTGAACCCCACGCTTGTTTGAGCGTGGGGTTTTGTTTTTTCAGGCGCGAGCCATGTTGGCCTCGCGCCGGCGCAATGGGGCGCTTACCCCTTGCGATGCTCGTCGTGTCCGTCGTTCGAATGCTGCTCCTGGTGAGGCTGCGGATGCGGCTGCTGCGCCTGTTGAGCCGGATGAGGTTCGGGGCGCGGCTGCGGCTGCCGAGCCTCTTGCGGGTGGGGCTCCTGACGCGGCTGCTGGGCCTGCTGCGGACGCGGCTCCTGATGCGGTTGCTGGGCCTGGGCCTGCTCCGGACGTGACTCCGGATGCTGCTGCGCCTGCTGCGGGTGGGGTTCCTGACGCGGCTCGGTTTGCGGCTGGCGTTCCGGTGCACGCGGGGCCTGCTGGGCTGCCTGAGCCGGTTCAGGTTGACGGGCAACCGGCTGCGGACGATTTTCCTCGCGTGGTTGCTGCGCTACAGAAGGATTCGTCAGCGGACGCGCCTCGGCGCCGTGCTGTTGCGCCTGCTCCGGCGCCCGTGCGGCCATTTCACCGGCCTGCTGCGGACGATTCTGCGTCTCGTCGCGAGGCTGGGCTTGTTGCGCCATCGGCGTGTGCGGCTGGGTCCACGCTGGCTCGTGACGAGCCTCAGCCGCTTGTTGAGCGCCAGGCGCGGCCTCACCGCGCTGCGCAACCGCATTCGGATTGCCGCCTGCCGCTTGCGGCGGGTGCGGTACGCCATTATTGGGCTGCGGCCGTTGGTCAGCCCGTTGATCGGCCCGCTGGTCAGCCATCTGAGCCGGCGTGCCGACTGTTCCTGGACGACCTTGTTCAGGCGTGCCATGCGGCGCTTGCACGCCGTTCGGCACCGCTTCACCTGGCCGTTGCGGCGCACCCTGGGCGACGTGCTGCGCCGCGCCGGGCATCATCCCCGGAGTATGCGACTGCACCACGCGGACATTAGCCACGCCGGCCGCCGGTGCACCGTGCGTCTGGGTGGCAGCAAAGCTCGCCGGCACGGAGGTATGCACGATCGGATTGCCAGCGCCCGGCACACGTCCGCCGCCTTGCGCAAAACGTTGCGCCAGCGTGTCGTGATACGCCGGCGGCACGGCCGGGCTGCGCGTGGCGACAACCGAACGCGACATCGCAGCTTCGGGCGGCCGGTAGGTTGCGTTACGCATGCCGGAAGCGAAGCTCTGCTGAACCGGCGCGATTCCCGGCGCACCCGGATTGATGCGCGCGTTGTGCCATTGCTGCGGATCGACCTTCTGCGCGAAACGGCCGACCGGCTGTCCGTGCACGAAAGCCGTCGCCGCCACGGCGGTCACTGCGCCCGGCGCGCGGTAGTTGATGTACGTGTTGTGAATGTTGGTGACGTTCGTCACGTTCACCTGACGGTTGTAGTTGTTCACGACGACCGTGTTGTTGACGCGGTTGTAGTAATGCGGACTCCAGCCGCCGCCATACGGATGCCACGGCTCGCCCGGTCCCAGTGCAAACCACGCGACGCCAGCAGTAGCCACGCCACCGATCGCGAGGCTTACACCCCAGTCGGCGCCACCGCCACCACCACCGCCGCCGTCGCCCACGAAGGCGACCAGCGCCGGCGCATAGACCGGTGGCTGACTTACCACGACGGGTCCCGGCACCCACGCCCACGAGTCGTCCACGTGAGCCCAACGGCCGTAGTGGTAAGGCGCGAAGCCCCAGGGTGCGTCATCGACCCAGGTCCAGCCCCACGGCGCCTGCCAGACCCAGTGGCCGTCGTGATAGGGCGCCCAGCCGGTCGGCACGGCGTTCGGCACCCACACCTCACCGTACTGAGGATTGCTGCGCCAGCTGCCGTTCGCGTCGAGGTCTTCATAGCCGGGCACGTCGCGCGAAACGTAGCGCGCCGATACCGAGCGGTCCTCGGCGGCGTCACGCCCGGCGGCCCACTGATCGAACCCGTCCAGTCCCGGCGCTCCGTTGTCGGCAACCTGTTGCAGGGTGGTGCCGGCAAAGCGGATCTGCTGGCCTGCGGCAACCGGAACCTGGCCGTTGTCGCCGTACACTGTCGCGCTGCCGCTGCGTACCGTGACGGTGGTGCTGCTGCCGTCAGGCGCGACATCCACACGGTAGTCGCCGGGGCCGTTCAAGCCGAGCGCGAGGTTGGGGGTGTCGATCTCATAGGTCGAGCCGGGCGCGAGTTCGCGCACCCGGGCGGAGAGCGTGCCTTGCGCGACTTTCAACTGCGCACTCGTATCGTCGAGATTGAGGATGTCGAGACTGGTCGACGCGCCCAAGCGAACCGCGGTCGAGCCGATGTGCAGTTCCGAGCGGGCGTTCTGGTCGTTCCACATCTGATCGCCGGTGGTGAGCGGGCGGTTGATCTGGGCGTAGGCCCAGTCGGTCGCGCCGGCGGGTTCGGTGGTCACGGCGCCTGACGTGAAGTTCAGGCGAGCCACGCGTCCCGGCGGATCGGTGTTAGCAGTAGCTTGCGACCCAGCGGGCGCGAGATCGAGCGGTGCTTCCTGAGCGACTACGGACTGAGCCGCGAGCGCGAAAGCTGCCGCTGCAATGAGGGTGTATCCGGTGGCGTGGCGTAATGTGCGTTTTTGTTTAGCGAGTGTTTTCATGTTGTCTCTCTCACGGACGCGGGGTGTGCATCCGTGAAAGCACTCTACCGGCGGCGCCTGTTTCAAGGGGACCACATTTGTAAGGGGTCTTGCCTACCGTGTAACAAAAAGAAAGCCGTAGCCTGGATGTAATGCGATTGAAGGGCGCCTAGTGCCATTCAGTCCGGTTTCGCCGTGGATGCGCGGTCAATCCGCGAGAAATCGGTCGAACTGGCGATGCCCTTCCGGTGTGATCCGCAAGATGCGCGGCCGTTCGGTGCGCTCCACCCAACCGTGGTTTGTCCACGAGTCGAGCAGGGCGGCGCCGAGCGCGCCGCCGAGATGGGGGCGCCGCACGCTCCAGTCGGGACAGGTACAGGCGAAGCGGCGTCGGCGGGTTTGCTGGCTGGCGATGTCGATGTCCCAGCGAGCGAGTTGTGTTGCGCCTGCCGCGGTTGCCTCGAGCGTGTTGCCGTGCGGGGTCAGCAGGCCGTGATTCAGCATCCGTTCGAAAAGCTGCACCGATAGTTCGCCCGCCATGTGGTCGTAGCAGGTGCGTGCATAGCGCATGTCGACCGGCACCGTACGCGGGGCACGCGGCACCGGACGTTGCTGCATGCTTGCCTCGGCGACGTTGGCGAGCGCTTCGATGGACGCAGCGATATCCGGCGACGCGATCCTGAAGTAGCGATGCCGTCCACGCACCTCCAGTGCGAGCAGACCGCCTTCCGTGAGCCGGGAAAGGTGTGCGCTCGCCGCCGACGGCGAGAGTCCCGCAATCAGCGTCAGCTCTCCGGCCGGGCGCGCGCTGCCGTCCATGAGTGCCCACAGCATGGCGGCACGGCCGGGGTCAGCGAGCAGCGCGCCGATCCGGCTCAATCCGGGGAAGTGGTGTTGTTCGTCCGGAAGCGGGGCGAATACCGGGGCGGATCTGGAAGTAAACCCAGAGGCAGGCATAAGCAACTCCTTTGATGCGATGCATTTGAGTACTGGCTAAGTGCGGGTCAGCAGTGGGTCAACTGCGGCCAACTACGGGCTAGCAACGGCTATCCACGGGCCAGCACCGGCTAGCACCGGTTACCAAACGCTTACCACCGCTAACGGCTAACGACGGGCTAACCACGGACTCTAAATACGGGCTCAACCACGGGCTCAACCATGGGCTCTAACCATGGGCTCTAACCATGGGCTCTAACCATGGGCCAACGATGGGCCAACGATGGGCCAGCAACGGGCCAGCAACGGGCCAGCAACAGGCTAACCACGCGCCAAAAAAACGTCGGCTCTTTCAGCTTCCTCAGTTTACCGGGCTTGCACATTCGATGTTTCAGCCTGACGTGAAGCGTCGAATACGAGCTTGGATGAGTAGTCAACTACACGCGCGATTCCGTGCGACAAGGCGCAGGCATGCCGGCGTTGTGTCATGCGCACAGGCGGCCAGGCTAGAATCAATGCTTGTTCTAAGGGAACACGTCGTCATGAAACTCCTGCTTGCCATTGCTGCTGCCGTGCTGATGTGCGGCGCTTGCGCCCAAACCGGCTCGGCGCCGCCGAGCGCGGATTCGAGCGGCATCTCGATGTACGGCACCATCGACGAAGGTATTTCGTATCACAAATAAAACCGCGTTAAAGCGGCGATGCGGCGGAATGGCGGCGCGGACGGGATCGGCGGCGGGCGCGTCCAAAAGCACCCCGGTCAAAATTGCCCTCGTATAATCCCCCCCTTTCGATACCTTGTCTGTCCGGAGTCAAGATGAACACGCCTGCCGCTGCGCCGCTGGATCGTTCTGAAACCACCTTCCGCTTTCTTGCCGAGCCCACTTCGGTCAACTTTGGCGGCAAGGTGCACGGGGGCGCGCTGATGAAGTGGATCGACGAAACCGCCTACGCCTGCGCCGCGGTCTGGTCGGGTCGCTACTGTGTGACGGTGAGCGTTGGAAATATCCGCTTTCGCCGGCCTATTCTCGTCGGCAATCTGGTCGAACTGCGCGCGCGCGTCGTACACACCGGACGCACCAGCATGCATATCCATGTTTCGGTACAGGCGGGCGATCCGAAGGGCGGCGAACTGCTGCAGACCACTGATTGCCTCGTCGTGATGGTGGCCGTCAACGAGAATGGCAGTCCGGTGCCGGTGCCTTCGTTCGTGCCGGAGACTGAAGAACAGAGCCGGCTTGCCAAGTACGCGCTGGACGTCAAGGAAGCGCTCGACGCGATCGTCGAACTCAAGCCGGACGAAGTCACGAAGGGCAAGGTCTAGGCAGAACCTTGTGGGGGCCGCGCTCATTCGCGAGGCGCGGCTTGTCCCCGTCAGACCTGGGAGTGGCCCGCGATGCGCGCCGCCTCCCATGACATCCCAGCTTCAGGCCGCCGAATTCCCCACCATGTCGTGCGGCTTGACCCATTCGTCGAACTGCTGCTCGGTGACAAAGCCGAGCGCGAGCGCTGCGGCCTTTAACGTGGTGCCCTCCTTGTGGGCTTTCTTCGCGATCTTGGCCGCCTTGTCGTAACCGATGTGCGGATTGAGCGCCGTCACCAGCATCAGCGATTCATTGAGCAGCGTGTCGATCCGGTCACGATTCGGTTCGATCCCGACCGCACAATTGTCGTTGAAGCTATGCGCGCCGTCGGCGATCAGGCGAATCGATTGCAGGACGTTGTGCGCGATCATTGGCCGGAACACGTTCAGCTCGAAGTTGCCGCTTGCCCCGCCCATATTGACCGCGACGTCGTTGCCGAAGACCTGGCAGCACAGCATCGTCATGGCTTCCGACTGGGTCGGATTGACCTTGCCGGGCATGATCGAGCTGCCCGGTTCGTTTTCCGGGATCGACAATTCGCCGAGGCCACAACGCGGCCCGCTCGCGAGCCAGCGCACATCGTTGGCGATTTTCATCAGACTCGCCGCCACGGTCTTGAGCGCGCCGTGCGCGAACACCAGCGCATCGGCTGCTGCCATGACTTCAAACTTGTTGGGCGCCGTTACGAACGGCACGTCCGTCAATCTGGCGATTGCCGCCGCGACCTTGGTGGCAAATTGCGGATGCGCATTCAGGCCGGTCCCTACGGCGGTGCCGCCTTGTGCGAGTTCGTGCAGATGCGGCAGGCTCGATTCCACATGGCGAATACCGTGGTCGAGTTGAGCGACATAACCGGAAAACTCCTGGCCCAGCGTGAGGGGCGTCGCATCCTGCAAGTGCGTGCGGCCGATCTTCACGATCCCCGCAAAGGCCTTTGCCTTGCCGTCGAGCGTCTCGCGCAAGGTCTTCAGGGCCGGCAGCAAATGCTTGACGATGCCTACCGCCGCGGCCACGTGCATCGCGGTGGGGAACACGTCATTGGACGACTGGCCGCGGTTCACGTCGTCGTTTGGATGCACCTTGCGCGCTTCGCCGCGCTCGCCACCGAGCAGTTCGCTCGCGCGGTTCGCGATGACCTCGTTGAGGTTCATGTTGGTCTGGGTGCCCGAGCCGGTCTGCCAGACCGCTAGCGGAAACTCGCCGGCGTGCTTGCCTTCGATGATCTCGTCGGCGGCCTGCATGATGGCTTTGGCCTTGCTTTCATCCAGAACGCCAAGTCCCAGGTTGACTTCGGCGGCCGCGCGCTTGATCACGGCGAGTGCGGTGATCAGTTCAGGCGACTGCTTCTCCGTAGAGATGCGGAAATTCTGCAGCGAGCGCTGGGTTTGCGCGCCCCAGAGGCGATCGTTCGGCACGGCGATCTCGCCAAACGTGTCGCGCTCCATTCTTACGTTTTCGGTCATGGTTCAACTCCGCTATAGCTGAATAACTGCGTGGGTCGGATGGCTTGCGCGTGCCGCTGCACATGATTGCGGCACGCGCATCAAAGTTCTCCCTGAACGGGCAATAGCAAGAATATCCCTGTCAGGAAATTGCGGTACAAACCCGCTTGAGGATCGAAGTTATAGGTTCGCAATTCACCGTTTTCCTTATCGGTCCATTCGAGTTGCGAGGGCGGCGCATCGATATACCGAAGCTGCGCCAGTTGCGCAGGGGTGGCGAGCGTCACCTGGTAACTCACTTCAGGTGAGAGGGCACGGTCGATCAGCTCCGCCACCTGGCCGGCGAGTGCCGGGCTGTGAATGACCAGCGCCAGTTCGGTGTTCAGGTTGGCCGAGCGCGGATCGAGGTTCATCGAGCCAATCACGAGGATCTTGCGGTCGATCACGTAAGTTTTGGCATGCAGGCTCGCGCGGGATTTAGACCCAGCCACGGTGGCGGGGGCGTGCTGATCCGGCTTGAACTCGTATAGCTCCACGCCGTGCTGCAACAGCGGCACGCGGTAGGGGCTGTAACCGGCCTGCACGGCGACGGCGTCGGTGGCGGCGAGCGAATTGGTAAGGACCGCTACCCGTACGCCGCGCTGTGTGAGTTCGGAGAGTCGCTTCACGCCAGCGTCGTGCGGCACGAAGTAGGGTGAGACGACGAGCACTTCCTTTTGTGCCTCATGCGTCAGTTCGATCAGGCGCTGTAGCGGCGGGCTCACGTAGTCAGGCGAAGGCTGGTCGATCTTGGCTGGCGTATCTGCCTTGAACTCCGCAGACGCCCAGGTGAGCCCCAGTTCCTCGTTGCTGATCTGCGTGGCAAGCGGCGTCGCGTTGATGGGTTTCGCGTTGTAGGAATCGGCGTCGGTGCGCCAGTGCGCGCGCAATGCATCGCGGGTGGCGTCCAGTTCCTGTTGTGAGAAGCGCTGATGATTCAGCGCGCGTAATGGATACGCGCCGCTGCTGTTCCAGTATTCGTCGAAGCTCGCCGAGACGTCGGCGGCAATCGGGCCGGCGGCGAGCACATCGAGGTCGCGGAACTGCAGCGTCGGACTGGCGCTGAAATATTCGTCGCCCACGTTGCGGCCGCCCACAATGGCCAACTGGTTATCCGTGATCATCGCCTTGTTGTGCATGCGACGCGTGAACTGGTCCATCTTGGTGAACAGATCGGTGGTGCGCTCGAACACGCTTCGATGTGAGCTGCCATACGGATTGAACACGCGGATCTCGATGTTCGGATGCGAGTTCAAACCGGCCATCACGTCGTCGATGTCCTTGAAGTTCAGATCGTCGACCAGCATCCGGACGCGCACGCCGTGATCGGCCGCATAGAGCGCGGCACCGAGCAGCAGCTTGCCGGTCGTGTCCTCATTGGCGATGTAGTACTGCATGTCCAGCGTCTTCGTGGCGGCGCGAGCAAGAGCGATACGCATCTGCAAAGCCTCGGTGCCGCTCGAAAGCACACGGAATCCGGATTGGTTTGGATGCTGCGCTTCGAGCGGCGCCAGGGCGGTAGCGAGCGCGGTGCTAGCAGATGGCGGCAGGGCATGCGTGACGGGCCGATTGAAGGCCGAGGCTGGCGGACGTGTGGCGCATCCGGTCAAAAGTGCCGCAGATGCGCACGCTAGCAAAAAGTACTTGAAGAAGCGTGTAGCGCTGGATTTGATCCGGCCAGTGAGCCCGGCTTCCCGTTGATGCGACGTGGTATTGTAATTGCCGTCATACGCCTGCACGCTATGTCCTCCGCTTGATTGATCACGCAACAGGTTGACCCTGCATGCGTTGAATCAATGCATTGCGATTCAGTAGAGGAAAGCATTCTAAGGGGAATCGCTGCCGTGAGTATGTGAGGCGGCCATTCGTAGCGGCGTTTACAGGCGGCGGGCTGTTTATGTGCGAAGAAGCGATTGCGTAGGACGCGCTCGGATAATACCTACGCACTCCGAATCATTATCGTGGCTTTTGTTGGGTCTATCGGTTCCTTCTTTGAAGGCTTCTTCAACGCCTTCGATCGTCGACGCAGGTTACGTAGCCACCAGACGCGGACCGAGACGACGTGCGTCATGGCTAGACGCACGTCGCCGGCTTTTTAGTGCGCTCAGTTACGCTCAGCTCTCAGCACAGGTGCGTCCTCGCCATACGTGGAGCCCTTGGCGGGACGACCCGCCCAGTATCCCGCGAGCAGCGAACCCGAGAGGTTGTGCCACACGGAAAACAGCGCGCCCGGCAGGGCCGCCAGTGGCGAGAAGTACAGCTTGCCGAGGGTGGCCGCGAGTCCGGAGTTTTGCATGCCCACTTCGATGGCGAGCGTGCGGCAGACCGCTTCGTCGAAACCCAGCAGACGTCCACCCCAATAGCCGCTCAACAGGCCAATCCCGTTGTGCAGGACGACGCCCAGCATCACCACGAGGCCCACCGACGCGATGCTTTTTTGCGTGCCGCCCACCACCGCCGCGATGATCAGCAAAATGGCGACCATCGACACCAGCGGCAGCACGGGTTCGACCTTGCGTACCAGTTTGCTGAACAGGTGATTAATGACGAGACCCACGACAATCGGCAGCGCGACGATCTGCAGAATGCTCATCAGCATGCCTCGAACGTCGACGACGATCGACGCATCCACATAGAGACGCGTGAGCAGCGGCGTGGCGAACACGCCGACCAGGGTCGACAGCGCGCTGATCGTGACCGACAGCGCCACGTCGCCGCGCGCCAGATAAATCATCACGTTCGATGCCGTGCCGCTTGCGACACTGCCCACCAGCACCATGCCTGCGGTCAGATCAGGCGGCATGCGCAGCGCCTTGGCAATCGCCCAGGCGGCGAGCGGCATCACCAGGTAATGCAGGACGATGCCGGCCACGACCGGCGCCGGGCGGGTGAAGACACGTTTGAAATCGGCTACGGAGAGCGTCACGCCCATCGCCAGCATGATGATTGTCAGAAGCGTGGTGACGTGAGGGGCGACAGGGCTGAACGAGGCCGGCGAAAAATAGGCGGTGAGCGAGACCAGTACGGCCCACAGCGGAAAGAGACGGGTAACCCGGGCAAGCATGTCAGGTGGTCCTTGGTTCTGTTTGATGAGTGATAGCGGCTTGATCAGGCACCGTTCTTTGGCACACCCAGCATTATGCCGACTGCGCGGGTTGCGGCCCCGCGCGCCGCAGGCTGAGGCGATGAAAGCGTAGCGTCATCAGCAATGCGACGCTGGCGAGGCCCGCCGCAAGGCCCCACCACAAGCCACGTGCGCCCAGTCCGAAGTGAAACGCGAGCGTATAGCCGGTCGGAAAGCCAATGCCCCAGTAGCCGAAAGCGGCGACCAGCATGGGCACGCGCGTGTCCTTCAGACCGCGCAGGCAGCCCGAGCCGACTGTCTGCATGCCGTCGACGATCTGGAAAATGGCCGCGACACCCAGCAGCGAACTGGCGAGCGCCACGGTCGCAGCGTTGGCCGGATCGTCCAGATGCAGGTAGAGACCGACGATCCAGTGCGGCGCGAGGATCAGCACAAGCCCTGAAAGCGTCATAAAGCCGACTCCGAGCGCGAGGGCGACGAAACCTGCGTGCCGCGCGGCGAGCGGCTGCCCCGCGCCCGACCAGAAGCTGACTCGCACGTTGGCCGCCTGGCCGATTGCAAGCGGCACCATGAACGCGACCGAGGCGACGTTCAATGCGATCTGGTGCGCGGCCAGTTGCGATTCGCCGAGCAGTCCGACCATCAGGCCGGTAGCGAGGAAGAGCGTCGACTCGACGCCATAGGTGATCGCCACCGGCCAGCCAATGCCGAACAGTTCGCCCATGAGCGGCAAGCGGGGCCGCGTGGCGGTGACGAAGTGGCGGTAGCGCGGCCTCAGATGCAGCCAGGCCATCAGGATCAGGGCGGTCATCCAGACGGTAAAGGTGGTGGCCACCGCTGAGCCGAGAAAGCCAAGACGCGGCAGGCCGTAGGCGCCGTGTATCAGGCCGTAATTCAGAAAGCCGTTGACGAAGACGCCGATGATCGACACCCAGAGCAGGCGCTTGGCGGCGCCGATGGCCGGCAGGAATGAGCGCATCAGACCAATGCCGATCAGGCTTCCCAGCGCGCCCCAGCGCAGGATGTTGGTGTACTCGCCAACGTTGTGCGCCAGCAGCGCGGGCTCGCCGAACGCCAACAGCACCGGCGTAGCGAATGACAGCAGCACGAACGCCGGCAGCACGAGCAGGACTGACATCACGAGGCCGGTCCAGTAGATGTGCGGCACGCGTTCCTCGGCCTGAGCGCCCCGCGCATGCGAGACGCTGACACTCACCGAAGTGAGCACGCCCTGCAGCAGCGTGACGACCACGAAAAACAGGTTGGCGCCGAGGCCGCCCGCAGCGAGCGCGTCAGGCCCTAGCGAGCCGAGCAGGATCGTGTCGGTCACACCCATGGCCATTTGCGACAGTTGGGCGATGGCAAGCGGAGCGGCGAGGCGGGCGGTGTCGGCGGCGTGGCGGGACAACGTAGGCGGCCGGGCGGCCACCCGGGAGAAGCCGGATTGCGTCATGAACAAGTGACGGCGCGCTCGGAGCCAAGCCGTCTTCTAGCAAAACAGACAGCTTATTGGGTAGCCGGTCTGTTGTCGATCTGAAAGCACGAATTTGGTGCGTTTCTCGTGGAGAGGGCGGGAGCGGTACAGCAGGCGGCGCCCTGCCGGCTGCGTTATGCCTCGTGCACGGCAATTCTCGTGTCGCCAAGCAACACGACCTGGCCCGCGCGGATTTTGCAGGTTTTACGCAGTTCAATGCGCCCGTCCACCGTCACCGCGCCTTCGGCCACCATCAACTTGGCGGAACCGCCGCTGTCGGCCAAACCCGTAATCTTTAGAAGATTATGCAATTCGACGTAGTCGCCGGTCAGAGTGAAATCGAGATTGGGCATGGCGATTGCGGCTTGGGTAACGGGGTTCGCATCATAAGCCAGAAGGCGCTCCGGTACAGCGCCGGTAATTTTTCGCGCCGATTTTGCCAAGCCGTGAGAGCCGTCTTCAGGCTATTGCAAGCAAATGTTATACAGTTGTCAGAAAATGAAACGTTGCGTAACAGGCGGCGTTTCTCGTGAACCTCACTCACAAAGGGCGGGTCTGTAGAAGAGCCTGCTGCGTTTTCGACAGAGGTTGACTACGGACAGGGCGGTGTTGCCCGGTGTTGATTAGTGGTTCGCTTTGAAACCATTAGGCATCACCAGCCACATCGCAAGTATGTGCCGCCTGTGTCCTGACAACAAACCTAGAGAGGATAGTTATGACCCAGATTCGTTCGCTCCTGATTGGAACCGCCCTGACTGCTTTCGCTACCACGGGTGCTTTTGCGCAGACCAATGCGCAACCGGACGCAAATGCCGCTGGTGCTCTGAGCCAGCAGCAAACGGCGCCCGGCGCGGATAACGCCGCTCCGGCCGCTCAAGGTGTTCAGCCGGTGACGCCAGCGCCGCAGCGCCTGATTGCATCTGGTTCGACCGATCCGCTGGTGCAAAAGCGCAATGCAGATGCCAAGGCGAACGCGGAGTACAGCGCGTCGAAGAAGGCATCGAAGCAGCTGTTGAAGGACCAGCAACAGGCTGCCAAGGCTCAGTACAAGGAGCAGGTCCGCGACGCCAAGCTCAACAAGAAGGGCGACAAGCAGGCCGCCAACAACGAAATGAAGATGGACATGCAGGGTCAGCCGACCGCTTCGCAGGACGATCCTTCGGTCGCCAAGCACTAAGACCAGCGGGCCGGTGGAGACGGCGTGCCAGGCGGCAATTGCGCCGTTGGTACGTCGCCAGCCGAAGTCTGAAGTCATCGCGGCCGCAGCCATTTCATCACGGAGGTATGGCATGAACAGGAACATCTATGCGGCGCTAATTGCAGGCTGTCTGTCGACCATGGTTTTTGCGCAACGCAACGACGCTTCAACCGCGCCAACTCACGCGGACAAGAAGGCCGCCAACGAACAGGCCAAAGCCGACAAGAAGGCGGACATAGCGCAGGCGAAGGCCGACAAAACCAAAACCGACGCGCAGGCTGATGCTGACAAGTCGGCCGCGGACGCCAACGAGAAGGACGCGAAGAAGGAATAGCGGCTTGGCGCGGTCCGCCTGGAGCGGGCGACGTCGAGGCTAGCTGGCAGAAAAAAGGGCGCTTGTCGTCGCAGATTGTATGGATATACAGTATGCGGCGCCGCTCCCCATTTTCTCGTCCCTAACTGACCGATCCCGATCACCGTGCTTTCTGTTGCCGATTCCGTGCCCTCTGGGTTCTCCGCACCGACTGCGTCTTCCGAGACCGCCGAGTGGCTCGCCAAGCTCAATGACGCGCAACGCGAAGCCGTCGAATATGGTGCCGACCCAGCCAGCCAACCGTGCGGCGCGCTGCTGGTCATTGCCGGCGCCGGCTCGGGCAAAACCAATACGCTCGCGCATCGGGTGGCGAACCTCGTGGTCAAGGGCGCCGATCCGCGCCGCATTCTGCTGCTGACGTTTTCGCGGCGTGCCGCGCTGGAAATGACCCGCCGCGTCACGCGTATCGCGACTCACGCGCTTGGCGCACGGGCGGCGGTTGCGCAGGGTCTCACGTGGTCGGGCACGTTCCACGGTGTGGGCGCCCGTCTGTTGCGTGAATATGCCGATCTGATCGGTCTTGCGCCCACCTTCACGATCAACGACCGCGAAGACTCCGCCGACTTGATGAATCTCGTACGGCACGAACTGGGGTTCTCGGCCAAGGAACGGCGCTTTCCGTCCAAGGGCACGTGCTTCGCGATCTATTCCCGCGTGGTCAACACGGGCGCGGCGCTCGGGGATGTACTCAATACCGCCTTTCCGTGGTGCCGCGAATGGGAGGCCGACTTGCGGGTGTTGTTCGCCCGCTATGTGGAGTCCAAGCAGAAGCAAAGCGTGCTCGACTACGACGATTTGCTGCTGTACTGGTCGATGATGGCCGAGGAGCCGACGATAGCCGCCGACCTCGCTGGCCGGTTCGATCATGTGCTGGTGGACGAGTATCAGGACACCAACCGGCTGCAGGCGTCGATCCTCCTCGCGTTGAAGCCCGACGGGCGAGGTCTCACGGTTGTCGGCGACGATGCGCAGTCGATCTATTCATTTCGCGGCGCGACCGTGCGCAACATCCTCGACTTCCCGAAGCACTTCAATCCGCCTGCAAAACAGGTGACGCTGGAGCGCAACTACCGCTCTACGCAGCCCATTCTGGCTGCCTCTAACGCGGTGATCGAGCTCGCGGCCGAGCGCTTTACGAAGAATCTCTGGACCGATCAGGCCTGCGCACAGCGCCCACGTCTCGTGACGGTTACAGACGAGGCGGATCAGGCGCGTTATGTGGTCGAACAGGTGCTGGAAGCGCGGGAAGCTGGCATGAAGCTCAAAGCGCAGGCGGTGTTGTTTCGCGCCGCTCACCACAGCGCGGCGCTCGAGATCGAACTGGCCCGGCGCAACATTCCGTTTGTGAAGTTTGGCGGTCTTAAGTTTCTCGATTCAGTGCACGTCAAAGACGTGCTTGCGGTGCTGCGCTGGGCCGAAAATCCGCGCGATCGCGTGGCCGGGTTCCGGGTGACGCAGCTTCTGCCGGGTATTGGGCCTGCCACGGCTGCGCGCGTGCTCGATTCCGTGACTGAACGAGCCGCACTGAGCGCTGCGGCGCTGCGGGCTGGCCGGCCGGGCGAGCCCGTGACTGGAGTTGGTCTGACGCTCACAAGCAATACCGCAGACGCACTGGCGGAGTTCGTGCCACCGCCGCGTGCGCTGGAGGACTGGCAGGCGTTTGTGGCGCTGATGTCGTCCGTGTGCTCGCGCGACTCAGCGTGGCCTGCGGAGTTCGAGCTGATCCGCCGTTGGTACGAGCCGCACCTCGAACGCAATCACGAAGATGCCGCCATCCGGCACGCCGATCTGTTGCAGATGGAAAGTATTGCGGGCACCTATGCTTCGCGGGAACGCTTCCTGACCGAGTTGACGCTCGATCCACCCGACGCCACCAGCGACGAGTCCGGCGTGCCGTTACTGGACGAGGACTATCTGATCCTGTCGACGATTCATTCCGCGAAGGGACAGGAATGGCGCAACGTGTTCGTCCTGAATGGCGTCGACGGCTGTATTCCCTCGGATCTTGCTACCGGCAGCGAGGACGAGATCGAAGAGGAACGGCGGCTACTCTACGTGGCGATGACGCGCGCCAAAGAGGATTTGCATATCATCGTGCCGCAGCGTTTCTACGTACACAATCAGACGCATCTGGGCGACCGTCACGTCTGGGCGTCGCGCAGCCGTTTTATTCCTGCGCATCTGTTGCCGCTTTTTGACACGTACGCCTGGCCGCGTGTACCCGCGCCAGCCGTGCCCGGCGCAACAGGTCTGGCAGCCGCGGCCCAGGCGAAGATCGCCATTGCCGCAAAGCTGAAGAAGATGTGGGAGTGAGGGCGGCGACGGCGCCGCCCGCCAGCGCGATTAGCGCGCCTGGTTGGACTGGGCCTGCTGGCGCGGAGGCGGCGTGAAGAAAGCGCGTAGCCACGCAGCGAGCCGGGTGAATACGTCGTACGGTTCGTCGACAAAGATTTCGGGCTTCAGCAGGCGCAGATATTCCATGATCTGCTGAGCTTCCTGTTTTTGGAACGAGCCGTGCGAAATACCCAGCCGTAACAGGCCGCGCAATTCACCGAGTTTTTCGCGCGCCGTGCTGCCAATGCTCGTCTCGCAAGCCACTTTGGCTTCGTAGACCCGCTGGCGCAGCGATTCCACCAGTCGCCAAGAGGGCGTCTGCATCTCTTCCTCGAGCGCCTGAATGTCCCTCGCCGCGCCCTTGATCTGGGCAGCAAGCGGGTCGATCAGCGACGCATCGCCTTCCGATTCCCTGACGATGGCCGCCGCCCAGTCGTGGCATTGCTTGGCCAGTTCCTCAGGAGTCCATTCCGAGCGCGACGCGAAGCCGAAGCCAAACTCAGTGGCCTGCTGCATCAAAATCGCGACGACGTCCGGGAATTCCTTGTCCAGCGTGCGTTTGGCCCACGCGTACTGGCCGCCCTGCAACATCCGCTTCACCGCGTGTTCGGTGAGCGGCAGCATGTTGTCGAGCAGCTTGGCGCGCAGAAAGTCCTCAAACGACGGCGTCGCGAACTGCGGATCGAGCTTCAGCGAGACCCGTAGGAACGCGTCGAAATCCTTGCGCAGCGTCGCGACGGTCTCGTCTTTGATTGAAAGGGTGATTTGACCCATGTCTTATCCCGTTTGGTCCTCCCGCGTTGCATCGCAAGCGAGTCGCTGTCTGCGAATTGTCGCCATGACAGAGCGACGTCGATGCTTGACGCGGTTGATCCTGCTTGTTGCCGCATAACCAGCGGGAGTACCTTCCCGGCGAGCGGACCTCGACTGCATAACGGCTTAATGGGGTAAAACTTGAGGGGTTGGGGTCGGGGGCGTGGCCGGATGGGTATCGGCGTGGCCCCGATGCTATGGCGCAGCGCCGCACAAGGCTTTGCTAGGGTGGTCAGCCCGTCCAGGTGAATGGCTCTAGCGGAGTTGCGTTAGCGGGGCCGCAGCAGCAGAACCGCTACGCGAGACCCTATCCAGCCGGACGGCCCTATTTGAGCACGATACCTTGCCAGACAAAAAACACGGCAAGGCCGACGGCGATGGTCAGCAACGGCCGACGCGTCAACGCGCTGACGGCCACAGCGGCTAGCGCGCCGATCAGTTGCGGGTTGCGCCAGGTCAGTTCGGCGCCGCCGCCGTGCGGCGAGACGGCCATCGGTACGATGATCGCGGTCAGCACGGTAACCGGCACGAAACCCAGCGCGATGCGTACTAGCGGCGGGAACACCAGCCGGTCGCCGACCACGAATACCGCCGCGCGGATCATCCAGGTGATCAATGCCATGCCGAGGATGAGCAGGACGTAGTTCATCGTGCCGCCTCCGTGGACCGTTGCCGCAGACCCGGGTGCGACAGCAGTACGCCGACTACAACGCCCGCGAACACCGCACCTAGCAGGCCCAGTTTGTACGGCCAGGCTTGCCAGAAGAATGCCAGCGCGCCAGCGGTGACGGCAGCGGCCAGATAGCGCAAAGCGACCAGTTGCGGCACGACAATCGCAATGAAGGTGGCCACCATGGCGAAATCCAGCCCGAGCGATTGCAGGCCCGGAAAGGCCGCACCGAACAGCAGGCCGGCCAGCGTCCAGATCTGCCAGTTGATGTACATGGCAAGCCCGGCACCGAGAAAGTAGTAAGGGCTCACCGAGCCGGGCGGGTGATGGCGGTAGTGCGACCAGGCTACGGCGAATACCTCGTCGGTGAGTACGCCGCCAAGGGCGAGGCGCCAGCGCATCGGCAGATGCGACACGTAAGGGGCGAGCGTGGCGCTATAGAGCAAGTGACGCAGGTTGACGACGAGCGTGGTCGCCCACAACACGGCAAAGCTCGCGTGACCGGCGATCAGCCCGAGCGCAATGAACTGCGCGGAGCCGGCGAAGACGACGAGTGACATCAGTTGTCCGTGCCACGGATGCAGCGGACCGGAAGTAACGAGGGTGCCGAAAATGACGCCAAATGGCGCCGCGCCGACCATCATGGGAATGATGTCGCGCGCGCCGGCGGTGAATTCCGTGAAGCGGGTCGAGTGGTTCGGTTGGGTCAAGCTTGCCTCCTTGGTCAGCCGAGCATAGCGGGGCAAGGGTCGAGCGGGCTTGTACGTTCTTGCGGTTTGCTTCGTGGATGACGGGGCAGAGGGCAATAAAGTGGCAAGCGTTCCTGATTAACGCCCGCTTTAATGCCCGCTTTAATGCCCGCTTCTCAAGCCACTTCTCATGCCGCTTGCCAGCGGCCGGGCGGCACGCCGAACACCCGGCGGAAGTGTCGGGTGAAATGGCTTTGATCAGCGAAGCCGGTAACGGCTGCGACTTCTGTCACGGACACGCCTGCACGCAGCGGTGCCAGCGAGCGCTGCAACCGGACCTGATTGCGCCACGCGTGGGGTGGCAGGCCGGTGGTCTGCGTGAAAAGGCGTGCCGCGTGGAAGGGTGATAGTCCGACCCTACTCGCCAGTTCGGCAAGTTGAACGGGCGTCGTGAGGTCGCCCGTCAGATGCTCTTTCATGATGACTACGCGCGTGTCGTCGGCAGCGCAGCGCTGGGGTGCCGACTGGCTGCGCGAGTATCGGACGAGAAGGGTCGAGAGCGCGTCAAGCATGGCGGCTTCGGCGGCCAGCGGGTCGGCGTCGGCTTCGAGCAGACGGTGGGCGTGGGCAAGTCGCCTGGCCAGATCCGGATCGCGAATCACCCCGGGCTCGAACCACGGCAATGGCTGGGGCTGACCGGCGACTTCGCCCGCGAGTTCATGCACGAAGTTCACAGGGGCATAAAACACGCGATAGCGCCAGCCAGCCTCGATCGCCTTGGCGCCGGTGTGCAACTCACCCGGATTGATGATGGGCACGCTACCCGCTTCGGCAACATAGTTGCTGCCGAGATAGCGATACCCTTCGGCGCCCGCCACGATCACAGGGATCGTGTACGCGTCGTGCCAGTGAGGTGTGAATTCGTGATCGTGATATTCGGCCGTCAGCAGGTCTGCGCCAGGCAGAAGTGGTGTGCGCCAGTAACGGGCGGAATCGCGGAAGCGGGTGGCGGACATGATAAAACTCCGGCTCGGCCTGCCAGTTTAGCGCCCCTCGCCCGTCACCGGAGAAGTGATGTTCACTTGAGCGGAATGGTGGTGCCCGCCGGCATGGGAACGGCGCTAACGCTGTTTTTCGCGCTGCCGCTTGCGACGCGGTCACTGTATGTCATATAAACCAGCGTGTTGCGTTTTGCGTCGACGACCCGGACCACGTGCAGCGTTTTGAAGATCAGCGACATGCTCACGGAGAACACGTCGGCTTGCTGCTTGAGTGGCCCCGTGATGTTGATGGCACCGACCTGCCGGCAAGCGATCGATGCTTCAGTCGGATCCTCGGCAACACCTAACGTGCCCTTGATGCCGCCCGTGCGTGCGCGCGACACATAGCAGGTGACGCCCTGAACGAGGGGATCGTCATAGGCTTCGACCACCACGCGGTCGGAACCGGTCAGGTGGAAGTTGGTGTTGACGCTCGCGACCTCCTCGCTATGGGCGACGGACATGGCAAGGGCGAGGATGCAACCGAGCGTGACGTGCGAGAAGGTGGATTTCATGGCGATGGTGGAGAAAAAACACCATCGTATAACGGCGGGCAGGGCGTGTTTCGGCGCGACCGTGCAGGCTACGTAATATATTTGCGTGGACGCGATCTCACGCTGCTCGCGACAGACAGGCCACAAGGAAGCAACAAGGAGGCGACAAGCAGACGATGGTGTCATTAGCGGGGAACCCAGCGCCACTTGATGCAGGTCATGAAGCCGCATGACCTGCCGTGAATCTGCGGGCAAAAACAAAAAGGCCCGCACGGATGCGGGCCTTCAAATTTTTTGGCTCCTCGACCTGGGCTCGAACCAGGGACCTACGGATTAACAGTCCGGCGCTCTACCGACTGAGCTATCGAGGAACAGCAGTACAACCTTACATAAAAAAGCCCGTCTTGGTTAACGGGCCTTTGCGATTCTTGGCTCCCCGACCTGGGCTCGAACCAGGGACCTACGGATTAACAGTCCGGCGCTCTACCAACTGAGCTATCGGGGAACATCAACAGCAGAGAAGCGAAATTGTAGGAGGTACAACAAGGGCTGTCAATACCCTCGCCGCATCTCTATATCTCGAACTGGAGCGCCTTAGCAGGACAATACGGCCGCTTGAACCACCGAGGGCACACTACCCACGCACCCTTCCAGGCAGATCAGCGAGCGAGCAGAGCCAGCTTTTCCTTCACGTCCTTGAACTCGTCCGCTTCAGGCAGCGGTGCCTTGGTCTTGGTGATGCTGGGCCAGTTCTTGGCGAGGTCGGCATTCAGCGGGATGAAGTCCTGCTGGTCGCCCGGCACGTCTTCCTCAGCGTAGATGGCGTTCACCGGACATTCGGCGACACATACGGCACAGTCGATGCACTCATCGGGGTCGATCGCGAGGAAGTTGGGACCTTCGCGAAAGCAGTCCACCGGGCACACATCAACGCAGTCGGTATAGCGGCACTTGATGCAGCTTTCGGTCACAACGTGAGTCATTCAGGCAGCTCCTGCATGCGGTATCTGGGGTGGCGAAACGCCAAAAGCGCTATTGTAACGTAACGTCAAGAGGCGTATGCGGCAACGCTCCACCCGGTTTATACGATTTCGTGATTAGTTTATGGCGCCGTGGGTGGGCGCCGGAGCATACGGCGAGGCGCATTCGGGTAACATGCGTCAAGTTGGCGCGCCGGGGCGTGCCACCGGCGCATGAGCCCTGTGCACGGGCCATGTCAGGCCCTCCGCTTTCGCAGTCCGGTTCGCACCATCATGATTATTACTTCGCTGCTCGATACTGATCTGTACAAGTTCACGATGATGCAGGTGGTTCTGCATCATTTTCCTGCCGCGAGCGTGGAATACCGCTTTCGCTGCCGTACGCCGAAGGTCAACCTCGTGCCGTATATCGAGGAGATTCGCGATGAAGTGCGCAAACTGTGCGAGTTGCGCTTCACCGACGAGGAGCTCGACTACCTGCGGCGCATGCGCTTCATCAAGGGCGATTTCATCGAGTTCCTTGCGCTCTTCCATCTGAACGAGAAGTACATTTCGATATCGGCCTCACCCAAGGGCAACGGCGAGATTGATATCGACATCAAGGGCCCGTGGCTGCATACGATCCTGTTCGAGATCCCGGTACTCGCGATCGTCAATGAAGTCTACTTCCGCAATACGCAGCAACAGCCGGCTTATGGCGAAGGCCGCGAACGGCTTGGCGAGAAGATCAAGCTGCTCGGCGCGCGTCCGGAATTCGCGGACTGCAAGATTGCCGACTACGGCACGCGGCGGCGCTTCTCGAAGCGCTGGCACGAAGAGGTGATTCTCACGCTGAAAGACGACCTCGGTGAACAGTTCACCGGCACGAGCAACGTCTTTTACGCCATGAAGCATGGCCTCACGCCGTTGGGCACGATGGCGCATGAATACCTGCAGGCCTGCCAGGCGCTCGGCCCGCGGCTGCGCGATTCGCAGATTTTCGGCTTCGAGATGTGGGCGAAGGAATATCGCGGCGACCTGGGGATCGCGCTGTCCGATGTGTACGGCATGGAAGCATTCCTGCGCGATTTCGACATGTACTTCTGCAAGCTGTTCGACGGTGCGCGCCATGACTCTGGCGATCCTTTCGAATGGGGCGAGCGTCTGTTGCGCCACTACGAAGCGAACCGCTGCGACCCACGCACGAAGGTGCTGGTGTTCTCCGACGCGCTCGACATCCCGAAAGTCCTGCAACTATACGAACGCTTCCGCGGCCGCTGCAAACTCGCCTTCGGCGTCGGCACGAATCTGACCAACGACCTGGGCTATAACCCGCTGCAGATCGTGATCAAGATGGTTCGCGCCAATGGTCAGCCGGTGGCGAAACTGTCCGATTCGCCGGGCAAGAACATGTGCGAAGACAAGGCTTATCTGGCCTACTTGCGTCAGGTATTCGGCATCAGCCAGCCGGACGAGGAAACGTCGTCGTAATGCTTTCGGGCGGCGCGTTTGGGACGTCCGCCCTGGCCATCTGGACGGCTGTTTGCGCGGGAGGTGGCCGGTATAATCCTCGCGATGCCGTACGGCTATCGTAACGAGAACCTCGCGAGGACTTGCCCCATGGATACATCGATAGCACGCCGCAACATCCTGGCGCGCATCCGCGCTGCCCAGGGACGTGAAGGCGAACCGTCTGCCTCCGAGCGCGAGGGCACGGCTGACTATCTGGCGCGCCATCCACAAGGTCCACGGCCACCCATGCCGGATGATCTGGTGACGCGTTTCATCGAAGAAGCGCACAAGATGGCCACCACCGTCGAGAGCGTCGACGCATTGAGCGACGCGCCGGCTGCCGCGTATCGTTTTCTGACTGGGTACAACCTGCCGCTTCAAGCGATTGCATGGCAAACGCTGCAGGATCTCGACTGGTCCGAAGCGGGGCTCACGGTCGAATTTCGCAAACCCGGAAATGACGATCTGGTCGGCATCACCGGCTGCTTTTGCGCGACAGCTGAAACCGGCACGCTGGTGCTGTTGTCGGGGCCGCAAACCTATGCAACAGCGGGGCTGCTGCCGGAAACGCATATCGCCATCGTGCCGGCCTCGCGGATCGTCGCGGGGCAGGAAGATGCATTCGATCTGATTCGTGCCGAACAGGGCGAGCTACCGCGCGCGGTTAACTTCGTGTCGGGGCCGTCGCGTACGGGAGATATCGAGCAAACCATCGTGCTCGGCGCACATGGGCCCTACCGCGTGCATGTGATTGTCGTACGCGGCGCGTGAACTGCGTGGCTTGCGTGGCTCGGGTGGCCTGCGTGGTCGGCTTGCCAGGTCGCAAATGCGTCTCGCGCGTCTCGTTCGGCGAGCATCGCTCCACCAGATCGTCTCTACTCGTTCTCACTTGCTGGCCAGTTTGAAGTCAAAGGATCTCGACATGAGGCGACACGCCGTGTGGACGACCGTTGTAAGTGTCGCCGCAGTGGCACTCTCGCCTCAAATCGCGTCCGCGGCCACGCTCGATGGCGCAACGCTATCGGCGTGGTGGGGTGTGCCGTTCGCCGGCATGCTGTTGTCCATCGCCGTTTTACCGCTAATTGCGCCAGCGTTTTGGCATCATCATTTCGGCAAGGTTGCGGCGGGCTGGGCGGTGCTGTTTCTGGCGCCGTTTGCTGGTGTGTTTGGCTCAGCGGCGGCGTTCGGCACGTTCGTCCACGCGATGCTCGAAGAATACGTGCCATTCATCGTGCTACTAACTACCCTCTATACGGTCGCCGGCGGCATCTGCGTGCGCGGCAATCTGCATGGCTCGCCGCGGCTCAACACGGCGATCCTCGCTCTCGGCACCGCGCTCGCGAGCGTCATGGGCACGACCGGCGCGGCGATGCTGTTGATTCGTCCGTTGCTGCGCGCCAATGACAACCGCAAGCATGTCGTGCACGTGGTGGTGTTTTTCATCTTCCTGGTCGCTAACGCGGGTGGTTCGCTCTCGCCGCTTGGCGATCCGCCGCTCTTCCTTGGCTTTCTGAATGGCGTTAGTTTTTTCTGGACCACGAGGCATCTGGCGCTGCCGATGCTATTCGTCTGCGCGGTATTGTTAGCCACGTTCTACGCGCTGGATTCCTATTTCTATCACCGGCGCGAAGAGGAGCGTCCAGCGGTCCTCGACCCAACGCCGGACTCGCCGACCTTGACCATTGATGGCAAGATCAACTTCGTGTTGCTCGGGGCAGTCATTGCGCTCGTGCTGATGAGCGGCTTGTGGAAGCCGGGCATCGAATTTGATCTGTTCGGCGCGCACGTCGCAGTGCAAAACCTGGTTCGAGACGTGGCGCTGGTCGCTCTCACGCTGCTGTCAATGGCGGTGACACCGCGTGCGGCACGCGCAGGCAACGACTTCAACTGGGCGCCGATTGAAGAGGTCGCCAAGCTGTTTGCGGGCATCTTCATCACGATCGCCCCGGTCATCACGATTTTGCGCGCGGGTGAAGCGGGGGCGCTTGCCGGCATTGTTCACCTCGTTCATGACGCGGCCGGCCAGCCTCAAGACGCGATGTACTTCTGGGCAACCGGCGTGCTGTCGTCGTTCCTCGACAATGCACCAACGTACCTGGTGTTCTTCAATCTCGCGGGCGGCGACGCGCAGGCGTTGATGACCACGGGTGCCACGACGCTTGCCGCGATCTCGGCCGGCGCGGTATTCATGGGCGCGAACAGTTACATCGGCAATGCACCTAACTTCATGGTGAAGGCGATTGCCGAGTCGCGCGGCGTCCGCATGCCCAGCTTCTTCGCTTACCTGGGGTGGTCGGTCGTCGTGCTGGTGCCGGTGTTTCTGCTGACCACCTGGCTATTCTTTTAGCGTTTGACTGTTCCGGGACTCATAGGCAACCCGGCGCACTATTCGGAGAATTGCAATGCAAAAGATCCTGGTCGCACGTCCGATTTTTCCGGATGTGATTGAACGTCTCAAGCAGTATTTCGATGTCGAATGGAACAACGGCGATGTGTTATCCGCAGACGAACTCACACGCCGCCTTGCTGACAAGGACGGCGCGCTGACTGCCGGTGACCCGGTCGGCGCATCCGTCCTGGCAGCGGCTCCGCGACTGCGAGTCGTGGCCAACATGGCCGTGGGCTACAACAACTTCGACATGGCTGCGTTTAACGCGTCGAACGTGCTTGGCACTAACACGCCGGACGTGTTGAACGAATCCACTGCAGATTTTGGCTGGGCATTGATGATGGCAGCCGCGCGCCGGATTGCCGAATCGGAGCACTGGCTGCGTGCCGGACACTGGCAGAAGTGGGCGTACGACGCGTTTCTTGGCACGGACATCCACGGTTCGACGTTGGGCGTGATTGGCATGGGCCGGATTGGCCAGGCGCTCGCACGCCGTGCCCGCGGCTTCAACATGCAAGTGATCTATCACAACCGCTCGCGGGTCGCGCCGGAGATCGAAGCCGAGTTGAACGCGCAATATGTGTCGAAAGAGGAACTGTTGCGGCGGGCTGATCACGTCGTGCTGGTCCTGCCTTATACCAGCGACAACCACCACACGATTGGCGCGGCGGAGTTCGCGCAGATGAAGCCGACAGCCACGCTGACCAACATCGCACGCGGCGGTATTGTCGATGACGCGGCGCTCGTCGAGGCTTTGCGCGCGAAGCAGATTGCGGCGGCCGGGCTCGATGTATACGAAGGCGAACCAAACCTGAACCCGGCCTTGCTTACCGTGCCGAACATCGTGCTGGCGCCGCATATCGCGAGTGCCACGGAAGCCACGCGCCGCGCGATGGCCAATCTCGCCGCCGACAACCTGATTGCCGCGCTCGGCGAAGGCCCCAATGCGGGCCGTCCGGCCAACCCGATCAATCCCGAAGTGATCGGCAAGGCGCGCTCATGACGATGATGTTGCCCGCGGCGGTCGTAGCGTTGACGGTCGCATTACTGATTTCGTTGCTGATACTGGTGTCGGTTTTAAAGCGAGGCAATGGTCACGCGGATCTGGACGCACGGCTCGACGAACTGGCTGACCATATCGGCGCAACCAGCGCGACGCAGACCCGCGCGTATGAGCGGCTCGAGCGTGAGCTTCGCGGCGAGATCACGGAAACGGCGCGCGTGTCGCGCAGCGAGTTGCATGGTGGGTTCGCGCAGTTTCAGCAAACACTTGCAGCGCAGTTCACCAGCATGACGACGTTGCAGAGCGGCAAGATAGACGGCTTTGCGCAGCAACTCGTCAAACTGACGGAAACGAATGCCCAACAACTCGACGCGGTGAGGCACAGCATGCAGCAGCAGGCCCTCCAGGCGCGCGAAGAGCAGGCTGTGGTGCTGACGCGTTTCGGCGAAAACCTGACCGCGCAACTAGGGCAACTCACTGAAGCCAACGACCGCCGCTTCGCCGAGGTGCGTGCAACCATCGAGCAACGGCTGAAGGACATCGAGGCCAACAACTCAGCCAAGCTGGAGGAAATGCGCCGCACAGTAGATGAAAAGCTGCACGCCACGCTGGAACAGCGGCTTGGCGAGTCGTTCAGGCAGGTGTCGGAGCGCCTTGAGCAGGTGCATCGCGGCCTGGGTGAGATGCAGACGTTGGCAGCAGGCGTCGGTGATCTGAAAAAGGTGCTGACTAACGTCAAGACGCGCGGTACATGGGGCGAAGTGCAACTCGAGGCGTTGCTCGAGCAACTGCTCACGGCGGATCAGTATGCGAAGAACGTCGCGACGGTGCCGCAAAGTGCCGAGCGTGTGGAGTTCGCCATCAAGCTGCCGGGTCGGCTTGACCGGGATGGCACGGCTGTTCCGGTCTGGTTGCCCATCGACGCCAAGTTCCCGCGCGAAGACTACGAACGGTTGATCGATGCCCAGGAGCGCGCCGATCCGGTCGCGGTCGAAACAGCGTCCCGCGCGCTGGAGGCGCGGATTCGCGCGGAAGCTCGTACGATCGCAGAGAAATACGTGTCGCCGCCGCATACGACGGATTTCGCGCTGCTGTTCCTGCCCACTGAAGGGCTCTACGCGGAAATCCTGCGCCGTCCGGGGCTCACCGATCTGTTGCAACGCGATTACCGCGTGACGATTGCTGGCCCAACCACGCTAACGGCGTTGCTCAACAGCCTGCAGATGGGCTTCCGCACACTGGCAATCGAGAAGCGATCGAGCGAGGTGTGGCAAGTGCTGGGTGCGGTGAAGACCGAGTTCGGCAAATTTGGCGAGGTGCTGGCGCGAACGCGTTCGCAGCTCGAAACGGTCACGCGTTCTATTGACGCCGCGGAAAAGCGCACTCGGGTGATGACACGCAAGCTACGTGACGTTGAAGCATTGCCCGGTGAAGAGGCAGCAGGCTTGCTTGGCGACACGCCAGCGGGCGCGGATGCAGACGAATGAAGGGTCCGCGATTGACTCAGGTTGAGCGCCAGTGGGCGCTCCACCTGCCTTGATTTTTCAACCGGCCTTGGCAGGAGTCACGCTGGCTAGCGCGTCAAGCGCATCGCCGGTGATCCGCACTACGCGCCAGTCGGGCAAGACGGTTGCGCCCATCTTTTCGTAGAAGCTGATGGCCGGCTGATTCCAGTCGAGCACGGTCCATTCGAACCTGCCGCATTGCCGCTCCACCGCGAGCGCAGCCAGTTGCCGCAGCATCCGGGTACCGAGCCCGCTGCCGCGCTGCGACGGCTGCACATACAGGTCTTCGAGATACAGTCCGCGACGGCCAAGGAAGGTCGAGAAGTTATGGAAGAAGAGGGCATAGGCGACGATGCGGCCGTCTTCTTCCTCAGCCACCATTGCTTCGGACGACGGTCGTGCGCCGAATAGCGCGTCATGCACGCCCGCCTCGGTGGCCACGAACAGATGCGTGAGCTTTTCGAATTCGGCCAGTTCGTGCATCAACGAAAAAATGGCGCCGACGTCGCCCGGCGTGGCGCTGCGAATGGTCGTTGCCATCAGGCTTCCTCGGGCGCGTCGCTCAGGTGGATCTCGATGCCGCCGAAGCGCGATGCCACCCAGTTATAGGCATGACAGGCAATCCACAGCAGGATGAAACCGAGAATGGCGTTCAGCAGCAGTGCGCTGAAGATCGTGGTCAACTCGACCGACCCATAACGAAAAAACGCCACCAGCACGCCGAGCAGCACGATAGGAACGCTGAAAGTCAGGTAGACGAGAATGAGCGCCTTGGCAGTCTGTCCTGGTGCAATGAACGAGATCTGTTTTTTCATGTAGATCAAACCCGTTGGTCGTATTGATGAGAGTGGGTAGAGGGAGCGCGGCGGCCGGTCCAGTCAGATGAGGCCGTCGAACAGCATGACATCGACGTTTTCGTTAGCCGCCACGTCGGATCGTTCGTGCGCGAGCACGATAAAGCAATTGGCTTCGCTCATGGAACTCAGCACGCCGGAGCTTTGCGAGCCGGTTGGCGTGACGTGCCAGTGGCGGTCGGCATCGCGCTTTGCCACGCCGCGCTGATACTCGGTGCGTCCAACGCGCTTGCGAATGGGTGCGCTACTCGCGGCCTGCAACAGCGGCGCCGGTTGCGCCGACGCGCCGGACATGACCAGCAGCGCTTCACGCACGATCTGGTAGAACGTCACCATCACGGCAACCGGGTTGCCTGGCAAGCCAAAGAAAAGCGCGGGCAGGCCGACGCCTGGCCGTTCACCGGACCACACGCGTCCAAACGCGAGCGGGCGACCGGGGCGCATGGCAAGGCTCCAGAACGCGACGTCGCCGAAGGTCTGCAAGAGCTGCTTGGTCAAATCGGCTTCGCCGACCGAGACGCCGCCCGAAGTCAGAACCACATCGGCACTGGCGGCGGCGCTGCGCAGGGCCGTCTCCAGTGCTGCCGGCTGATCACGCACTACGCCCAGGTCCAGCGGCTCAATGTTCAGACGGCGCAGCATGGCAAACAGCGTATGCCGGTTGCTGTCGTACACGCAGCCGGGTTCGAGCGGTTCGCCGAGCGAACGCAATTCGTCGCCGGTCGAGAAGAAGGCGACTCGCAGACGGCGGCGAACCGGCACTTCGCCAATCCCCAGTGACGCGATCAACCCGAGGTCCGATGACCGCAAGATGCGCCCGGCGCGCAACGCAACGCTGCCACGCGGTAGATCTTCACCTGCCAGACGCCGGTTTGCGCCGGCGCGAACCACCTCGGCCGAAAAGCGGATGGTCTCGCCGGAACGGCTGACAAGCTCTTGCGGCACCACGGTGTCGCAGCCCGTCGGCATGCAGGCGCCGGTCATGACGCGCACGCACGCCGTTGGTGCCACCGCACCGCCGAATGGATGCCCCGCGAGCGCTTTGCCGGCCACCGTCAGTTCAACCCTGGCGGCCGGAACCTCAAGCGCTGTGCCGTGGAAGGCGTAGCCGTCCATCGCGGAGTTGTCGTGCGCGGGCACATCACAGGGCGACACGATGTCTTCAGCCAGAACGCGATCGAGCGCATCGTGTAGCGGCACGTGCTCAATCGCGGTGACGGGCGTGGCCCACTGGCGCACGATGGCCTGAGCGGCCGTTACCGGCAGCGCTTGTGGATCATATTGGGTGACGCAGCTGGAGAATTCGTTGAGCGTGGTCATGAATGAGGAGCGTCGCGGCCGGGTGCGGTCTGCCGGATACGGTTGGCCGCGTCCGGGCAGGTGGCCGCCATGCGGCTGGAGCAGAAATTTAGCGAGGACTCGAGCCGCGATTACGCTTGTCTACGGTCGCTCAAGGTCGGCGAGTTCTTGCAAAGAATTGATATTGTAAAACGCGCGCTCGTCGGTAAAGGCGACTTCAGCCGTCTTGTGGCGTGCGTACCACGCGCGAACCTTACGTTCACCGGCCTCCAGAAAGGCTGAGAGGTCATCGGCCAGCGACGTGCGCAGCAGCGCGAAAACGGGATGAATCGAAGTGTTGCCAAGGCTATCGGTGGTGGTGACTGTGGCGATGTCGGCGCCTTGCGCTTCGAGCGCGTGAGCGAGGCGCGCGGCCAGGTCGGCAGGCAGGCCTGGCGAGTCGCACGGCGCGCTCAGTACGAACGGGGTGCCGGCAGCCCGCAGCCCGGCCAGCAAGCCCGCCAGCGGTCCGGGGAAACCGGTCAGGGTATCGGCCACGACCGTCGCGCCGAACGGCGCGCCGAGCGCGGCGTAGACGTCGGCATTGCGATTGGCGCTGATGAGCAACGCCCCGGTTTGCGGGGCGAGCCGTTTCAGAACGTGCGAAGCGAGGGCTTCGCCACGCAGTAGTTGCAGACCTTTGTCGACCCCGCCCATACGCATGCCTCGCCCGCCGGCGAGAACCAGGCCGGTGAGGTTCATGGGTGGGAGATTCATGGGCAAAGCAGCCTCAGCCACCGATGTACGACATTTCGACGCGACGCTCTGGCGATGCCTGTGACGCGGCCTCGCCGCTGCCGCGCAGTTGCGAGTAGCGGTCGGTACGGGCTTGCCAGATATGGGCGATCGCGGAGGCGATCGCTTCGTCGCTCGAGCCGTTGCGAACGAGCGCGCGCAGATCGTGCCCCGCGGATGCGAACAGGCACAGGTACAGCTTGCCCTCGGTAGAAAGCCGGGCGCGCGTGCAG
>FTKM01613305.1_pt1 | contig 39834 bp, 33 predicted proteins | sample 1658051 | NCBI WGS metagenome assembly FTKM01 (sample SAMEA3914794, study PRJEB12502) | metagenome | biome: forest; material: soil | place: Canada | collected 2011-07-05 | depth 0.1 m | reverse complement strand
GGCTTGACGATATAGATCGAGCCGGTACGCGAGTTGAGCTTGTGCTGGCGATCGTGCAGCGCGCACAGCGATGTAATGACTGCGTCGAGGATGCCTTCCGGAATCTCGCTCCCGTCGCGATCGAGCACCGCCGGGTTGGTCATCAGATGGCCAACATTGCGGATAAACAGCAACGAGCGGCCATGCAGCTTCACTGGCGAGCCATCTGCGCCGGTGTACTCACGATCGGCGTTCAGACGGCGCGTAAAGGTCTTGCCGTTCTTCGTGACCGCTTCGGCGAGATCGCCATTCATCAGGCCGAGCCAGTTGCGATAGAGCTGAACCTTGTCGTCCGCGTCGACCGCTGCCACCGAGTCTTCGCAGTCGATGATCGTGCTCACCGCCGCTTCCATCAGCACGTCCTTGACGTGTGCGGCATCGGTCTTGCCGATCGAATCGTTGGCGTCGATCTGGATTTCGAAGTGCAGGCCATTGTGCTTGAGCAGGACCGCCGACGGCGCACTCGCGTCGCCGTGATAGCCGATAAACTGCGCGGGCGTTTTCAGTCCCGTGCTGCCGCTCTTCAACGTGACGATCAGCTTGCCGCCTTCGACGCTATAAAGCGTGGCGTCCACATGCGAACCGTTTGCGAGCGGTGCGGCCTGATCGAGAAATTTGCGGGCATAGGCGATCACTGCGGCGCCGCGCGCCGGATTGAACGTTTTTTGCTTCTCGGCGCCATCCGTTTCGGGAATCGCATCGGTGCCGTACAGTGCGTCGTACAGGCTGCCCCAACGCGCGTTCGCAGCGTTGAGCGCGTAACGCTGGTTCGACAGCGGCACGACCAGTTGCGGCCCGGCCTGCTCGGCGATTTCGCGGTCCACGTGATCGGTCGTGGCCTTCACGCTGGTGGGTACCGGCACGATATAGCCGATGCTTTCGAGGAAGCTGCGATAAGCGGCCAGGTCGCGCACCGGTCCCGGGTGGGCGCGGTGCCATTGATCGAGTTCGCCTTGCAGGCGGTCACGCTCGGCCAGCAGTACGCGGTTCTTCGGAGCGAGATCGTGCACGAGCGCGTCGAACCCGCTCCAGAAGGCGCTGCTGTCGACACCGGTGCCCGGCAGGGCTTCCTGTTCGACGAACTGGAAAAGATTCGCGGCTACCTGCAGTCCGCTTGCCTTGGTCATCTGAGTCATGGACTGCTCCATCTGTTTTGGCTGGACCGGTGTGGGGTCACCGGCCTTTGCGTCGTTTGCTTCAGTGTTGAGTGATTGCCTGTCTGGGCGCTTCGCTGCGCGTTTTACCGCGCGGTATGCTCCGTTGCCTCGCGCGCAGTTCGTTGCGGTGTTGCGCTTCACTGCTTTGCGGTTGATTGCCGTGGCTGACGGCCTTCAACCGCGGAGCTTCACCCGTTGAGCGCGGTGGCGCCGGCTTTGGCCACCTGCGCGTCCTGATCCGCCTTCACACCCGATACACCGACCGCGCCAATCACCTGGCCGTCGACGATAACCGGCACGCCGCCTTCGAGCGTACCCGCAAGCGGCGCGCTTAGAAACGCGGTGCGGCCACCGTTGATCATATCTTCGTACTGCTTCGATTCGCGCCGGCCAAGTGCGGCAGTGCGCGCTTTCTCCGTGGCGATATATGCGCCGATTGGCGCACAGCCGTCAAGCCGCAGCAGGGCCAGCAGATGGCCGCCATCGTCGACCACGGCAATGGCGACGGCCCATTGGTTGTTCTCGGCTTCGGCGCGTGCGGCCTGCAGAATCTGCGTGGTTTCGGCAACGCTCAGCACGGATTTCGTCAGCATAATGAATTTCCTGTTCAGTTGATGGTATTGATGCTTCGATACGTTTGATTCTGCGACGCGTAGACCTGCGCCCCTGGACCTATGCGGGCTTGCACGCTCCACGCAGTCACCGCGTGGATATCGCTGCGACGCGGCCGCAGTGGGCCTTGCGCTTCAAAACGGTGCAGGTGTGCCGCTAGTCGAGGACTTGCATTTACGCCAGGACGGCTAATTTTACTTTTTTTGCCAACACACGGGGCCGTTTACAATCGGTCTGATCGTCACTTACAAGCCCCCTTGCTCGCCATGCCCTCCATCAGCGGTCTATACGTGTACCCCATCAAATCGTGCGCCGGTATCGCGTTGACAGCGGCGCGACTGCTGCCCACCGGTCTCGAATACGACCGGAACTGGATGGTGACCGATCCGGCCGGACACATGCTGACGCAACGAAGCCATGCCCGGCTCGCACTGGTGGAGGTGGCATTGGGCGAGCATGACCTGATCGTATCGGCCCCCGGCATGACCGAATTGCGCACGCCGCTCGCCATTGGCGAACGGGAAAGCGCCGAGCGCACCAGCGCGACCATCTGGGACGACACCGTGCAGGCGTTCGATACGGGCGCGGACACGGCCGCCTGGTTCTCCGCGTTCCTTGGCGAACCCGCGCGGCTTTTGCGCTTCGATCCTTCCGTGCCGCGCGTCGCGGACATGAGCTGGACCGGCGAGATTCAGGCCACCGCGCAGTTTTCCGATGGCTTTCCGCTTCTCGTGATCGGCGAGGCCTCGCTCGATGACCTGAACGCACGCCTCACCGGCAAGGGTGCACCGTCGATCCCCATGAACCGTTTTCGGCCCAATCTGGTGCTGGCGGGTCTGGACGCTTACGAAGAAGATTACACGGAGCACGTGACGATTGTGCCGCACAAAGCCGTAGGCGCGGCGGTGCAACTGAACCTCGTCAAACCGTGCGCGCGGTGCCCGATACCCACCTTTGATCAGGCCACCGGCGCCCCGCATCCTGACTGGCCTAACGAGCCGCTCGACACGATGGGCACGTATCGTGGCAATGCCCGGCTGGGCGGGGCGTTGACGTTTGGGCAAAACGCAATCGTCGCGGCGGGCGAGGGCGCCGTGCTCGCAATCGGCCAGGCCGTCGAAGCGGAGTTGGGCTTCGGCGACTGAGTGGACTGAGCGCACTGAGCGTGTGGCATCAAGCCAACGAAGTGTCACGGATTCCGGGTGACGGCGGCTGCGAACTTTGACTAGACTGAGATTGCAGCCTCGTGTGCGAAGTCCAACTCTCGAAGGAAACGCCATGTCGACGATCAGCATTGAAAGTCTGAAGCAACTGTTTCCCGCCGCCGACGCAATTCCTCCCGACGTTCGCCTCGCCGCGCCCATTCATCAGCGCGTATCGCTCGTCAACGGTGAGTTACGAAGCTGGGATGGCGCGTGCAAGACGGTGCTATCGCCAGTTTGCGTGCAGCAGCCCGATGGCGAAGTGGCGCAGGTCGAGATTGGCAGCTATCCGGTGATGGGCGCCGCCGAAAGCGACGCGGCGCTGGACGCCGCCGTAGAGGCATACGACTCGGGCCGGGGCGAATGGCCGACCATGACCGTGGCCCAGCGCATCGACTGCATGCATGATTTCATCAAGCATATGGTGGCGCAGCGCAGCCTGATCGTGAATCTGATCATGTGGGAGATCGGCAAGAGTCTCGCGGATTCGCAAAAGGAGTTCGACCGTACCGTCACGTATATGCTCGCGACCATCGACGCCCTCAAGGAACTCGATAATGGCAATTCGCGCTTCGTGATTGCCGAGGGCACGATTGGGCAGATCCGTCGCACGCCGCTTGGTGTCGTGTTGTGCATGGGACCGTACAACTATCCCCTCAATGAAACGTTCGCGACGCTGATCCCGGCGCTCCTGATGGGCAACACGGTCGTGTTCAAGCCGCCTCAATACGGCACCTTGCTGTTTTATCCGCTGCTTGAAGCGTTTCGCGACGCGTTCCCCAAAGGCGTGATCAACACCATTTACGCGCCTGGCGCCGTGGTGGTGCCGTATATGCTGGCATCCGGAAAGATCAACACCTTGGCGCTGATCGGTTCGAGCAAGGTGGCGGACCATTTGAAGAAACAGCACCCCAAGTCGCACCGGCTGCGCGCCGTGCTGGGGCTCGACGCCAAAAATGCCGCCATCGTGCTGGCGGATGCGGATCTCGATCTGGCCGTGAAAGAATGCCTGCTCGGCGCGCTGTCGTTCAACGGGCAGCGTTGCACGGCGCTCAAGATGCTGATCGTGCATCGCTCCATTGTCGATGCGTTTTTGCAGCGCTTTAGCGCGGCGCTCGCGAAGCTGAAGTTCGGCATGCCGTGGGAGCCCGGTGTGTCGATTACGCCATTGCCGGGCATGCATCGCACGGCGTATATGACCGCGGCGATCGACGACGCGAAAGCCAAAGGCGCGCAGGTGATGAACGAAGGCGGCGGGGTGTTCTGCAAGACGCTGTTTTATCCGGCGGTGGTTTATCCCGTCACCGAAGGCATGATGCTGTACCGCGAGGAACAGTTCGGCCCGATCATCCCGGTCATGGCGTTCGACGATCTCAATGTGGCGCTGGACTATGTGACAACGTCCGAGCACGGGCAGCAGGTCAGTATCTTCGGCTCGGATCCGGCCGTGATCGGCGCACTGGTCGACCCGCTCGTCAATCAGGTGTGCCGCGTGAACATCAATTGTCAGTGTCAGCGCGGGCCGGATGTGTTTCCGTTTGCGGGGCGCAAGGATTCAGCAGAAGGGACCTTGTCCGTGACCGATGCGCTCCGGGCGTTTTCGATCCGTTCGATGATCGCGGCCAAGCAGACGGACAGCAGCAAGGCGCTGCTCGATGCAATCGTCACCGGCCACACGTCGAAATTTATCAACACGGGCTTTATTTTCTAGGCGAAAGGGCGAGGGAAGGGCCGCTGTTTAATCCGGGCGTTTAGCCCCATGCGCTGCGCGCCGGGATCACGCGCCGAACAGGCGCACCAGCAGACCGAAGACGCCTAGCGTGATCGCAAGCGCAACGATGGTGATGGGCAGCGTCAGCACCACCACCCAGAGTGTGCGATGCGAAGTGTGGGCGTCCCGCGCGGTCGGGAGCGTCGTCGATGCCCGGCTTTCAGATTCATTCATCAAGGCTCGTCCATTCAGTGCGCCTGCGCTGAGGCAAGCCGTGAATCCGGGCGCGAGGCGTCACCTGCGTAAGCGCACTGCGCCGTAAATTTTGCAGCGTACGACGTGAAGCTTAAACCACATTGACCGATTGGGTACGGCAAGCCCACGAAGCGATGTCCGCATCAGCGCGAGAGACTTTGCCGCGCACGGAACAAACAACCGATGGCCGGCAATGCAGGCGAAGTCATGCCAACTCAACGGCTGCTGTTGGCAACGCAGAGGGCTTGCGTGCCCGGGCTATCTTTAAGCCTCCTTTAAGTTGCGGCGCATAGATTGGCGATTTGCCGCGCGCGAGTATTCGCCCCTCGGATCAAGCTCGCGGCGCCCTTTGTAGTACCTCGTCAGATACGTCCAGTTGTCCCTGGCCTTCGCTTCGGGGCAACCTTTGCAGGCCCGGCGCATCGTCGGGCCTTTCTTTTTTGATGCGTCGCACCCACTGCACGGGTGGTCAGCACGGATATGCAGCAAGCCGCGCCATCAATGGCTGATGGTTTCGAGCGCCAGCCCTCGCGTCGACGGTCCGAGCAGGATCATGCAGACGCCCACCAGCGTCGACACACCAATGAATACCGCCACGCCAGCTACGCCGTAGCCGTGTAGCAGGATACCAATGGCGAGGCCTGCAAAGGCTGCCGAAATACGGCTCCACGAATAGACAAAGCCGATGGCTCTCGCGCGTACTCGCGTGGGAAACAGTTCAGCCTGATAGCCGTGGTAGGCATAGGACATGATGTTGGCGGAGAGCGTGAAGAGCACGCCAAGGACGATCAGCAGCGACGGCGCGGACACCTGCGAGAAGAGCGCGATCACCACTGCCATCGTGATGAGGCCACCAATGATCTCCGTCTTGCGTTCCAGCTTGTCGGCAAACCACACGACGATTAGCGGGCCAAACGGGTTGGCGATGGCAATCACGAACGCATAGCCGAGGCTTGCCGTGACGTGGATGCCACGATGGATCAAGAGCGTCGGCACCCATGCAGCGAAGCCATAAACGCCGATGACCTGCGCCATGTTGAAGATCGACAGGATGATCGTGCGCGTCCGATAGCGCGGCCCGAATATCTCCTTGTATGAATTTTTACCTGTCTGCTCGCGTGCCACCGGTTGTGGCGTGAGCAGAATGGTGCCTTTTTCAGCCATCACGCGCCGCTCGATTTCAGCGGTGATGCGCCCGGCTTCGTCGAGCCGGCCGTGGCGCGCGAGCCAGCGTGGACTTTCAGGAATTCTGCGCCGCAAAACCTGATGCGTTCTGCGCACGCATGAATTTCGCACACGGCACCGAACGTGGGCAATGCGTGTGAACACCGAGACAAAGGGCAGGGCGAAGCCAGGTCGCCAATCGAAATGAAACGGAAATGACTTCGTATATCTTCGATATGTCGCGCATTTGTCTCAATTCGCACGCCTATACTTCGTGCAGATGCGCCTCAGCGGCGCGTCATTTCAGGCTCAAACGCGCACCATGACGCGCTCTGCCGCACTTGACGCCTCATACACTTGCCCGTCCCATGACAGCCACTGAAAACGATGAGAAAGCCCAGCTTCCGTGTTATCGCAGCGGCGCGGCGGCACGCCTCGCGCGTATGCCGGTCACGACGCTGCGTATCTGGGAGCGGCGCTACGGCGTCGTTTCGCCGCCGAAAACGCCCTCTGGCCAACGCCTGTATTCGTCCAATGACGTGCGGCGGTTGATCCTGCTGAAAAAGCTGGTTGAACGCGGTCACGCGATCGGCTCGATTGCGAATCTCGACCTCGACCAGCTCGACCGGCTTGCGCTGACGTATGCCGAGGCCGCTTTCCCGCCGGACCCGACCGACAAGGTTTCGGAATCGACGCTGGTGGTCGTCGGGACTTCGCTTGCGCGCCGTTTGCGCAGCGATTTGCCGCAACTCCAGTCGGCGAGCCAGCCGCGTCTTACGGTGTTCGACGACATTGCCGATGCCATGGCGCACGATCTGAAAACCGATGCGCTGGTGATTCATGTGGCCTCGCTGCAGGATGACGCCGTGCAGGCCGTGCTGGCGCTGGGGGAGAAGTGCCATGCCAAAGTGCTGGCGGTGGTGTATGCCTTTGGCACGGAACACAGTGTGAATTCCCTGCGCTACGCCGGCGTGCGGGCCTATCGTGAACCGCTCGAGAAAGACCAGGCGTTGCAGGTGCTGCATGATCTTTCGCCGCTGCAGCAGCCGCGCGATTCCATGGAGATCTACACGCGCACGCCGCGCCGCTATTCCGATGAAACGCTGGCAGCGATCGCGGGTGGATCGTCGACGATTTCCTGCGAGTGTCCACGGCACCTTGCGGACCTGGTGCGGCAACTGTCAGCATTTGAGCAATACAGTGATGATTGCGAAAAGCTTACGCCCGCCGATGCCGCGCTACACCGCTACCTCGCCGAAGTGGCCAACCGCGCCCGGGCAATGTTCGAACTGGCGCTCGAACGTGTGGCGCGTGAAGAACGGTGGGCGCCGGAGGAAACCTGAAAGGCGGCCGAGCTGCTTTAGCAAGTGCGCGCGCCGAGGTGGCTGCCGGGAGCGCGCACGCTTTTTGTCATCGCAATCTGCAGAGCAAATTGCGGTGCATTAATTGATTCGGATGACTTATTGTCGCGCGTCAATTTCAATTGATCCCGGCAAAAGATGCGCCTGCCCCATGCCTATGCGTTTTTCATAGTGGCCGCCCGCTTGCGCGTAAAAACGACGCCCTCACTCATCCCCGGGTATGATCACGTGACACGTAACCGCCTGCGGAGGAGCCTGTCCTATGAGCGCGCCTGAAGAAGTCGTATTTCTGCTCGACGTCGACAATACCTTGCTGGACAACGATCAGGTGGTGGCGGATTTGCGCACCCATCTGACCGAGGAGTTTGGCGACAAGATCAGCGACCGGTATTGGGAAATCTTTGAAACCCTGCGCAGCGAACTGGGCTACGCCGACTATCTCGGGGCCTTGCAACGCTACCGGATGGAGCGTCAGTGCGACACGCGGCTAATGCTGATGTCGTCTTTCCTGATCGATTATCCCTTCCCGAGCCGTCTGTTTCCCGGCGCGCTCGACACGCTGGCCCGTCTGCGCACACTCGGCCCCACGGTGATCCTTTCTGATGGCGACGTGGTGTTCCAGCCTCGCAAGATCAAGCGGGCCGGGCTGTGGGACGCGGTGGAAGGGCGCGTGCTGATCTATGTGCACAAGGAACAGATGCTCGGCGAAGTCGAGCAACGCTACCCGGCAAAGCGCTACGTGATGATCGACGACAAACTGCGCATTCTCGCGGCCATGAAAAATATCTGGAAGACGCGCCTGAAAACGGTCTTTCCGCGCCAGGGGCACTACGCACACGACCCTGCGGTTCTCACGATGTACCCAGCGGCAGATGTGACGGTTGAACATATCGGCGAACTGGCTACCATGGATCTGGACGCCTTGTCGGCTTAAGGCTTAAGTTGTCTGGAAACTGAAGGGAAGCCTCAGGTGGCTGCCGTCGCAGCAGGCCGGTTAGCGGCTTGCGAAGTCTGCGCTCGTCGTCGCGTTTGACACAAAAAAGACGCCTGCGACCGCGACCATTGCATGATCTGAATGAATCCGTGGACACGCGCTATCTGCGCCTGTCCGCGCGCCCGTCCCGCGCGTGCGTCTGTGCGCCGGCAGTCCATACCATGGAGTGACCCGATGGCCGAAATCAGCACCAATGCCCCCACCCCCGCATCCCCGCTTCAAGCATCGCTCGATCCCGAGACTTTGCGCAAAATGGATCGATACTGGAGCGCCTGCAATTACCTCGCCGCCGGGATGATTTACCTGCGCGAAAATCCGTTGCTGCGCGAACCGCTCAAGCCCGAGCACATCAAGCGGCGCCTGCTGGGGCACTGGGGCTCCGATCCCGGTCAGAGTTTCCTGCTGGTGCACCTGAACCGGCTGATCAAGAAGCTCGACCTGAACGTCGTTTATATCGCCGGGCCGGGACATGGCGCACCGGCTACGCTTGCGAACAGTTACCTTGAAGGACGCTACTCGGAAATCTATCCCGATCGCAGCGAAGACGAAGCCGGTATGCGGCGTTTTTTCCGGCAGTTTTCGTTTCCTGGCGGGATTGGCTCGCATTGCACGCCCGAGACGCCGGGCTCGATTCACGAAGGCGGCGAACTGGGTTACAGCCTGTCGCACGGCTATGGCGCGGCCTTTGATAATCCCGATCTGATTGTCACCGTGATGGTCGGCGATGGCGAAGCGGAGACAGGTCCGCTCGCCACTTCCTGGCATTCAAACAAGTTTCTTAATCCAGTGCGTGATGGTGCGGTGCTGCCGGTGCTGCATCTGAATGGCTACAAGATCGCCAACCCCACCATCCTCGCCCGGATTCCGCACGACGAACTGGAGGCGCTGTTGAAGGGCTACGGGCATCAGCCTTATTTCGTCGAGGGTCACGAGCACGAGGAGATGCACCAGAAAATGGCCGCGACGCTCGAGCATTGCATCAACGAGATTCGCGCGATCCAGCAAAAGGTGCGCACGGACGGCCATGCCGAGCGGCCACGCTGGCCCATGATCGTGCTGCGTTCTCCTAAGGGTTGGACTGGCCCGAAAGAGGTCGACGGTCACAAGGTAGAGGGATCGTGGCGCGCGCATCAGGTGCCGATTCTCGATCCCGCCACCAATGAAGCCAGCCTCAAGCTGGTCGAGAGCTGGCTGAAAGGATACAAGCCCGACGAACTGTTCGATGCCAACGGCCGCCTTATACCGGAGTTGCGCGAGATGGCGCCGGTCGGTGCGCGCCGCATCAGCGCCAATCCGCACGCGAATGGCGGACTGCTGTGCAAGGCGCTGGATATGCCGCCGTTTCGCGAGTTCGGCATTGAAGTGGCGGCGCCGGGAGCGGACTATACGTCGCCGACCGAGGTGCTAGGCAAGTTTCTGTGCGAAGTCATGCGCCGCAATATGAGCGATTTTCGCGTCTTCGGCCCGGACGAGACGGCTAGTAACCGCCTGACTGCAATCTACGAAGCCTCCGAGAAAACCTGGCTTGCGCAGACCGAACCGAGCGATGCGGACGGTGGTGAGTTGTCCGTCGACGGACGCGTCATGGAAATGCTGAGCGAGCATACGCTCGAAGGCTGGTTCGAAGGCTACGTGCTCACCGGGCGCCACGGTCTCTTTGCTACCTACGAATCGTTCGTGCATGTGATCGATTCGATGTTCAACCAGCACGCGAAGTGGCTGGAAAAATCGAAGCTCGAACTCAGATGGCGTCAACCGGTGCCTTCCATCAATCTGTTGATTACGTCACTGGTCTGGCGTCAGGATCACAACGGTTTCACCCATCAGGACCCCGGCTTTCTGGATGTGGTCACCAACAAAAGCCCGAACGTGGTGCGCATCTATTTGCCGCCTGACGCCAATTGCCTGTTGAGCGTGGCCGACCATTGCCTGCGCTCGCGCGACTACGTCAATGTCATCGTTGCCGACAAACAGCCGCATCTGCAGTACCTCAATATGGCTGCGGCGGTCACGCATTGCACCAAGGGCATCGGTATCTGGGATTGGGCCTCCACCGACCACGGCGCCGAGCCGGATGTGGTGATGGCGTGTGCCGGCGACATCCCGACCATGGAGTCGCTCGCCGCTGTCGCAATTCTGAAGGAGAAGTTTCCGGCCCTGAAGATCCGCTTCGTCAATGTCGTGGATCTGTTCCGCCTGATGCCGGACACCGAGCATCCGCACGGGTTGTCGAACCGCGATTTCGATTCGCTGTTCACGACGCATAAACCGGTGATCTTCAACTTCCATTCGTATTCGTCGCTGGTCCACAAGCTCACGTATAAACGCGCCAATCACGAGAATCTGCATGTGCATGGCTATCACGAGAAAGGCAACATCAACACGCCGCTCGAACTCGCGATCATCAACCAGGTGGATCGCTTTTCGCTCGCCATTGACGTGATTGACCGGGTACCCGGGTTACAGGGGGTGGGCGATCATGCGAAGGAGTGGCTGCGCGGCCAGATCATCGAGCATCTCGCATATGCCCACGAAGAGGGCATCGACAAGGAAGAGATCCGCAACTGGACCTGGACGGGGTAACGCGATGTCCGATACGTCCCACCCATCAGACACGCAAACGATCCTCGTCCTCAACAGTGGTTCATCGTCGCTCAAATTCGGCCTGTTCAAGGCGGATGAGACCGATCAAGGCGCAGCGGGGGCGCATGACGAAACGCTGCTGCTGGAAGGGAGCGCGGAAGGCATTGGCCGCGCGGATGGCCGTTTGCAGGTGAAATCTAGTGACGGCAGCGTACTCATGCAAAGTGCTCACGCGATGGGATCGCAAACCGACGCGTTGCACAAGCTTGCCGAGGTGCTGGCGCAGCAGGGTCATACGCGGCCGGTCGCGGTCGGTCACCGTGTGGTGCATGGCGGCCCGCATCTGCGTGAGCATCAGCGCCTCACGCCGGTAGTCAGACAGCAGTTGCAGGAGGCCGTGCATTTTGCGCCGCTGCATATTCCGCCTGCGCTTGCATTGATCGATCAGGCCAGCAAGATTTTCAACGACGCGACGCATTTCGTCTGCTTCGACACGGCTTTTCATCGCACGCTGCCGCCGCTTGCCGCGCAGCTTGCGCTGCCGCGCCGCTATGCACAGGCCGGTGTGATCCGGTATGGCTTCCATGGTCTTTCGTACGAATCGCTCGTGCGGCGACTCGGCGATGACATGCCCGCGCGCGCAGTTTTTGCGCACCTCGGCAACGGATCGAGCCTGTGCGCGTTGCGCGATGGCAAGAGCGTCGATACCTCGATGGGACTGACGCCAACCGGCGGTGTGCCGATGGCGACCCGCAGCGGTGATCTCGATCCGGGCGTGCTGCTGTATCTGATGCGTACCGAGCAGCTCGATGCAAACACGCTCGAAACCCTGCTGAACCGCGAAAGTGGCCTCGCTGGCTTTACCGAAGGCGAGGGCGACCTGCAGGCGCTTGAGAAGCGCAGCGCCGGCGGTGATCAGGATGCCGAACTTGCCATCGATGTGTTTGCGACGGCGGTACGCAAATACGTGGGCGCTTACGCGGCGTTGCTAGGCGGGATCGATCTGCTGGTGTTCGCGGGAGGTATCGGCGAGCACAGCGCCGAAGTGCGACGACGCGTGTGCAGCGGGCTCGAATTTCTCGGTCTCCATGCGGACGATCCCGCTGGCAAGGTACGCACGATGCACACCGAAGAAGAGCGCCAGATCGCGCGCCATTGCCGTGCGTTGTTGCAGCAAGGCGCGGGCTGATAGATAGCGTGCATCCCGCAATGAGCGCGGCGCCCGCGTCATCATTGCCACTTCCTTTCCCGAAACAGGCATTTCCTGCACCTGCACGCGTTTCACGCAACGCGGCACGTGCCTTGCTCGACCGTCACTAGCGCGGCAGTGTTTCGTACTGCTGCGCCGTTCAATCGACGCGGTCGTGGGAGGCCAGATGCTAGATACACCTGTTCGTACAGCCGATCACGAGTCGCAACTTTATGGTAATCGCGCCGCCGCGACTCCGGTCTTCGGCGCGATGAATCCGCCGGAGCCGGTAAAAGATCCACTCTCGGCGCTCGATGATTTTCTCGGCGGATCCGCTTTCGATTCCTCCGACCCATTGGCACTCGGCACCATGCTCGCCCAGCTGGTGGAGCGCGGCTACGACCGTTTGCCGTTGCCAGGCAGTGGCCGCACGTTGTTGCGCTGGCGGGCGTTGGCCGCCGTCGCGGCCTGCGATCTGGGTCTCGTCAAGCTGTTCGAAGGGCACACCGATGCGCTCGCGATTCTCGCCGAACTGCAAGAGCCCGTCGCGCAAGAGCCGTCATTGAACACAGCCTCCCGCTGGGGTGTATGGGCCGCCGAGGCACCCGACGCACGCCTCGTCGCGACACGTGCAGACCGCGACAGGGACGACGCAAGCGGAGGCGGGGTGCTTCTGCTCAATGGGACGAAAGCCTGGTGTTCGGGCGCACGCGTGCTTAGCCACGCGCTGGTGACCGCATGGCTGGACGACCAGCCTGTTCTTGCCGCCGTCGAACTGAAGCAGCCTTCGATTTCAATTTCCATTGAGCCGTGGCACGCAGTCGGGATGCGGGCGACGCAAAGCGGCGATGTCCATTTCGATGCAACGCCCGCGCGAGCGGTGGGCGCGTCGCATGCCTATGTGGAGCGCGCCGGTTTCTGGCAGGGCGGAGCGGGTATCGCTGCGTGCTGGTATGGCGCGGCGGCAGGCATTGCGCAGATGATGGCCGCCGCGATGGCTGCGCGAGCTGACGCGCACCGTCTCGCTCACCTTGGCGCGGTGGATGTCGCGCTCGCCGGCGCTGCGGCCGTGCTCCGGGAGAGCGCTGCGCAAATCGATGCGAACCCGGCCGCCGATCACCAACTGACCGCCTTGCGCGCTCGTCTCGCCGTCGAGGCGGCTGCCACCGAGGTCATGCATCACGCGGGACGCGCGCTCGGCGCAGCGCCGCTTTGCCGCAATCCACGTTTTGCGCGCGCGATGGCCGATCTGCCGGTGTTCCTGCGGCAGAGCCATGCCGAGCGCGATCTCGCCGCGCTCGGTGAAATGGTGCGCACACGGCATCGTGACGACAGTAGCGCGTGGGCGCTTTAATGGGGCAACGCCGTCATGCATCGTTGTCCCGTTGTTGTCCGGCCGTTTGTCCGCTACTTGTCGCCGCCGCTGACTTCAGCGAATCGACCCAGCATTACCGGCCAACGTTACAACCCTACACGCAACTCAAGGTGAGCCCATGACATCGTCCGAGTGTTATTTCGATGCGCTCTACGCGGAATGTGACGACCCCTGGGGGTTTCGCAACCGCTGGTATGAACGCCGCAAACGCCTGCTCACGCTCGCGATGCTGCCGCGTGAACGGTATCGTCACGCCTTCGAGCCGGGCTGCGCAAACGGCGAACTCTCAGCGCAACTTGCGATACGTTGCGACCGCCTGCTCGCCCTCGACCTGAACGAAACTGCCGTGCGTCTCGCGCGCGAACGGCTTGCCGATGCGCCTAACGTACGCATCGAATGTGGCGGCGTACCGCAGGCCTGGCCCGCCGATCAGTTCGATCTGATCGTCCTCAGCGAACTCGCGTATTACCTCGACGACGCAGACCTCGAACAGTTGACCGTCTGCATCAGGCAAACGCTGTCGGGTGACGGCACCTTGCTGGCCTGTCACTGGCGCCGTGCATTTGACGAGGCTCCGCAAACGGCGGCGCGGGTACATGCGTTGCTCCACACGAATTGTGGGCTCACACGGCTTGCCCGTTACGAAGATGCTGACGTGCTGCTCGATGTGTGGACGCGCGATACGCGCTCGGTAGCGGAACTTGAGGGGTTGGCATGATTGGCATCGTGATTCCCGTGCATAACGAAGAGGCGCTGCTTGGGCGCTGCCTCGGCTCGATTATCGATGCCGCCTCGGCGAGAGCACTCGCAGGCGAGGCGGTGCAAACCGTCGTCGTGCTCGATGACTGCACCGATTGCAGCGCTGCCATCGCCATGAGCTTCGGCGTGGTGACGCTTGCGTTGCAGGCGCGCAATGTAGGTATGGCACGGGCAGCGGGTGCGCGCCATCTGCTAGCGAATGGCGCACGCTGGCTCGCCTTCACCGACGCCGACAGCCGGGTATCGCCTGGCTGGCTGGCCGCCCAGTTGGCGCTGCAAGCAGACGCGGTGTGCGGCTCGATATGCATCGACGACTGGAGTGGACATCCGCAACACGTCCGTGATTATTTTCGCCAGACCTATGTCGATGCCGACGGACATCAGCACGTGCACGGTGCGAACCTCGGTGTATCGGCAGAAGCTTATGTGCGGGCAGGGGGCTTTGCGCCGCTTGCATGCAGCGAAGATGTCGCTCTGGTTGAGCGCCTGATCGAGGTAGGCGCTCAAGTAGCGTGGAGCGCAGCCCCACGCGTCATGACCAGCGCACGCCATGCGAGCCGCGCGCGGGGTGGCTTCGGCGACACGCTTTCAGGTTGGGCCAGGAAACTCGATCAGGTGCTCGATCCGCTGGACGATCTCAATGCGCTCGAAGCATGTGTCAGGACCGAGCCTTCGTAAGTTGCGGCGATCAGTTTTGCGGCGGCTCCCGGTGGCCCTGGTTCGGCTCGCCGCGTTCCTGCGGCTGTGGTCGAGCCTGCGGTTGTGCTTGCGGTTGTGCTTGCGGCCGGCTGTACTGTGGCTGAGCCTGAGGTTGCGGCGGCCGCGCCTGCGGCTGGCCTTGCCCTTGAACAGGCGGGTGGCCGTATTGCGGCTGAGGCTGTCCCTGTTGCACAGAAGGATGGCCGTACCCCGGCTGCTGAGGTTGTCCCTGCACCGGCGGGCGGCCGTACTCTGGCGGCTGCGGTTGCCCTTGTTCAGGAGGGCGTCCGTAACCTTGCTGCGGTTGCCCTTGCACAGGAGGGCGTCCGTAACCCTGCTGCGGTTGCCCTTGCGGTCCGCGCGGGGGCAGCGGACTGGTTTGAGGGCGATACACCGGCTGGCCTCCTTGCATCGGCGGCGGGGGTGGGTGTCCACCATAACCCGGTGGGTGTCCGCCATAACCTCCGCCATAACCGTTACCCGGCGGATGCGACGGTTCGTTGCGCCAGCGGTCGCGATCGCCGTACCACGGCCTGCCCTGATAGTAGTGGCCCCAGTACGAGTCGATCGAAAACACGACGACCGGCAAACCGATCACCGCGCCGTAGCTCTCGAGCGGCACATAGTTGCCTTCGTACGGATAGTTGATTGCATCGCCGTAGATCCAGCCGCGCAGGTCATCGAGCGCGACGTCGCACCAGCTGTAATCGTTCACGCACCCCATCACCGTGATCGGCTGGTTTGGCCCGAGGCCTGTCACCACCGGATAACCGTCGTCCGGACCCGCCATCAGGTTGACGGGCTGACTCGTATAAGCCTGCACCTGGGCGAACGCGACGCATGGGAGTGTGAGCAGCGCAGCAAAGGCCGCGCAAGTGGTCGTCTTGAGTGCAGTGGACTTGAGAAGCATGAAAGCCGCGTCTTGAAACGCTATGATCAAAGAGCCATCAGGTTAGCAGATGAGCGTGCGCCACGTTCACGCTCAGCCGTTGCAAACGTGACGGGAAGTAACAGGAACGCGCGGATGAACGCGCAAGCGCAATCGCGTGAATTCGCGCACCCCGGTTTTCCCTTACAAAGGATTTCTTGACCGGATAGTGGCACTGGGTGCAAGGTTGAAGAGGGCTGCGCCAGCTTCGTGCAACGTGGGGCGGGGATGGATGGCGCGCGGTGTATCAACCGGTCGGTGCGAGGAGCAGACTATGCAACTGAACTTTCCCAACCCTTGCCGCAGTTATGATCCCGCACACCACTGCGTGTGCTTCTGGGGTTATGACAACGCCCGCGAAATCGCCTTCACGGTCAACGACACCGTATTGTCCAATCTGAGCCCCGGCTCGGGTTCGGACGAGCCGGCCGTGCTCGCCGCCTTCGACCAGCATCGAGAGGAAATCCTCGGCCTGGCGCGAGGTCTTTATTCGGGTGGCCCGCAAAACCGCTACGCGATCTCCTGAGCCGCAACGCAGCGGCTGACAGTGTGGGCATTAGGGTGCTCACGCGGCGCAGTGACGCGTGCGGTGACATCTGCGGTGACGCGTGCGGTTACATCTTCGGTGACATCTGCGGTGACATCTGCGGTGACATCTCCGGTCACATGATATGCCGCTGACGTCGCTGCTCCTTCAAGCCCGCCGACCGGCGGCATGATCTGACTCGCAACCACCGTGTCGGGCTTCGTCGGTGAGCGCGCTTTCGCGGATTGTGCGTTCGAGCAGACGAATACCCGGACAAGCTTCGAGTTCTGCGATCGAATGGTTCGTACCGGGTTCATGCCGTATCGCGCTTTGCTCTACACGAACCGTTGCCGTGGGGAGGTGCGTTGCTTCGACACGAAGCCCCATTCTGCATCGACGAGGGTCAACGAATGACACAACGTCATGACAGCCATGACGCTGCGGCTATCGTCGAGACGTGGGCTTGCCGCTATGGTTGAGGCCATTGCAGCCACTTCAAAGGAACTCAATCATGTCACGCATTTTCATCACCGGTTCTGCAGACGGCCTCGGCCTGATGGCTGCGCGTTTGCTGATCGCAGCCGGTCACGAGGTGCTTTTGCACGGACGCAACGAAGCTCGCTGCGAGGCGGCGCTCCACGCCGCGCGAGGCGCGCTCGGCGTGGTGAGCGGCGAGCTTTCGAGCATCGAACAGACGGTCGCGCTCGCCGGCCAGGTCAATCGTGCTGGACGCTTCGACGCAGTGATTCACAACGCCGCCGTGGGCTACCGTGAGCCGCGACGCATTCAGACCACCGACGGTCTGCCGCATGTGTTTGCCGTCAATACGCTGGCGCCCTATATCCTCACGGCGCTGATCGAAAAGCCCCAGCGCCTGGTTTATCTGAGTTCCGGATTGCATCGTCAAGGCGATGCCACGCTGCACGACCTCGCTTGGGAGCAACGACCCTGGCAGGGCACCCAGGCGTATTCGGATTCGAAATTGCACGATGCCTTGCTGGCTTTTGCAGTGGCGCGTCGCTGGCGTGAGGTGTATTCGAATGCGCTCGAACCCGGCTGGGTGGCGACGAAAATGGGCGGTCCGGAAGCGCCCGACGATCTCGATGCCGCGCCAAAGACGCAGGTGTGGCTCGCCGTCAGCGATGAAGCGGCCGCTACCGTGAGCGGCGAATATTTCTACCATCAGAAGCCGCGAGCCCCGCTGCCTGTCGTCTACGACGAGTCGGTGCAGGAGCGCTTGCTCGGAGCCTGTGAGCGGTACTCGGGGATTCGTCTGCCGGACTGAGTGCGGGCCCATGTATGGGCTCAATCGCGTGCTGTGTCACCTGCGAGTCAGGCACATGGATTGCTCCCAACGGATGACCGCTCACCGCCCGCCAGGTGAGCGCGTCGCTGCGGCGGCAGGGTGCGCCGATCCTTTGATCATCAGGCCTTGCCCTGGATTCGCCGCGGCTTTCCGCATGCGCTACAAGGAGAAAAATTCATGCATATCGTGACGAACGTGGGCCCGCTCGCGGCGTTGATCGCCGGCATCCTGATCCTCGCAGTACCGCGGCTGCTAAACATCATCGTGGCGCTGTATCTGATCATCATTGGCTTGCTTGGGTTGTTTGGCGATCATATCCGCTGATCCGCTGATTCCTTGATCGACAAGTCCCGTTATCCCCGTTGAGGCACGCTCCCGCGTGCCTCACGTCTCTCTGCTGTCTCTGCTGTCTCTGCTGTCTCTGCTCGACGAGCACGATCCAGCACCTCGCATAAAACCGCCTTGACGCTGGCCTGTTCGGCTACTGCGTCTTCGAAACCGGTTAGGCGAAGCGCGTCCCCGTGGCAGTCCGTGGGCAGTGCCCTGATCAGCGCCTCGCCTATGAGCGTCCTGATGCTGGCCTGTTCGGCAACTTCGTCTTCGAAGCCGGCCGGGCGAAGCGCGTCCCCATGGCAGGCCGTGGGCAGTGCCCTGATCAACGCCTCGCCTATAAGCGCCCTGACACTGGCCTGTTCGGCAACTTCGTCTTCGAACCCGGTTGGGCGAAGCGCGTCCCCATGCCGGGCCGTTGGCAAGTACCCGAATTTCCAGCCGCGTTTGCGCAGTCGCCCCTGTTCCGGGAAGCAGCGGGTCTCCGAAAGGCATCCGTCGTAATGAACAGCAAGAAAATTCCGCAGGACCGATTAAAGATTCCCGCCACGATGCCGATAATCTGTAGGGCACCGGTGTCGATGCATCGCGCATGTCGCATCCAGCCGGGAGCTTGCCGGATTGCGGGCCGATACCCCGGTCTGACAGCCGGCCGAATTAGCCGTTGCGGAATCAAAAGAGTCGTATCCAATTCACCTTCGCAAGCTGGAGACACTGTGATTCGACGTAGCCTTGGCGCCGTGCTGCTCGCGCTCAGCTGGGCAGGGAGCGCCGCCGCCGCCGGTCCTGACTGCTCAAGGCCGTTCACGCTCGCGCTGCACGATCATGGCCTGCTGTATTCGGTCGAAACCGATAGCGGCATCGACAAGGACTTCGCCGACGAACTGGCGCGCCGCAGCGGCTGCCAGATCAAGGTGAGCCTGATGTCGCGGCAACGTATCTGGAAGCTGATCGAATCCGGCGCGCTCGATTTCAGCCTGTCCGGCATTGCCGATGCGGAACGCGATCAGTACGCGTCGTTCGCCTGGTACTTCAGCAACAAATACTATTTACTGGTGCGCAAGGACTCCGGCATCCGGCAACTGGCCGACTTCGAGCACAACGACCAGTTCCAGCTTGGCGTGATCCGCAGCTTCCGGTATAGCGATTCGGCCAATCACCTGGTCGACACGCTTGCGGCTGAAAATCGCGTGAGTCAGGCAGGGGGGCTTGACCCGCTGTATCAGGCACTCATCGCCAAGCGCATCGAGGGGATGATCATCGAGCCGTTCGATTATCCCGCGATCGACGAAAAGAGCATCCGCGACGTGACCACCATCGTCGAGTTCAACGACCCGGCGGTCCCGCACGGCCTCATCATGTCGAAGCGGGCGTTGTCGCCGGCTGAACAGGACAAGTGGCGCGCGCTCGTCAACCAGATGCGCGCGGACGGCACCGTGCGCCGCATCTTCTCGAAGTACTTTAATCCTGACCTCGTCGAATCGATGGTCGATTTCCAGTCGCCACCGTGAACTGGGCGCGCCTGATCCTGCTCCCGCTGCTGGTCCTGTCCGCGTCGCTCGGCGTGACGTGGATCGTTTGGGACCACGAACGGCAAGCCGCCCATCACGAGCTGCTAAGCCAGTTCAACTACTCGCTCGGCGATGCCGTGAGCCGGGTCGAGCAGCGCATGGGCACCTATGAACTGCTGCTGCGTGGTGTGCAGAGTCTGTTCTCCGCCACGGGCGGACTGAATCGCGAACGCTTTCGGGACTACGTCAACACGCTCGATCTCGACGCGAATTTTTCCGGCATTCAGACCATTGGCGTGGTCCAGTGGGTTCCCGCGGCACAGCTTGATGCCCACCTGGCAGACATGCGCAGGCAGGGCGTGGCGGCCTACGCCATCCAGCCTGGCGGCTCGCGCAGCGACTATGCACCCATCATCCAGCGCGAGCCTTATATCGGCGTGAACCGCACCGCGCTCGGCTTCGACGCATGGGCCGACCCGGTACGGCGGCACGCCATGGAACGGGCGCGCGATTCCGGCATGGCGACCATCTCCGGCAAGGTGCGGCTGTCGGTTGACACGGGCCCCACCGCGCGTCCGGGTTTTGTGATGTATCTGCCCATCTACGCGCCCGGTCAGTCGCAGGATAGCGTCGCACAACGCCGCGCCCATCTGGTGGGCTGGGCTTATGCGTCGTTTCGCATGCACGATGTGATCGCGAGCCTGTACGGCGAAGAACTGCCGGGGCTCACGCTGACAGTCTTCGACGGCGTCGGGCCAACCGAGCCGGCGCTGTTGTACCGCAGCCGCGATGCGCGCAACCCGAACCTGCCGGAAGTGATCGCGGCCAACGAATATCTGGTGGTGGGCGGCCACGACTGGACGCTGTCGATGAGCGCCAACGACGCCTTCAAGGCGCGTTTCGGCCGCAACGCCGAGTGGCTGATCGCAAGCGCCGGCTCCGGTCTGAGCCTGCTGCTCGCCTTGCTCACCTGGCTCATGATGACCGGACGCGGCCGCGCCGAGCGGCTTGCCTCGAAGATGACCCGGGAGTTGCGCGAGAGCGAGGAGAAATTCCGCGCCATCGCGGATTGCACGGTCAACTGGGAGGTCTGGTGGGGGCCGGACGGCAAACCGCGCTGGATCAATCCGTCGGTGCAGGAGTACATCGGGTATACGGTAGATGAGTGCATGGCCATGCCGGACTTCGCCAGCACGCTGATCCATCCGGAAGATCTGCCGCGCGTCATGCCTGAATTCCTCAAAGGGCGGCAGGGTTTTCGCGGCGACGACCTTGAATTTCGTTGTGTGCGTAAAGACGGCTCGCTTGTGTGGCTGTCGGTCTCGTGGGTGCCGATCAGCGACGCCAAAGGCGATTTCATCGGTTTTCGCACTAGCGGACGCGATATCACTGAGCGCAAACAGGTGGAAGCCGAGTTGCGCATCGCAGCGGTCGCGTTCGATTCGCTGGAGCCGATGCTGATCACCGACGCTAGCGCCACGATCCTGCGGGTGAATTCGGCCTTCACCGAATGCACGGGCTATAGCGCCGAAGAAATTGTCGGCCTCACGCCGCGCGTGCTGAAATCGGGCCGCCACGACGAAGCATTTTTCCGCGAGATGTGGGAGACGATTCATCGTTCTGGCGGCTGGCAGGGCGAAATCTGGGGGCGACGCAAGAACGGCGAGGTCTATCCGAAGTGGCTCGCCATTTCCGCGGTGATGGGCGAGGACGGTGTCGTGAGTCACTATGTTGGCACGCACCACGACATCACCGAGCGCAAGATTGCCGAAGAGCGCATCCGCGAACTGGCCTTCTTCGACGCGCTGACCCGTTTGCCGAACCGCACGCTGCTGCTCGACCGGCTGATGCAGGCGATTACGGCGAGCGCTCGCAGCGAAGCGTGCGGCGCGGTGCTGTTCATCGACCTCGATCACTTCAAGACGCTCAACGACACGCTCGGTCACGACAAGGGCGACCTGCTGCTTCAGCAAGTGGCTCAACGTCTGGCCGCAAGCGTGCTGGAAAGCGATACCGTCGCACGCGTGGGCGGCGATGAGTTCGTGGTGGTACTCGGCAGCCTGAACGAAAATCATCACGAAGCGGCGCGGCAAACCGAGGCGTTAGGCGAGAAGCTGCTCAGTGTGCTTGGGATGCCTTATCAACTTGGTGAGATCGAATACCGCAGCACCGCGAGTATCGGCGCAACGGTATTCAGTGGCCATCAGGCCTCGATGGACGAACTGCTCAAACAGGCCGACCTCGCCATGTACAAGTCCAAGGAGCGCGGCCGTAACGCAGTGTGCTTCTTCGATCCGGACATGCAGACCGTGGTGGTGGAGCGGGCCGCGCTGGAGGCAGCCCTGCGTCACGCGATCGACGCCCATCAGTTCATGCTGCATTACCAGCCGCAGGTCGACGGCGACCGCACCACCGGCGTCGAAGCGCTGGTGCGCTGGCAGCATCCTCAGCGTGGCCTCGTGCCGCCGGTTGATTTCATCCCGCTTGCCGAGGAAACCGGCCTGATCGTCGCGCTCGGTGGCTGGGTGCTCGAAGCGGCGTGTGCACAACTGGCGCGCTGGGCGGTGCGTCCTGAGATGGCGCATCTGACGATTGCGGTCAACGTCAGCATCCACCAGTTCCGTGAAGCCGACTTCGTGGAGAAGGTGCTCGCCGTGATCACCCGCACCGGTGCGCGTCCGGACCGCCTGAAACTGGAATTGACGGAGAGCGTGCTGGTCGACAACGTGCAGGACGTGATCCAGAAGATGTACGCGCTCAAGATACGCGGCGTGGTCTTTTCACTGGATGACTTCGGCACCGGCTATTCGTCGCTGTCGTATCTGAAGCTGTTGCCGCTCAACCAGTTGAAGATTGACCGCTCGTTTGTACGCGACGTGCTGGTCGACCCCAACGATGCCGCGATCGCCCGAACCATCGTGGCGCTCGGTCAAAGCCTTGGACTCGGCGTCATTGCAGAAGGTGTGGAGACTGCCGCGCAGCGGGACTTTCTGGCGGCGCAGGGCTGTCATGCCTATCAGGGCTACCATTTCTGCCGGCCGTTGCCGGTGGAAGGCTTTGAAGCGTACTTTAGCCAGATCGAAGCACACCGCTACCTGAGCGATATGCGCGATGTCAGTGACGTGAACGATGTGAGCGATGTGAGTGACGTAAGCGACGTCACGGGATAGAAGCGGCGAAGAGCAGATCCTGCGTGGCCATGTCCGCATCTCGTCTCACGGACATGGCCAACGAGCGCCATGCCTCGGCATCAGCGCGCCGCGCCGCTCGCTGCACGGCCCACCTGGGCGGCGGCTGGCGGCGTTTCTTCGAGCCGGCGAAACACCAGTGCCGACACCAGCGTGATCACCCCCACGCAGACGAAGCTCAGGCGAAAGCCCAAAGCGGCCGAACCCAACTGCGTACCGAACAGGTTCACGAGGCCACCGCCGATCGAGACGCCAAGCCCCATCGCCAGCATCTGCACCATCGAAAAGAGGCTGTTGCCGCTGCCCGCATCTTCATGCGAAAGCCCCTTGAGCGTGACGCTGTTCATGGCCGCAAACTGCATGGAGTTGGCCGCGCCAAAGATTGCCAGCACGAGGATTTCGATCGCGACAGGCGTGCCGCGCGAAATCAGCGCGAATGCAACAATCGCTGAGCCGACGATCACCGTATTGACCAGCAGGAACGTGTCGTATCCGTAGCGCCGGATCAGCGGCGCGATCCAGCGCTTGGCGACGGTGCCGGCGAGCGCAGCGGGCAACATCATCATGCCGGAATGGAGCGGGGTATAGCCGAGTTGCAGCTGCATGAGCAGCGGCACGAGGAACGGCACCGCGCTCGAACCGATGCGGCACACCAGATTGCCGATCAACCCGACGCTGAAGTTGGGCTCGCTGAAGAGCCTTAGCTTGAAGAGCGGATTGGCCCGGTTGCGGGCATACGGGATGTAGGCGAGCGCGGCAACGAGTCCCAGCACGAACAGACCACATGCCCAGGCCGCGCGATGTGTCTGCACCGGCGTCTCGACCGCGAGCGAGAAAGCGATCATGCACAACGACAACATGGCATAACCGATCAGATCGAAAGGCGGTGCGGCCGTGGCCGTGCTGCGAGGCAAATACCGATGCACCGCGAAGAGGCCAATTGCGCCGATCGGCACGTTGATCAGAAAAATCCAGTGCCAGGAAATGGCTTCGACGAACCAGCCGCCAAGCGTCGGACCGACAATGGGCCCAACCTGGCCCGCCACCGAAATAAACGCGAGCGCCGACACGTACTGCTCGCCGGACACGCTGCGCAGCACCGCGAGGCGTCCGATTGGTAGCAGCATCGAACCGCCTACGCCTTGCAACACACGCGCGATGATCAGTTGTCCCAGGGTATGCGCGCTCGCGCAGCACAGCGAGCCGAGCACGAAAATGAGGATTGCGGCGAAATAGACCCGGCGCGTGCCGAAACGGTCGGCGAGCCAGCCCGAAGCGGGCGTCAGCATGGCCATCGTCAGCGTGTAGGCAACGATCACCGGCTGCATGGCAAGCGGCCGTTCGTTCAGGCTGTGGGCCATGGAAGGCAGCGCCGTATTGACGATCGTGGTGTCGAGCGCCTGCATGAAAAAGCCGGCGGCGACGATCCAAAGTAGCGCGGTATGGCTGGAATCCTTACTCATATGAACTTCTCGGCGGGCGGCTGACCAGACCGGGCGGTTTCCCGTCAGCGCGTCACGCACAACAAAATATTGGGGTATGTCGACATCATATTGACATCGGGGTCAATCGGGAAGCCCACTAACGATGTTGACTGTTATCGCTATTGCCGATAACAATGGCGCATGCTCAATCCCATCTGGCTCAAGACTTTCGCCATGGTGGCCACCTGCCATAGCTTCACGGAGGCCGCGCGGCGTCTCGATCTCACGCAATCCAGCGTGAGCGAGCACGTGCGCCGCCTCGAACAGGAAGTGGGCCGGCGGCTGTTCGTGCGCGACACCCATTCGCTCGCCATGACGCCGGACGGAGAGGCCATGCTTGCGCACGCGAATGTGATCCTGCAGGCGCTGGCGCGCGCCGAATCGCAGTTTCGCGCGCCACGCCTGAAGGGGCGCGTGCGCCTCGGTTCATCGGACGACGTTGCGCTGGGGCCGCTGCCCACGGTGCTGGCTGCCTTCCGCAACGCTCATCCGGACGTTGAACTGGAGATCACCATCGGCATGACCGGCAAGCTCTATGAACTGCTGGAGGCGGGCTCGATCGATCTGCTGGTGGGCAAGCGTCGCCTGGGTGACAAGCGCGGCGTGCCGCTTTTTACGGGGAGGCTGGAGTGGCTGGCGCGCGCCGGGACACTCGTGGATCTGTCTCAGCCCTTGCCGCTGATCCTCGTAGCCGAGCCGAGTGTCACACGTGCCGTGGTGCTGGACGCGCTGGCCGAGGCAGGTTTTAGCTGGCAGGTCGTGTGCACGAGCAGCAGCCATTCGGGCTGTATCGCGGCGGCTCGCGGCGGTCTGGGTATCACCGTGCGACCGCAATACCTGGCGGCACGCGGGCTCACGCCGCCCGTCAACAGTGCAAGCCTGCCCGTGCTGCCTGATGTGGAGTTCATCGCACTCGCCGCCAAACGGTTGAGCCGTCCGGCCAAAACGTTGTTGCAACTGCTGCACGATAGCGATCTGCGCGGTTCCTGGATCGGTGAATAAGCGAGACTGTTTTGCCCCTTGGCTAGCGAACAGGCCCGGGCATCGCTGTTGCGCAGATAGATGAAGTCGCCCTGCATGGCGCAGCCCTTTGCCGAAGATAGAGCGCCGCTACTGCGCACCCGTTTCGCGCGCCGCTTCATCAAGAATCCATTGACGAAATAGCCCCATTGCTGGCGTCATACGACGCGATTTCAGGCGCGTGAGCCAGTAACTTCCCGTCTTCACCTGCTGCTCGAAAGGGCACACCAGCAGACCAGCCTGCAGTTCACGCACGAACATGCGTGGCGGCGCCAGCGCGACGCCTGCGCCCTGGACAGCCGCTTCGACCATCAAACGCGACGAGTCGAATACCGGGCCGTTCACGGTCCACGGTTCGACTCCGGCCGTGTCCAGCCACAGGTTCCATTCGTCGGCCCGGTAGGAGCGCAGCAAGGTCTGCTGCGCGAGGTCGGCGGGCTCACGCAGACGCTTCGCGATCGGCGGCGTACACAGCACGGTCAATGGCGCGTCGAGCAGCAGTTCATTGTGCGTGGCGGGCCAGTTTCCTTCGCCGAAGCGAATCGCAAAGTCGAGTCCCTCGGCGGCAAGATCGACCAGATTGTTATTCGTCAACAGCCGCAATTCCACGAACGGATGGGCTTCACGAAATAACTTGAGCTTGGGCATCAACCAGCCCACGGCAAAAGTGCCCACTACGCCGACGGTCAGCACCTCGTGAAAATGACCACCCTCGAACTGCTTGAGCACACCTTCGATACGCCCAAATGCATCGCTTAGGACCGGCAGCAACGCGCGCCCTTCGTCAGTGATTCCAAGACCTCGTGGCAACCGTTTGAAGAGGGACGTACCGAGGCGTTCTTCGAGCGCGCGGATCTGCTGGCTGACGGCCGCCTGCGTGACGTTCAGTTCCTGCGCCGCCCGCGTGAAGCTCAGATGCCGCGCCGCCGATTCGAAAGCCCGCAGCGCATTCAGAGGGAGATGAGGACGCATGGATATCCTGCCATAAGATTTTCTTTCGTATGGGGCTAATTATCCTCGTTTGTCACAGGCGGGCAAAGCAGGCGATAGTCGCGCCTCGCAGACCCTTGTATCGTGCTGCCCGAAAAGGAGAAATGACAGACATGACTCATTCAGCCCCTCGCCGTTCGCTATTGCTGGCCGCCGCGGCGCTTCCACTCGCGCTCGCGGTACGTGCGCGCGCGGCGGACAGTGACGAGGCCCAACCGGCTGCGGACCCACTCGCGGAGCTTGAAAACACCTATGGCGGGCGTCTCGGCGTGTACGCTTTCGATACCGCCAACGGTACGCAAACCGGTTATCGCGCGAACGAACGGTTTCCGTTTTGCAGCACGTTCAAGGTTATTCTCGCGGGCGCCATTCTGGCCCAGTGCACGCAAAACGCCGGTCTGCTGCAACAGCCTGTCAGGTACACGCAACAGGACTTGGTGAACTACTCGCCCATCAGTGCAAAGCACGTCGACGATGGCATGACGGTCGAGCAGTTGTGCCGTGCGGCGCTTCAGTACAGCGACAACACCGCGGCCAATCTGCTGATCCGGCAGTTGGGCGGACCTTCGGCTGTCACCGCGTTTGCGCGCTCCATCGGCATCGACGAATTTCGGCTCGACCGTTGGGAGACGGAGTTGAACAGCGCCATTCCAGGCGATCCACGCGACACCGCCACACCGGCCGCGATGGCCCGTGCCCTGCAACGACTCGCGCTCGGCGATGCGTTGCCTGCGCCGCAACGCGAGGACTTGCAGAACTGGATGCGCGGCAACACAACCGGCTCGCATCGGATCGCGGCCGGTGTGCCTGCCGGGTGGCAGGTAGGCGACAAGACCGGCACGGGCGACCACGGCACTGCAAATGACCTCGCTGTCATCTGGCCGCCGACGCGCAAGCCGATCATCCTGGCCGTTTATCACACGCAAAGCGAACCCGATGCGAAGCCGCAGGACAAGGTCATTGCGGAAGCAACCCGGATTGTCCTCGCAGCGCTGAGTTGATCTAGACGCAGCGGCGTTAGGCAGGTTGCCGCTGAAATCAACCTGCGTTTCATGGCTTCAATTCTTTGCCTCACACCTGCACCACGCTATTGCGCGCCACTCAGCGCCTTATCAAAGTCGCCACATCGGCATTCTCAGGCCATTGCGCCACGCGGGGATCACGCCGGGAACGGTGGTTGCTCGACGCTCAATCATGCAACGCTCGCACGCACAGCACCATCTCGGCGCAGAGGAGGGCGGCGAGCGGCGTTGCGTATCTGATTCACTCCTGCCTGAAGCATCATGAAGCAACATGAAGCAACACTGGGACAAACATGAGACGACCCTTCAGGTAGAAAAAAGCTCTGCACAGGAATCCGAAATGGCGCGACACAAACCCGATGTGGCCGATGATGAGTTTGAGATCTACGCGAGTTACCACAGCGCGGGCGATGGTCGGTACATTGGCGGACTCAAGGTTATCCGTAAAGCCGATCGGAAGATCCTGTTCCCGTTTGAGGGTGCGCCGCAGATCGGCCCGTACGACAGTGTCGAAGAAGCGCGTCACGCTGCGGTGGAGTACGGACGCGCGATCGTCGCGGCCGATCGCAAGGAACCGGAGTCGTGAAAGCCCTTTATTCACGGTTCTTTTTACAAACCACGCGAGGGCATTTCCGTTGACGCAGCGCCTGTTTTTTCGGAAGCGCGTAGGCCCTGGTTCGGATCATCACTATTTTTCAGCACACTTTACTGATGGTTTCGACCCTTTGCGTTCAACAGTTATCAATGTTTGCGCAAATGAGCGGTCCGTTTGTTGCTGCGAGATTGCTGTGTAGTTGCTACGTCGCTAGCGATCACTTAACGCCACGTCAATCGAACACTCCCTATGCGTGGACTTTTTTATCACGGAGGTTGTGATGCAACACGATCAGCACAGTCAGAACGAGCCAGCCGCTCAAACACCGAAGGATAGCGAGCAAGACGACACACGTACCGCCGCGCAGAAACAGGAAGCAGAACGTACCGATCCTCAGCGCACCAGCCAGCATCCCAGTCAGACCGCCGAAGTACCGCTCGGCACTGGCACACATGCCGAACCCCCGGGTGGTGGAGGCCGTCAGTCGCAGCGTAGTACGAACGACAAAGACGAGTGACAAGGCGAAACGTCACGGAGTCACGGAACCAGGCCGGATAGCACGCAAGACCGTTGGGCCTGACGATTTCGTGATCGCATGGTGAGGCGATGTCGAGGCCATACCGTGCGATCACAACACAACCTGAATCCCCAGTTCCACCACGTCCTCACCGTCAAGACCGTAATATTCCGCGCTGGACGCGGAATGAAAGGACATCGCCGCGAACAGCGATTTACGCCAGCCGCGCATGGCATCACCGGGATGCCCTTTAACCACTTCCTCACGCGGCAGGAAAAACGTCGTGTGTTTCGGGTCGTAGTGCCAGTCGCCGAGACGCCCCTCTAGTGAGGCGAGCAGTTGCGGCAGATTAGGCCTCTCTACAAAGCCGTGCCGCGCTACGACCTCGTAGCAGCCGTTGCCTAGCGAGCGTGTTTCGATGCGCGTTTTCTCATCCACGCGCGGCGCCGATTCCGACAGGTTCGCAAAAAAAATCGAGGTCCGATGCAGCACGCGATTGTGCCGCACGTTGCTGCGCAGTGCCGCCGGTGTCATGCCACGCAGATTGCCTGGATAGACAGCGGTGCCGGGCACGCGCGCCGGTGGCTCGGAATCATTCAGCACTTCGTCGAGAAACTCCGTGAGCGGCACGACGGCTGCCGCGCGTGTCGCATCGGCCTCACGGCCACGGTTCCATGTGGTCATGAGGATGAATATGGCCAGACCGATCGTGACCGGAAACCACCCGCCTTGTGGAATCTTCGGCACATTCGCGGCCACCAGCATGCCATCGACCACCAGCAGCGGCACACTGACCAGGCCCACCACAAGCAGCGGCCAATGCCAGACGCGCCGCGACAGACTGAACATCTGGATGGTGGTGGCAAGCATCGTCAAGCCGACTGCAATGCCATACGCCGCAGTCAGTCGCGCCGATGAGCGAAACATGACCACGAGGAACATCACAGCGGCAAACAGGATCAGATTGACTGCCGGCACATACACCTGGCCGCGATGCTCACGCGAGGTCTCTACGACGCGCATGCGCGGCAGAAAACCGAGTTCGATCGCCTGGCTCGTCATTGAAAACGCGCCAGAGATGCACGCTTGCGACGCAATCACGGTCGCGAACATCGCCATGACGACAGTGGGAATCAATGCCCACGGCGGCGCCGCATCGAAAAACGGCTGTTGCGACGAACCCGGTTGATAAAGCAGCGTGGCACCCTGACCGAAGTAGCCGATCAGGATCGCGGGGAATACGATTGCGATCCACGCGAGGCGAATCGAGCGTCGTCCAAAGTGGCCGATGTCTGCGTACAACGCCTCCGCTCCGGTCAGCGCAAGGATCACAGCGCCGAGAATCACAAACGCAAGCGCAGGCCGCTCGATCGCAAGATGCAACGCCCACCACGGCGACAAGGCCGCGAGCACTTGCGGATGCTGCACGATGCGATACACGCCGACTCCAGCCAGCCAGACGAACCACAGCGCCATGACGGGTCCGAACCAGCGCCCCACGGTTTCTGTTCCGCGTTTTTGAAACGCAAACAGGGCAATCAGAATCGCCACGGCACCCGGCACCACGAATGGGTCGAATTTCATGCTGATCTGTCGCAAACCTTCGACGGCCGACAGGACGGACACAGCGGGCGTAATCATCGAATCGCCATAGAACATCGCCGCGCCGAACAGCCCGACCAGCAGAAACGCACGCGGCGCTGGTTTGCCGTCTCTCGCACAACCGGCGCGCACTAGCGCCGTCAACGCAACGATGCCGCCTTCGCCCTGGTTATCGGCGCGCATCACGTAGCAGATGTATTTGAGCATCACGACCACGACCACGGCCCAGACAATCGTCGATAGCACGCCCATCACGATCAGTTGGGTAGCAGCGCCAGCATCCACCACGCCTTGCCGCAAGGCATAGATGGGGCTCGTGCCGATGTCGCCGAAGACCACGCCAAGCGCACCAAGCATGAGTTGGGAGGTGCCAGCCTTTGGCTTCGGATGCGAAGCCGTGTCGGTCTTGCGAGGTGTGCCGCGAGTTTCAGTAGCAGTAGACGAAGCTGGCATGGAACAGGGCGCAGATAATTCGTGCGGTGGGCGTATGAGATGGGCGTATGAGGTGGGCGTATGCAGCAGTACCCCGGTTATTCGCAGCAACCTTCGTTCCCGGACCAGCGCGAACACGACGGTCTCGCACGATTCAACCGGCGTCACACGTGCGTCATCTCCCGTGTCCGGCATCATTCAAGCAGGCGCGATTTATGCGGCCTTTCCAGACTTGCCGGAAATTGCCTGGCATTTTCAGGAGCGCAATATGTTCAATCACGCGAAACACGCTACAAGCGCGGCGCGCAGTGGATACGAAATCTTCTTGCTGGAACCGCACGCGTGGGTTCCAAACAACAGCAGGTTGCCGGTCGTGTTTTACCGGCACGCTTTACATCCCGACAGTGGAGATCTTGCGTCAGCTTTCGAATTGCTTTTCGAGAGCAACGACTGGCCGCCGCAGTGGCGCGATGGCATCTTCGACTACCACCATTTCCACGCAAGCGCCCACGAAGTGCTGGGCGTGGCATCGGGCGCAGCCGAGGTGATCGTAGGCGGCCCTGGCGGACGCGTGGTTCGAATCGAGGCCGGCGATGCGCTACTGCTGCCTGCAGGGACGGGCCATTGTCTGCAATCCTGCGAAGGAAAATTTCAGGTGGTCGCTGGCTATCCGGCGGGACAGCAGTGGGATATCCGCCGCGAAGCGCTCACGCCGCAAGAGTTGACGGCCATGGAGGCGCTGCCGTTTCCCGCACGCGATCCGCTGGATGGCACCAACGGGCCTGTGGTCGAGCACTGGCTGCACGCGGCCTGAACTCTGCAACCGGCGGCTGGGTCCGAATACAGTGGCCGGTGTGACGCGCATCCGGCGAGCGGTTCACAGGCATGTCAGGCCCACCCAGGCGCCTACGCAGTGAAAGCGGCTCAGCTTCGCAAACCGCGGCCTGGCAGCTTACACCGGCGATTGTTGCGTGCACGAAGCTGTGTCATTGCATGGCGCATGGTTGGCTATTTGCTCGCATCGGCGCATGATCGCCTGGTTGGCCCGCGAGCGACCATGCCCAGAAACCGGTTCACTGCAGCGCGTCAAATCGTTGTCGCTACCCGTCGAACAGGAGCTTCCTATGGAAAACAATCCCGCCCTCGATCAGCTGTGTATCAACACGATCCGCACGCTGGCGATGGACGCAGTACAGAAGGCGAATTCCGGCCACCCGGGCACGCCGATGGGGATGGCCCCCGTCGTCTACCATCTGTGGCAGAACCATCTGGTGTATGACCCTGACGATCCTCTGTGGCCGAATCGTGATCGCTTCGTGCTGTCGGCGGGGCACGCATCGATGCTGCTGTATTCGATGCTGTTTCTCTCCGGCATCAAGGGTATCGACAACGACGAAAAGCTGACCGGTGGCCCCGCTGTGTCGCTTGACGACATCAAGCGGTTCCGCCAGATCGACAGCAATACGCCGGGCCACCCCGAATATCGCATGACTACCGGCGTCGAAACCACGACCGGGCCGCTCGGCCAAGGGCTGGGTAACAGCGTCGGCATGGCGTTGGCCGGACGCTGGTATGAGACCCGTTTCAATCAGCCGGATGCAGCGCTTTTCAATTACCACGTCTACGCGCTGTGCGGTGACGGCTGCATGATGGAAGGCGTTTCGCACGAAGCGGCGTCTCTTGCGGGCCACCTGAAGCTTTCCAACCTTACATGGATCTATGACAGCAACCGCGTGACGATCGAGGGGCATACGGATCTTGCTTACAGCGACGACGTGGAATCGCGTTTTCGCGGTTATCAATGGCACACGCTGCATGTGCGAGATGCCAACGACGGCGCTGCGCTCGAAGCGGCTTTCAAAGAGGCGAAGAGTGTCACCGACAGGCCGACACTGATCGTGGTGAACAGCATCATCGGCTGGGGCGCGCCGCACAAACAGGACACCGCCGCCGCACACGGCGAAGCACTGGGCGATGACGAAGTCGCCGCTGCGAAGCGGTTTTATGGCTGGCCCGACGACAAGAAATTTTATGTGCCTGACGGCGTGCTCGAGCGATTCGCGCAAGGCGTCGGTGCTCGCGGCAAAGCGGCACGCGCGGATTGGCACAGCAAACTCGACGCGTATTCGAAGCAGCATCCGCAACTCGCGGGCGAACTCAAGCTGATCGAGGCGCATCAGTTGCCTGAAGGCTGGGACGCGGACATTCCCCGTTTCGAAGCAGACGCCAAGGGACTCGCCACGCGCGATTCATCTGGAAAGGTGCTCAACGCGATTGCGGCCCGCCTGCCCTGGCTCATGGGTGGCGCGGCGGATCTTTCGCCGTCCACCAAAACCAATCTCAAGTTTGAAGGGGCGGGCAGTTTCGAGCACGACAATTACGGCGGCCGCAATCTGCACTTCGGGATTCGCGAGCACGGCATGGGCGCAGTCGTCAACGGCATGGCCGTGTCGAATCTGCGCGCGTACGGCTCCACCTTCCTGATTTTTAGCGACTACATGAAGCCGCCTATCCGGCTCTCGGCCGTGATGGAAGTGCCGGCGATCTATGTGTTCACGCACGATTCGATCGGTCTCGGCGAGGACGGCCCAACCCATCAGCCGGTCGAGCAGTTGGCCTCACTGCGGGCGGTGCCGGGCCTGAGTCTGTTCCGTCCGGCAGATGCCAATGAAGTGGCCGAGACGTGGCGAGTGGCGTTATCGAGACCTCGCCATCCGACGTGCATCGTACTGACGCGTCAGCCGTTGCCTACGATGGACCGCACCCGGTATGCGTCGGCCGAAGGGGTACGCAAGGGTGCTTACGTGCTGGCCGATGCACCCGATGGCAAGAAGCCCGAGGTGCTGCTACTTGGGACCGGCAGCGAAGTGCCGCTGTGCATCGAGGCATACGAGAAGCTGAAAGGCGAGGGCATCGCTGCACGGGTGGTGTCGATGCCGTCCTGGGATGTCTTCGAACTGCAGGATCAGGCGTACAAAGACTCGGTGCTGCCGCCGGATGTCGATGCACGCGTGTGCGTGGAGCAGGCCGCGACGCTTGGCTGGGATCGTTATGTGGGACGCCTCGGGTCACAGGTGGTGATGCACACCTTTGGCGCGTCCGCGCCGTTGAAAGATCTGCTACGCAAGTTCGGCTTTACGCCCGAGGCCGTGTATGACCTGGCCAAACAGCAGATTGCACGGGTGCAGAAGAAGTAGCCAGCTCGCAATGACGTAAAAACATAGGCAGGCCGCTTGTGTAGAAAAGCGGCCTGTTTTTTTATGCGTTGTCATGCAAGGACATCAACCTGGCGGTGGTCAATTGGCGGGAATCGTGACCACGGGTGCCTTGGTGCTAGTGTCTGCCTCAGCCAGTGCCATCAGATTCTGCAGCACCGTAAAGGCGTATTTCGAATCGAAGTCATTACGATCAACCCAGTAAGCGGACGCGCCGTAATCAATGATGACGTAGGCGTTCTTCGGCGCTTTATCACCGGAACGCACGATGATAGTCGGACGTGTTTCTCCACCAATAAGGCCGACAGTCGCCTTGGTCGAACCGTTGTTGATCTCTTCCACGGGCGCTTGCACTTGCGCACCGAGATCGGTCAGGATACCGAGCACCGAACGGGTGACCATGGTAATGCGGTCTCCCTGTTGCGACGATGGACCATAGACCACCTGATAGCTTCGTGTGTTTGGCGAGAGATGTAGCAGTTGTCGCGCACGCGCGAGATCTGCGCCAATCTGCGGCGACTCGCCGCTCGTCGATGCGCCCAGGTCCAGATACACGTTGCTCTTGCCGTTCTCTTTACGCGACTCGACGTTCAGCTCGCCAGCCATCTGCAGACGTCTGAGGGCTTGCAGCAACTCGAAGAAACCCGGCGCACCCGCGCTATTGTCGCCGCCTAACGCGCTGCCGTTCTGTAGCCCACCGATGGATTGCGCAGTGATGCGCAGTAACAGGTCGATCGGAATACCCCCTTCTGTAAGGGGTAAAAACAGATCAGGGGCGAGCGGACGAATATAAGCCGAAGCGAAGGCTTCGCCAGTGGTCGGCGTAAACGTAAAGGTAGGGTGATTCGAGTACGACACACTGCCTGTGGCAAGCGCGTAGTTCGGCTCGCTGCCTGAACCGATATTGCCGGTCGCGCCAGCGGTCGTATCGAACTGATAGGACGCGATGATCGAGCTGACCGTGAGGAATGCTGGCGCATCGCCGTAACGCAATCCGACGATGGCGGCGAGAATCTCGCGTTTCTTTGCATCCCCCAAGGCGCGGGCGTAATCCACCTGATCGGCTCGTAAGCGGGTGGGGCCAATATGCACGCATGCAGAGGTGAGGCATGCGACGCATACCGCCGCGATTACCGAGGTTTTTGCAATCATCGTCGAGAGCCGGGCAGCGGGCGCCACCGTAGAAGTGAGGTCGCCGTGGCTATAGCAGAGTACATGCCCGCACCGCACAATTTCTTACATCGCCCGCTGGGCGGGATGTGTGCAATCGATGCCCAGCATCTCTCGTCACGAACACTTCCCGTTTGTACAGACGAATGCAAGTTTTGCGCGGTGACGACGTTCGCTTGTGACCTTCACTTGCGACGCGCGCGCTTCGAGCGGCGCTCAACATGCGCGCTCCGATTTGGCGTGATATACCGTTGAAAGGCAATCGAAGCATGCACTGTTCGCCGACACAACGCAGCAGCGTTGATGCATACCGCGCTTGAGCCTCGGTCGTAGCGTTAGATCGTGAAACGGCTTCGGACTTTCCCTGATCGCGAGCGCGCGCCGCACGCGTATTTAGGGCTCGCGCCCGCACGAGGGTTTTCCGGCACTGGTAGGGGCTGCGCCTTTTTGCTACTTCTAGCACCGTGGATTGCGAAGTGAGTGCAGCGCCAACTTGTCAGAGGGGGAGCGAAGAAAATTTCGTGTAGCCATCCAATGCAGATTCACGGATCGGGTTTGAATCTTGCGTAGGAGCGTCGCCGTGCCCATGAGTGGCGCAGAGGAGACAAGATTGAAAGAAAACGACGGGATGAATGACAACGAAGACGTCGTCGTGTGGCGTTCGATTACACATGGCAACGTGACGCATCGCCGCGTGCTCGTGGTCGATGATTATCGCGAGGCAGCAGATGCGCTGCAAATGCTGCTGAGTGTCGATGGCTTCGAGTGTCGCGCGCTGGAAGATCCCCACGCGGTCTGCGATCTCGCGCACGAATGGCAGCCGTTTGCTGTGGTGCTTGACATCAAGATGCCGGGGCTCGACGGTTTTGAACTGGCGCGCCGGTTACGCGCAAATCCCTCTACGGGACATATGCTGCTGGTTGCGTGCACGGCCTTCTCGTCATCCCATGATCTGGCTCGGGCCAAAGCGGTGGGTTTCGATGCGCATTGCGCCAAACCGCTTACGCCGCAACGTCTGCTTCGTCTACTGGAAGCGGCTACTGCAGAGGATGCTCACGGCTCACCGTGACGCTGGTTTCAAGCAATTGTAGTGCCGTCCTCATGCAAGGACGGCACTCCACGTCGGACCTCACCAGCGACATCTAATGACGTCAACGCTTATCGCGTCCGCTTATGGCGTCCTTGAAATCTGCTTCGATACGGCCGCGGGGCTGTCGTAGTTCTTGTCTGGCAGACGGCTCACCAGCGCGACGATTTCCGGATCCGCTCCATTGCCACGAACCGTTTCCACCAGTTTGTCGCGCGTGGTGGGATAGGTTGCACCGCCGAGGGCCTTCCTGATGTCGCCAGGGTTGGGTTGGTCCGGGTGACGGTGAGCCTGTGCGTGGGCCGGATGCTGTGCCATGAGTTCTCCTGTGCAATAGGTCAGTCAGAAAAGTGATGATGTTCAAACGTGTGCCAGCGACGCCATGCCTCAATTCGGCCGTGGCTGCGAAACGCCTTCAGGCATCTGGGCCAGGTCGTCGTGCGTGGCATTCTGAACCCGCAACGGGTGTTCCTCGTATGATTGACGGTGACTTGAGACGTGCGCGCCGGAGGCGATGCGAGAGGCAACACCGGTTTGCAAAAATTGCTGCCGGTGATGCATTTCCTGCCATCGTGGCGAGCACTGCAACACAAATCCTTAGCACAACGACGCTCAGGTTTTCACGCAGGCCTGCAATGACAGGCTGTCCATTACGATCAACTGGCCAAAGCCAACTCAAACGTCTTAATCCGGCGCATATTTGAACTCTGGCATCGCTTCCAATGACTTTTTGGTTGCGTCGGGCAACAGGACCTTGCGGTTTTCAATCTGCAGATCCGCAAACGGCACGGCCACGAGATGCTTGCCCATCCCTAGAAACCCGCCTACGGAAAGAATCGCGTAGGCGTTATGGTCGCCGGTCGCGACGATCAGGTCGTCCACCGTGCCGAGCGAGTCGTTATTGCGGTTGTACACCGAAGCGCCGTTCAGTTTTGACGCGCGGTAGCCACTCGCCACCTGCACGACATCGGTCCGTGTCTCCTTTACTGCCTGAGGCGCACCTTGCGCGAAAGCGAAGCTGGTCAGGGTGCAGGCGAGCAGTCCTGCGGCCAGTTGCCGGGTCGTTTGCTGGAACATGGTTTCACCTTATCAGCGCCTTCGTTGGCGTGTTAAATCAACCGATTGATATGCGAGAAGTCGTGATGGGCGGTGCCGCGCGCAACGCGCTTAACGTCCAGTACACGGCGCCGGTTCACGATATAAACGAAGGTGCAAAACCTGTGCCCCGACATCGCCAGCCGGGCGGGTGAGCAGAACCAGCGCCCTCGGGACCATAACTTGCTTGAATTCTCCGTTCGCACGATCAGCGTGTATCGCCATCCTCCCATTCAAAGGAAAGAACATGTCAAGCGAGGCCCGTCATGCCCCTTACGCCAACCGGATTGCGGAAGGCGTACCTTTCCCGCTGGGCGCGACCTGGAACGGCGTGGGAGTCAATTTCGCGCTGTTTTCCGCACACGCCTCGAAGGTCGAACTCTGCCTGTTCGATTCGACCGGCAAGGAGGAAATCGAGCGCATCGAACTGCCCGAATTTACCGATGAAGTCTGGCATGTGTTCGTGCCTGACCTGAGACCCGGCGCGGTGTATGGGTATCGCGTGCATGGTCCTTATGCGCCCACAGAAGGGCATCGTTTCAATCCCAACAAACTGCTGCTCGATCCGTATGCGAAAGCGCATATCGGTGAACTGAAATGGACGCCGGAGATTTTCGGCTACACGCTCGATCATGAGGATGGCGATCTGTCCTTCGATGAGCGCGACAGCGCGCCATTCGTACCGAAGTGCAAAGTCGTTGATACCAACTTTTCGTGGACTCACCCTGAGCGCAATGCATTGCCTTGGGAGAGGGTGATCTTCTATGAAACGCACGTGCGTGGCTTTACGAAAATGCATCCAGAGGTGCCTGAGAAACTGCGCGGCACCTTCGCCGGACTTGGCCAGCCGCCGGTGATCGACTACATCAAGGGGCTGGGTGTCACCACGGTCGAACTGCTGCCCATTCAGATGTACGTCAACGACAGCTATCTGCTGGAGAAAGATCTGACGAACTACTGGGGCTACAACACGATTGGCTTTTTCGCCGCCGATCCGCGTTTCTTTGCGGGCGCTGCTGAGCCTGTCGGCGAGTTCAAGGAAATGGTGGACCGCTTTCACGCGGCCAATCTGGAAGTGATTCTGGATGTGGTCTACAACCACACCGCCGAGGGTAACGAACTCGGCCCGACGCTGTCGTTCAAGGGCATCGACAACGCATCGTACTACCGGCTCATGCCGGATGAACCACGCTACTACATCAACGACACCGGCACGGGCAACACGTTGAATCTCTCACATCCGCGCGTGCTGCAAATGGTGACCGATAGTCTGCGCTACTGGGTAAGCGAAATGAAAGTAGACGGCTTTCGCTTCGATCTCGCCACCATCCTCGGACGCGAAACTCACGGTTTTGACGAAGGCGGCGGGTTTCTCGACAGTTGCCGGCAGGACCCGGTTTTATCGAGCGTGCGACTCGTGGCTGAACCTTGGGACTGTGGCCCAGGGGGCTACCAGGTAGGGGGTTTTCCGCCAGGCTGGGCGGAATGGAACGACCGCTTCCGCGATACCGTGCGCAGTTTCTGGAAAGGCGACGAAGGCGTCGCCGCGGATCTGGCCAAGCGTCTCACCGGCTCCGGCGACAAGTTCAACCGCCGTGGACGTCGACCGTGGGCAAGCGTGAATTTCATCGCCGCGCACGACGGCTTTACGACCAACGATCTGGTGTCCTACAACGACAAGCATAACGAAGCAAACGGCGAAGACAACAAAGACGGCCATTCCGATAACAAGTCATGGAATTTCGGCGTCGAAGGGCCCACGGATGATCCGGAAATCCGCCAGGCGCGTGAGCGTCAAAAGCGCAATCTGCTGGCGACCCTGCTGCTATCGCAGGGCACGCCCATGATACTCGCGGGCGACGAATTCGGCCGCACGCAGAAGGGCAATAACAACGCCTACTGTCAGGATAACGAAATCAGCTGGCTGGATTGGGAAGCCATCGGCGACGATGGGCGCGCGCTGTCCGAGTTCGTCAAGAATCTGACCATGTTGCGCCACCGTCTGCCGGTGCTGCGGCGGGGCCGCTTTTTGACTGGCGAATACAACCCGGCGCTGGACGTAACCGACACGCGCTGGCTGTCGCCTGCCGGCATTGATCTGACGCAAGAGCAATGGGACGACCCGGCGATGCGCTGCTTTGGCCTCGTGATTGACGGTCGTGCGCAGGCGAGCGGGATTCGCCGTCCTGCATCCGACGCGACCTTGCTGCTGGTACTGAACGCGCATCACGACGTGGTGAATTTCACATTGCCTGATATTCCCGATGGCGATCAATGGACCTGTCTGCTCGATACGAACATGCCGGTGCGAGACGAGTTGCCCGCGTTTCCATCTGGCGAGTCTTATCAGGTCACGGGTCGCTCACTGCTGCTTTTCGCGCTTGATGCGGCGAGCCGTGCCACGCAGCGCGTATTCGATGGCCTTGAACAACAGCTGACGACCGACGAGAGCGATCGCGCGTCTTGATGTTTATCTGGGTACAGCGCTTGCTGGATCCATTGGACGTGGAAACGATACCCGATAAGTCACGCACACAGCGCGGTCGATGACGGGTTCGATCCAATCCAATCCGCAGACCAGGAGAGCGTTATGGACATGGAACAGCCGTCAATGGAAGAACAGATCCGCACCCGGGCGTATTACCTGTGGGAGCATGCTACGGATCCAAAGGGTACGCCGGATGAGTACTGGGAACAGGCCCGCGCCGAAGTCGAA
>FTKM01001969.1_pt1 | contig 42185 bp, 53 predicted proteins | sample 1658051 | NCBI WGS metagenome assembly FTKM01 (sample SAMEA3914794, study PRJEB12502) | metagenome | biome: forest; material: soil | place: Canada | collected 2011-07-05 | depth 0.1 m | reverse complement strand
GTGAAATCCTATACAGGGAGCAGTCACCATTAGCAGATCCTGGGCTTCCGTTGGCTATACCCTTGAAGGCCGGTACGTAGAACCAGGGATAGATAGTGCTATCCGAATAGATAACAATATTGAAGTTACCATTGATAGCATTAAACGTCCCTGAGGTACTTGGTATTCCGGTCAAGGGACTAAGCGCAGCAGTACGCGCGACCGTGTTTACGAAAAGCAGGTAAGCTCCTACCGAAGACAATGCGCACGACAGAGGAGGCGTGTACCATACCTGCCCTAAGGCAAACACAGGGACCGTCTGCAGAGACACCGTCGAGCTACCGACGCTAAACTTGGCCTGTAGCTGTGGTTGAGTGTAGCCTACCCCTAGCTGTGCAACCGGGTGCAGCTGAGTTGGTATATGCACATTGAGCATAGACGAAGCATTAGCCACACCGGAATTACCGTTTGATATCTGCTTAACCGTTCCGTCCGGCGTCGCTGCCCATACCGTCTTGTCAGGAATATTCACTGCCAACTGACCGCGGAGCAGCGACGCCGGAACATCTCCGGCTGTCGTTGAGTATAAGTGTTTAACCTTCATGGTCTTTCCTTTCCCTAACTCAGGGCCTTAAAAGGTACCGGCAGAGAATACGACATTAGTGAAGTTGATAATCACTTGTTTCCACTTACCGTTGACGCACACTGCCAGGTCACCAACGTTCCACGCGGTATAGCCATCGAGGTTCGTAGTACCTGCGACGGTGACCTCATAGACCATACCTTCGGCCGACACAGATTGGTAGTCAGGTGTAGCGGATGCAGAGACCGCACCGTTGTACGAGATATCAATCACCTGCAAGCCTCCGGATACTAGCGAGGTCGAAGTGTCGAATACCGTCAAATCAGTGGCCCCGGTTTGCGCGACATGGTTAGTGGTAGCATTCCACGTACCTGCGTTCCACCATGTTCCTAACGGGATGGTATTGAACGGTATACGACCATAGGTGTACGTATCAGAGTCTAGTGCCGGGTCATTTGGCGTTGTGCTCAGACCAGGTACACCCCCTTGCTGATTAATAGTCAAGGTCGATACTGCACTAACGTCGGCCGCAGTCAGGGTGAGAAACTGGTCGTTCTTACCGTTGATGGTTTGAATTTGGGTGGTCAGCACACCTGAGGGGGTGACGTTCAAACCAGTGCCAACTATTACCGAACCTAAGATGGTCGTCGTCGCCACCGTCTGGGCACCGCCCCCCGAGCCTGCTATCCAGGATGTCCAAACTCCAGTAGCGGAATTCAACCTACGGTAGTACAAATTAGTTTGGTCATTCCACCGCTGGATGACGTCACCACCAGAAGCAGTGGTGGTAAAGGGAATCACTTCCAGAACGCCAGGTAGGCGGGAGGCTGCGGTGCCTGGACCATTGACTAACGTGGTAGCCACAGCGGCTAAAGCAAAATACAGCCCTGTGGTTTGGATGGTATTCAAATCCTGGTTGGCTGTCAGTGCGGTAGGGGTAATCAAACCCACCGGAAGAGGCACCGTGACCACAACATTGCCGTTAGCGTCAGGAGCGGCACTGTTAACCGTCTTGACCGGAGGGAACGTAAGATCAATGGTACCATCACCAGCCACTGACAGATTATTAGACTGAGGGGCCTTGACACCACCTAGGCGGGCAGTAGTGGCCGTGGGCAAGGTGTACACACCCGGCGCCCCAATCAAGTCACTGTAGTTACCTGAGTAAGCAACGGCTGCAAACCCTTGGATATCCGATGCGTTCAAGACTACAACACCGGTTTGACCGTTGACCGACGTAACCGGGAATCCTGCAGGGTTGATGTCCAATACCCCAGTAGTGGCATTGATCGTCAGCGTCGTACCAACCTTGATTGCACCCAGGGTGGTCGCAGATGCAATAGGCAGGTTTACCACGGTAGTTGACAGTGCTTGTCGGCTAAACAACAGCGCAGTGTCCCCTGCAGCAGGAGTCAAGGCCACCGGGGTCTGGAAGCTCAGCGTTACCGTCGAGGCCCCTACTACAACGGCCAGGATGTTACGGCAGATACCAAACAGGTTACCTGACGAGAACTCCAGGATCACCTGACCAAAGTAGGCCGGGTTCATATTTGATACGAACTGCGACAACGGTATAGTAACCGAGGTCGACGTAAAAGACTGAATGGTTACCGAACCTTGGTTTGCAAACTGGTAGCAGTCAAAGTTCCACAGTCCGCTACGATCGGTGTAAGCCTGGAAAGACGATTGATCCGACGAGGCCGGGCTAACGATATACACGTTAGGCACTGCATCTTGCGGCGGAGGCATAACGTCCACGGACTCCAAGACCGCAACCCTGAACGGATTGTTGGACTCGGCAATGTCAAACCACATATCATAGTTCTGACCTACGATAGACAGGTAGACGTCAATGCGGATCGAGTTACCAGTCTGAGACGAGGTGGTAACTAACTTCTGGATCAGTGTCTGGGAAGTGGCTAAGGCGAACAGCTCACCGTTGGCCATATAAAGACCAAGTTCACCAAAGGCAAAGTCACCAACCGTTGCATCCAGAATCACCGAATACTTCACAACGTTGGCGTTCACCACACCATAAGGCGTAGGTGCGCCGTTAAATAACTCTGTACCGTGAATACCTACGTCAGCTGGTATCGGTACGTAGTTATAGTCTGAACCAACCTGGAAAGTAGATAGCTGTATGGGGCCCGCTGCGGCTGTTATGGCTGCGGCCCCTGCGTTTGTGATTTGAACAATCATGGTTATTCCTGTAGTTTGTTCTCTGCGTTTAAGTGGTCCAGCGAACCATTTGAATTATTCAATGGTGGGGTAGACTAAAGTAATCTACCCCACAACTTCCGCTTAACCCGAGAATGCAGTAGGCGTTGCCAGGTACAAGCTTCCTGTCCAGACAAATTCCAGCTGTGCTCCTGCGTTGACTGCGACAGAAGAGGTTGCAGCAGCCGACCGCAACTGCAATAGGTTTCCTGTGGTTGTCAGGGTCATAACGAAGGTGCTGGCATTCATAAATACTACTCGGGCCCCTCCGACATTTCCTGTTGTGGGGAGGCTAACCGTTGCCGCCGCGCTAGCCGCTGAAGTCAGTAATATAGTGGCTATAGGCGTAGTAAACGGCGTGCCAATTCCACTCGACCCAGTTATAGGCAGATAGTAGAAAGCTGAAGCACTTGCACTAACTAGCAGGTTGCCATTGGAGTCGGAAGCCAACGTTATACCTGAACCAGCTACAACGGTCTTGAGCTTTATGTTACCGGTAGTACTCCCACCATCACTGATAAGGGAAGTGCCTGTTGCGGCATTGTTATTGGTAGCCTGAACAACTACTGCACCAGTCAAGGTCGAAACCGAAGTTACACCACCTCCTGAAGCCGTTGAGCTAACTACCAAGTTACCACTAGCATCAGGGGCAATTGTGGTGTTAGTACCTGCAACCAAGCGCAGTAGCTTTATGTTGGCCGTGGTGGAGCCCGAGTTGGCAATCAGAGACACACCAGTAGCCGTGTTGTTATCGGTAGCCTGAACCGTAACCGCACCAGTTAAGCCGCTTACGGATGACACACCGCCTAGTGCCGTAACTGACAGGGTACCATCCACGGCGACCGACAGACCAGAGCCAGCCTTTACACCACCTAATACAGAGGTCGTGGCCGCAGGTAGCGTATAGGTCGCCGCCGAGTTGTTGATCTGCAGGTTACCGTTACCATCTGCACCTATAGTGATGTTAGTGCCTGCAACTAGCCGCTTCAGCGTTATGTTACCGGTGGTTGCTCCGCTGTTGGTTATAAGCGAAGTTCCACTTCCGGTGTTTGCGTCTGACGCCTGAATCACCACCGCCCCAGTTTGCGTAGATACCGAGGACACTCCACCAACCGTGGTTACTGAGATAGTACCGTCTACCGCGATACTTGTCCCTGCACCTTGCTTCACACCGCCCAATACTGTTGAGGTAGCGACAGGAAGAGTGTACGTATTAGGGGCTGCTACCGATATCGTGCCATCCGCAGCAATCGTCACGTTTGCACCCGACTTTACACCGCCAAGAACTGACGCCGTTGCTACCGGCAACGTATAAGCCGCAGCCGTGCTGTTGATCTGCAGGTTACCGTTAGCGTCGGTAGCAAGGCCAATATTGGTGCCAGCAACTATCGTCTTGAGCTTGATGGCCCCTGTAGTCGAACCTGAGTTGACTACCAGTGAAGTACCGGTGGCTGCATTGTTGTCAGTAGCCGATATAACCACAGCACCTGTTTGACCCGAAACTGATTTGACAGCACCGGTGGCCAACGTTGCGATCTTGTCTAAGGTACCTTCCATGGAATACGCAGTGTTGACGTTTCCGGCCTCGACTTTACCTCGGAACCAGTCTAAGGTAGTCCACGTAGCAGTCGTATAGTTGATGACCACCTGGGCTTGGCTCGCAGTAGGATCCTGAACGTCTACCGGGGTCGTCAACCTTGTCAGGTTGGTCGTCAGGGGTAAGTTGCCAGACGAGTTGCCAGAAGTTACCACCGTACCAGATGAGTTATAGTACACAACCTGGTAGTTAAACGTACCGGTTGAATCCGAACCTGTTCGCATCCACATCTGAGATATGGTGTTGGTTCTGGATCCCAGGGCGAACATAGGGCTCTTGATGGTACCAGATGCAGCTACCGTCTGGGGATTGCATCGCCAGAACAGACCATTCGAAGTCCCTGTCTGTAACCCAATGACCTTTGCCCCTGAGTCAGTCCACAAGTAGGCCGGATTCGAGGTACCTAAATCCCCTGACTCGTTAATCATCAGGTTGGCATTAGTGTAACCTGTAGTCGGCGCCGAGGGATCAACACCTACTACCAAGTTACCATTTACATCGGTCGTTATGGCAGCAATAGATTGGCCAGCAACTATCCGACGGAGTTGTGGGTTATTAGGACTCGTAGACCCCGGACCACCTGATGAAACAATCCAGGAAAGGCCTGAAGCTGTATTGGCATCTGTCACCTGATTCGTTATCGCACCAGTTGCACCGTTGACTGACGACACTCCCGTACCCGAGGCAGAGATAACACCTGTGGTAGCGTTGAGGGTGATCGTAGTACCATCGACCTTCACACCGCCAAGCACACCACCAGAACCTACGCCTGCTTGCGGCAGGTTATAGTCGATGGTACCAGTAGCAGGGTCGGTCAACGTCAAGGTCTGACCTACGCGAACGATACCAGTGACTGTCGTGGAGGCCACGTTAACCACGCTGTTAGCCGATATAATTCCGGTGGTGGCATTGATCGTCACTGTAGTGCCATCGACCTTCACCCCACCTAAGACGCCGCCCGTTCCCGTGCCAGCTGTAGGCAACGTGTAGCCACTACCTGCGATGGTCACATCACCGCCACTCTGCGTCACAGTTATTCCTGAACCTGCCTTGATAGCGTAAAGCTTAATGATGCCAGTTGTGGCCCCTGAATCGGAGATCAAGGTCTGACCGGTAGAACCCGTAGCATTCTGGGCTTCAATGGTCACCGCACCAGTCTGACCGTCGACGGACGTAACCGGGGTAAAGTCGAGATCGATAACGCCGGTGTTGGAAATAGTTATGTGTGATCCAGCCTTGGACATAACACCGCCAAGAACCGTGGTGGTCGCTACCGGTAGGACATAGGCCGCCGCAGTGCTGCTGATAACCAGGTTTGAGTTGGTGTCCAGAGCAATACCTACGCCCGTACCAGCGACTATGGTTCTCAGGGTTGCCTTAGTCAGGTTCAACCCGTTCGAAACAACCAGGGTCTGACCGGTAGCGGGATTAGCATCCACGACCTCAAACGTTGTAACACCCGTCTGACCGTTGAACGACTTAACTGGGTACGGAATAACTGAGTCATCTACCGACACCAGACCGTTGGTGACCAACAAGCCTGCGCCAACTTGCATGATACCTAGTTCGGTTGTTGATGCCACCGGGTACACTGGTACGTTGTTAGGTGACTGACGACGAACGAAGTACACCAAGGTATCGCCTACTACAGGCAAGATACTAAACGGTGACACGAAGTCGAGCACCACGTCATTGGTCTGGACTATCACGTCACGTACATAACGTGCGAAGGAGTATGCCGGCCCGCTAACGAACTCGATAATCACGTCACCGATGGTCGTCGGATTCATCCGTGCATCGTAATCCGATCGGGCGATAGTAACCGACGAAGCGCTGACCGCGGTGATCGTGACCTCAGTCGAAGCCCCACTAGCGAAATCGTAGGCATCAAAGTTCCACCAACCGTAGCGATTGGTGTAAGCCATAAACGCTGACTGGTCGTCTGCTGCCCCGGTGATGACGTAGCAGTTAGGGCTCGCATCCTTTGAGGCCGGAAGTTGGTCAGGTGCACCTAACACCGCCATGCGGAACGGGTTGTTGGACTCTACCAGCGATAACCACATCTCGTAGTTAGGGCTGATAATCGACACGTACATATCGATCCTGGCCTCGTCACCTAGGGCCTTGGTAATCAAGGTCGAGTTAGCGGCCAAGGCAAACAGGGTTCCATCTGCCATGTAGAGGCCGATCTCACCGTAGGAAAAGGGGCCAACGGTGGCATCCATAATACCGGTGTACTGAACCACGTTGGCCGTGATCTTGACCGGATTGGTAGGTACGCCGGTAAACAGCGAGATGCCGTGGATACCGGTATCGGTTGGTTGGGGTACATAGCCATGCCCTGAACCAATCTGAAATGACGTAATGGTAACTACACCCTCGTTAGCATCTAGTGCTGCCTGACCTGCATTTGTAAGTTGAACAATCATGGTTTATCCTCTGTGAGGTCTGGACTGAATCTTGCCATCAAATTCATGAACCAGAAAAGACAAACGGGGACAGGGCTTCAAACCACGCTCAGTAAATAAGCCATATAGTGGAGACGTCTGGCGGTGACGGCGTTGAATTTCATCGTAGTAAATTCCACAACCGAAATACAACTATGCTAACAATCAAACCTTTAGGTCAGCACACACTGGCCTCGGACTTCCTTAGAACTTATAAGAAGACGGTCCGAGACACCCAGTTTATGGAGCGTACCTCTCCTGGTCGGGTGCTCAGCCTACGTCCATCCCAGATGCCGTTGTGTCCGATGAAGATGTTTGTGAATAGAGCTACCTACGGTATGTGGACTCCGATGGAATTCGGAATGGCCTACTACACAAAGGTAGGAACCACGGTTCACGAGATTCTCCAAAATTTCCTGTGTCAGAGTGGAAGATTCTTGGCTAATTACAAATGCCGAGAATGCCACAAATGGTACAAGATGAGCTACAAGTGGGAATGCTGTGGTTTCCCTTGTGAGTATCATGAGGTCGATATCAACTACAAGGGTGTAGTTGGTCACATTGATGCCATATACAAAGACGATCAAGGCCGCCTGTGGATCCTGGACTTCAAGACCACGTCAGTTGCGCAGGCACCAAAGAAGAAAAGAGATCCTGGGGTGGTGTACCGAGAACAGGTTGAGACCTACGCGGTGCTCACAGAGCTCCAGCACAAAATCAAGATTGCAGGATACTCGGACGCGTTTGTTGTCCGCGATAATCCTATGAAGCAGGATCCCGTGACCTGGTGCGAACCGCTGACCGACAAGAAACGGAAGCAGGTTCGTGTACGCCTCACCAAGTATAAGAAGATGCACAACGCCTACTTGGAGGCCTCGACCAAGAAAGAGGCACTGGCCTTATTCGACTACGGTCGATGTGCCGATCCTTGGTGTCGGACCTGTATGCAGAAGGATGATGATAGGCTAAAGAAAGAGCTTGTGCGTGCCTACGAGTTCGGTAAGAAAAGAGGTAACGTACCGATTAAGGCAATGGCTGAACGAGAGATCCTCAAGCTCAAGGAAATTGGTTACGTCCACCAAGGCACTAACGCCTAAGTAAATAAGGAATGAAATATGAACCTCGCAGAATTTCGGTCTGAGATGGAACAGCACCTTGAGAGTTTCTGTTCCGACTACCACAAACAACGAACTAAAGGCAAACAAGCCTCGTTGTTTCGACCTGAATCTGAGTGGCACGAATTGTTCAAAACCTATATGGAGAACCACAGTGTTGAAACGGTACGTTAGTGTCGGGATTTTTGATTCCCGGAAGGGTTGGAAGCAGATTGTAGACCTGGTAAGCGCAACTCCGGGTCAGGCCGTAGAGCTTCGGTGCTCAGAAGACCTGTGGTTTCACCTGATTACTCTTAGCGATCCCAGTTTCACCGCGGCTCTGCAGGTCGTCACGAACGATGAGCTCCTGAAGGGTATCATGGGGTACACGATGGGTATGAAGCTTACCATCGAGAAGATGCTACGCCTGCATACATCGTTGTCGGAACTTCCGTCTATGCACTATATGTTCTTTTACGAGCAGGATTCGGTTACCTACAGAAACACCACCATCAGTCAAGCAACTACCAAGCCAGTCGATTTGCTCGACCTGGTCAACATTTAAGGATTAGGGATTAATCATGAGCAACGCAGAGAAGAAAGTTCGAGTGTTCGGTGGTATCAAGACCACAGCCGACGTCCATGAGTGGCCTTTCGAGAAGAAGGTCAAAGCCTCAGTACAGCCGGTGGCCAAGGTTCATGTGGCTGCCCAGAAGAAAGCAAATGACAACATGAGCAAACGGGACCGAGCCTTGTCCTCGATGTTGAATGCCGCACTTGAGGGGTTCCCACAACAGCCGAAGAAAAAGAAGGTCGTCAAATGAAGATCAAGATCCGGCAAACAAACCACACGAAACCTGTTCGTGAGTGGGAACATCTGTTTGGTGAGGAGGCCCTGCTTTATTATGACCTAGTGATAGCCAATATCCCGCAGGGCACTGATTTTGAAGCCGTCCTTTTTTCGTTCTTTGTTATGATTACAAGTCCGCTTGGGCAACCTAGCCGGTTGCGTTACTTCAAGCGCACGGTTGACCAACCTAAATTCCAGGAAGTTACCGAAAAGGAATACTATGAAAGTTAAAGTCAAAACAACTGACCACCAACCTATGGGTAGAACACAGTCCCTGGTTGATTGGCTGAAGGAAACCATGGCGTTGTATCTAGATGATCTGAACAATCTGAACAAGCAGCCAACCTGGTTGCCTACACCGTTGACCATGTATCCGGTTTCGGTCAGCGAGGTTGGGTTTGAGCCCAGCACAAATATGTTGACCTATGACGTGACATTCACGCCCGTGGTCCCCGCGGAAATCAGCTTGACCATTAACAAAGATGGATCTATCAGTTATGGTAAGGTCGAGGACAGCGAAGTCGACCAAGGTTAATCATCCTCTAGTCTTCCACATTCGTGAGCTACCCGAGGATGAAGGCCAGTATATAGGAAGGGGTTCTCTATTCGGGAACCCCTTCTCCATTGGAGTTCACGGTCTACGGTCAGAGGTACTCAAGAAACACGCGTTGTGGTTAGACGGATTAATCAAAGGTCCCAATGGTGAACGGCCCCCTTCAAAGTCCGACATTCGTAAATACTTACGTGGGAAGAAGCTCAAGTGCTTCTGTAATCCCAAGCGGTGCCATGGCACGACCTTGGCCTTAATAGCTAATGCTGACATTAGAAGAGGACTTTTCAGATGAACTACAGTCAGAAACGGGACATGTGGGCTATAGTAAGTTTGTGCGCCCTGTGTGCAGGTGCTATAGCCGCAGGTCTTGGCGGTTGTGATAGTCGGCAACCTACCTTGGCCGAGGCGCAAGCAGTGGTGGCTTCCGCAGGTCACGATGGATCGACCAACAATCCTATTCCTATTATTGATGATGACCATAGGGAGGGTGGTGGCTACAAGATCCTTGGTTACTATTGCTCGGATGGTCACGTTTATCGTTTCATGGGATACCATATAGGTTTCCTTCCCGTGTTCAACGATGTCGATCGGGCTAAGCCATGCAAGTAAAAACCGTACATCACCAGGAAGCAGAGGACGTGGTATTTCGAATGTCTAAGAGTAGGTCTTCGTTCAATAGAACCCTGATTGGATTCGGCATCGGTGTAGCTATCGGACTTAGCCTGGGAACCGCAGTAGCCTCTTTGGTCATCAACCTCTTTCACCTAAACAACTAATATGGCAACTAAGAAAGCAGAAGCACCAGTGGTAGAAGAGCAAACAGCCTTTCACCTGAAGTACCGGCCCCGGACCATGGATCGCATTATCGGCCATGAGGCAGTGACGTCCAAGCTTAACGGTATCCTGAAGACCAAGAAGTTTCCGTCGGCCCTCGCATTCTTTGGGCCCCCTTCCGCAGGTAAGACCACGCTGGCCCGGGCGTTCACCGCGGCCGTCAACGGCGGACTAGGTCCGGACTACAAAGAGGTTAACGCTGCCGACGAGCGGGGTATTGATGACGTTCGTGAGCTGGTGAAAACTTCCAAGTTCCGTCCGCAGACCAACAAGCGGATCATCTTTATCGACGAAGCGCACCAGCTGGTTTCGAACAATGCCGCAGCACAAGCCTTCTTGAAGGCCCTGGAAGAACCTAGCCCGTCCACGATGTGGATCCTGGGATCTATGGAGCAATCAAAGTTCACCTCGTCTACTGTTGGCAAGGCAATGCTGACCCGCTGTATTCAATTCCAACTCGAACAGCATACGAATTCGGACCTGATGAAACAGGCACTGCGTATTGCACGGGGCGAGGGAATGGATTATCTTATCACCGAAGATAAAGCTATCCTGAAAAAGATCGTGCTGGCCGCTAACGCTGAAATGCGAACGTTGGCTAACCTGATGCAGCAGGTGTCAATGCACGTTGACGCTATGGAGAAACGTCCGAAGAAGCTGAGCGAGGATGTTATTCTCGAAGTCGTGGATGCCAACACCGTCAAGGAAGACAAGCTGGCCGTTGACTTCATGATCGGTCTGCTGACCAACAAGTACGCTATGCTTCACCGCGCTACTTTGGACGTTTCGGACCAGTTCAAGTTTATGCAGTCGGTTTCGTGGATCTCGAAATTCATGCTCGACAATGCGGTGTTGAATGGTCAGAGGCACCCTAAGGTATGGGCATCCGCACAAAGCAAAGAGGTACTGGCCGCTACCAAGGAGTTGAAACTCCCACTTGGTCACTTGGCGGGCATCAACTCGATGATCGTCAAGGTCAAGTCACAGGCTTTGGGCTTCCAAATGCCGGCAACGGATCTGCTGACCGCGGCCGCGTATGACTTCATCAAGGCTTCAACCAAGAAAGGTGAATGATGTACCTAATAGGTCAGCGTGTTATCTATAGCAAAGTAGAGATCGTTACCATTCTGGCTACACCCTTGAGAGAGCACCCCGCTCCCTCCGGATATCAATGGATCGATCGCGCCGCGGGGTATCCACACTGCGTAGCTCTGAGTAACCTTGAACCGCTTCCCGGAGGTCAACTGTGACGGACAAGACTTATCTGTATAACTATGATTGGCTGTTCCCTGTTGAGGGTGAAATGGAGGAATGCGAACCTCTGGTACTGCGCTGCATCAATATTGAGCCCGCAGGGAACAATAACTTCATGGGCAGTTCTACCTGGAGATTCCAGATTCAAGGACGTACCGATGGTCGTTGGTATCAAACACATTACGCGTGGTCCCTAGTTGAGGAGACTGAGGATAACCTCCAGGTCGTGAAGAGCTTCCATGAAGCCCATCGACAACGAGGTGTCCTTCAACAGCAGGCAAACGAGTTGTTCCGTAAGTTTGTAACTGTGCAGCATAACCCCGAACTTAAACAAGGAGAATGAATATGGTTTATCAACACTACAAGGGCGCAAAGTACCGTTTGATCCATCAACTGGTGTACGTAGAATCCCAAGGTGAGGACGTCCCGCATGTGGCCTACATGTCTATGGACGACGGTCGCATTTGGATCCGTCCCCAGGGGGAATTCTTTTCCATGGTTGATATCAGCGCCGAGGACGACCTGGAACAGAAATTCGTACCCCGCTTCCAATTGGTGGCTTGATGATCGTCGATCTTATCGATCTAGGACGAGGTATAGCCCGCCGGGATATAGGTGATCCTGAAGTCCACACAGTTATCGATCTGGATGATGACTCCTCTGTTGAGTTCAGGGCATACGGACACTGTGAGTATCGGTGGGCCTACTGTCGTCACCATCAGGCAGTCCGGTGGCTGTATCCGGGTACCCTGGAACAAGACCTGGTCAGGGCCCTAGTAAATAAGACGAAAGTAACTCTGACTTCTAAGTAACCTATGCTCGTTCTCCAAACACTAGATCTAGAAAACTACGCTACCTTCGGTAAGGTCAGCTTAAGCATTACGCCAGGTGTGACCTACATCTATGGATTGAATCGCACGTCAGGCAAGGCCTCCAAGAACCGAAACGGGGTAGGCAAGAGTGCAATGGTTGGCGCGATCAAAGAGATCGTCCACGAGGATCCGGTGATTGGGGAGCGGTCAGATAGGACGCAAGGTCAGAAGACTTTGCATTTTATCGACAACAAGAAACGCAAGATCCAAATCTCCAGGATCCCTAAAGGTCGAGGGGAAAAGATTGGTCTGAATGTAGATGGTCGAGACATTCAACTCCGAACCCCGACGATTGCCAAGCAGGCGATTCGTCGGGTGTTCCCGCTTTCAGGCGAGGAGTACGACACCTTCGTCCACATCGATTCACGGATTCCCCATCCGCTGGTCATGGGTAACACCGCAGCACGTCAGCGGTTCTTTACCTCATTCTTTGGTCTTGATAAGATCGATGCCGAACGGAAGCTCTACGTTGCTGAACTGTCCAAACTGAAACGCACGAGGGCGGCCTTCGACGAGCTCCGTGTCCAGTATGAGAAGACCAAAGAGAACCTTCTTGACGAAGAGCAGCTGGCCCGGATTAAACGGATAGAGGCCAAGCTGGCCACCGAAGTGGGACAGCTACAGGACAAGATATCCCAGATGCAGAACGTACTGCGTCTTGTGGAGTTTGCCAAGAATTCAAAAGCAGAGATCGAAGCCCTAAAGGTAGCGTGTCAAGGCGAAATTACGGAAGAGGAGTTTAACCGTGCGGACAAAGACAACAAGCTCGACTACGAAGACACTAAATCCAAGCTGGAAGATGCTGAGGCGTGGGAACAGCACCAACGCGATAATCATACGTATGTCGAAGCGTACTCCAAGATCAGCGAGAAGACCCAAGGGTTGCTGGTCAAGTATGGTCGAACCAAACTAACTGACAGGTGCAACCGGGCGACAGATGAACTCGAAACTGTTCAGGCGAATCTCAAGGAAACTCAGAGCCGGATGGATGCGCTCAAAGTTCGGCTTGTTCGTGATCTTCCACGCAAGGTTGAAGTACCTGAAGTGGCACGTGACGAGTTGGAGGTCCTTAGACGTGCGTATAGGCATCAGTTGGACCATGCCACAAAATTCAAATCAGGCAATTGTGAAACGTGTGGTCAGGTGGTCAAAGTCAAAGACCCAAAGGTCCTGAAGCAAAAGCTGGAATCTGTGGTAGAGAAGCTGAACCTGCACACGAAGGCCGAGCAGTATTCCGAGGCCATAACAGAGCGTCGGAAAGATAAAGCGGAGTTTGCTGACCTCAAACAGACTAAGGAAAGTCTGTTGACCTCGGTAGACAAACTTATGCCCTGGGTCAAGGTAGGACGCGCTATCAGAGATTTACCTCGGGAGCCGCGCCCCTTTAAGGGCAAGAAACTCCAGGTCAAGGTCTGCAAGCTAATGATGGAAGAGATTCTGGAACGTAGGTCACTGTTGAAATACATGCGACCTCACCTGGAGACTGTCCTCGAGTTTATGGCCCTGACTAAGGAAGACTTAGCTAAGGCTCGAAATGCCGCAGCACTTCAGGACCAGATAGTCGAACTGCAAACTAAGTGGACTAGGGCCCAGACAAAGATCGGAGTTCATGAGCGATTTAGTACCCAGGTCAAAGAGTTGCGTAGCCGTCTTAAACAGCTCAAGGCAGAGCTAGAAGACGAGGAGGCGTTGACGCACTTGGTCAAAGCCTATCAGAACAAGAATCTTAAGAAGATGGCTATTGAGGCTATCTCAGAACGGCTTATGGTGCTGGTTAACCGATTTGCGCAGCAGGTCATGCCAGAGCATTTTACCTTCGAATTCAAATGGGACACGCAGATTAGACTGCTGGTCCACCGTCACCACGGCAAGAAGGTCAGGACGTCCGACGTGCGTCGTCTGTCAGGGGCGGAGTCCACGTTCTTTACCTTGGTGCTTGTGTGTGCCCTGTTGGCCTTCGTACCAGATTCAAAACGAACAAACGTCCTAATCCTGGACGAACCTGCAGCCCGATTGTCAGATGAGCTTAAAGAGACGTTTAAGAACCTGATCAAGATCCTTAACACCTTGATTCCGTCTATCATTGTTATCACGCCCCACACTGAGGTTCACGACGGGGCGCGCTCTATAACAGTGGTCAAAGAACGGAACGGAATGTCCAAACTTGTCGAAGCCCACCCTTTGACAATCAAATAAAAGAGAAAATAGACTATGAAGCTTACTGAAAAAACTCCCGGGGTACTAGGCGGATTGGGTATTGTAGACCGAGCACCAAGTGAGGTCAGCGAGGTCCTTCTGCGTTTGAACATGAGTCATACGATGGCCTGGCGTGATGGGTTTCGTAATTGCGCTACCCACGTGTACGGTACCGCTAAGGAACAGCCGATATGGCCGGTGGTAGTGGACTCACTCAAGACCCTGACCAAGATGACCCTGAGTGGTCGTTACCTTTATCTAGTAGTTGATTCCCGGGCCGAGGTGTCCAACACAAACCTCAGTAATTGGATGTGGCCTGAGAAGCGAACCCACGAAACATTTACCGAGAACTTGACCTCGGTTCTCATAGCAAGCCACAAGTCTGCAGGTTGTAGTTGGGTCCTGAAGGTCGATGAACCATCCCTTATGGACTACGTTAATACGGCTGTTAAGCCTAGCCAACTTACCGAGTTCCAGACCTTAACCTGCAAGATCAATCCTTATTCCCTGCGTAAGGAAGTCCAGGACTTGTGCATTATGTACATGGTAGGTTCAGCTAAGGATAAAGCCCTGAAAGCCAAACTGGGCTCTAACTTTAGGCTCCAGCCTCTTCTAGACCTGATGCGGCATCCACGTACCCAGGAATTGCGGTCAGCCACGTTGCGAACCCTAGCTGGTGAGCTTATTGGCCCTGTGTGCAAGGAGATGGCGTTCGAAACTTTCGAGGTCATGTACTTCATCAAGGCAGCAGAACTTCGTAACAAAGCTAAGGGCTGACCATAAATTTAATCTGGTCATACTGCTACAGTCCAATTAACCCCGACGAGCCCTAACACTTATGGTTACTCCGAGTTCCGCATTCACCCGTCTTTACCTTGTACCCAAGCAAGGCGTCCAGTCCATTATCGACGTCCCTTCGGATGTTCTGATCCTTAGCGGCGGTCGCTTTACTTACCCTGCGGTAGCCGCAACCATTACGTTGACCGAGCAACCTGTGACGTCCAACTTTACGCCACACTTCTCCGGTGCAGTGGCAGACTCGTTGGCCACCTCAGGTCAGGAAGAAGTACGTGTCTGTTACCGAGAGCCTTCTGATATCCAACAGTACCCGGATACCGATGTTGTCGAGGCCGTGGATCCTTCAGGTGGTTCGTGTATTTGCGGGGTGACCTGTGTGGGTACTGAGCTGACCTACGTTAAGGTTTATAACGTCCCTTCGGTTGTCTAAGGAGTTTTTATGTTGCCCACTATCACACTTCAGGGCGGCTCGATTAATATCGACCGTCAAAGCCGTAGTAAAGCCTGGTTAGATTTTAGCCAGCAGTTGGTTCAAGACTCGGTTCAGAGTCTTCTGCCTATGATTAACGAGCGTGGCCAGATCCTGGGTTGGTTGCCCATCCCATCCACGACCTACACAGCGGGTGCAGGTGCTAACCTTAGTCAAAATCCCGTAAAACGTGCAGAATACGTCCAGCAAATTGAAGGTCAGTCCTACCCGGTTGCCGTGGTGACCCTGCCTGACCTGGCTACTACCGATCGTCCAGGTACTACGGGCACGCTGCACAACGTTAATACGTTCGATGCAGACGCCCACGATAGCTACCGTGATCGTTACGTGCCAGATACCTTTGGTAACTCTGCGGAACGCAAGCGCCTGCAGCAGTACGTGGCACTTGTGCTTAACGAAACCGAAGATCGCCTGTGGAATGCCGACCCGTCGTCTATTCGTGCCTACAAGAGCAATGCTTATCAACCGGCTAAGGTAAATGCGAGCAAGCCGGTAGCCCGTATTATGGGTCACAGCTTTGCCACCTTGATTCCGACGACGACCAACAACGTCTTGGGTTACCAGTCCATGTGGTCGGCTCCGGTGATGTATATCATCCAGCGATTCAACCGAGGTCCCTACCTCAACGCTATGATCCACAATATGGATCCTACGATGCCTGCTAAACCGAGTCCTACGCCTCCGCCGGTAACCCCTGCCCAGATTAACTGGATGGGCGAACTCAATCCTGAACTTGGTTTCGGTTGCGAGTTCATTGACCTGAACTGGATCCAACTGTTCCAGACCAGCCCCTACGTTGGGACGCTGAATCAGCCTGACCAGATCGTACCGGTGTCCATTACAGTAACCACTGCACCTGCCCCGTTCATGGCCAAGGTTATGCAGTCGGCTGGCCCCATCACGTACCCAGGTGGCGCTACGGCCTTCGACACTATTCGGATTATCGAACAGGAAAAGGCTGCCGCAGGTTCATATGTGTTTGACTTCACTATCCAGTACGCATACGCTTCGGCTTCTACCGATGCCCAAAGCGTGGTAGCCCAGTTGACGTTGGTAGTGGTTGATCCTGCGTAACCAGCATTCAGTAAATAACGTATAAGGGAGGGGAAGATTATGGTCTTCACCCTCCCGTTATTCCTTCCCTTTCCTAGCTAAAGAGTACCTAATGAAAATCTCTGTATCGGCCTCAATCATCCAGGAAGCCCTTCGTGTTGTGGCCCGTTGCGCACCGCCGACACTGACTGGCAACGTAACCTTGGAGTCGAACGGTAAGCGGTTGCTCCTGAAGTCAGCATCGGATACGGCGCGATGCGTCGTGTTGATTCCTGGTTCGGTCTCAGGTGAGGCTATGTTTGCTATCCCTATCGACGCTTTGAGAGACGCTACCAAGGGTCGCGAGGATTTGGAACTAACCTTGGAAAAATCAATGCTGGTGGTCAAGGGTGGTCGCTATCAAACGAAGCTTTCCACCGTCGACGCAATCGCCACCGACGATATCGAGGCTTCGGACAAGGACGCTGCTACGTGGAAACTTAATCCGGACCAAGCCAAATGGTTGAAGACCGCGGTTGCACAGGTCAGCCTGAAGTCAAATGTTAGCATCGAGTCTTTCATGCCGGTGTCGGTGAAGTTGTCGAGCAAAGCCGCTTTCGTTTCGTGCTATGACAACAACCACATGGCATTCGTATCCTCGAAAGACATTCAAGGTGACCTGGACGTAACACTTCCCCTTGACACGTTTAATGCAGTGCTGGACGTGTTCAATGAACTGGAATGCCAAATCACTGTGACCAAGGCAGCGCTGAAGGTCAAGAACAAAGTGGTGAATGTCACGTTGAGTCTCCCAGACCAAGAAGGGCAGGAAGTTATTGCCATTGACTCGGTTATTGAGAAAGCCAAAGAAGCGATGAAGACTGAAGGCAAGGCCATTGTGGTCGGCCGCTCGGAGATTCAGAAATTTCTGGAGAATGCTAAGTCCGTGGCAACCAAAGAACGTTCAGAGATCTCTGTGACGACTGAGGTTGGCAAGCTTAACCTCGGTGTCGTGACAACAAGTGGTTCGTCCAAGACGACCATTAAGGCTGACGTAAAGGCCAAGCTTAAGTTTGCGGTCGACTACGAGTTCTTTTCCGAAGCAGTGGCCAAGGGAACAGAGGAACTCAACATCAAGGTCGTGGCCGATGCTTTCCTAATGATCTCCGGCAAGACAAGCCACAACGTTATGGCCCTGAATCAAGAGTCGGCAACAGCCTCGGAGTAAGCAGCTATGGGACTCTTTACCTCGACACCTAGGTCAGTAGCCTCGTCGTCGGTAGGGTCCTTGTTCAACCGGGATTCGGCCGCCAAGGCTGGATCCCTTAAGTTGGACTTGGAAGCCACCGCCGGTATATTCTATGATTTGCATACAGAAGAAGGAGTTCCTGCAGGTCACGCGCTATTCAAAATTAATGTAAAAGCTGGTGAGTTGACCCGGGGTCAGCGCATACCTCTTAGTGGTTTCTTCCAAGCCTACATCTTGCTCCAAGAGGGACAACGTGTAGGCTTTAACTTCGTTTCGCAGTTCCAAACGGAAAATCAAGGTGGTTACTTAGTGACTTTTGTTTCTAAGGCCGCGGGAAAGGCCACCCAATGTGACACGGTGGTAAAGACAGAGGATATGGTAGTCTTTAATTACCCTAACCGAGGAACGTTGGTCATAAGTCCTAGGATCAATGAGTCCATAGACAGCATCTTCCAAGAGCAATAACATGGCCAGAGAAAGAGAAGAGGTAGACCTACCTTCATTACTTAAGGCAATCCGAAAAGACGCGTCCTACGTTAAGTTTAAGGAGATCGTTGAAACGGCTCAAGCTAGGCTTGACGTGGAACGTGACCGTCGTGAATGCTTTGCCATCCACGCAGGTCGAACAGCCCGGACACTGCATGGTAAGAAGGCATACAACCCGTCGTCTATCCAGGAAGCAGAGGGCAAAGAAATTGAGGCCCGTTCCCGACTTGTAGAGATTCGAATGAAGGCCGCGTATCAACTAGAGCACGTTGAGAAGGCGTGTAAGGCCGTAGAGGATCATGTGCTGACCGAGTATAACGAAGAGATGCGAGGTTACTCGAATCAGGACCAACGCCGGGCCTTGATTCGTCGGGTGCAGAAGGTGGCGCAGAACGTCCTAACCGATGGCAAATCGTTGCTTGACCTCTGCGATCGGTTTATCGAAGACATTGACAAGGTAGGGTATGGTCTGACCAATCTGACCAACCTTGCGGTTAAGATCCTAGCCGGGAGAGCCAACTAAAAATGACCAACGACATGTTCAACACCGAACGACTCGAACAAGTTCCTTTGATTGAAACCCGCGAGGAATGGGAAGTCTTGCAGGATAGGATAGCCAGCCGAGGTACCGTCATAGCTGCAGAGTATGCCAAGTACAAAAAGGCCGTGGCCCCTTATGTAGAAGAACGGGATAATCTTATAGCTGAATTGCGGGCCAAGTGTCCGCATCCACAATCTAAGGTTATCGTTAAGACTGACTACATACCTGGTGGATACCTTGACCAGAGTCAGACCACCAAGTGGGCGCACTGCACGGTATGTGAGCAGGACGGTGAACGGCATACAACGTTTGGGGGCTTCAATTGATCCCATTTCAGTTATTGCTGGATGCCCAAGGGACAACCTGGGCCAAGGATCCGAGTCTGACTGTTAGAGACTATTGGCCACAATTCACTATGGATCCGTCTGCGTCCGAGTGGCGCTACAAAGAATTTGATACTCCCCTAGGAACAAGGCAAGAGATCCAATTCGTCCACTGCCCGACTATCCTGATGACAGTGCCCAGAGAACCTAGGCCCCAGTTGCTTATCTCCTGGTCATCGGATAAGAAGATCTATGGTCACGCATCCTACTTGCTGCTCAGATACCTTGAATGGTATACCTGTAGGGTCGCTGACGTCCTTGAACTCATCATCTTAGGGTCGGCCTATCAAGCCGTGATCCCCCTTAAAGAAGTCGCTGGGGTCCAAGTTGAGGAAGTCTATGTTCGGGGAACGTTGAACGGTAAACCTCGTAAATATATGGAATCAGTAAAGCTGTCCATCAAGGAATAAGTTATGTACACGATTACCCAAGGCCCGGTGTGGGCAGCAACATCCAAAGACCGATACGTTACGCTCTTGGCTCATGACATTACCGGCCGCACGCCGATGATGCTTGCCCAGTTGACGGTCGATTACTCCGATCAAATCAGCACCATGGATTTCCTGAACTGCACAAACGCAGCAGATGACCAAGCAGTGCTTGACTTCATTCAAACGTTCCTCAACCAGAACCTTAACGGCGGCACGCTGGTTATTCAGAATCCTTGGGTGGTCTCTTTGTTGACCAAGATGCAAGACACTGGGCTGACCTGGGATTTCAGCGGTTTGTTGGTTGCCCGGACCGGTACTAGCAGGGCCACCTTTGATACGACACTCATCAGAACCATGAACCTCTCGATGGTTTCCAATGCTACTACCGTGACCTTGACCCTGACGAAGTAACTCTATGGCTTCTACCAACGTCGTTACCTTCCATGCGAAAGAAGCCTTCTATGTTCGTCGGAAGGACATACCGCACCAGGTATATAAAAAGATCGTGCAGGACTACAGCTTCCATTTCTTCTCGGAACGCGCCTGTAATGACTGTGAATTGAAGGAGCATAGGCTCAAGTCAGAAACCAAACTGACGCCCACGTGTGAGGAGTGTGCCGCATACCTAGGTGGTGCGGTCATGGCTTACGATGAAAAGGTCAAGGGCGTTACTTATCTCAAGACCCCGATCGGTAACCACGCACCTCTGAAGAAACACCTGGTCAAGGCGGGTATCAAGTACACGGTCAAACGTCATCATCGAGATAATCCGATGAAGCGCAAGATTCGTTTTACGGGTACCTACCGGGATAAGTATCAGGAAGAGGTTGTTGAAACCATCATCGAGAAGAAGCGAGGTATCATCAAGAGTCCGCCTCGCTCGGGCAAGACCGTTATGGGATCGGCAGCCGTGTGCAAGATCGGTCAGAAGACTTTGATTCTTGCGTCCCAACGAGAATGGTTGCTTGGATTCCAGGAAACGTTCATTGGTTCAAAAACCCAACCAGCGCTTACCAATTGTAGGCCTAGCCAGATTGGTATCTGTAAGACGCTTGCTGACTTTGAGTCCAAGGACGTATGTCTGGCCACTGTTCAGACGTTCTACAACGAGAACGGCAAGCGACTGCTAAACAAGATCAAGAGTAAGTTTGGTGTCGTCATGATTGACGAGATTCAGACAGGTAACGCCGCGGAGTACGCAAAGGTCATTGCGGTCCTAAACGCAAAGGTGATGATTGGTCTCAGCGGTACACCAGAGCGTAAGGACCAACGAGATATCATTGCGGAGCAGTTGGTTGGCCCTATTCTGTATGAAGCCAAGGTAGCACAGCTTAAGGGTGAGGTACGATTGGTCAGAACCGAGTATTCAGCTAATACCAAGGGCCAGCAGATGTGGGCACGTATGGTCGGTAATCTTGAAAAGAATCCGCAGCGCCTGAAGTTGATTGCCAAGTGGGCTATCAAGGATGCGGAAGCCGGTCATATGATTTTGATCCCGTTCACCCAGGTCACTCCAATTAAAGCCCTGGTTAAAGCTATCAACATGATGGCAGGTAAGCAGATTGCACGTCCGTTCTACGGTGGTCTCAAAAAGCCAGACCGTGACAAGTACATCCAGGCTGCACGTAACTACAAGATCAAGATCCTGGTCGGTAACATGCGGCTGCTATCAACAGGGACCAACATTCCTCGGGCTTCGTGTCTGTACGAGGTTACGCTGTCGTCTAACATCCCGCAGGCAACACAGCGGTTCGCACGTATCCTGACACCGTATGAGGACAAGCCGACCCCTATGTATCGTATCTTCATGGACGATACAAGTGTCCGTCGACGGTGTATGCAGAACGAGTTCTGGAAATGCCTGATGCCTAGGTTCAAGCCTACCATCCAGGACAAGGATATGTCGGTCTTGAAGGAATACCTATCTGGTAAAGAAGAAAAAATCCACAGGAGCCTCTAATGCTATTCCCGTCGAACCTAAACGTCTATCGAACAATGCAGGAAGCGAGGGCACAGGCCCCTTTGTTGGACAAGTACAGCCTGTCCTACTTGGTACCCACTAAGGGTAAGCACAGTACCGAAACCGGACACTTCGAATCTCGAGGAATGGAGGTCCCTGAGCTTCGATATGCACTGGTCCAGGTCCATTCTCAAACCGGGCGTCTGGCTGGTACGAGCACCAGCGGCTATTTCCCGCAGTGGTCATTCGACCATATTAATGTGTGCGACCGGGACGAAGCGTGTTCCTTGGATGTTAATGCTGTTATCCACCTCCCTGGCATAGGTCCTGTGATGTGGGGGCACTATCTGAAAGGTTCGGAGATTACCCTGCCAGAGGTAGTAGTGAGCCACGACCTGCTGTTATCCATGGTAGAATCCTGCCGTAAAGGTAAGGACTACAACCTAAACCGGGAAGCCCATATCGTGTGCTCCTTGATTAACCGTGCAATCCAGGATCTAGAGTACAAAACCGCATTGCGGTCAGGGTCGTGTAACGTGTACCACGACCAGGGGTATCCCTGGTTGAACTTGACGTTTGAGGTATTCCACTCTACCTATGAATTCAATATCAGGCCCGGTGTCAAGTATGCAGTGGCCCAGGGTTCTAACGCGGCAGAGCTATTACAGGCACTGCCCGTGCTGTACCCTCAGGTCTGTAAATATGATGAAAGCAAGCGGTACGTACAAATCAACGGATACTGGATAGGCATCTACTAAATGATTAGCGTAAAGGCGGCGGCATCCAAGGGGCGTAAACTCCCACCCCATATGCAGAACAAGAAGAAGGGACCGACGGTTGTTAAGCCCGAGGACATCCAAGACGAAGAGGACGATGGGGGACACGCTGTTGAGAGACCCCGACGCAGGCGTTCCCAGTCTGAGCGTGACACTGAGGGCATCGAACTACCATCGTATATAAAGGTCAAGGCGACTGACGGTCTACACCAGATCCCTAACCACGTGCTTAATGGTCGGTCGTTCAAGTGGGATCCGCAGGCCTTCGTTATCGAGAACGAACGTTTGAAGGACAAGCTAATAGAATCGGATGTCCAGGATGCTTCACTGAAACGCTGGATCGACGATCCTACGCTTCCTGTTGTCTACGGTGTTTCAGGTTCCCCTGATGATGTGCAGGCTCGGTATATGGCAGCGTACTTAGCCCAGGTGCATGTCCAACGAGTAGGACACACCAACGCACGCGTTGTATGGCATTCCCTATACGGCGGTTATAGGAACGATCTACTAGACGACTACAAGGACGCGGGATCCGCCTACCTGCCGACGCTGCTAGTTCTGACTAACTTGGCTCAGGGATCGACTCCACAAAAGTTGGAGAAGGCCAAGGATCTAATAGAGAGGTTTTCGACTATACCTCGAATTATCGTCAGTGCGGGGGAAGATCCCCTGTCGTTCTTAAGCGTGAGGTTGAACTGTCAATGCAACGGATTGGCTTACTTTGCGGCTGACCTGATGCGAAAACGAGTGGAGATAATCTAATGAAGATCAAAGTCAAAGGCAGGGTGCGCCACGGGGACGAAGACGATCCGTTGTTCTTGGCTTCGTACGCCTACATTTCGGATCTAGCTAAAGGATTTAAGATCCAAGGATTCTCCCTTACTGCCGCTGCAATAGGTCAAAGAGTCCAACCCTTGATGGACAGTGGCTTCGGCTACTCAGCTAAGGCCCTGGATACCCATGTAATGGATGCTGTTATAGAGAGCGAGTTCGGTGTCACATTTGGTGGTTTATTTAGCTATGAGGCTCAGAGAGTATACTGGGAGTGGTTTATATCTAACACTGGTGATTGGTACGCGTTCAAGAACGGAGTAAAGGTCAAATGAAGATCAAGGTCAAGGGTACTAAAACCAATTATGAACGGGAAATCCTACTGCCGTTGGCCGACAAACTTTTGAAGGCCCAACGTGGTATCCAGATGGCTTGGGACTCCAAGACGCCTGCCCTAGGTGCTATATCAGAGGGGTACGAATCTATAAACGATGAACTTAGAATTCTCCAGATCAGGCGACACCTAGTAGACTCAGGTATCCAGTGTGAATTCGACCCCCAGGCTACTATAGTTCTTTGGGGTCACGTAGTAACGACCAGCCTACCTACAGTTAGTACCAAGTGGCAGATTAACCGTCGTGGTATCCTGGACAACGTAGAGGTTCCCGTATGAAGGTTATAGTCAGAGGCCGTGCTTACCGCAGGGGTCAGGACAGTCGGCAGCAGTTGATGGTCATGTTAGCCGACGTCGGTAACAAGATTAGGGGTCACGCTCTGGCACGAGTATCGACCCCTGAAGTCTTCCTGCACCTTGACCAATATCTGTTGTATTGCCTTAGACCTAACCTGTTTATCCTTAGCGAAAGGGATCAGAGTAAGTACCACGCCGTACGACCTACAGGTGCGGTTGTCATTAACGGGTACTGGATTGATTCTGTAAATAAGACTTGGACATTCACCATAGATATGTACGGTCGTTGTGATATAGAACTGAAGGACTGAGGACCAATGGCAACAACTCAGAAAGTCAAAATTAGTTCCCCGAAGGCCGAGCTAGCGGTCTTACGGGGACTTCTCCATAGAGATAAGAAGATCGCGGGCACGCTTCTAGGTCTTGTGGATGAATCATACTTCTACGACACCGAGTCGCAAGAGGTGTACCACTCGATTATGAAGCACCGACGGGAAGAGGGCGAAAGCCCTACCTATCGTTTGTTGATCGAGGATCCTAGCTTAAGCCAGGAATCCCGAGACCACCTTAAGAATTCGACTACGGTGGTCACAACTATCCTGGAGGCCAAGCGGGCGGCCAAGACGTTGAATGTGTTTCGCCAACGGCGAGGCATGTATAACATCGGATTGAACATTAGTCGTGCGTTCGGCGCAGGGTCTACTGTAGACCTAGAAGCTCTAATGGAACAGACTTCAAATGCGATGGGCGTGGTTCGATCCAAGAAGACAACTTCGACCTCGTTCCTCAATCTAGGTAAGGGAACAACATCTAAGGACATGGTCCGGTCGATTCTCTATGACGACCGATCGGAGGACCTGATTCCTACGGGTATCAAAGCCTTCGATGACCATGCGGGCGGATTCGCCCGAGGTTCCCTGGTAACCATTGGTTCGACGTCAGGTGGTGGTAAGTCAACTACCACAATGGCCATGGGTATGAAGATGGCACTTCGGGGCTACAAAGTCCTGATGGTTCCCTTGGAAATGACGAAGCAGGAAATGCTCATGCGCGTCATGGCCAATACGGCCAAGATGGATCTGACTAAGATCATCAAGGGCAGCCTGAGCGAAGAAGAGCGGAAGTATGTGTTCAAGAAACACATGGCTTGGGAGAAGCGGGTAGCAGAGAAGGGTGGTTCGTTCAAGATTTTCGAACCAGAAGAGGACATGACCATCGAGGAGATCATGGCCGCCACTTCAACCTACGACTGCGATGTTAAGATTATCGACTACGCCACGTTGCTTAAGGGTGCAGACGGTGATGACCAATGGCGAGCTCTAGGTCAGATCGCGCGCTACTGCAAAATCAATGCCAAGACGGATAACTGTGTGAATATCCTGATCGTGCAGATTGATGAGTCCGGTAAGATCCGTTACTCTCGGGCGATGAATGAGCACTCGAACAATAGCTGGATTTGGATCGCGACCGCAGAGGCCAAGGAATCCGGCATTATGACCATTGAACAGACCAAGTCTCGTAATTCCATGAGCTATCCGTTCAAGATCAAGATCATCTATAAGTACATGCGGGTTGAGGACGTAGATGACTCTGAATTTGGGGGCCAGGCCCAAGCTGAGGGAGAATCCGAGGTGGTTACCAGAGGTGAGCGGGGCGGTAAGAGGATGAAGACCACGTCAAAGCTCACAGGTCAGAAGAAAGAGGTCGTGAACCTAGCAGCAGACATTTAAGGACATATACCGATGGGCAATAGCGTTCAGAAGTGGAATCCCTGGATACCGATTACTGAGATAAAGCAGCTCAAGATCCTTGGTAAGTGCGGTGAGGAGGTCAACGAATTAGGCTCTGCCATCAGCCGATGTATCATCCAGGGAGTAGACGAAGTACATCCGGAGACCGGCAAGGGTAACCAGGAGTGGCTTGAGGATGAGATAGCTGACGTTTTGGCTACTACCCAATTGGTAGCCAACCACTACGGTCTAGATGGGGATCGAATAGAGGCCCGGGCAACGGCCAAGATCGAATACCTGTCCCGATGGATTGAGGACGAAACACAACATAGGACAGTTGATGAAAATCAAAACGATTAAGGTCGAGGTGACCAAGACTATTCAGGCCACCAGATTCGAACCTGTTAGCGTCACCTTTGGAGCCGAAGCCGAGCTCGAGGCTGGTGATAATGTTGCAGAGGCAAAGAAGGAACTGTACGACTCGGTTACCAAGACGGTTCGTGCAATGATGAAACGAGAGCTCATTCACTGGAAGGCTCAAGCTGAAGACAAGGAGGAGGATTGAAATGCCGTGGATCAAAATCAAAGCAAGTCCTACAATCACCAGCTATTTCCCGCAGTTACTTCGCAAGGAATGGTGGTATGGTGTAAAGAACATTGAAACAGGATCAGTGACACTCATCCAAGAACAAGGGGCGGATCCCCTTCCCACGGCCTTCACAGGATTGGTTATTGCCCAGTTGGATATCGAAGCTGAATCGCAAACTAATCCGAAGAAAACAGGAGGTCAAAATGCAGGTAATGCTTAATCAAGACTCAGATGTCCTAAAGGCGTATCCATGGTTGGCCAATAAGGTATGGTGGATCGCCCAATGGGACTCCTGTATGAATAACGTGACACTGGAGGATCCAGAACTGCCAACAGTACACTGGAACGATAAACTCCATATTAATAGAGCGGCCATTGCAGCTACCAAGAGTGACAGTGGGGTCATTGAAATGTGCATTGACCTGAACCTTACCCCGGCCTCCGGTATATACGACTACCGTACAATAGCGATCCCTAAAGATCAGTATGATACAATGCCGGGCGCTACTTTAGCGGGATCCATGTGTGCAAATACCAGCACCCTCGGTATGACCTCCGGTCCGGGCGTCTACCAAGGAATTGTCATAACCTCAAGTGGCGTTAATTCCTGGAATAGCGATCGAATCAATTCTTTGTTCGAAAACAAGGAGGACCTTGGTGGTCAGGTGCATTATATCCGAGAACTGGAGTTCAAGTCTCTGATTAGCACTTCGAAGGCGGCCCAGACAGTTATCAGACGCGTATGCGTGGATCCCGACGCTCCCTACTGGCAGACGTTCAAGGGAGTAGCCCAGGAACTCGACGGTCTCCCTTTGCGCTTCTATCGTGGTGTCACCGAAAACATTGACTGCGTGGAATACGAGGACGTTGAGTGCTCAGTCCTTGCCTCCGAGATCAGTATGAAATGCCGTGACGTGTTTGATGCCGAATATGTTCAGTCTTTGCACGGATTGATTATTCCGGACGAGTTCCTCAAATGATTATCAATAACGACCACGTAATTCCTATGACGGTTGATTCGGATCATGTGATCCCGTTGACGGCCAACGATGACCACGTGATTCCGCTGTCAGTCGAGGACTCGTTTATGCGTCAGTTCTCTGAGGCTAAACGGGAAGTCGACGGCTGGCCTCAATGGATGAAGGACTTAGCCTACGTAGGCTCAGCCTCAGCAGTTTTACCGCCCCGATAAGGAAAAAGCCCCACCCTAAATTCAACTAGGGTGGGGCTTTCTCTTTGGGATTCAAGCTTTAGATAAACGTTGTCTCGTCTACTTGCTCTTTCACCATCTGCAAATACGACGGATCGTAATCATAAAGTTTCGACCAATATTCCTTGGCCAGTGCTTTGTCTTCCGGCGTAATGCAAGCTTTGACCATCTGTGCCTTGAATGCCTTCGGAAGCGGCGGACGGCTGAGAGCAGTAACCATCTTGGCCGAGATCGTTTGGGTCGTGCGCGTCTTGGAGCTAAGAACCTGGAGGCGCGAACCATCTGCCGCTACGGCCAGTACGTGACCGTGATCGAGGTTACCCGTCGAGTCTACAAACGAAGCGAACTCGCGTTTCACTGCCGAAGCCATCGAGAGGTGGCGCAGAGCAGGTACGTCACCCCGACGGTGCACCGAAGCTTCAAGCAGGTCACCCAGGTCTTCCTGACCGTGACGTGCCAGGAACTTGCCGCCCTTAGACTCGTTCATAGTCCACAGGGAACGATCTTTGTTATCCATCATGATGTTGGAGCTCATGACGCGATAGTTGGCTTTGATTTCCGTGTCGTCCACAACACGCACTTCACGGTTCGTCTTGATAAAGCCGACAGCAACGTTGGCCTTAACCATCTGGAACGAACCTTCTACCGGTGCAGCAAGGTTATCGAATTTGGCGCGAACCATCTCAGCCGCTTGGGCTTTGGTCGGTTGGCCAGTGAAGGAAACGACTACCCGAGCCAGTTCGGCAGTGACGGCTTCATAGTCAGTAATTGCTACGGTTTGGCAATCCATGGTATTCTACTCCTGGTAAGGTTAAGTAAACCTAAAATAACTAACAAAGGGAACCTCGATGGGTATGAACTTAAATTACTAACCGTGATATAGGGCCTGAATTTGATTCAGTAGTGTCTACTACTCTTATCTGTGCAGGACTTTTATTTGGAGGCCCTAGGTGCCCAACATCGATATCGAAACGCAAATGACGTGGTTGACCAAAGCATTCTGGTTAACCTCGCTAGTACACCTGATCCTAATGGCTGACCGAGTCCGTGGACTTACGACACCTTTGATCTACCAAGTACCCCATTAAGGACAAAGCCCTGACTTCATAACGAGGTCAGGGCTTTTCCTTTGCTGCCTAGGTTAGACGCCAGTAATGGCCGCACCTGGATTTGCGATTTGAACCTGAGCCCAGACCACTGCACCGTTGGCGTTAGGTGTCGTAGTAGTCACCGTGTTAGCCTGAACAGCACCGTTCTTAACGAACGTCGTAGACGCAACGTCCGAGTTGGTTGCCGCGCCATACGATTTGGTACAGTTGAGGAACACGTAGATGAATCCACCAGCCTGAATTACCTCGAGAACCTGAGCCAAGGGCACCAACAAGCGCGAGCTCACGTTAGGTTGGCTGGATTCAAGATAAAGGCCTGCCGGGAAGGTCTCAGGGTTGTTACGTGCCTTAGGTTTTCCCGAAAACTGCTTATAGCCAGGATTCGAGGCACCGCGCTGAACGTTATTCTCGTAACCCTTGATGACCAAGGAGCCCGATTTGTAGCCTACGTCAGAGGCCAAGCCTGCGAAGGCATCACCACCGTTGAAGGTCTTGCGCACGTCTTTGTTATACACAATGACATTGACGCCTAGGGCACCGAGTTGCTGCACAGGAACGGGGGCCGAACTGTTCTTCGATGCGCTGAATACTGTGTTCGGCAACTTCGTTTGGGTTGCTGCATACGCCATAATTCTCTCCTTACCTTAATCAAGCAATAGTCAAAGGGTGGATTACATGTCCTCAGTCCAATCGTAGGACCAGGTGATGCCAAGCTGAACCATACCAGCACCGTTACCGCCGTCAAGATTCACGTCTTGAATGGCTTGCGGCCACATGTTGCGGACCAGCACGGTTTTAGCCACAGCAGGTGCGTCAGTGTAGAGAATAATCTGGCCGTTAACCAGGTAAACCGAACTAGGCGAACCAGTGTTATTGACCCATGACTGAGCGCTTTCCATCCAGGCGAAGAACTGGTTACGAGTATTCCAATCGACCGCTTCCATGAACTCTGTGGTCATAGTGTGCGACCAGTTGCGCGCACCCCGTCGACGGAGTTCAATGCCGTGCAGCTTGATAGCCACCGAATCCAACTCAGATCCTGGAAGGGTCTGTGTCATACACCGATAGGTAAGCTGACGGGTATCCGACGAGCCTGGAATCGACGGCAGCATTAAGTCGAAGTTCCATACCAACGCCGGATCTGGAATGCTCGAAACATCTTGTACCGAGGTACGAGCCATAATAAACCTCCTTGGGTAGTTAAATCAATGCGGGATGATATAAAGAATGTCATCCCAGACTGCGCGCGGTTTGACGAGTTTTACGTTCATGTCTTGCCTGCACATGATGGGTAGGTCATGCGCTGTACCGGAGAAACCAAGCCTGGTCAACAGCAGAATAGGGTTATCTACTCCGACAAGCTTGATCGTCCCATCTACGTTACTCAACTGGGCGCGGGGAGCTAGCTTTCGTATTTCCTGGAACAGCCGTTGGCCATCTTCCAGACGTTCAGAGGCCTTGAGACGGTACGCGGCGTTGATCCTGATTTTGTTTGACGCAGATACGAGATACATCATCCTGAGAATCCCATAGGTTGTTGAGCCACGTTAAACAGGGGGCTTGTCTGTGTGGCATCTACCTCAGCCTGCGAATTAGGATCTACTCCTGCCACGTCATCGTCGGGATCGCGTGCGATGTATTCCCAAGTCTCGTCCTCTATGTCATCCGGGTACGTGTGCTTTGTCTTCCGGTGGTGTTTGGTCTTCTTACCTTCAGGCTTAGCATGCTTTGATTTCCGCTTGGCAGCCAAAGCCGCAATCGCAGAACCATGCACATTAAGGTAACCACTGTTATCGGGATCTTGGGTGACAATTCGATCCGAACCTTGGTATCCATGCGAATCAAAGTCGCCATCCTGAACAGCACGTCCTAGCAATCGATTTTCGGTCGTGTTGCTCATGTTTGATTCACGGGAATACTGGCTAACCGTTTCAGGATCAAACAACTGGAGCTCCTCGACACCAGACATGACCTCTTCACCGAAATCATCCTCAAGCTCAGGATCCTCGGCTTCGAAGTCCAAGCCATTTTCAGATGCGGTTACTGAGGACAGGATCTTGATGGGGGCGCCTACTACTTCGACCTCAACATGAGCCTCATTAGGAAATGACAGAATTATTTCCTGCTCATTTTTGTATTCCTTGATATCTAATTCAAGTCCTTCCAACTTATACCGATCAGCCCTGAACTTAGCCATCTGCGGTGCTGCATCTGCCAGTTCCCTAGCGAATGCCTCAATCGCTTGATAGGTGGCAACGTAGTTTTTTGCCGTCACGGGAACTTTAATGATTACGTGCTCGTAGTGCTTACCATAGTAATCCCTATAAGTTTCCGAAGCCTTTAAGGACTGCGCGAACGACAGGAGGGACCGAGGACCAATACCAAGTTTCCCTTTATAACCTACCTTGGCTGCTTTCGGATTATTAAGCATACAGACTCGGTAAGCCGAACTAGGCACAGGGGTCTTATACGTCCTGCCTATGTAGGCCATAGTGGCTATAAACTTGGCTCTCGTTGCCGGGTTAGCAAGCTTACCTTTCCAGCCTTTACGACCACCAATAGTGCCCACAAACCACTTGTAGATCGTATCTGCTAAGGAGACAGCGCTAGACCCCCAGTAATCTAAGGCCTTCTGAATCCGGGGCGGTGTCCCTTCTGCAGGGGATGCCTCACTTAGATGCGATCCGGTGCCGTAGTTCTCTTGGTCTAACGTCAGTGGGTCATTCTCACCGGGAAGCCTCTGAGCCAGTGCTTTCAGGGCAGCGGCCAACGGTACAGGACGTGTTGATCCGGCCATCATGTTGATAGCATTAGGCTGAGGTTCGGTAGGTCCACCATTAAGCCACTGGAGATCCATTGAAGGGTCACCAAACGCATCCTGGATACCACCCTTACCAGCGGTGCCACCTTCGGTTAGTGCACCTGCCCAACGGTCGCACGTCTGATAAAGGTTCTCGTGTTCCTCAGTTGCTGGCGGATCATCGTAGCGCTCTCCCGCGTACAGGGCGTCGTTCTGGGGCAAGGAATCGGGACCTGACGACGAGAAGGCCGCATTGACCAGGAGACGAAGTGCGGCCTTGTCCATTATCGACCCCCGAGGAGGCGCGCACTTGCCTTTGTCTTGGAGGGGCCTTGTTCCTGTTTACCAACCTCATTCTGGACATCCTTTAGCTCGTCTTTGTTCTGGTCCTTAAACGACTCAGCAGGAGCAATAGGTTCGTCTTCAGCGGCGGTGACCTTCAAACGGTACGAAGCATTGATCTTAATCATGTGGTAAACCGGTGGGGTTGTTAGCCCCACCGTCTCCTTTTCCTTGGTTTAGCCCGGCTGAACTTGGGCAAGCACTTCAGCGAACGTCACGCCTTGCTTGCTGACCACAACTTGCAGGTTGATAATGTGGATAGGAATCACCGGGATGATGATAACCGTCACGTTACGGATACCCGAGTTGAAGTCCTGCGCCGAGTTGTTCGTCTCATCACTGACGACGGTGAAGCCCGAGATTGCACGAGCGTTCTGCAACGAGGTCAGGTAATCAGAACATGAGCTGACAATCTGGCGACCCGTGAAGTCATCGTTAGGTTCTTGCAGCGAGTACAACAGGAAGTTGTACAAGGCAGTCTTCATAACGTTGACGATACGGCGGACCGACAACCACGACAAGGCCGAGAACTCAGCAGCCAAGGTCTGTTGTTCCCACAGCGCTATACCCTGGCCAATGAAGGTCTGGGTGTAGTTCACCTGTGCGTTGAACAGGACGTCCATTTCACCTTGGTCATAAATCTGACGGGTCTTCAGCACGTCCAGCAGACCACGGTTCAGACCTGCAATCGAGAACGACGGATTCGCAACCCGGTCAGTACGAGCGCACAGGGCAGCCGCATATCCCGAGAACGGAATGTACTGTTGCTTACCGTTGATCGTATCTGCAATCAACACGTCCGGCGCAAACAATGCCGAATACGTCGAGTTCAGGTTAAGCTGAAGGTTACGATAGTCGATTGCTTGCTGGAACTGCTGGCTGGCTGAAGGCACATCAAGCAGTGCAACAGTGTCGCCACGACCTTGAGCCAGTGTATCCATCGCCAACTGAACGTCAGGCGTCGAATGACCTGAGTTAATCTGAATGTTGATAGCATACAGTTGTTTGTTATCGAACTGGGCCCAGGCACCGGCAACATCAAACGACGTTACGGCCGAACCAGAATCACCACCTGCGAAGTTGTTCAAACCAACCGAAGTGATGGCCGTAGGCACTTGTGTCGGGCTCAGATTCGGCACATTGGACGTAACCTGAACCAGAGACGAGAACGGATTGACCGACTGCTCCATTTCCGTTTCCATACCCGAACTGTCCGTGTTATCGAACAGGGTACAGTTAAACTGCTCTTTGGCCACCGACGAATTCACGCTGGTATCAAAGATATCGACAACGAACGTTTGGTTAACGGTCACAGAACTTGCATCGGTGATCGGCTGTTTCGTCGTGTCAGGAGCGATAGGCAGACCAGTCGTCGGGTTCGGGATACCATCGGTAAACGTTGTCGTGCCCCCACCTACAGTAGCAACCAAACCATAAGTGCCGCCTGCGGTACGACCATAGATGTTGTAACCGATAGCACCGGAGACCAACGCCCAGGTCAAGGTGACGCTGTTGGTGCTTGTCGAGGAAGCAATGACAATCTCAGCTGAGTTCGAAACCAGCGTTTCCTGATTAGCACCTGCGCTCTGGAACAGAGCACTAATCTGATAGCTATACGTAGCTGCGGGCAGCGCACCGCCAGTAGGACTGGAACCCAGGTTTGCCGCGGTAAACGCGGGGCTTACGATATTGGTCGAGGTGATCGACATACCCAGGGTATCCGAATACGAACCCTGGCCTTTCAGCGGGTACCACAGCGCGATAGGAATCGCGTTAGGCAATGCTGTCGGGAGGAGTGCGTTCCAGTCGGGATTCGTCGGATCTGCGACACCAGTAGGTATCGGATACAAACCGGTGTCCAAACCGTTCTGGTACATCAGGATAGCACCGTAGGTAGCACCAGCACCTACTACACGCAGGCCCCACAGGTCGTTGCCTTCTGTGAAGTACGCGTTGCCCGAGTAAATATCGTAGCTAATCGAAGCATCCGGGTTACCATACTCGGTCATGAAGTCGGTGCCGTTCGTAAACTGCACCGGTACCGTACGGCCTTGGGCTGCAACGATAATTTCCGAAGCAACCGACGATGAAGCCGAGACAATGACTTGCGAGAGATTGATTTCCTGGATGATGACTTTAGAGCCTTGCTTAGGGCTAATAGTACCCATTGTTATTCTCCTTAAGCACCAGTGGTAGGCGTGGTCGAGGCCACAGCCGCGGTCTCGGACTGTGAGGTCTCGGTGGTCGTGGTCAGCGTAGAAGCCTCAGTAGTTGCAGCAACCGTGGCGGCCGTCTCAGTAGCAGCAGTCGTTGCCCCGGTCGTCGAACCCTTAGCACCCAGGATCTGGGCCTTCGTAGCTGCATCCGCCTTGGTGGACCACTCTGGGCTGCCTGACGTAAAGTGCTTTACGTTCTGGCCGTGCTGGACATGCCAACGGGGATCAATGGATGCCCCTTCGGGAAGCGTAACTCCTTTGTTGCGGGGCATGACACGAACCCATGCCGTTGTGCCGTCAGCGAGAGTAATCTTCATATTCTCTGCCACCCGGCCTGTGTTACGAGTGAAAGCCATCTCTGACTCCTTAGTGAAGTACCTATAATAAAATTCGTTGCTTGATCTTTGCGCCTACGAGGTAGCTGGTTGGTCTTGGTCAGGATCAAACATGAATGTCTTGGTAGACACAGTTTTGCTAGATCCCGGAACGGACATAACTTCCAGCAGGTTAATCTTTTTAATTCGACCTACCTGGCTCACCACCGGCTCAGATATATAACCATGAACCGTCAGTTGGGCCTGCATCTCGTACTTAGTCTCGTTTTCCGTTATGTTCTCACGGACCGGCACGGTTAACTGCTCTGCCAGAGTGGTGTTGATACCGAACCGGAGATTTCCGTACTTGACCGTCGACTTCAGGTAACCAAACCTACGGGCTAAGGCCCACCTGCGTATGAAGCTTACCGTCGAGCCTTGGTCTACTGACTCGAACTGGTTTGTCGTGTAGAAGACCTCGAATTCGAAGTTGACCGGCACAACCTTAACTGTTTGATACCTGTCTTCGCTAGGCACACTAAAGGTCAGGCCCCGGCGCCCCATCGAATGGCTGTTATAGGTGTTGGTTGCCAGGTTAACTGACTGCAACACCATCCATGCGTATGGGTACGTAACCTGTTTCCCTTGTCCAAATATACGCTGTAGGATCGCGGTCTTGTCTGTCTGATTAATGAACGCCACAGGACAATTGAACGTTTGCTGGAAGCGGCTGGCCAGCCCTTCAAAGATCATAGTGTCTATGGGTATCAGGCGTTGCTGCGGTTGCGATTGTGTTCCGGCCATAGTTGGGACCCCAAAAGAAAAGCCCCGGACCGTGTTTGACCGGCGCGGGGCTCTTTCGTTTCACTACTGTGTTACCAAGTCCGAATTAACGGCGGGCGTTAGCAGTAGCCAGGGCGCGAACGAAGCGGCTATTAGCGGCCACCGGGTCTTTGCCACGAGCTTGCTTTTCCAGCATTTCCGTAGGAACACCTTCGTCAACGGCCGGGTGCTTTTCGGGAGCAGCTTCACCTGCAGTAACTTCATTGTCCAGGTCGTCAAGATCACCGACCAGGTCATTCAGCTCTGCGTCATCTGCATCTTCGGCAGCACGCACTTGACGGCGTGCTTCGATTCGAGCAGCGTCAGCCTGGAACGCACGTTGGTTCGAGGCCTCAAGGATCTGGACTGCCTTGGCGAACGACGGTTCGCGGCTTGCCTTCACCATCAGTTTAGCTGCGAGTTCATGCTTGCCTTGCGACAGCTTGACTGCGGCGCTGATAATGAAGTCGAGGGAGCGATTATATTGCATGTTGATTTCTCCTGTGGGATTTAACAGGGCTGACCGAAGCCAGCCCCTCGACTTTAGACGCGGACGCCCTTAGCGAACGACGTCGAGTTAGCAACCGCCATAGCGATCGACTCGTACATCACCCAGCCGCGACCCGGAGCCTTTTCAACCACGATATCGGTCGGTTGCGAAACCAGGCCACCGCGATCCGAATAAGCGCCGTGGTTCAATGCGTCAGCCACGATGTAGAACTCGCCTTGGTTCAGGACCTTGTGTTCCTGGAAGCGGTATGCGTCCGAGGTGATCGTGCAACCGTACATCGTACCCAGTTCACCCGTCAACAGAAGTTCGTGGCGAGCCACCGGATCCATTGCCGTGTAGAATTCCGAGTTACCGATGATGTCCTGATACAGGTCGGTAGCGATCAGGACGTGCGGTGCCTTAAGACCCCAACGCGTCACGTTCGTTTGGACTTGCATGAACGTTGCCGGTGTAAGTTGACCGGTAACCAGCGTTTGCGGGTTGTCGATACCAACCAGGCCGTTAAGCAGGTTCATCCACAGACGGTCTTCCGAGACCATGATTGCTTCAGTTGCTTCGACGTATTTCTCTTGCAGCACGTCACCAGCCGACTGGTTCAGGTCGTTCAGGGGAATGAACGGGCGAGCAACCAGTTGCAGTTCCGGCGGAAGCAGCCATTTGTCGAGCGTGATTTGCGACTGAATCTGCGTCGGGCTCGTCGAGTAAGAAGCCGTCACGTTCTTAAGGCGAACCGGGAAACGCGGAATAGCGCCTTGTTCAAGAGTGATCTTGGTCAGGTACTTACGCGCGAAACCTTGACGGTTACACGTTTGGTACAGCGCGTCGGCCATACGTTCGCCCAGCACGCGATAAGCGTCCTTGTCGTTGAACGCCGCCTTCACGAGTTCCATGTGGACCTTCGTGTTAGCTTCAGTAGCGGCAAACACATCGTTGCCAACCACTTGACCATTCGATGCGGCGGCGATAAAGGCTGCCTGGCGATTCAGGAGTTCCTTCTTCGACGAAGCATTAATTTCGCCACCTGCACCGATCAGGCGTTCCTGGCGTTGGCCCATACCGGCCGGAGCGCGGTATTCGGACGCTGCAACCATAGGGGTCTTAGAGGCGCGGACCTTAACTTTTTGGCGGATCATGTTGTGTACTCCTAGTCTGATTTAATGAGGGCCGCCGATTAAGCGAAGGCCGTGAATTCGATACCGAGGAACGGATAGCCGTCGTCCGGTACACGCGTCACTGCACCCGGGACCGAAGCACCATTCGTGCCCACCGTGCCCAACGTCAGTTGACCGTTAGCACCAGCAACCAGCGCCGTTGCGGCGGTCGCACCAGCACCAGCCCAGGATTTCGACGCATCGAATTCCGAGGTCATAACGAAGCCCGAGCGAATGACACCGATCTGGTTCACGTAAGCGCCCGAGTAACCACCCGGCTGAACGTTACCGTAGAGGGCAACAGCTTCCACAACCGACAGATTGAAACGATACGTTGCAACGATGTCGTCACCAACCGTCAGGCCCGTCAGCGTGTTGCTAACCAGCGTGAAGTCCGTACCAGCAACCAGTGCGCGACCCAGTGTAAGGTCATACACACCAACAGCACCCGTCAGCGGGGTACGAGCAAGCGTCACCACACCACCGATACCAACCGTGAATTCTTCAACCTTGTTGCCCGAGCCTTCCGGGAACGGGTAAGCCGAAGTGCCTGCGAAGGACAGGCCAACAAACACTTCACCAGCAGCACCGGTCGACGGCTGAACACCAGCCGACGTAGCACCACCAACGCGAACCAGTGCCGAGCCTTCAGCCAGGATCGTGGCGCCCGGGGCGACAAACATTTCCGTCGAGTTAACAACTCGGGTAAGCGGACGAGAGATCATGAGTATTTCTCCATTAAACGAAAAGAGGATGAACTTAATCCTGAGGCCAGGTTAACCATGAACGTGATTCATGGCTAACCCGTCTACAGAATCAAATTACTAGTTGTGGAAAATCAAACGTTGAAACCGAAAGCAGCCGTACCGTTCAGGATTGCAGCAGCGTGAACCGAATAGTTAGCTGCCGAAGCTTGAACACGTTGCGATTGTTTGCGGAACGCCGGGCTTGCCAGTGCCGCATGGATCGTTTCCGGAGCCGGTTCTTCGGCTTCAAAATCGTCCTCGAAGTCGCTTTCAACTTGGAAGTCCGGTTCGCTTTCCATACCGAACGAATCGTCCGCGCCATCCATATCAGCACCATCACCGTCATCCGAAGCCTCGAGGCCCGAATCAGTGTCGAAGTCGCCTTCGCTGGTCATATCCAGTGCCGAAGCAAACTGGTTACGCGCTTCTTCCGGCATACCGACCAGGCGATTAGCCAGCGTCAGGATTGCCTTTGCGTAGTCCACACCATGCGAAGCAAACACACGGCGAACCAACTTCGACGCACCACGCACGCCTGCTGCACCGAGTTCCACTTCCAGAGCGGCGCGCAGTTCATTACGCGTATCACGGAAGTATTGACGGTTGATACCAACAGCCGCGATTGCCAGACATTGACCCAGGGCGTCATTCGATGCTTTAGCCTGACGTTGGATCGAAGCTGTGACCTGCTTGGCCTTGGCGTTAACTCGCTTATTAAGTGTGTCCGACTTAGCTACGTTGACCTTGGCCAGCACAAAACCCATTGCCTTGAGACCAGCGCGAACGCCCATGGCCTGACATTCAGCCATCGTTGCTTCATGGAACTCGTCCGAGAGATACATGTCCGAGTGACCAGCGCGGACAGCAACCTTCTTGTTCATCGAGGCAACAATGCGGTTTGCCTTAATGACGTGAAGCATAGTGCCCATTGCTGCGGTAGTCATACCACCGGTGTCAAAGTCGTCGTCCATACCGTCGACGTCCATGAGATCCATTTCGTCAACGTTTGCTTCTTGGCTGAGTGCTTCGTCTTCCACTTCAGTAGGCTCGCCTTCCGGGGCCGTGAAGTCATCGAACTCTGCGTCCACTTCGTGTTCGTCAGTTACGTCGAGCAGCGATTGTTGGTGAGCTTCGTTGCCTTCGTTGAGGTCAGCGCCTTCGGTATCTGGCTCTTCGCCGAATGCCGCATTCACTTCCTCGTTGTCGTCTTCGAATTCCTCGTCGCCTTCTTCGTCTTCACCACCACCGAAGCCTTCACCAACGGTATCCGAATCCGGACCCAGGTCAGTGAGGTCGCCAACGGTAAGATACCCACGGGTGGCTTCTTCGTCTGAACCGTCTTGTTCACCGTTCGGGAAGTGGGTAGTAGCCTGAGGGCCGTTGTCAGCGTCGTTCGCCGACACTTCGTCCGCACCACCAAATTCATCCGGGCCAAACGTCGCGTTATCGTCCGGATTAGGAACGTTTTGCGTGAATTCAGCAACACCGATTTCGTCTTCGGATGCTTGGATGCGCGAAGTAGCGCTCGACTGGACCTTGCGTTTCACCGAAGCCATGCTCTTAACGCGAGCATTGTCTTTCGGCGTGCCTGTGTTCGGGAAGTGTTGATCACCACCCTCGTCAGCTTCCGGATCAAACAAGAGATCGGATTGTTGAAGGGCACCATCCGAAAGGGCGTAACCCGATTCGGTTTCCAGCGTCGATTGTTCGTCGTTCGGGAAGTGGGTAGTAGCCTGCGGACCTTTACGTTCCGCGGCCAACACTCGCTTCTTTTGGGCAGTATTGATCGCCATGTTAATCCTCTATGGTTAAAGTTGAGGTCGTTGTACTGATTGGAGTGGCGCGCGCCTTTCGAATCAGACTCAAGGATCAAATTGTGCGATGTGGAAAGTGCCCTAGAATAAATAGCTGCGTTGCACAGCCTTGGGGGCAAAGGAAAAGCCCGACCTCGAACTTAATCGGGATCGGGCTTTGGACAGAGTTTAGCAGGTGAAAGTGATGATAAGCTTGCCAGGCTGATTCTTTGAAGTTGCAATGCCAACGGGTTGGATACCAGCCTTCTTTAAGGCCTCCAGTTGACTCATTTCTACCTGGGAAGTAGAAGTGGCGAACATACCTCGGCTAACCTGTTGGTCGTCTTCAATGTCATCCTTAGTGTTACCTAGAAAGGTAGGACTTTGAAAAGTCTTGGACACAATGGCCTGAATTCGACTACCTTTGAGGCCCGCCTGGATTTTAGTCCCTGCTGTGGTTTGGGATTGTGCGAGGCGGGTAGATGCTTTAACTTGGATCATAGGTCACTCACCATTTGAGTTTATAGAGGTCTTTGATAAACTGCGGACTGGGCCCTGATTCACCAGGGTAGTTCTCACCTGGAGTTCTAGGCGCCTTAGGTTGGCCTGTCTTAACCAGGTTTCGTACACTCGGTTCTGTTGGGGTATGCTCCCAGACTTCATCGCTAAGGGCAGGGGCCCATGCCGGGTCATCCACGATTGAACACTCGATGGGAGAAATACCGTATGCGTTCAGGAACGACAGATGCTCTTGACCGTCATAGGAACGCTCAACGCCCCAGTTTACATTCTTAATTGATGAAATGTGGTGACAGCCAATATGGCGTTCGGTCTCAGGATCGTGATAGCACTCAGTGCCGCAGTAACCACAACGGAACATCTCTACCATCGCACCCATAGAATATGTGTTGACCTCCTTGGTCAGGACTTGCATAGCCCGATCAGGATATTTATTCTTGTCGATTGCCAGCAGACCCATGACCTTCCAGAGTTTACCTCCACCGAAACCAGTTACACGGGTCATGAAGGTATCGAGGATGATGCCGTGGGCTTTGGTATGATCCTCGTTGTCGTGTTCCGTATGGATAGGGCAGCCCTTCCACGCCTTGTAAACCTGACGGTTCATCGGGGGCGGCAGGAATTTGGCTAATTCGACAGCAGGGAACGCGATACCATTCCGGTTAGGGAGATCTGAAGGGCAGACAACGGTCTTGACCAGGATGTAGTCCTCGATGCGCGGACTTACATGATAGGTCTTGGCAGCAAAGGGTAACCAGTCCGCGTAGTCCAGTCCTTGGGCCATAGACGAATCGTGCTCAGCGTCGGCAGTCTTATCTGCACGCTGAACATCGTTTACCTGCTTTGTTTTCAACGCATCGTCCGCGGTAGACTCTGCTTTGACCTTGGTCTTCAGAGCGGTGCGGGATGCCTGGATCTTTTCCTTAGCGGCCCGGAACTTGGAATCCTGGAAATATGACTTCGGATATTGTACCATGTCAGACCTCACCGACCGAAGAGGTACAGGACGCCAGGACCTGCGAAGGTTACCTTAGCCACCGTGAAGCCTACCGGAATCTTGTTTGCGTCAACCACCGCCTGAATGTCACCTGAAGCCGTAATCGAGTTGCCCCACAAAACCGAAGCCTGCACATCAGGATTAGGATTCGAGGCTTCTTCCTCGTTCATCAACGTAAACTCTACAGTACCAGCCGAACCTTGAACTGCGTATGATAACTTTGTCTGGTAGCTGTTGAATCCTGCGGCCTTGATATAGGCTACGTCGCCGGCAGCTTGACCGTAGACGGCCACCCAGTTAATAGTCCCGTCAGGAGCCTGACCGTTACCACCACGGCGCGAACCTTCGAAGGCCTTACCGTGGTTACCAATTACTTTTGCGTATCCCATTCGTAATCTCCTTGGGAGTTTTTGCCCAGAAAAGGAAAGGGGCGACCTCCGGTTTAGAGAGGTCGCCCCTGGATTACGATGAAATTGTGGTCATCGCAAAAGGTGCTTCTTACATCAGGTCTTCCTTAGGATCACGAATCTGCATTTTCGAAACCTTCATCTTGTGAAGTTCGGCTTCCAAGTCCTTGATGTTAGCGATTTGCAAACCGTCGGCCTGCAACTCGTTCAACTTCGCCAGGACCTGTTGCATAGTACCGAAGTACGTCAAGGCCGGATCGCTCTTCACCCACCGGAACGAAGGACGCTTGTGTTGCATAGCGATCTTCGAGCTGGCTTGATTAACAGGCAGTGCGATGTAGGCTGCACCATCCTGAATCAGCGGATAAGGTTTGAATGTTGCCTTGTCGTTCGACGGCTTGTTTTCCTGTTTGTAGAAGTTCACCACCCGATTCTGCTGGGCTGCGCGGAACGTCTCTTTGTGGTTCTTGATCTGACCATTGCTGAGCAGGTTGTACATCTCGATGAATGCCTCGCGGACACCCATGGCCATCATTTGCTTATCGACCATCAGACCGCTGTCTTTCCACAACTTCATCTGGCGATTAAGCGCATCCTTGTTGACGACCTTCGAGTAGTAGTAAGGCTGCGTGGTCCGGAAGCCAGAAGCTTGCAGGATCTTGGCCGCTGTTTCGTTGTTCTCGTCCATGAGGTAATCGATGCCCAGATAACCATTTGTGACCAGAACATAAAGTTCCACAGACATGTCCTTCGCCTTCTTCGTCTGCTTCTCCTTCAGCACCTTTTCCTGAACCTTCTTCTCCTGTTCCTTCAGCGCCTTGTGTTGCTTCTCCATAAACTTGGAG
>FTKM01002019.1_pt1 | contig 42273 bp, 40 predicted proteins | sample 1658051 | NCBI WGS metagenome assembly FTKM01 (sample SAMEA3914794, study PRJEB12502) | metagenome | biome: forest; material: soil | place: Canada | collected 2011-07-05 | depth 0.1 m | reverse complement strand
CCTGCCGGTGGATGGCCCCGAGGCCGCCGAGGAGGTGGTGCGCCTCTATCGTCTGCGCTGGCGTATCGAGGAGGTGTTCCGCGCCTTGAAGAGCGATGGCCTGCGCCTGGAAGACACCCAGGTGCGCGACCCCGTTCGGGTCTTCCGTCTCTCGGCCCTGGCCCTGGGCGCGGCGGCGCGGATCATCCAGTTGGTCGACGCCCGCGACGGCGGCGGGCGGCCCATGAGCGATGTGCTTGACGCTGCCTTCAAGCCGGCGGTCGCGGCCCTCAGCCGATCACGCGAAGGCGCCACCCCAAAACAGAAAAACCACCACCCCGAGGGCTCGCTTGCCTGGCTGGCCTGGGTCGTCGCCCGCTACGGCGGATGGAACTGCTACGGCAAGCCCCCCGGTCCAAAGACAATGCTCAAAGGATGGGAACGCTTCTCAGCAACCCTCGCCGGCTTCGTCATCGCAAGCGCCGAAGCAGATGTGTGAATCCGCTAGCCCAATGGGGGAGGAATTAGGCGCCGTGGCGCCCCGAACTTCCTGTGCAGACTCCCCCCTAGACGCCCTCACCTCCCCGCCCCTACGCTCCCCCCATGACCGACGCCGCTCCCCGCCGCGACACCGCCTTTATCGGCCACCCCATCGGCCTGGGCTGGCTGACCGTCTCGGAGATGTTCGAGCGGTTCTCCTACTACGGCATGCAGGCGCTGCTGGTGCTCTACATGACCGGCTTCCTGCTCAAGCCGGGCAATGTCGAGCACGTCTGGGCCTTCGCCGGCTTCCGGCATCTGCTGGACCCGGCCGGGCGGATGACGCCGCTGGCGCTGGGGTCGATGATCTTCGGCCTCTACACCAGCGCGGTCTATGTCACCCCGATCCTGGGCGGCTTGATGGCCGACCGGCTGATCGGGCGGACGCGGACGGTGGTGGCCGGCGCGATCCTGATGGCGTTCGGCCACTTCCTGATGGCATTCGAGCAGAGTTTCCTGATCGCCCTTACCTGCCTGATCTTCGGCACCGGCCTGTTCAAGGGCAACATCTCCTCCCAGGTGGGCGACCTCTACAGCGAGAGCGACCCGCGCCGCGCCGACGCCTTCCAGATCTTTCTGTTCGCGATCCAGATCGCCGGCATCGTCACGCCCCTGGTCTGCGGCACCCTGGGCGAGGTCTACGGCTGGCATTGGGGCTTCGGCGCGGCGGGGATCGGCATGCTGGTTGGCCTGGCCGCATACCTCGTCGGGCGACCAACCTTCCCGGCGGATCCCAAGGCCAAGGGTGCGGACCCCGCCCATGCCGCCGCGCCGCCGCTCACCGCCGGTGACTGGCGTAAGATCGCCATCCTGGCCGCCCTGACGCCCATCCTGGCCATGTCCATGGTCGGCAACCAGCAGGGCTTCAATGTGATGCTGATCTGGGCCAAGTCGGCCTATCAGCTCAGTTTCTTTGGCCACGCCATGCCGGTGACCTGGCTGCTGTCCATCGCCGGGGTGGTCTCGGCCTGCACCATAGCGGCCTCGGCCGCCTTCTGGCGCTGGTGGGCGACGCGCTGGGCCGAGCCGGACGAACTGTCAAAGATCATCCTCGGGGTCGCCCTTATGGTTTGCGGGCAGCTGGTCCTCGCCGGCGCCTCCACCGTGGTTGCTGCGACGGGCCACCGGGTCGGCCTGGGTTGGGCCATGGCCTTCAACATCCTCAACTGCTTCGGCTTCGCCAACATGCTGCCCATCGGCATGGCCCTGTTCTCGCGGGCGGCGCCCAAGGGCACGGCCTCCAGCGTGATCGGCCTCTACTTCCTCAACAACTTCGCCGCCAACCTGGCGGTGGGCTGGCTCGGGGGCTTCTACGAGAAGATGACGCCCGCGGCCTTCTGGCTGATGCACGCGGGGATCATGGGCGCGGCGGTGCTGCTGCTGATCCTGGTCAAGCTCACGGTCGGCGCGCATCTGGCCCCGGCCTATGAGGCGCCCGTGATTGAGGCTGAGCCGTTGCCGGCGACCTGATGAATCTCGGCCGCCACGAAAGAAGCGTCCGGCAAGCTGACCTTCCTAGAATCCGCCAAAGGGGAGGAGCGGTCATTCCATCGCGCTTGTTTTCCAGCAAGCGTCAGATCAGTTTAGAGGATGCGATTGCATATTCTGCTCGTCGCTTCTCGTAGCTCTCGCTCCATTCCCCAATGCCGAAGTGCGCCCTGATGGCGTCCTCGATTATCGCTGGGCTGGCAACTGAACGATACTCCAGCACTTGAAGCTCGGCGGATGTCGCGGGGCGCCGCTTAAGTTTGTCACGGGACTCAATACTCATCACTCCTGCATGTTTTACCTTAAAATTCACCTCGGGATAGTGGGAAACGCTTTCCACTAGACTCCCGATCACAGGCCAATCGCCATGGAACAACTTCGCATCGAACGTGAGCGTCAACAGAACTGGGTCTCCACAAATCGCTGTCTTGAGGTCAGCTTCATTGCGAAGTATTCGGCGATTGAAGACTGCAATGTATAGTTCTGCGCTATCGCGCACCGCTAGCAGAAGGCCCCCTACTGCAGAATTTTGGTCTAGAGGGATCAGGAAAACGTCACCTACCGTTGGCTTGCGGCTCATTCCCGTCCTTTGAGATAGATCTGCGCATAAGCGCCGTTCACGCAAAGGTATCCGGTAGCGCCGCCGCCGCAAAGCGGCCCCCCAACGTCTTCTGAGGGTCGGACTCGGACCATGGTCCCCGACCGCAAAGCAGACTCTCTATCACTCCGCATGAGGCCTTGGCTGAACGGGGAACAGCAAACGTGCGCTCACCCCGCGGCTTTGGCCCTAGCCGTCGCCGCCGCAAACCACGGGACCATCCGTTCGATCGCCTCCTCCAGCTCCGTTGTCGAGACGGCGAAGCTCATGCGGATGTGGTGACCGCCTTCCACGGGGTCGAAGTCGATACCCGGCGCAGTCGCCACCCCAGTGTCCTTCAGCAGCTGCTTGCAGAACCCCAGGCTGTCGCCCGTCAGGTGGCGGATGTCGGCATAGATGTAGAAGGCGCCGTCGGGCGGGGCGATCTCGGTCAGGCCGAGGCGGGGCAGGGCGGCCAGCAGAAGCTCGCGGTTTCGGCGATAGACCTCCACATGGCCGTCCAGCTCCTCGCGGGCGTCCAGGGCCGCCAGTCCTGCGTGCTGGCTGAGCGAGGGCGCCGTGAGGAACATATTGAACACCAGGGCGCGGGCGCGGTGCAGCAGGTCGGGCGGGGCGATCAGCCAGCCCAACCGCCAGCCGACCATGCTGAAGTATTTGGAGAAGCTGTTGACCACCAGGGCCGAGGGATCGAACTCCAGCATCGACGGGGTCGGCTCGCCGTAGGAGAGGCCGTGGTAGATCTCGTCGGAGACGATGCGGATGCCGCGCGCCTTGCAAACCTCGGCGATGGCCTTCAGCTCCGTGGCCGGGATGATGGAGCCGGTGGGATTGGCGGGGCTGGCGATGATCACGCCGGCGGGCGCGGGATCGAGGGCGGCGATGGTGGCGGCGTCGAGCTGGTAGCGGGTGGCCTCGCCGCAGGCGATCTCCACCGGGACCATGTGCAGGCCCTTGAGCGTGTTGCGGTAGGCGACGTAGCCGGGGCGGGCCATGGCGATTCGGTCGCCCGGCTTGAAGGCTGAGGCCAGGGCCAGCACCAGGGCGGGCGAGGCGCCGCAGGTGATGATGAAGCGGTCGTGGTCGATCTCGACGCCATAGGTTTCGGCATAGTGACGCGCCAAGCGGTGCTTCAGCGGGCCGCTTTCCCAATAGCCACCGGGCTCGGCGTCCAGCACCGCGTGCGCCCGCGCGATCGCCGCCTTGGGCGCGCCGGTGGAGGGCTGGCCGAACTCCATATGGACCACCTTCACGCCCTGGGCGTCCATGGCGTGGGCGATGCGGCTGATGGCGACGGCGTGGAACGGCTCGATATCGGACGTCATGACGAAAACTCAGGCTTGACCACAGTTTGCGGCCGATACCGCTCTATACGGCTCCGCGCCGAGGTCATAAACGCATCATGTACTGATGCCTGCAGGAGCCAAGCCTATGGACCAGTCCGCCGCCAAGACCTTCATCGACCGGATGTGGGACGATGAAGTGGTCCCGCAGCTCACCGACTATATCCGCATCCCCAACAAGTCCCCCGCCTTCGATCCGGACTGGCAGGCGCACGGCTATATGGAGGCCGCCGTCGAGCAGTTCGCCGGCTGGGCCAAGGGCAAGATCGCCGATGTCACGGGCGCCAGCCTGGAGGTGGTGCGCCTGGAAGGCCGCACGCCGCTGATCTACATCGACATCCCCGCGTCCGGCGCCAAGGCGAACGACGATGTGGTGCTGCTCTATGGCCACCTGGACAAGCAGCCGGAGATGACCGGCTGGGCCGAGGGGCTCAGCCCCTGGACGCCGTTGCTGAAGGACGGAAAGCTCTATGGGCGCGGCGGCGCCGACGACGGCTACGCCATGTTCGGCGCCCTCTCGGCCATCCTGGCGCTGCGGGCGCAGGGCGTGGCTCACGTGCGCTGCGTGGTGGTGATCGAGGCCTGCGAGGAAAGCGGCAGCTACGACCTGCCCTTCTATGTCGATCATCTGGCGGACCGGATCGGGTCGCCGTCGCTGGTGGTCTGCCTCGATTCCGGTTGCGGCAACTATGACCAGCTCTGGCTGACCACCTCCCTGCGCGGTCTGGCCGGCGGGGTGCTGACGGTCGAGGTGCTGGAGGAAGGGGTTCACTCCGGCGACGCCTCCGGGGTGGTGCCGTCCAGTTTCCGCATCCTGCGGGGCCTGCTTTCGCGGCTGGAGGACGAGGCCAGCGGCGAGATCAAGCTCGGCGACCTGCATGTGCAGATCCCGCCCGGCCGCATCGCCGAGGCCAAGATCGCCGGCGCCGCCCTGGGCGCAGAGGTCTACAAGAAATATCCCTTCCCGCCGGGCATGGGCCCGGTGGAGGACGATCCGGCCGAGCTTCTGCTGAACCGCACCTGGCGGCCGGCCCTGTCGATCACGGGCTTGGAAGGCGCCCCGGCGCCGGTGAACGCGGGCAATGTGCTGCGGCCCTTCACCATCGCCAAGCTGTCGCTGCGCTTGCCGCCGACCCTGGACGCCGACGAGGTCGGGCCGAAGATAAAGCAACTGCTGGAATCCGATCCGCCCTACGGAGCCAAGGTGACCTTCGAGGTGGAGAAGTCGGCCACCGGCTGGAACGCCCCGGCGACGGCGCCCTGGCTGGCGGCCTCCATCGACCGCGCCTCGCAGGCGGCTTTCGGGCGCGACGCGGCCCTGGTGGGCGAGGGCGGCTCCATCCCCTTCATGGGCATGCTGGGGGAGAAGTTCCCGGCCGCCCAGTTCATGATCACCGGCGTGCTCGGCCCCCACTCCAACGCCCACGGACCCAACGAATTCCTGCACATCGCCATGGGCAAGGGGGTGACATTGGCTGTCGCGCAAGTGCTGGCGGATCACGCGGCGCGGTAGGGCGGGCGCCTCTACGAATTGCCGCCGGTGAACCATTCGATGTAGCGGCCCCAGATGAAGACGCGCATGGCTTGGCGCGTGGCGTCGTCGTAGGGGCGGCCGGATGATTTCCTGACCCGGGTCAGCATGCGCCGCATGCTGGCGAAGTCGATATAGCCGGTGAGCTTGCCGGCCTGTTCCATCCGGTCGATCTCGGCCAGAATGCGGGGCCGCATCCGCTCGGCCATGTCCATGAAGTCCGGCTGCAGCGCGTCGTTGCCGTCGCGGCGGGTCTGGAACTCGGGCGGATAGAGGTCCTTCAGCGCCAGCCGCGCCAGATGCCGCTCCCGGCCGTTGGTCAGGTAGTAGTGTTCAGGAATGGCCAGGCCCAGTTCGACCACCCGCTTGTCGTGGAAGGGTTCGGTGAACTCCATGCCGTGGGCCATGGCCGTGGCCGCATAGCCCACGGTGGCGCTGGTGCGCTGCATCTCCAGCATGTTCATCAGACGCTCGCGCATGGACCTGCGGCGGGGTTTCGGTGCGTGGACGCCATCATGTTTCGCCTCCAGCACAAGGCTTTCGGCCACCGGCATGGGCGAGCCAAACGGCGGCAGGCCGTTGCGCCAACGCGCCCAGCGACGGGCGATCTGCGGCAGGCCGTAGAGCAGAATCTCATTCCGAAGCATGGTCCAGTGGGACAGGCCCTGGCGCCGGCGCCGCGCGCGCCATTCTGCTGCCGCCTTGCTCACCTGCCCTTGGCGCAGCATGTCGATGAAATACCCCTTGGCCCGGGGGTTGAGGGTGTAGTCGCCGCCATTGCCGTCCATGATCACGCGGGCGCCCGCCGACTTCGCGGCGGCGAACAGGGCGTCGGCGATGAAACGGTTCTCGCTGTGGCCGCTGTCGGAGACGAAGAAGCCCTTTTCCAGTCCGTCCAGTGCGTCCGGCGTCTCGCGGATGACATACCGCACGTCCAGATGCGGCATGTGTCGCTCACAGGCCTGGATCCACCGGCGCGGGTCGCGCGCCACGACCCCTGTCTTTGCCGTCTCGCCCGCGGACACGCAGGACACGGCGACCAGCTTGCGCCCGCCCGTCGCCAGCGCCGGGCCGGCCAGGGCGGCGATGGCGCCGGAGTCGAAGCCGCCGCCAAACATCAGACTCACCGGGGCATTGGCGCGGCGTATGCGGCAGGCCACCGCCTCGCCAAGCAGGCGCCGGTAGGTCTCGATATAGTAGGCTTCGTCCTGGCCGAGGTGTTCGGGTCCCGGATGCGGCGACCAGTACTGGCGCTCGGCGACCGCGCCGTCGGCGCTGAAGGTGACCACGGTTCCGCCCAGGACGACGCCAAGGCCATCGGCCGGCGCGGGATCGAAGTCGCGGCGGCCTCGCGCAACCATGCCGGTGACCAGCACCCGGGCGATGCGGTCGGCGGGCAGGCGGCGCGGAATCTCCGGCAAGGCCCACAGGCCCTTCCGTTCGGTGGCGAAGGCGACGAAGCCGTCGCCCTTGTGGAAGAAGACGTGCCGCTGGCCCATGTGATCGCGGCCGAGCGTCAGAGTCTGGGTCGTTCCATCCCAGGCAGCGAAGACGAAGTCGCCGATCACCCGCTCGGCGCAGCCCGCGCCCCAGGCCTGGTAGGCGGCGAAGATCAGGGCGCTGTCGGCCATGCCGGCCAGGCGGGCTTCATCGATGCCCAGCGCCGCCGCCGTCTCCTCGCGGTTGTCGATCCGGGCGTCGCTGACGAAGGCCAGGTTCAGCGCCGGCTCGGACAGGGGCTGGGCGTCGAAGGCGTCCTCGCGGTTGGTCCGCATAAGCAGCGAGCCCAGGCCCGCCGAGCCATCGCGCCAGATACGTGCGCGATCAGGACCGAGCCCAGCTAGCGCGGCCATCTGCCGTTCAAGGTCTTGTTTGCTGACCGGGCGTCCGTCGAAACGGACGATCCCGCACACACCACTCATCGGGTTACGCTTGCAAACCTGTCCAGAGCGGACTGGCCCCGGACCTCACCCTGCCGCGTCAGGAAATAGCGGTCGTTCCCGAGGCATGGCCCTCGGGGTTGTAGTCCGACACCTTGTTGTTGGTGCCGCTGCCGACCCTGGAGATGATCACCAGCGGAGCGGACCACTGGCGACGCACACCTTGCTTTTCAGACTCAATCTGAACAGCGGCGTCAGGCTCACGACGATCTTCCGACAATGGCATGCCCTTCCCCCTCATGGCAAAACCCGCGCAAGGCTTGCGCCTAGCGCGCTTCAACTCAAACGCGGTTTCTAGCAGAGTTCCCGGCCCTCAACAACGGTCGGATAGCGCCGATATAAAAAATGCCGGGACAGCCGCATTCCACCGTATTTACCGTTGTGCTGGCGCCCGGACCCCGCTAGACAACCTTCGCTGGTGATAAAAGTCAGACCAAGCGGGGGAGATTGAGGCGGCTCAACGGCCGACTCCAGATGCCTCCGCGTGACAGATGGAGGCGCGAATGTCGCAACCCTTTCTCGGCGAAATCCGGCTGTTCCCATGGAACTGGGCGCCCAGGGGCTGGCACCTATGTGATGGGTCGCTTCTGCCCATAAGCCAGTACGCCGCCCTGTTTTCGCTGCTCGGCGTCAACTACGGCGGCAACGGATCGACCAGCTTCGGCCTGCCGGATATGCGGGGCCGCGCGCCGATCCACTTCAGCGGCCAATACCCGCAAGGCCTGATGATGGGCACGGAGTCGGTGACGCTGAACACGACCCAGCTGCCGCAGCACACCCATGCTCTCCAGGGCATCAACACGAACGCCACCGCCCCGGAACCCAGTACCCACTACTACGGCAACTACGCCAACGCGACCGCCTACCACTATACGTCGGACGCCAATCCGTTGACGCTGTTGAACCCGACCACGGTCTCGATGACCGGCAGCAACCTGCCTCACGACAACATGCAGCCGTTCCTCGCCCTCAACTATTCCATCGCCCTCTCAGGCGCCTTCCCATCGCGCAACTGACGTTCCCGGCAAGACTTAGAGGAGGATCATCATGACCCAGCCTTATCTGGGAGAGGTCAGAATGTTCGGCGGCAACTACGCGCCGCGGAACTGGGCGATGTGCAACGGCCAAATTCTGCCCATCCAGCAGAACTCGGCGCTGTTCTCGTTGCTCGGCACTACCTATGGCGGTAACGGCGTCTCGACCTTCCAGCTGCCCAACCTGCAGAGCCGTATCGCGATCGGCCAGGGCAACGGCCCGTCGCTCACGCCGCGGGTGATCGGCGAGATCGGCGGCGAGGAGCAGGTGTCGATCAACGTCCAGACCATGCCGCAGCACAACCACATGTTCCTGGCTTCGACCGCCACATCGACCGCGACCAAGATCGCCAACAATGTGGTGTTGGGGCAGGCGCCGTCGAATGGCGGCCTCTATGCCCAAAACACCGGGACGCCGCCGCCGACCGTTGGCATTATGGCCGCCCAGACCCTGGGCAACGCCGGCCAAAGCGTCTCGCACAACAACATCATGCCCTACCAGTGCGTCACCTTCATGATCGCGCTCTCCGGCATCTTTCCGAGCCGCAACTAGACCGAAGGAGCGATCGCGATGTCAGACCCCTATGTCGGTGAGATCAGAGCCTTCGGGTTCACTTTTGCGCCCTCTGGTTGGGCGTTTTGCAACGGGCAACTGTTGTCTATTGCCCAGAACAATGTCCTCTTTGCGGTTATCGGCACCACCTATGGCGGCGACGGGCAGAGCCAGTTCGGCTTGCCCGGCCTTCAGGGCGTGACGCCGATGCACTGGGGCCAGGGTGCGGGCCTTAGCGCCTATGCTATTGGCCAGGTCGGGGGGGCGGCCGACGTCACCCTGAACTCCACCCAGATTCCGCCGCACAACCACAACGTCACCGGCATCATGACGACGGCGGCGGCTCAGCGATCGACCGTGCCGAATCAGACCATGTTTCCTGGACCGTCCTCGCCCGCGAACGGCTATCTGCCCACCGGAACGGCGAACGTGACCTTCTCGCCCAAGGCGATCGGCCAGACAGGCGGTTCGCTGCCGCACAGCAATCAGCAGCCGCTCCTCTCGCTAAACTACTGCATCGCCCTGTTCGGAATCTTCCCCAGCCGGAATTGACCACGCTGGCGACCGATCAGACCAACACCTCGCCGCCGGCGCTCACCCTGCCGGCGGCGTTGCTGTCCCGGGGGTTTTCGCTTCGACCGGAGCGGGAGGGCGACATCCCCTTCCTGCGAGCGCTGTTCGCCTCCACGCGGGAGGACGAGTTCGCGCAGGCGCCCTGGACGCCGGAGCAGTTGTCCCAGTTCCTGGCGACGCAGTTCAACGCCCAGCGGACCCACTACCGGCTGCATATGCCCAAGGCCCAATGGCTGGTGATCATGCACGACGGCGCGCCGGCGGGCCGGATCTACCTCAACTGGGGTCCGACGACGCTCAATCTCGTCGATATTGCGCTGATCCGGCCTTTGCGCGGGCAGGGTGTCGGTTCCTTGATGATGAACGCGATCGTCGGCCTAGCCGCGCGGGAGAACAAGACCACCGTCCTGTTCGTGGAGAGGTTCAACCCGGCGTTGCGCCTCTATCAGCGGTTCGGCTTCACCGTGTTCAAGGACCACGAGGTCCATCTCGAGATGGAATTGGCGCCGCCGCCGGCCCCTTAGTTGAAGATGGCCTGGTATTCGATGCCGGTCGCGTTCTGACCCACCGGCACGATGAATATCTCCACCTCGCCAAGCTCAGCCTGAGTCATACGGTAGAGCTGTTGCTGCAGGACGCGCGGGTCGGCGCACCGTAAGATCAGCGAGAAGGGCGGGCGGCCGGCTGGGCCGCCATGATCAACCAGCGCCTCGGCGGTCTCCAGCACCAGCGACAGCGGCGGAAACCCCTCCTGGGCCAGGGTGAAGGTCGTGCCGACCCGGTCCTTGAAATCCTCGAAAACCAATCCGGTCATGCGCCGCCGTCCCCTCAATCCAGGGGCCTAGGTTAGGGTTGCGGCGGGCGAGGATCAATCCTGAACGTGCACCCCCCGCTCGGTCTGGCGCCGCCGCCGCCTTTGGTCCTCATTGTGGGGAGGTCGGCGCCGTCCCGTGTTGCAAACCGGCGGAATGACCCATTAACCTATTCCCAAGAGGGGCTCTTCGCGCCCTGGCGAAACAGGGCGGCTGTCGGGCGAACCGTCGCTCGCGAGGCCTCCGCGCGAGTTGTATGGAGGCGATCCTTGTCGGACCCTTTTATCGGCGAAATCAAGTTGTTCAGCTTTCAATTCGCCCCTTACGGCTGGTCTCTGTGCTGCGGACAAGAGCTACTTGTGGCGCAGAATGAGGCCCTGTTCAGCGTGATCGGCTACAGCTATGGCGGCAAGGGGGCGAAGTTCAATCTCCCGAATTTGCAAGGCCGGGCGCTGCTCGGCGCTGGCGCCAACCGGCCTAATGGACAAGCATTCGGCGAGTCCGACGTAACGCTGACCACCGAGCAGATTCCGTCGCACAGCCATTCCGTATACGGCGTGGCGGCCAAGGGCGGGTCTCCGCTCCCGGCAGGCCACATGTACGCCGACCTGGCGAGCGCGACGCAGCCGCGCTATGCCGCCGGCGCCGCCGATCAGCAGATCCAGCTCGCGCCCGGCACCGTGGTGAACGCCGGCGGCGGCATGCCGCATAGCAACATGCAGCCGTTTTTAGTCTTGAACTACTGCATAGCCGTCCAAGGCCTATGGCCGCTCCGCTCTTGAAATCGAGATTTGGTCAAGGGACCGATGAATAATGCCTGATGCTTTTTTAGGCGAAATCAGACTCTTTGCGGGCGGTACAAGCGGCCAACCGCCATCGGAGTGGATGTTCTGCACTGGCCAGATCCTGCCGATCTCCTCGTATTCGCCGCTCTATGCCCTGATCGGTACGACATACGGCGGCAATGGGGTCACCACCTTCGGCCTGCCCGACCTTCGTGGGCGCGTCCCCATCGGCCAAGGCGGCCCGTATGTGATTGGAGCGTGTGCCGGCTCCGAAACGGTCAGTCTGACGGAGATCAACCTGCCGAAACACAACCACGCCTTCTACGCTACCCGCGCGCCCGCGGACAGAACGGTCCTCGCAGCCGCCCAGCCCGCCGCGGCGCCTGTGAACGACCTGTTTTATCAAGACTCCACCGGGGCGGCCGCAGACATGAACGCCGCGATGATCAGCCGCGCGGGGTCCGGGGTCGGGCATGACAACATGATGCCGAGCCTGTGCCTGAACTACATGATCGCGGTGTCAGGGGTGTTCCCGTCACGCAACTGAGGCGAAAGGGCTTGAACAGATGGGCAACGGCTATGCTCCTTTAATCGGCGAAATCAGGGCCATCAACATGCCCAATGGGGCCGTGGAGGCGCCGGCAGGCTGGCTTCTCTGCGACGGCCGGACATTGGACCTCAACACCACCACCGACTACGTCAGCCTGGCGGCGGTCATTGGCTTCGCCTATGGCGCCGGCTACGGGCCCGATGGTCGCCCCGCTTTCAAGCTGCCCAACCTTTGTGACAGCGTCGCTATCGGCGTGGGTCAGGCGCCGGGCTCCACCACGAACTACTTGCTCGGCTCATCGGTGGGTTCGAACAACGTTACGCTTACGTCCGATCAGATGCCGTCACATAGCCATCTGGTCTCGTCGCGAACGAGCACCACCGAGGCTGGCCGGGCGCGCGTGCCCAGTCTCGAGGCCAGTCCGGGCTCGTCGAGCCCGCCCAACGCCTACAGCGCAGCCACCTCGCCGATAGGGGTTTTTGCTTCGCAGACCCTCGGCGCCACCGGCCGGGGACTGCCACACGTCAACACCCAGCCGGTTTTGGCGGTCGCCTACTACATTTGCTATGAAGGCATCTACCCATCGATCTAGAACGATCCGCCGCGGGGGCGCCGGTCAGTCTGGGATGGGCGTGGCTTGGGCCGCGCGGCGGGCTTCCAGCCTGGCGTAGGGATCGGATAGCCAGCGCGCCGTCGCGGCCTTCACGGTGTCGCTGGCTTCCCGCCGTTTCGCCTCCGAGTCGGGCGTGAAATCGGAGCCGGAAGCCTTAGCGTTGAAGCGCGCCGCAGCCGCCATGGCCGCTTCCGTCTCCGCATCCAGCGTCAGGCCGAAGCAGGGCAGGATGCGGTCCAGCAGGGCTCCGGGCATCTCGGTGTAGTTGACCAGCGTTGTGGCCTGGGCCGGCTCAGACAGCACGCCCTCGCACACGGCCGCCAGCACCCGGGCGCAATAGTCCTCGGCCGGCACGCCGCCGGGCAGCTCAAGGCCATACAAGCTGGGCGGAACGAACTCGGGCACCATCTGGGAGCCGCGCTGGCGCATCTGGGAGACCATCACCTCCACCGGCTCGCGGTACATGAAGATGAAGGGCGTCAGCGGCAAGGCGCGCCGGAACAGCGGCACGGCCAGGGTGTGCCAGCAGTCCAGCTTGACGAAGAGCCGCTCTGCGCTGGGGTCCCGGGCGTGGCCGAGCACCTTTATCATGGCCCGCACCAGCGCGGGGCCATCGATGCCTGGGTCCTCCCGGGCGATCTGGACCACCCGGTCGAGCGGCGAAGCCTCCGACACCACCACATGGGCCGGCGTGGCGGCCAGCATCTGGGCCGCCAGGGTCGAGCCACAGCGGGACATATGGAAGATCAGCCCCGAGGGCTCGATGGTCGGCAGGGCGTCGGCCCAGGCGACGACGTCCGCCAGCGGCGTCCTGAAGCCGAACAGCCGGTTGAACGGCAGACTGAGCGCCCGGCGCACCGCCGCCTCGAAAAAGGGCTCCGTCAGCTGATGTTCGCCGAACCAGGCCCAATCCACCGCATAGTCTACCCCGTCATGGCCGGCCTGGACCGGCAGCCAGCCCGGCTGTGGCGCGGCCGGCGCGATCCCGCGCGGGGCCTGCAGGCGCGAAAGCCCGAGGGGATCGGGCGCGAGCTGCGAGGCGATCGCCGACGCCTCCAGGGTCAAACCCCGATCGCGCGCCATCGACAGGGCCACGGCGACGAAGGCGTCGGGCGTCGGAACCCGGCCGAGCGTCTCGCGAAGCTCCCGATCTGTCAGCACCAGGGCCTGGAGCCGCGACACGCCGCCATCGACCCTCTCGTCCGCGCTGACGCTGATCGACATCAATCACTCCACCACTTCTTGTCTAACCGCCGCCTGCAACCCTACAGTCGGCGGCGTGAACCTGCCAGACCGCCTGCGCCTGCCGCTCGACTTCGATCCCAGCCTGCTGCGCCGCGATCTCGAGGCGCTGTCGCAGGTGGACTGGATCGCTCATTTCGTTCGCCAGAACTATGACGGCGACTGGGACGTGCTTCCCCTGCGCGGCATGGCGGGGGCGAGCCATCCGGTGATGATGATCTATTCCGATCCGACGGCGACCGACTTCGAGGCCACGCCGTTCCTGGCCGCCTGCTCCTACTTCCAGACGGTGATCGAAGCCTTCCGCTGCGAGGTGCGCAGCGTGCGGCTGATGCGGCTGACGCCCGGCTCGGTGATCAAGGAACACAGCGACCACGATCTCGACGCGGCGAAAGGGGCGGCCCGGGTGCATATCCCGGTGACGACCAATCCCGGCGTGGTGTTCGAGCTGAACCGCGCGCCGGTGCCGATGCGGCCGGGCGAGGCCTGGTACCTGCGCCTGTCTGACCCCCACCGGGTGGTCAACGGCGGCGCCAGCGACCGGGTGCACCTGGTGCTCGACATGGTGGTCAACGACTGGCTGAGCGGGGTGCTAGAGACGGCGGCTCAGCCGGCTTGATGTCTCAGCGGTCCGTCGGGCGGCCGGTGTCCAGGAAGTCTCGGGCGGAAAAGCCCTCCGGCGCCGCCACCTCGACGATGGGGTCGTCGCGGTCGTCCCATTCGGTGCGCAGGGCCCGGCTCATCACCGCGTGCATGTCGTACATGCAGACGATGTAGGTGAGTTCGAGGATCTCCTCCTCGCTGAGGAAGGTGCGCAGGGCGTCGAACACCGGGTCCGGCGTGCGGCCCGCCGACAGGGCCAGGCAGTCGACATAGGCCAGCACCGCCCGCTCCTGCGGCGAGTAACAGTCGGCCACCTGCCAGTGCGGGATGGCGGCGATGCGGGCTTCGTCTATCCCCAAGCCGCGCATGGACTTGCAATGCTGGGAGAAGACGAACTGGCTCGCCTTGGCCCAGCCGACCCGGGTCTGGCCGATTTCGCGCAGCACCGGGTCCAGCTTGCGGTTGGGACTGCGGTAGAGGCCGAAGCCGCGCATGCAGTGTTCGAGCACGTCGGGGGAGTTGGCGAACACTGTCCACCAGTCGCCGGGCGTGCCGGTGTCGGTGCCCGGCTGGGCCACCGGGTCGCGGTCGCCGAACAGCAGGTTGTAGGCCTGCAGCACGGGCTTGGCCGTGGCCTCGGCCCGGGGAATCTGGCGCAGGCGGGGCGCCATCAGGCGGGTTCAGTCTGGAGCGCGGCTTGCGGCTGGGGCGTCTTGGCGCCCGCCGGCTCGTGCGCCACGTCGCCGGGCGCGCCCATGGTGCGGGTGAAGGCGGCGAACTCCAGCATGATGCCGTTGGGGTCGGTGAAATAGACCGAGCGGACGAAGACCCCGGCGTGGACGTCCCGCGCCACGCCCTGCGGCGAGTCGTCGTGGTTGACCACCATGGGCAGCACCGGCACCCCGGCCGCCTCCAGCCGCTTGATGCAGGGTTCCAACTCGGCCTCATCGACGGTGAAGGCGACGTGGTTCATCGAGCCCACGGCGGTCATGGGCTTGGTCGGAAAATGCGCCACCGAGGCGATCCCCGGCGCGGCGTCCGGCGCCTTATCCCACCAGAAGAAGGCGACCATGGCGCCGCCGCCGCAGTCAAAGAAGAAATGCTGGCCGCCGTCCGGCAGCATGATGGTCTTCACCAGCGGCATGCCCAATATGTCCTGGTAGAAGTGCACCGTCTCGCCCATGTCCTTGCAGACCAGGGCCAGATGATTGATGCCGATCGTGCGCATCGGGGTTTCCTCAAACCTATGTTCGTTGAACAGAAGCTACGCCCGAAGCTGACGGGTGTCATCGGGCGCCGTGGCGGCAAGCGTACAGTTAAATTCGAGCGTGGCGCCGGTTCACTATTCGCAAGCGAACGCCTCAGCTAAGAGGCCGCCCTTATTCAAGGCCAAGCTTGGCCTAGGCGGGAGAGAAGACGGTGGACGGCGCGGAGCTAGCCCCCGAGACACGGCTGACGCGCCACCGGGACTTCATGAAGCTCTGGGCGGCCCAGACCGTCTCGGCCTTTGGCGCTCGGATTTCGCGGGAGGGCCTGCCGCTGGCGGCCGTCCTGACCCTGCATGCGGGGCCGGGGGCGCTGGGGATTCTCGCGGCCCTGTCGCGCGGCTCGGCCATGGTGGTGGGCCTGTTCGCCGGCGGGCTTGTCGACCGGTCGAGCCGCAGGTCGATCATGATCGCGTCCGACCTGATCCGCGGCGCCCTGCTGGCCGCCGTGCCGGTGATCGCGCTGCTGCATCACCTCTCCATCGGCGTCATCTATGCCGTCGCCTTGCTGGTCGGCGCAGCCAGCGTGCTGTTCGACATCGCCGACCAGGCCTTCCTGCCCAGTCTGGTCCGTAAGGACCAGCTGGTGGAAGCCAACAGTAAGCTGGCCACCACCGACGGCGTCGCCGAGACTGCCGGGCCGGCGCTTGCCGGCGGCCTGGTCCAGCTGCTCGGCGCGCCTTTCGCCCTGGCGGTCAACGCCGTCACCTACCTGGCCTCGGCCCTCTTCCTCGGCAGTCTGCGCAAGGTGGAGGACAAGCATATCCCCGCCGAAGACGCCGAGCCGCCCACCCGGCTGTCGGACCTGATCATCGGCTTTCAAGCCCTGAACGCCGATCCGGTGGTCCGCTCGGTTGCGGTCGTCATGCTGATCCAGGGCCTGTTCGGCGGGGTGTTCAGCGCCCTCTATCTGATCTTCGCCATCCGGGTGGTTGGCCTGGCGCCCGCGTTGCTCGGGATCACCATAGCGGTCGGCGGGCTGGGTTCGCTGATCGGCGCGGTGATCGGGCCGTGGCTGACGCGGCGGATCGGCATTGGCCCAACGACCGCCTTCACCACCCTGGCTTACGGATTGGGGTTGGTCTTCATCCCCCTCGCACCAGAACCTGGCGCCCACGGGTCGGTGGTGATCGGGACCGGCTTCATGATGGCCTCGCAGCTGGTCGGCGACACTTTCGGCACGGCCTGCATCATCGGTCTGACCAGCCTGCGGCAGGGCAGATTGGAGCCGCAGATCATGGGCCGGGCTGGCGCGGCGCTGGCGGCCGGAACTGGCGCCTTGCTGATCCTCGGCGCGCTCGGCGGAGGTGCGTTGGCCGACGTGATCGGCATGCGCCCAGCCATGTGGGTGGCGGTGGCGGGGTTCACGCTGGCGGGCGTCTGGGCCTTCGCCTCGCCGATCCGATCTGGTCCTCGCTCTGTCGAGGGCTCCGGAAGATGATGCCGATGATGAAATCCGGCGGCTGGAACTTTCGTCACGCATATGCCGCAAGCATCTCATTTGGCCGGCGAAACCCACCAACGGTGAGGTGCCGCCCGAGCCCTGCTGCCGTGTCGCTGATGTAACCGTCTTGGGTCTTCCTGAAGCGGTGATGGCGGGGGCGAGCGAACTATATTGGCCTCAGATCGACACCGAAGCCGAGGCGGTGTGGACGGATTTGCTTGAGATGGGAGCGCCAGCAGCCGCTCAAAGGGACGACGCAGCATGAGCCGCGGTGTCCGCCTGTCATCGATGCGAGTGGATGCGTTTCGCGGGATCAGCGATCCGATTGATTCGACCTCACATCCCCAATCACTTTGGTCTTTGCCCCAAATGGTACGGGCAAGACCACCCTTTGCGAAGCTGCGGAGTGGCTACTGACCGGCCAAGTCGAGCGTCTCCGCGACGCCAAGGATTTTGATCCGGCCGTCCTCAAGTCGAAGTTCGTTTTGGATGACCGCCAGCCTAGCGTTGTTGCCAAGATCATGGTCGGCAGTGAAAGCCGCAGCCTCTTTCGCGCTGCGCATGGTTCGCAGCAGGAGGTCAGCATCGGCTCGGACGCCGAGGATCTCGAAGCAGTCGGGCCCCATGAGCTCCTTTCCTTCCTTGCCCCGTCCGCCGCTTCTCAGGAGGCCCACCATCTCCGCGCGATCAATCTGCGGCAGCGCTGGTTACGGGGTACGCGATTTCTCTCGGCGGAACCCTGGCGGCACTCGTCGATTCAAATGACGAAACAATCGAGCGCCGCACCCAGGATCCAATCAGCCCAATCCGCTCGGCCGGATATGGGCAGCTACGTTTGGTCGTGAAATTCAGTCGCCCTCTTCAGCGACCCTACGTCGGAAAACGGCGAACACGGCGGCCAGCGCACAACCGGCGACGATGCCGAATGTGAGGTCCTTGATCAGGGTCAGTCCGAAAGTGGTGATCAGCACCGCAGCCGACCGCCAGTCGCCAAGCAACCGGACGAATTCCGTTTTCTCGGCCATGTTCCAGCACACCACCACCAATACCCCCGCTAGAGCCGCGAGCGGGATGAACTTGGCCAAGGGCGCCGCGACGAGCATAAACAGCAGGATGAAGCCAGCGTGCATCATGCCGGATACGGGACTGCGCGCGCCGGCGCGCACGTTGGTGGCGGTACGTGCGATCGTACCCGTCACACTGATCCCTCCGAACAGGGCCGAGGCCATGTTGGCGACGCCCTGGGCGACCAACTCCATGTTCGAGCGGTGTTTGCGGCCGGTCATGCCGTCGGCGACCTTAGCCGACAGCAGGCTCTCCACCCCGCCCAGCAGGGTGAAAGAGAGGGCCGCGGGCAGGACTTGCAGCAGGAGATGCGGCGTCATCGGCGGCAGGCTCGGCATCGCCAAGCCGTGTGGGATGCCGCCAAAGCGGCTGCCGATCGTCGCGATTGGCAGGTGCAACAGAACGGCGGCGACGGAAGCACCCGCGACGGCGATCAACATGCCCGGCCAAGCGGGCCGGTAACGTCTGAGGCCGAAGATCAGGGCGGCAGATCCCATGCCAACGGCCAGCGTCGCGGGGCTGAAGGTGGGCAGCGCCTCGATAAGCGCCGCCAGCTTCGGAAGCAACGGGCCCGGTTCGGCGCTGACGAGCCTAAGGCCGCTCAGGTCCTTGAGCTGGCTGGCGAGAATGGTGATGGCGATGCCGCAGGTAAACCCGACCGTCACCGCGTGAGGAATGTGGCGGATCAGCGAGCCCAGTCGCAAGGCGCCCACCAGGGTCAGCATCAGCCCGGAAAGCAGCACGGTGAGCAGCAAGCCTTCGACCCCGAACCGGGTGACCGTGGCCGCCACCAGCACGATAAAAGCACCGGCGGGGCCGCCAATCTGGAACCGGCTGCCGCCAAGCGCCGAGACCAGGAAGCCGCCGATGATCGAGGTGTAGAGCCCGCGGTCCGGCGAGACACCGGAGGCAACGGCGATCGCCATCGATAGCGGCAGCGCCACGATGGCGACGGTAAGCGCCGCCACAGCGTCCTTGCGTAGGGCGTTGAGGCCGTAGCCCTCGACCAGCACGGTGGCCAGCTTGGGGCGATAAAGGTGTGCTGTTGCGGAACCGTCGGGCATTTGGGATGGCGCGGGAGGCGCCCGGTCGAGGCTGATGGTTCACACTATGTCACATGCTGGCGACGCGCAGTGGAAAACATGCACGACCCGAACGGATGCTCCTTGAGCTAGGCGGCCATGGCTTCAGCGGCGTCTGAATAGACGTTGCCCAGGAGCTCGCGACCGACATGGCCAGGTGGGCGATGAGGTCACGGTGGCTAGTGACCAATGCAGACCTCCGCCCACTGTTCGACATGAAGGTGGAGACGTTCGCCATATTCAGGGGCCATATTTGGCACGTTAACTTGCCAATTCGCGTTCAGGGGGCCATATTTGGCCCATGCTGAAAACTGCAGAAGAATTGCTCCGGGAGCTTGGCCGCAGCGTCCGCGACCGGCGGATCGCCCAGAGCTTGTCGCAGCTCGAGATCTCGGAGCGATCGGGCGTGCCGCTTCGAACGTGGAAGCGCCTGGAGGGCCGCGGGGAGGGTTCGCTCCGCCACCTCGTGCAAGCCGCGATCGCCCTCCGCTGCGAGGACAATCTGGCTTTGCTGTTCCCGGCCCCTGCGGCCACGTCGATGGATGACCTTCTGGCGCGTCAGGCGGCCACAGCGACGCCGAAGCGGCCGATACGGGTTCTTCGCGCCCGGGCGCGAGTCAAATCGTGAGGCTGGCTCCAGGGACGCCGCTCAGCCTCGCCTTGGCTTTCGACTCGGCCAAGCTGCCAATGCCGGCGGGCCGCGTGGCGATGGACGCCGCCCTCGCTCAGCTCGAATGGTCACGCGAGGTCCTCGCGACGAAGCTCCCTGTCGCAGCGCTCTACTATCCGCCCGAACCGGGCCTGCAGGCGGCGCGCGGCCGAGCCTTCAACGGCTTGCAAGGCTTCCTCGCCGACAGCCTTCCGGAAGGTTGGGGCCGTCGTCTCGTGCGTCGTCGCCTTGAAAAGCTCGGCGTTGATCTCGCCACCCTGAGCCCTCTCGACCAGCTCGCCCTGGTCGGCCGCCATGGCCGCGGCGCGCTGGTCTACGAGCCGGCGACCACCCCGGCCGAGGATGTCGCGACACTGGATCTCGACGCCCTGGCGGCCGAGGCAGCCGCGATCCTGGCGGGCGAAGACGGGACCTTGGCCGACACGCTGGCCGACCTAGCCGGCGGCTCCGGCGGCGCCCGACCCAAGGTGCATGTGGGTTTCAACGCCGAGGGAGAGGTCTCGGTCGGTGAGGGTGAGCTGCCCGAAGGTTTCATCCCCTGGCTGGTCAAGTTTCGCGCGCCGGACGACCCGGCCGACATAGGCCCGATCGAAGAAGCCTATGCGCAAATGGCTGAAGCCGCGGGGCTGGTGATGAGCGAACACCGCCTCATCCCCGCGCGTCAGGGCCCTGGATATTTCGCGACCCGGCGGTTCGACCGCAAGGAGGGCGGCAGGCGACTGCACATGGTTTCGCTCGCCGGCGCGGTCGAAGCCCCGACCGAGCCGGGGATCGTCTCCTACGATACATTCCTGCGCGCCACTCAGGCGATCACCCGTCGAAAGCCCGATGTGGAGGCTGCCTTCCGACGCATGGTGTTCAACATTCTGGCCAGCAACCGCGACGACCACACCCGCCAGCACGCCTATCTCATGGACGCCGGCGGCGACTGGCGTCTGGCGCCGGCTTACGACCTCACCTATGCGGCGGGGCCGGGTGGCGAGCACTACCTCGACATCGAGGGCGAAGGCCGCGATCCGACCCGCGCCCACGTTCTGCGGCTGGGCGCCCGCCACAGTCTTGACGCTAAGGCGGTCGCGGCGATGGTGGAGGAGGTTCGCGCCGCGGTAGCGCGCTGGCCCACCTTCGGAGAGGCGGCTGGAGTGACGAAGGCGTCAGCCAGGGAGATTGCGACCGCGCACGCACGGGTGTGGGCCGCATTCCACATTTAGCGAGCCTTGCGGCGACTCAAGCCTATCCAATGTGTGACTCGCATCCCGGCCGGAAACACGTTCGCCTCGGCCTCATTGACCGGCCACGTGGAGGTTCTTTCCAGATCGGACGCGCCAGTTGCGCAAGCAGGGCGACTCCCGCCGGGTCGCGCCTCTGGGCGGCATTATGGTCACCATCGAGGCAGCCAGATTTCTCAAGGATGCGGCGACTATCTATTTCGCCCTCATCCCCCGACCCAGCCGCCGCCCAGGGCACGGATCAGATCGACGGAAGCCTGCAGACGCTGGTTGTCGAGGGCGATCAGCGAGCGCCGGGCGTCCAGGGCCGCCGTCTGGGCGGTGACCACATCAAGGTAGGTCGTGGCGCCGTCGCTGTACTGCCGCAGCGCCAAGGTTTCGGTTCGCGCGGCTGCTTCCGCCGCCCTGGCTTCCGAGGAAGATGCGTTGGCCAGTTGGTTGCAGCGCGCCAGATCATCCTCAACCTGCTGAAAGGCGGCCAGCACCACGGTCTTGTAGTTGGCCGCGGCCTCATCGAATTCCGCGTGGGCTTGTCTGGTGACGGCGCGACGGCGACCGGCGTCGAATATCGGCAGGAAGATCGCCGGGCCCAGGGTCCAGTAGGAGGCGCCGGCGCTGAGCAGGTTGCCGTGGGTGGTGTTGAACCCGCCGTTCGCGTCCAAGCTGATGGTGGGATACATGGCCGCCCTGGCCACGCCGATCTGCGCGTTCGCCGCATAAGCGCGGCGCTCGGCCGCCGCCACGTCCGGCCGCCGCTGCAGCAAGTCGGACGCTGCCGAGACGGGTAAGACAGGCGGAGCGGGAAATGCGCGCGCATCCGGAGCCAGCGAGAAGGTGGACGCGGGCTGACCGACCAGATTGGCGATGGCGTGCTCGAACAGGGCCCTAGAGGACAAGGTCTGAGCTTGTTGCGACCGTGCGGTCTCCAGCGCCGAACGCGCGCGGTCGACGTCTATCTCCGTGGTGGCGCCATCGCGATAGCGCGCCTGCGTCAGACCCAGCGCCCTTTGATAGTCTTTGACCGCCTCGGTCAGGATCGCCTCGTCCGCATCCATCGCCCGCAGCGACAGATAGGCTGACGCAAGCTGCGCCTGCAGGCTGAGCCGGGTGGACGCCAGGTCCGCGGCGCTGGCTTGAGATAGTCCCCGCTGCGCTTTTACGGCGTTGCGCACATGGCCCCAGAGGTCGAATTCGTAAGAAGCGATGCCGCCCACCACATTGTCGGAGAGGTAGGTCGGCGAGCCGGGGAGCTTGACCTGGTCGGATTGGCGTTCCCGAACGAAGTCGCCGTCGTAATCGACTTCAGGAAGAAGGCCGGCGCGCGCCTGGCTGAGCAGGGCTCGCGACTGGTCATAGCGGGCCAGGGCCGCCGCCAGGCCGGGGTTGGCGGCCTCGATGCGGTCTTCCAGCCCATTGAGCGTGGCGTCATTGAACACCGTCCACCATGCGCCGCGGGGCGTGGCGTCCGCGGGCGCGGCCGGCGTCCATGGCCCTACCTCCTTGAAGGCGGACGGGAGCGGAGAGGCGAGCTGAGGCCTCTGGTAGGGGGGCGCCAGGGAGCAGGCCTGCAGCAACAGAGCGGCCAGGAGGCCCGCCGCCGTCCTCGATTTCGCGGCCGAGCCTCGATCAGCCATTGGCCGGGCCCTTGCTGGCCGGCGCTGGCCCGTTGGCGACCTGGACCTGCTGGCCATCCGTGAGCGTGTCCGAAGGGTTGTCGATGACGTGGTCGGACGCCGACAGGCCCGAGCTGATCTCGATCACCGTTCCCAGGTCGCGGGCGATGGTCACCTTATGCAGGCTCACCCGGCCGTTCGCATCGACCACCCCCACGGTCGGCCCGGCGTCGCGGAACATCATGGCGCTGGACGGTATGCTGACGGCTTGGGCGGAGCTGGTGATGGCGAAGCGGGCCGTGGCGTATTCGCCGGGCTTGAGGTCGTGAGCCGCATTGTCGAAACGCAGCTCCGCCGTCAGCGAACCGCTGGTTTGATCGATCGCGCTGGAAGAGCGCGCCAGCGTCGCCTCGAAGCTGCGGCCCGGGTACTCAGGCACGGTAAACTGCACCACCTCGCCCGTGTGGATCTGGGCGATGTAGGGCTGGGGAATTTGCACATAGATGCGGAGCTGGTGGTCGTCGGAGACGGTAAACAGCGGCGCCGCGGCGCCGCCGGCGTTGACCAACTGGCCGAGCTGGGCGTTGCGCGCGGTCACCACGCCATCGAATGGCGCGGTCAGGCGCGTGAAGCCAAAGGTTTCGGACAGGCGATTGACGTTGGCTTGGGCCGCGGCCACGAGCGCCAGCTTGGCGGCGTAGTCCCCGGCCTTCTCCTCGGCGTCCTGCTTGGAGGCGGCCTCGTCCTTCAACAGCTGTTGCCAACGTTGGTTGGTCGTCGAGGCCAGCTTTGCGTTGGCCTGGGCCGTGGCCAGATCGGCCTTGGCCTGCAACAGCTGCTGGTCCAGGTCCGGCGCATCGAGCACGGCCAGGGTTTGACCGGTCTTGACCCGATCGCCGATGTCCACGCTCCAGCTCTTGAGATAGCCGGTGACACGCGCGTTCACGGCGGCGCTGTTGTCGGCCTGGATCTGGCCAGGCAGGGTGAGCGCGCCGTCGGCGACCCCGGTGACCTTGGCCAGGGAGACCGACGGTGTGGCCTGATCCTTGGTCCAGGTCTTGAGCTTTGCGCTGGCGACGCCACGGCTGATCAGGCCCACGGCCACCAGCAGGATCGCAACGACCAGGGCGACGACGCCGATTATCCTCAAATGGGTGGGCCGTTGCACCGAGGCTTCTGCGGCGGGGGCGTGCTCAGACATAGGCTTCTCCAGCGCCGTGGGGCGGCTGCGGGGTCAAGTCGGCGGCGCCGTGCCTGGCGGTCTTGCCGTGCACGAGGCTGAAAACAACGGGGACGAACAGGAGGGTGGCGATGGTGGCGAAGATCAGACCGCCGACGACGGCCCGTCCGAGGGGGGCGTTCTGTTCGCCGCCCTCGCCCAGGCCCAGGGCCATCGGCGCCATGCCGATGATCATGGCCAAGGCGGTCATCAGCACAGGCCGGAAACGGACGGCGCCGGCTTCCATCACCGCCTTGAGCGCATCGCCATGCTCGGCCAACCGCTCGCGGGCGAAGCTGACCACCAGGATGGAGTTGGCCGTGGCCACCCCCATGCACATGATCGCGCCTGTCAGAGCCGGAACGGATAAGGTCGTCCCCGTCAGGAAAAGCATCCAGACGATGCCGGCCAGGGCGGCGGGCAGGGCGGTGATGATCACGAACGGGTCCAGCCATGACTGGAAGTTCACGACGATCAGGCAATAGATCAGCACCACGGCGCCGAGCAGACCGAAGAGCAGGCCGGAAAAGGCCGTGTTCATCGTGACGACCTGGCCCCGCAGTGTGACGATCACGCCCTTGGGCGCCGCGCCAGCCTCCGCCTTGATCACCTTTTGCACGTCCGCGGCCACGCCGCCGAGGTCGCGATCCTGATTGGCGGCGTAGAGGTCGATGGTCGGCTGCACATTGTAGTGCGAGATCACCTCGGCCGATTGGGTGCGCGTCACGTGGCCAAGGCCGCCCAGCACCTGGGCCGAACCACCCTTGGCGGCCGTGACCGGCAGGTTCTCCAGGCTGGCCAGGCTGTCGATCTGGTATTCCGGGGTCTGGGCCACGATCGGGTAGGACACCCCGTTCTTGGGGTTCAGCCAGAAAGTCGGGGCGGTCTGCGAGGTGCCGGCGATCGAGGCGCCGACGCTGTTGGTCACGTCCGATTCCGTCAGGCCCAGCGCCGCCATGCGCGACCGATCGACGTCGACATTCAATTGGGGCGCGGACATGGACTGCTGCATCCGCGCATCGGCGATGCCGGGGACAGCGCGCAGCTTGTCCAGAAGCTTGGCCGCATAGGCCTGGTCAGCCGCCAGATCCGGGCCGGTCACCTGCAGGTCGATTGGCGCGGGCGACCCGAAATTGAGAATCTGGGTGATGATGTCCGCCGGCGGGAAGGAGAAGGCCGCGCCAGGGAAGGCGCGCGGCAGGCGCTCGCGCAGGGTGCGGACATAGCCGGCGGTCGGATGATGCTTTTCCTTTAGCGATATGTAGATGTCGCCGTCCTGGTCACCGATCAGGCCGGAGTTGTTGTAGACGGTGTTGATCGAGCTGGTGGGCAGGCCGATGTTGTCGACGATGGAGCTCAGTTCGTCGGCGGGGATCACCTGGCGGATGAGCGCTTCGGCCTGTCCGAACTCGGTGGAGGCGTCTTCCAGGCGGGTGCCCACCCGAGGCCGCATGTGCAGGGTGATCTGGCCGGAATCGACCGACGGGAAGAAGTTCGAACCCAGGAACGGGGTCAGGCCCATCGACAACACCACCACGGCCAGGAAACCGATCACGAAGACGCGCCGGTTCTCCAGCGCGACGGTCAGGATGCCGGCGTAGCGATCCCGTACGCTGTTGAAGCGGGCTTCGAAGCCCTGCTGAAAGCGAGCCAGGGGGTTGCGTGAGGTCTTTGGGGCGCCGTGGCTTGGCGCGTGCCCGCCTTGGTTCTTCAATAGATAGGCGGCCATGGTCGGCACCAGGGTGCGCGACAGAATGAAGGAGGCGATCATGGCGAACACCACGGACATGGCCATGGGCACGAACAGATAGCCTGCCACGCCCCGCAGCGCGAACATCGGCAAGAAGACGATGCAGATGCAGAGCAGCGAGACGAAGGCCGGCGTGACAATCTGCGCGGCGCCGTCGAGGATGGCGGTGGTGATGTCCTTGCCCTGCTCCAGGTGCCAGTTGATGTTCTCGATCGTCACCGTGGCGTCATCCACCAGGATGCCCACCGCAAGGGCCAGGCCGCCCAGGGTCATGATGTTCAGGGTCTGCCCGGTGGCCGCCAGGGCAATCAGGGCCGACAGGATGGCCAAAGGGATGGACAGGGCGATGATCACCGTGGAGCGCCAGGAGCCCAGGAAGAGCAGGATCATCAGACTGGTCAGGGCGGCGGCGATGACGCCTTCCTTGATCACCCCCTGCACCGCGGCCTTCACGAACACGGACTGGTCGTTCAGGGGCACGATCTGCAGGCTCGCCGGCAGGATGGTCTTCAGATAGGCCAGCTTGCCTTTTACGCCGTCGACGATGTCGATCGTGGAGGCCTTGCCGTTCTTCAGGATGGTGGTGAGGACGGCGCGCGAGCCATCGACGTGGACCACGCTCTGCTGGGGCGGGGAGCCGTCGCGCACGTGGCCGACATCCCGGACATAGATGGTGGTTCCATCGACCTGCTTAACCGGCAGGTTGTTCAGGTCATCGATGGTGATCGCGGCGTCGTTGAGATTGACCACATACTGCAGCGAGCCAATCTTCACCGAGCCGGCCGGCGTGATCTGGTTCTGAGCCGCGATGGCGTTGGCCACATCCTGCGCAGACAATCCCTTTGCGTGCAGCGCCTGCGGGTCCAGGTCGACCTGCAGCTGACGGACCTTGCCGCCGTAGGAATAGGGGATGGCCGCCCCAGGCACGGTGGTCAGCACCGGCCGCATGAAGTTCTGCGTATTGTCGAGCACCTGCTGCTCGGACAGGGTCGGCGAGGAGGTCGCCAGCTGCAGGATCGGCACCGTCGAGGCGTTGTAGTTCAGGATCAGCGGCGGCGTGACCCCCGGCGGCAACTGCTTGAGGGTAGTCTGGGAAAAGGAAGCCACCTGGGCGGTGGCCATGCGGATATCCACGCCCGGCTGGAAGTAGATTTTGACGATGCCGATGCCAGAGAGCGAGGTGCTCTCGACGTGTTCGATGTCGTTGACTGTCGTCGAAAGGGTCCGCTCGTACGGGGTGATGATCCGTCCCGACATCTGCTCGGGGGACAGGCCGGTGTACTGCCAGGCCACGCCGATCACCGGCACGCCAATGTTGGGGAAGATGTCGGTGGGGGTTCCCAGCGCCACCAAGGGGCCGATCACCATGATCAGCAAGGCCATGATGACAAAGGTGTACGGCCTCGCCAGGGCGATCTTGACGATGCCGATCATACGAAAACCCTCAATCGCGCGCCGGTAACCTCGGCCGCGCACAAATCATGGCGCGGCGCGGCATAAACAAGCCGTGGATTCCCGCATAGCCTTTGAAGGATTGCTTCAAAATGCCGTGACATTTGGCTACCATGAGCCGGCAATCAAGGTCGTCAGCATGCCCCGGGCCGATACCGACAGCCTGTCCGCCTTTGTCGCGGTGGCCGAACTTTCCAGTTTCACAGCGGCGGCGTCGCGGTTGCGGATGTCGCCCTCGGCGGTGAGCCAGATCATCCGCACCCTTGAGCAACGGCTGGGCGTGGCCCTGCTAAGCCGGACCACTCGCAGCGTCCGCCTCACCGAAGCCGGCGCTCGTTATCTGGAGCGCATCGCCAGCCCACTGCGCGAGCTGTACGCCGCAGCCGAAGATCTCGGCAACGATGCGGATCGTCCCTCCGGACTACTTCGGCTCAACGTCGCGCGCGCCGCCTATATGACCGTCATGAAACCGATCTTGAGCGACTTCCTGGCGGCCTATCCCGAGATCGAGATCGAGATGATGATCGAAAACAACTTGGGGGACATTATCGCCCGAGGTTTCGACGCCGGCATCCGCTTCACCGATCTGGTGAACGAAGACATGGTCGCCGTGCCGGTCGGCCCGGCCCTCTCGGCGCACGTGATCGCCTCGCCGGACTACCTCAGGCGCCACGGCGCGCCGGACCATCCGCATCAGTTGCTGGACCATGCCTGCATCGCCTTTCCGCACGAGATATCAGGCCAGATGTCGCATTGGATGTTTCGCAAGGATTCGGAACAGTTCGAGCTGCCGATCCGGGCCAGGCTGGTCGTCAACGATTCCACGGCCATGGCCCAAGCGGTGCTCGACGGCGTGGGGGTGGGCTACATGGCCAATGGCTTCATCGACGGCTTTATGGAGGAGGGCCGGATGGTTCGGCTCCTGGCCAATTGGAGTCCGCCCGTGCCCGGCTTCGCGCTTTTCTACCCGAGCCGCCAACGCGCGCCGCGCAAGCTCAGGGCCTTGATCGATTTCCTGCGCCTCGGACCTCATCGCGTCGGGAAAACACCAACGGGTTTGCTGATTTAGCCGTTTGCATCTTCAAACAGGTGTTCAGGGCTCGCCCAACCTTGATGGATGTCAAAGGGACTTAGCGTATAGCCCCGATATGGGGATGCCTTCGATTCCAAATTCGAGCTTGGGGTCGGGCCGGCGTCCGGCCGCGATCGACGAGGACTGGGCGGCGCGCACGCCGGAGGGCGCGCGCAAGAAGTGGACGTGGCTCCAAGCTTATTGGAACAGGGCAGTCGCCAGATTTGGCATACTACCGACCGCAAGCTGATCCTGGGCCCAATAGCTAAGAGTCCAAGATCACCGAGTTGCCGGAGCCAGTCTTGAGGGGAGGATAACCCCCATAGCAGCTCGCGGACCTACTCGCCTATGCTGAGTGTCGCACCGAGCAGCGCGGCGCGGAAAGCGTCAAGGAAGAGCCTCGCCTTCTGAGGGACGTGGGTGGAGGATGGCAGCAAGGCATAGATTGGAGCGTCTAGGCCCCTCCAGTCTGGCAGGACTTGCTCCAGGCGTCCCGAACGCACGTCGGCGTCCACGTCGATGGCGGACTTCAGGATGATGCCGTTTCCGCTGAGCGCCCAGTCGTGCACCACCTCGCCGTTGTCTGTTCGAAGACGACTGGGATGGTCGATGTCCACGACCGCCCCTTTGGGGCCGGTGAGCCGCCAAGGGCCGATCCAGCCGAGGGTCCGAAGCAGGGAATAATCCTTCAGCTGTCCGGGACTTTGCGGTCGCCCGCAACGGTCCAGGTAGCTCGGCGATGCGACCAGGATGTGCCCCGTCCCCGGCGCACCAGCAACTCATCGGCGAAATGGCGGCGCAGGAGCCTGAGGGTGTGGCTGATCGCGGATTGCGTGAGGCCAAGCTCATCGCCGGTCTGGGTGACGCTGCGCCCGCCGAGCAGGCTGTCCAGCACCTGTAGCTGCAAGATGGTCAGGGAGACATGAAGTGAGCTCATGTAATCATGAAGCGCATGAACTGGATTGGCGTTAATAACTGTTCACCTGTCGCGGCCGCGGGGGCCGTCAGGAGGCATCCAAGATGCAGCATAAGACTCACGTGTTCGCGGCCCCGACCGCCTGGGCGACCTCCGCGGGCGTTGCCCCCGCCGACAAAAGTCGGGTCGCCTGCCGCACCCGCAGGCCGTCTCGAACAGGCGGAGGCCTAGGACCGTCCGCAATGGCGCTGCAAGCCGACGATAGCACCGGCCATACTGTGCCCTAATCCTTGGAAGCAAGTCTGCTCTGGCGGCCGGCCCAGTCAATGACGGGCCTTTGGCCCGCCGCGTGGCGGCGACGCTGAGCGTCGTCATTGACAGGGCCGGCCGCCAGAGCTCCAATCTCGCCAAGGGCTTAGGGACGCGTCTGCATCAATACGATGCCGATTGTCGAACTGAGCGCGAGGGGAGCATGGCCATGATCGCCGTCGGACGTCGGGTCTACAGCCTTGGCGCCGTTGGCCTCGGCGCTGTTGTTCTTGCCTTTCGCGCCATCTCGCCGGACTGGCTGCCAATACCGGCACACCTGTCCGGGCTTGCACTGCTCGTCTGGGCCATCGGCGGTGGGCTGGTCCTCGCTGGCTTGGCGATCAACCTGCCGCGCATCGCGCCGGTCGCCGCCCTCGTCCTCGCGGTCCTGTTCGCCCTCGGCATGCTTGCGTTCGAGCTGCCCTACACCGTGGCCAAGCCGGCGAGCTGGGGCGGGTGGCAGGCGCTCGCCGAGAGCACGGCCATGGCGATGGGCGGGGTGCTGGCTTGGGCGCAGGTCACCAGCGCTTCGTCGCGGGATAGGGTGTCGCGGATCGCACGCTTGGCGTTCGGCCTATGCCTGCTGATCTTCGGCGGGAGCCACTTCGTCTACGCCAAGCTGACGGCGTCCCTGGTCCCGGTCTGGCTGCCGCCTGGCCAGCTGGCCTTGGCCTATGTCACTGGCGTCGCGCAGATCGCCGCGGGCTTGGCTCTGCTGTCGGGGGTGAGGGCGCGGCTGGCGGCGATGCTGCTGACGGTGATGTATGTGGGCTTCACGGTGCTGGTGCACATTCCTTCGGTGATCGCCGCGCCGGGGAGCCTCGATAACTGGACGGAGAATGCGATCAACCTGCTGCTGATTGGGGTGGCTTGGACGGTGGCGGATGGACTGTCCGGAGTGAGGAGGCGGGAGGGTTAGAGCCTGTGAGATCCCGCTCGTCGTTCCCTCGGTGCTCGCCCCCTCCGTCACGTCGCTTCGCAAGAGCTACGCGCCGCGCCACCTCCGCCCGTTTCGCTGCGCTCACGGGGGAGGAGAAAGCGCTCTTCTCCTCCCATTCGAGCGAAGCGATGAGGGGGAGGTGGCGAAGCGTGTAGCGTAGCGGAGCGCTTTGACGGAGGGGGCGAGCGCCAGCCGAGCGACCGAGCGCTAGCCCGCCCCTCTAATTCACCGTCTTATGCGCATCCGGCAGGTGCAGCGAGAAGGCGGGAATCTGGACGTCGAACACTTCGCCCTCGTCGGTGAGCATCTGGTAGCGGCCGCGCATCTCGCCGGTGGGCGTATTCAGCGGGCAGCCGGAGGTGTAGCGGAAGGCTTCCCTCGGCTTCAGCCGGGGCTGTTCGCCCACCACGCCGACGCCCTTGACGTTCTCGGAGCGGTTCAGGCCGTCGGTGATGGTCCAGTGGCGCGAGACCAGCTGCACGGTCTCACTGCCGTGGTTCTCGATCTCGATGGTGTAGCCCCAGGTATAGCGGTGCTCGATCGGGTCCGACTGGCCGGGCAGGTAGTCGGCCACCACGCGGACCAGGATGTCGCGGGTCTTCGCCTCGTAGACGGGGGAGCGCCGCTGGCGTTTCAGGATCCGGTTCATGCCGTGTCCAGCGCCCGTTCAATGTCCCGCGCCAGATCGCCCGCGCCTTCGAGGCCGACGGAGAGCCGCACCCATCCGGGGGTGACTCCTACGTCCAGCCGCTGTTCCTCGGTCATGGAACGGTGGGTGGTGGTGGTCGGGTGGGTGGCCATGGAGCGGGCGTCCCCCAGGTTGTTGGAGATATCGACGATGTTCAGGGCGTTGAGGAAGTTGAACGCCTTGGCCTGGTCGCCCAGATCGAAGGCGACCAATGTGCCGCCGCCGATCATCTCATTGCCGCCGCCGGTCAGGCTGCGGCGGGCGAGGTCATGCTGCGGGTGGTCGGCCCGGCCGGGATAGCGGGCGGCCTTCACCTTGGGGTGGGCGGCAATCAGGTCGGCGAGGGCCGCCGCCGTCTCGCACTGGCGGCGCACCCGCACGTCCAGGGTCATCAGGCCGTTCAGCAGCACCCAGGCGTTGAAGGGCGACAGGGAGGGGCCTGTGTGGCGGATCACGTCGCGATAGGCCTCGTCCAGGAGGGCGGTCTTGCCCAGGATGGCCCCGCCCATGACCCGGCCCTGGCCGTCGATATGTTTGGTCGCCGAATAGACCACGACGTCGGCGCCCATCTGCAGCGGCTTTTGCAGGATCGGGGTGGCGAACACATTATCGACCACCACCTTGGCGCCGATCTCGCGGGCGATGGCGGCCACGGCGGCGATGTCGGTCATCTCCAGCAGCGGATTGGCCGGGCTTTCGATCAGGAAGACCTTGGTGTTGGGCCGCACGGCCTTCTTCCAGGCCTCGATGTCGGGGCCGGGGACATAGGTGGTCTCGACGCCGAACCGGGGCGCCCAGTTGGACAGGATCCAGCGGCAAGAGCCGAACAGGGCCCGGCCCGCCACCACATGGTCGCCGGCTTTCAGCAGGCCCATCAGGGCCAGGTGGATGGAGGCCATCCCCGACGCCTGGGCGCGGCAGGCTTCGGCGCCTTCCAGCAGGGCAAGCCGGTCCTCGAACATCTTCACGGTGGGATTGCCGTAGCGCGAATAGATGAAGCCTGGATCGGTCCCGGCGAACCGGGCATCGGCCGCCTCCGCCGTGTCGTAGATGAAGCTCTGGGTGAGGAAGATGGCCTCGGCCGTCTCGCCGTACTGCGAGCGCATCGACCCGCCGCGCACCAGACGGGTGGCGACTTCCCAATCTTCGGGGGATTCGCTGCCTTCGGGCTTGTGGGCGCCGGACATGAACAAGGCCTTCCTTACAAAAGTCCGGCATGAAAGGCGCCGGCCCCCCTCAGGTCAAGGGCGCGCTCGCAACGCGCTTGCCAGACTCGCGTCGCGCGGCGAGTGTCGCCCGCGATGAGCGAATTCAGAAACCCCGGCATACTCCCGTGTCAGGCCATCGAGGCCTTGATCGCTGACGGGTCAATCGCCGCCAGCCTTCCCTTCGCCGCCGGCCAGGTGCAGCCGGCCAGCCTGGATCTTCGCCTGGGCGAGCGCTGCTGGCGGGTACGCGCCTCCTTCCTGCCGGGGCCTGGGCGAAAGGTGGCGGACCGCTTGCCGGACGTCGCCATGCACCAGCTCGACCTGACCGGCGGGGCGGTGCTGGAGCGGGGCTGCGTCTACATCGCTGAACTGTCGGAGCGGGTGCGGATGCCAAAGGGCATGCGGGCGCGGGCCAATCCGAAAAGCTCCACCGGTCGGGTCGATGTGTTCGTGCGCCTGCTCACCGATCATGGCCCGACCTTCGACGACGTCGCCGCCGGCTATGAGGGGCCGCTCTATCTGGAGATCGCGCCGCAAACCTTCTCTGTGCTGGCGCGGACCGGCACGCGGCTCAGCCAGCTGCGGCTGAAGGTCGGCGAGCCGCCGCTGCTCGCCGCAGTGGACGTGGATGTCGATCTCACCGGAGACCTGGCCGGCTTCCGCGCCCGCCGCCATGCCGGTATCATCGACCTCGACCGCGAGGACGGCCACGATCCGCGCGATTTCTGGGAGGCCATCGAGCCGCGCCGGGGCGAGGTGCTGCTCGATCCAGGCGAGTTCTACATATTGGCGTCGAAACAGGCGGTGGAGATCCCCGCCATGCAGGCGGCGGAGATGACGCCGATCGACCCGGCGGTGGGGGAATTCAGGGTCCACTATGCCGGTTTCTTCGACCCCGGCTTCGGCGCGGCGGAAACCGGCAGCGCCGGCTCACGGGGCGTGCTGGAGGTTCGCAGCCACGAGACCCCCTTCCTGCTGGAGGACGGCCAGACGGTGGCGCGGCTGGTCTATGAGCCGATGACCGAGCGCCCGGCGCGGCTCTATGGCGAGGGCGGCTCACACTATCAGCGGCAGGGGCTGAAGCTGTCGAAACACTTCCGGCCTTGGTAGCTGGCGGATAGCACGCTTGTCTTAATGACAATGGTGCTTGACATGGCCTGCATCTGGATGTCATGTGTCCTTGTCATTTAGACATGGAGTCATGACATGAGCAACCAATCGAAACCTCGCGGGTGGAACATCCTCGCTCTGATCGTGCCCTGGGGCATCATCGGCATGGTGGTGAACTTGACCCAGGACAGGGCCTCACCCGCCATGATCTGGGTCTGGGCCGCCGCCGCCAGCATCCCCATCACCTGGGCGTTGAAATTCTTCGGGAGGGCCGAGCGTTGACCTCCAGCAATTCCGACGACCTTCGGCCGGCCAACCGGTTCACCGGCCGCTACCTGCTGGGCTTGGGCGGCTGCGCCCTCGCCACGGCTGCCTTCCTCGGCGCCTGCTACTACCTGAAGCGTCAACACGCCGACACCATCGTCATGATGGGCGTAGCGGCCATCTATGGCCTCGCCATCCTGGCGCTCACCACCTACTGCAGCGTAATGGTGCGCCGGGCCAGCAAGCTCAGCCCATCGGCGGCGGCCAAGCGCTACCGCCTGCGCTTCATGATCGCCATGACGGTCTATGTGGTGGCCCTGATCGGCGCGCTCAGCGCCGTGATCCAATATCACCTCACCGGTCTGGTGGCCTATGTCCTAGCCATAACGCCCGCCTTGCCGCTACTGGCGGTGATCGCGGTCATGGGCATCTATCTGCGCGAGGAGACCGACGAGTTCGAGCGCGCCATGCAAGCCGAGGCGGCTCTGTGGGCCAGCGGCGGTCTTCTGGCCCTCGCCACGGTCTGGGGCTTCCTCGAGTTGTTCGGCCTGGTTCCCCACATCGAGACATGGTGGGCTTTCCCGATCTGGTGCTTCCTGCTCGCCCCCGGCAACGTCCTCGCCCGACGGCGTTACCGGTGAAGAACCGCCTCAAGGTCCTGCGCGCCGAGCGGGACTGGAGCCAGGCCGACCTGGCCGAGCGGCTGGACGTCTCCCGCCAGAGCGTCAACGCCATCGAAACCGGCAAGTACGACCCCAGCCTTCCGCTGGCCTTCAAGATCGCCGCCTTGTTCGGCCTGACGATCGAAACCATCTTCCAGGACGGCGAGTAGCAGTCGCCACATCCGCAAAGCGGGGGAAACACAATGATCAGACGACTCGCCGGCCTCGTCGCCGGGCTCACCATGGCCTTGGCCGCCCACGCGGCGTCGGCCCAGCCGGCGACGGGCGATTGGCTCGGCGGCCTGGCGGTCTCCCCGGCCATGACCGTACACATCGCCATCCACATTCACAAGGATGCGGCCGGCGCCGAGGCCGGGACCTTCGACAGCCTCGATGAGGCCGTCTATGGCGTGCCGCTGACCGACATCGCCGACACGGGCGGATCGCTCAGCTTCGCCATAGCCAGGCTGCACGCGACCTTTGCCGGCAAGTGGGACGCCGCTGGCGGCCAGTGGACCGGCCAATGGAGCCAGGGCGGCAGGAGCCTTCCCTTGACCCTCGCCGCGGGCCAGATCCCCGATGCGCCGACGGTGGCCGGCCTTGATGGCGATTGGGACGGGGCGCTGACGGTAGGGCCCGGCTTGAAGCTGCGGCTGGCCCTGCATGTGGAGACCGGTCCCCACGGCACCGTGGCCCGCCTGCACAGCATCGACCAGCAATCGACGGTGGCGGTCTCAAGCCTCAGCCACACCGGCGACAAGGTGCGGGTCGGATTTCAGGTGCTCGCCGCCGCCTTCGAAGGCGTCTTCGACGCCAAGAGCCAGGCGATGACCGGAACCTGGAGCCAGGGCGGCCAGGACCTGCCGCTTGTGCTCACCCGCCGCGTGGCGGGCCAGGCCGAGGCGGTGCTGAAGCGACCGCAGACCCCGGTGAAGCCCTATCCCTACCGCGAGGAGGAGGTGACCTTCGACGATGCGGCCGGCCAGGTGAAGCTGGCCGGGACCCTGACCCTGCCGCAGGGCGCGGGACCTTTTCCAGCGGTGGTGCTGGTGGCGGGCTCGGGACCCAACACCCGTAATGAGCCGATCATGGCCCATCAGCTCTTCCTGGTGCTGGCCGATCATCTGACCCGGCATGGGATCGCGGTGCTGCGCTACGACAAGCGCGGCGTCGGCGCCTCCACCGGCGACTACGCCAAGGCCACCACCCAGGACTTCGCCAATGACGCCGATGCGGCCGCCGCCTGGCTGCGTGGGCGCAAGGAGATCGATCCCGCCAAGGTCGGCCTGATCGGCCATAGCGAGGGCGGGCTAATCGTACCGATGGTGGCGGTCGCCGACCCCAGGATCGACTTCATCGTCATGATGGCCGGGCCGGGCGTCGACGGGGAAAAGGTGCTGTCCGAACAGGGGCGGCTGATCTCCAAGGCCATGGGCCTGAGCGCCGAGACGGTGGCCAAGAGCTCGGCGGTGCGGGACCAGTTGATCGCCATCGTCCGCGCCGAGCCGGACCCGGCTGTCGCGGCGGTGAAGATGCGGGCGGTGATGGCTGGCCCGGCCAAGGCCCAGGGGATGAGCGATGCGGCCATCGACGCCCAGATCGCCGTGCTGAACACCGATTGGTTCCGCTACTTCTTCAACTACGATCCGGCGCCGGGACTGCGGAAGGTCCGCCAACCAGTGCTGGCCATGATCGGCTCCAAGGACCTGCAGGTGCCGCCGGATCAGAACCTGCCGGCGCTCCGCGCGGCCCTGACGCACAATCCGGACGCCGAGATCGACGAACTACCCAGCCTCAACCACCTGTTCCAGACCGCCAAGACCGGCGCCATTGGCGAGTATGGCGAGATCGAGGAGACCATCGCGCCGGTGGCCCTGGACACCATGACCGTCTGGATCGTCAAACACGTCGGCCCGCCGGCGCACTGAGGGGCAGTTGCAGCGCCAGTGCGTGGTTCGAGACGCGGCGAAGGCGCCGCCCTCACCATGACTAAGAATTTTGCAGTCCCAAAAATCTAGTCATGGTGAGGAGCCCGCAGGGCGTCTCGAACCACGCACGCACCGTGTGCAGCCTACAGGTGCTCGTCCCGCTGCAGGCCGCCGAGGGTGGCGGCCACGCAGGCGATCAGGGCGCCGATCAGCATCGACAGGGCCGTGACGATGGCCAGGCTGGATGCGGTCTTGCGGGCATTGTCGGCCGTCTGCTTGGCGGCCGTGGCGATCTGCTGCTCGCGGTCGGTGACGAAGGCGATGCGCCGCTGGGCCTCGGCCGGCGAGATGCCGGTCTGGGTGGCGACCAACGAGGCCAGATAGCCGGTGTCATCGGTCGAGAGACCGCCCTGGCCGATGCCAGCGCCGAGGATACGTTCGGCCTCGACCCGCGCTTCGGCATTGCTCGGCGGCAGATCGGTCCGTAGCGAGCGGAACAGATAGTCGGCGTCGTAGCTGAAGGGCGAGGCCGCCGTGTCGCCCTGTCCGGTCGCTCCACTGCTCGCGCCCATGACGCCGCTGGCGGCGTTGGTGAGGGCGCCGCCGAGGACGGCCGCGGCGAACAGGGTGGCGACCGACCAGGCCAGCAAGCCGTGGGCGGTGTCGCGGAAGAAGACCTCATGGGTGTGGACGCCATGCCAGCGGCTGCGCAGACGGCCGGCGATATAGCCGCCCATGCCCGAGGCGAGCCACTGGATGACGATCAGCCAGATTACCATGGCCGAGGTCAGCACCACCGGCGAGGCGCCGTTCGCGGCCCAGGGGCCGACGGTGGCCAGACCCAGTCCGGAGCCCAGGGCCAGCAGGATCAGGGAGACGGACGCCGCGGTCGCGCCCCCGGCGAAAATAGCCGGCCAGGAGACCGCCGAGGCGGCCTTGGCGGTGAGCACCGGATCCGTCGCCATCCCTACAGTGTAAGAGGGGGCGAGGTCCGCGCTGGATGTGTCGATGGCGGTCATGATCTCTGTCCCCGCCGTCAGTGCCAGAACAGTGCAAGCAGCAGAACCACCGGCAGAGGAACGCCTAAAAGCAGAAGAAGAATACCGCGGCCCATTTGAACCTCCCTGGAACCCTGTTGGGAGATCGAACGTGGTCGCTGGCGCGCGGGTTCCCGGACGCCAGCGAGACGGGTGGGTCCTACCTCAGCTTTTCTTCAAAGAACCGCACCACTTCCCGGTCGAAGGTGTTGTGGAAGTCAGTCCGGTCGAAGCCTGGGGCGGAGACGCAGATGTCCGGGGCGTATTTGCGCAAGATGTCCGAGCAGGGGGCCAGGAAGTCGTAGTGGTCGGCGCTGGCCACCAGATGGAATTCGGGCGGCGTGGGCAGATTGGCGTGCACCGCGTCGGCATAGTCGGGCGCCGGCAGGATGTGGTCCTGTTCGGCGCGCCACAGCTGCACCGGGATGGTCACCCCGGCCAGGCCCTCACGGCTGAAACTGAAGCCCAGGGCCGGGGCGGCGATGACCGCGGCCTTGATCCGCCCGTCGTGCACCCAGTCCGAGGCCGGCGGGTTGGGCACGGCGGAGGCGGGGATGTGGGCCTTGGCCAGCACCTGGCAGTCGAAATAATCCGGATGGGCGGCGCAGTGGGCGCCGATGCCGGACAGGTTGGGCACGCCGCCGATGGCGACCAGGCCGGTGAAACCGCCGGATGAGAAGCCGAACAGGCCGACGCGGCTTGCATCCAGCCGCCCATGCTCCGGCCATTCCGCCAGCATGTAGTCGATCAGCCGATGGATCTGGGCCGGCCGGGCGCTGATATGGGCCGCGCGGCTGTGGTCGTCATAGGTGTCGCCAGTGTGGCTTACCGCCGCGACCACAAAGCCCGCGTGGGCCAGGGCCAGGGCGGTGTCGTAGTGTTCGCCATACCAGCCGCCGGCGCCGTGGGAGAAGACCACCAGCGGCAGACGCGCGCCGTTCACCGCGCCGGCCGGGGCGACGTCCTGGGTGAATTCGTGCAGCGGCTGGACCGAGGTCGGGGCGTCCGTGGGGTACCAGACTCCGATCACCAGCGGCTTGTCGGCGCCGTTGGGGACGCTGACCTCGGTGAAGCCGACGCTTCCGGCGTGAGCCGCAAACGGTAGCAGCAGCAGGATCGCGGCGGCGATCGGGGCGAAGAGTTTCATGTCCATCTCCAATGTTGTCGGCGCTCACATTTGCCTTTGAATGTGAGCTGTGTCAACATTTGATCATGACCAAGCCCAGCTATCACCACGGCGACCTCGCCAACGCCCTGATCGACGCCGCGCTGAAAGCCGTCGAGCAGGAGGGTGAGGCGGCGGTGTCGCTGCGCGATCTGGCCCAAACGCTGGGGGTGTCGCGGGCGGCGCCCTACCGGCATTTCGAAGATCGTGACGCCCTGCTGGCCGCCGTCGCCGCCAAGGGGTTCGAGGCGCTCAACGCCCGCTATGCCGCCGCGTTGGAGACGCGGGGCGACGGCCGGGCCAAGCTGGCGGCGGCTCAAGGCGCCTTCTTCGACTTCGCCTACGAGAAGCCTGGCCTCTATCGGCTGATGTTCGAAAGCGACCTGCTGGGCCGGCCCAATCCGCCCCAGGTGCTGATCCCCCCGGCGGACCTGTCCTACCGGCTGCTGCTGCGCGCGGTCGCCGGCGCCCACCCGGAGGCGGATGAGGCGCAGGTCAAGCGGCTGACCCTGCTGATGATGGCCACCGGCCACGGCTTCCTGGCCCTGGATCGGGCAGGCCGAATCAAGCCCTTCATGATCGAGCCGATGACCCGCGAGGAGCTACTGAAGGCGCTGGTTAGCGGGGCGATCGGCTAGTGCGTGCTTCGACGCGGCCGCTGCGCGCCCGGCTCAGCATGACGTAGAATCATGTCGCCCACCCAAATACGCCATCCTGGGCCGGCCCAAAGGGCCGCGTCGAAGGACGCACCAAGCCCTTAGGCGTTCTGGGTCACCGGCTGGCCGGCGTTGGACAGGGCGATGGTCTCGGCCAGCAGCTTGTCCCAGCCATGCAGCGAGGTCAGGTGGGCGTAGATCTGCTGCAGGGCGCCATTGGCCCGCAGGCTCATGATGGCGTCGGCCGGAAGCTCGTTCAGCTTGTCGCGGGAGACGGCGGAATATTCCGCCACCAGCTGCGGCTCGCCTGCCGAGCCGTCCGGCAGTTGCGGGGTGAAGGTGGTCTGCTTGGGCTCGAACAGGTCCAGGTCGCGCAGCTGCTTGACGAAGCCGTCGGTGATGGTGCGGTCGGCGTCGAAGCGGCCGCAGAATTCGATGCAGGAGGTGGTGAAGTCGGTGGGCTTGCCATCCTCGAACAGGTTTACGTCGGCGCCGCCTTCGACCCACAGGCTGGAGGCGCGGTCGATGCAGACGATGACCCGCTCGGCGCCCTCGTCTCGCGCGCCGACGAAGGGATAGCGGCGCAGGAAGCTTGGGGCATAGTAGCCGGGGCGCAGCAGGCCATCTTCGGTGATGAACAGGTTGGTGCCCGCCGTCAGGCCCATCACCGCGATCGGCGTGTACTCGCTGCCGCTGAAGATCACCGGGTAGCAGACGCCAGCGAAGGCGAATTCGCCCACATGCAGCGGCATGAAATGCTGCTTGGCGGCAAAGGCATAGGGCCGGTCGGTGCGGTTCATGCCCAGGCCGGCGTGGCGCACGGGGTCCAGCGGCTCCGGCTTGGAATAGAACATGACCTGGCCGGAAAGGACGGCCTGGGCGGCGGTCGGGGCGGAGGTGTCAGTCGCCATGATGCAGAACTCGAATCGAGGTTGTGGCGCCCGTCAGGCGCGGCAAGAGGGCGTGTCTAACGGATAGGCCCCGAGCGGGCAACCTGAGCCACGCATCAGGCGTCACCTTAACGCAGCCACACCCGTCTGTGGGGAAAGTCCAAAGTCAACACCAGGCCCTGCCAGGCCGGCCCGCCGATCACTCCGCCATAGGCCGGCCCGGCGTCGTCGGGCACGGTTGCGTCGGCGAAATTCGCGACTGGCTCGGCAATGGTGTGGCCGGCGACGGTGAGAGCGTCCAGCCGCCCGCGCGCGGTCTGGGTCATGCCGCCGACGCCCATGCCGGCGCCGGGACGCACGGCGGCGCCCGGAAAGGCCTGGCGGGCGAAGGGCGCCCACAGTTCGATGGCGGTGTTGGAGCCGGTGTCGATCTGGAACTGGGCGTCCGCGCCGCGGCCGGCCTGTTGCACATGGGCGGTGATAAAGGGGGCGACCAGGCCGCTCATCCGCACCGCGTCAGTGGGCGGCGTAGTGGCCTCGGGTGGATCGAACCGCACCAGGCCGGCGCGGTAGTCCAGCGTCACCACATAGCGGCGCAGCACGTCGTCGCCCAGGATGCCGTCCAGGTGCAGCCGCATGCCCCGGTCGATCCGCGTCAGGTCGGTGACCGTCGGATCGACCTCGGCGTCGATCGCCCCGCCGGCCAGGGTCAGATGCACATTCTCCGCCCGCCGCGCGTCGGCCGCGCCGCCGCCGCCGACCAGGTGGATAGGATCGCCCAGCTTCACCCCCGCCGCGCCGGCCAGCCGGGCGTCGAGGATCGAGGTTCCGGCGCCGGTGTCGAGCAGAAAGAGGCCGGGCGGGCCATTGCCAATGGCGACGTGGACGAAGATCAAGCCGCCCTGGAATTCGGCGGGGATGTCGGTGGCCATCGCTGGGGCGGCCAAGCCTAGAGCGAGGGCCAGGCCCACGAGCCAGGCCGCCGCGAAATTGGTGGACCGCCCTCGCCCTTCGACAGGCTCAGGACGAGGATTTGAGCGTGGCGCGATTGGTCTAAGCCATCTCAAAATCCGCTCATCCCCGCGAAGGTGGGGACCCAGGGGACTGGGCGCAACTCGCGAAGCTGCAGGGCTCAAGAACGCAGCGGCAAGATCGGGTCTAGTGGCCCTGGGTCTCCGCCTTCGCGGGGATGAGCACAAAATTGGGTCAATCAAAACCCAGCGGGCTCTGCGGCGCGCCCAAAACCCAATGGCCAGCCGCCCGATCAGTGCCTGAACACCCGTACGCCGGTGAAGACCATGGCGATGCCGGCCTCGTCGGCGGCGGCGATCACCTCGGCGTCGCGGATCGAGCCGCCCGGCTGGATCACCGCGGTGGCGCCCGCCTCGACCGCCTGAATCAGTCCATCGGCGAAGGGGAAGAAGGCTTCCGACGCACAGGCGGACCCCTTGGCCAGGGATTCCGGCAGGCCGGCGGTGACCGCCGCCTCGGCGGCGCGCAACGCCGCGATCCGGGCCGAGTCGCGCCGGTTCATCTGGCCCGCGCCGATCCCCGCCGTCTGGCCGTCCTTGGCGTAGACGATGGCGTTGGACTTCACGTGCTTGGCGATGGTGAAGGCGAACAGCATGTCCTCGATCTCGCGCGCCGTCGGCGCCCTTTTCGTGACCACCTTCAGATCCGCCGCCGTCAGCCGGGCGGCGTCGCGCGACTGAACCAGAAAGCCGCCGGCCACCGAGCGGAAGGTCTCGCCGGCCGCCATCGGGTCGGGCAGGGCGCCGGTGAGCAGCAGGCGCAGGTTCTTCTTCTTGGCGAACAGGGCGATGGCGTCGTCGTCGGCTTCCGGCGCGATCACCACCTCGGTGAGGATTTTGACGATCTCCTCGGCCGCCGCCGCATCCAGCCGCCGGTTCAGGGCGATGATGCCGCCGAAGGCCGACACCGGGTCGCACTCCAGCGCGCGCAGGTAGGCGGTCTTCACGTCGGCGCCCAGGGCCACGCCGCAAGGGTTGGCGTGCTTGATGATGGCCACGGCGGGACCGGCGGCGGGGTCGAACTCGGCCACCAGTTCGAAGGCCGCGTCGGTGTCGTTGATGTTGTTGTAGCTCAGCGCCTTGCCCTGCAGCTGCCGCGCGGTGGCGACGCCGATGCGGGGCGAGGGGAAGGTGTAGAGGGCCGCCGCCTGGTGCGGGTTTTCGCCATAGCGCATGGTCTGGGCCAGCTTGCCGGCGATGGACTTGCGCGCCGGCCACTGATCGCCGACCTGGCCCGCGAACCAGGCCGAGATGGCCGCGTCATAGGCCGCCGTCCGCGCATAAGCCCGCGCCGCAAGCCGCTTGCGCAGCTCCAGCGGGGTCGTTCCCTCGGCCTTCAGCGCGGTCACCACCTCCTCCAGGTCGGCCGGCTCGGTGCAGACGCAGACATAGGCGTGGTTCTTGGCCGCCGAGCGGATCATCGCCGG
>FTKM01000008.1_pt1 | contig 43022 bp, 30 predicted proteins | sample 1658051 | NCBI WGS metagenome assembly FTKM01 (sample SAMEA3914794, study PRJEB12502) | metagenome | biome: forest; material: soil | place: Canada | collected 2011-07-05 | depth 0.1 m | reverse complement strand
TTCGCCAAGGCTTCGGGCGGCATGCCTGAGCGCAGTTTCCGAAGCCGCAGGCTGAGGCAAGGGCGACCGCCCGCCGCCGCTCGTGCGGCGAGCCCGCGCGGCACTTGAGCGCATAAAAATGCATCAGGCCAAAGGCCTAATGCGCTTCGTCCCAATTATGCGCCGCGTGCGCTTCGACGATCAGTGGCACCGAGAAGTCGATGGCCGGCAGGGCAGCATTCGACATCACGTCCTTGATCAGCGGCATGACGGTTTCGACCTCGGCGTCGGGCGCCTCGAAGATGAGTTCGTCGTGGACCTGCAACAGCATCCGCGTCGTGAAGCCGCCATCCTTCAACGCGCCCGGCATGCGGATCATGGCGCGGCGGATGATGTCGGCGGCCGTGCCCTGGATCGGCGCATTGATCGCCGCCCGCTCGGCAAAGGACTTCAGCGCGCCCTTGCCGTTGATTTCCGGAATATGGATCTTGCGACCGAACAGCGACATGACAAAGCCGTTGGCGCGCACATAGTCGCGGGCGCCGTCCATATAGTCCTTGATGCCCGGGAAGCGATCGAAATAGGTCTCGATATAGCGCCCGGCCTCGCCGCGCTCGATGCCGAGCTGGTTCGACAGCCCGAACGCCGAAATGCCGTAGATGATGCCGAAATTGATCGCCTTGGCGCGGCGGCGGATCTCCGACGTCATCTGGTCCATCGGCACGCTGAACATTTCCGACGCCGTCATGGCGTGGATGTCGTCGCCACGGCCGAAGGCGGCCTTCAGCTGCGGGATATCGCCGATATGGGCCAGGATGCGCAATTCGATTTGGCTGTAGTCGGCGCTGATCAGCTTGTGGCCCGGCTTGGCGATGAAGGCGGCGCGGATCTTGCGGCCTTCCGAGGTGCGGATCGGGATATTCTGCAGGTTGGGTTCGTTCGACGACAACCGGCCCGTCGGCGTCGCCGCCAGATGGAAGCTGGTATGGATGCGCTGGGTCTCGGGATCGGCATATTCGACCAGGTTGTCGGTATAGGTGCCCTTCAGCTTCGACATCTGGCGATAGTCGAGCACCATGCGCGCCAGGGGCACGCCTTGCTCGGCCAGCTCTTCCAGCACCTTGACGTCGGTCGCCCATTGGCCGGACGCCGTCTTCTTGCCGCCGCCCAGCTTCATCTCGTCGAAGAAGATCTGGCCCAGCTGTTGCGGGCTGCCGATATTGAACGGCCGGCCGAGCAGGGTGTGCGCCTCCTGTTCGATGGCGTTCATGCGCGTGCCGAAATCTTGCGACAGTGCCCTCAGGATCTGCGGATCGATGCGAATGCCGGCCAGCTCCATATCCGACAGCACCGGCGCCATGCCGCGCTCCAGGGTCTCGTAGACCGTGGTCATGCGTTCGCGCGCCAGGCGCGGTTTCAGCACATGCCATAGGCGCAAGGTGACATCGGCATCCTCGGCGGCGTAGCGCGTGGCGGCCTTGAGCTCAACGAACTTGAACGACTTGGCCGTCTTTCCGGAGCCGGCGACCTCCTTGAAGGGGATCGGCTTATGGCCGAGATGCTGTTCCGACAACTCGTCCATGCCGTGGCCGTGCAAGCCGCCTTCCAGCACGTAGGACAGCAGCATGGTGTCGTCGAACGGCGCGACATCGATGCCGTAGCGGTGCAGGACGCTTAAGTCATATTTCAGGTTTTGGCCGACCTTGAGGATGTTTTTGTCCTCGAGCAGCGGCTTCAGCGCCGCGATCACCTGGTCCAGCGGGATCTGCTTCAGCTCGTCGCCGCCGAAGTCCAATCCTTCGGCGGCATGGCCGACGGGGATATAACAGGCGCAGTTCGGCCCGGTGGACAGCGAGATGCCGCAGAGGTTGGAATGAGACGCCGACAGGTCGTCGGTCTCGGTGTCGACCGCAACGACCTGACAGGCATAGGCGCGCTTAACCCATGTTTCCAACGCCTCGATTGTCTGCACGCATTCATAGGCATCGAGATCGAAGGGTTGGCGCGCCGCCTCATCCGCCGTTTGCTTGGGCGCGCCATAGAGCGGGCGAAGGATCGGCGCGCTCGGGATCTGGCTGATCGCGGTCGAGGTTTCCAGGGCGCTTAGCGTGCCGCCGACGCGCTTGGCCAGGCTGGCGAACTCCATCACGGTCAAAAACGCCGTCAACACATCGGGTTCCGGCTGGCGCAGCTTGAAGGTATCGAGATCCAGCGGATCGGGTGTATCGCAGCGCAGGCGCACCAGTTCGCGCGACATCAGTATCTGGTCCTTGAAGTCGATCAGGGTCTGGCGGCGCTTGTCCTGCTTGATCTCCGAGGCGCGTTCAAGCACGGCGTCGAGGCTGCCGAACGTGTTGAGCAACTCCGCCGCCGTCTTGACGCCGATGCCGGGCGCACCCGGCACATTGTCGGCGCTGTCGCCGATCAGGGCCTGGGCGTCGACCACCAGTTCCGGCGGCACGCCGAACTTCTCGATGACCTGTTCGCGGCCGATGACCGTCGACTTGACGGGATCGAGCATCGAGACCTGGTCGTCGACCAGTTGCATGAGGTCCTTGTCGGACGAGATGACGGTGACCTTGAAGCCCTTGGCCTTGGCGATATGGGCATAGGTGCAGATCAGGTCGTCGGCTTCGAAGCCTTCCAGCTCGACGGCCGGCAGGCCGAAGGCGCGGGTGGCGTCGCGGATCAGCGGAAACTGCGGGATCAGGTCCTCGGGCGGGGGCGGGCGGTGCGCCTTGTACTGGTCGTAGAGCTCGTTGCGGAAGGTATGGGAGCCGGCGTCGAAGATGACGGCGATGTGCGAGGGCGCGTCGTCGCCGCGGTTCTCCTTGATCAGCTTGTACAGCATGTTGCAGAAGCCGGAGACGGCGCCGATCGGCAGGCCGTCCGACTTGCGCGTCAGGGGCGGCAGGCCGTGATAGGCGCGGAAAATATAGCCCGAGCCGTCGATCAACACCAAACGGTGACCGGTTTCGGTGGGAGAGGCGTCTTGAGTGTCGGGCATGTCGGATTCGCTGGCGGCTGATGGCCTTGTCATAGAGCCATTGGCGCGTCGTGCCAAATCAAAGCGACAATATCTGTCATGAGGGAAAGGGGACCAGGCGCGCCAAGCGCCGAACGACGACCTGGGAGACGCCATTATATCCGCTCAAAGCGGCGCCTGGTCCTTCAGGCCCGCCGGGTGTCGCAAAGTGGCGTCTTCGGCGGTCTTATGAAGGTAGACACGCGCCGATAAAGATGCAGCGGGCAATGCCGAACCCTGGATAAGGCGAGCATCAACTTCTTCTCCTCCCCATTTTGGAAAAATGGGGAGGTGGCGCGGCGCTTGCGCGTAGCGCAAAGTCCGCGACGGAGGGGTCACTTACGGACAGAGGCGAAGGCTCTTGCGACAGCAAGTGACCCCTCCGTCATCGACGCGCCCTTCGGGCTTGCGATGCCACCTCCCCATTTTAACAAAATGGGGAGGAGAAGAATTAGGCGCATCGGTTCGTCTACCTCTCAAACGGTATCCGTTGCTTCCTAAATGCAATTAGAGGCAAGGCGTGTGTGGCGGAATTGACACTGTCATTCTTTTTCTCGACCCTGCCTTGTGAAAGTGTATTCGAATTGGCAATTTTCAGTATAAAAGGGGGGAACCTACGGAGGGGGGTAAGGAACAGGCTTGCTTTATGAGGCTCGCTTAAACAGAGTTTAAGCGAGCCTCATAAAGCAAGCCTGTTCCTGTACCACATAGGAAAATTTATTTTGAAGTATAAGCGTAAGTGTATATCTCAGATTACTTGACAATTTTAGACAATTGTGAGACTTTTGTATAGCGCCGTGAGATTCCAAGCTTTGCGGCGGCGCTTCCCTTCGGTGACTTGCTGGTGTCCAAAGCCACAACGGAGAAAGTTGCTGCGCGGAACGCAAATAGGCCGGTGCATTTCATGCACCGGCCTATTTTTATCTGATTAGTCGGGTTGAAGTTTTTAAACCCCCGCCTTCAAACCTTCCGCGCGCTTCTTCTGCAGCTGGTCGAACGCGCCCCAGACGCCGTCATTGCCGGTCCATTGGCCCTTGGTCGCCGCCTTGGAATATTCCGTGGCGCGCGCTTCGAAGAAGTTGGCGTGCTCGACGCCCGACAGCAGGACCTGCAGCCACGGCAGCGGGTTTTCCTTGGGCGCGTCGAACACTTGCGGCAGGTCCAACTGACGCAGGCGCCAGTCGGCGATGTAGCGGATATAGGCCTTGATGTCGTCCGGCGTCATGCCCTGGACCGGGCCCATCTCGAAGGCCAGGTCGATAAACTTGTCTTCCATCTTCACGACCGTCTTGCAGCAGTCGATGATGTCGTCGGCCACCGACGGCGTCAGCGCCTTCGTTTCCTTGGCGAACGCATGATACAGCTTGATGATGCCTTCGCAGTGCAGGGACTCATCCCGCACCGACCACGAAACGATCTGGCCCATGCCCTTCATCTTGTTGAAGCGCGGGAAGTTCATCAGCATGGCGAACGAGGCGAACAGCTGCAGGCCTTCGGTAAAGCCGCCGAACATGGCCAGCGTGCGCAGGACGTCGGCTTCGCTGTCGACGCCGAACTGCTGCATGTAGTCATGCTTGTCGCGCATCGCCTGGTAATCCATGAAGGCGCCGAATTCGCTCTCCGGCATGCCGATGGTTTCCAGCAACAGCGCATAGGCGGCGATATGGATGGTTTCCATGTTCGCGAACGCCGACATCATCATCTTGACTTCGGTCGGCTTGAAGACGCGCGAATAGCGTTCCAGGTAGTTGTCCTGGACCTCGATGTCCGACTGCGTGAAGAAGCGGAAGATCTGGGTCAGCAGGTTGCGCTCGCCGTCGTTCAGCTTGGCCGCCCAGTCCTTGCAATCCTCGCCCAGCGGCACTTCTTCGGGCACCCAGTGGACCTGCTGCTGCTTGCGCCAGAATTCGAAGGCCCAGGGATAGCGGAACGGCTTGTAGGAGTGGCTGGGGGTCAAAAGACCGGCCGAAGACTGCGACAGCAACAAAGAGCTCATATTAGCCAATTCCCGAATCGAACACATACGCCCGAAGGCCTCGCCATATCACCACAGATGGTGGTTAACACCAGCCTAACAGACTACATATTGTGTGGATAAGCGGCCGGGGCAAGACGCGCCCCAAGGCTAGACACAGTCAGGGACAGAGTCGATAGGCGACCGAAATGTTACGGGAAATTGTGATCAGGGGACGGAAGGCCGGAAAGGCACGTCCATAGATTGTACTATGACCTAAAGTAAGGCAATTTGTGACGTTAAAATCACATCGTAACGAAAACACTGTTTTACCGTCATAAAAGGTTTGGACTTTTTCGAAGCAATAATACAATTTTGACGCATGCGGTATTTAGCCGCCGGGGCCGGAGCCGATTTCGACGCTGGCGCAGAAAAGGGGAGTTTCATGTTCAAGCGTGCGTTCAACTCTACGGTTCTAACACGGGGCGGCGGCCTGGCCCTGCTCATGGCGACGACCGCCCTGGCCAGTGCGGCCGGAGCGGCACAGGCTCAGGACGCCACAGCGACGCCGTCGGGGGATACGGCCAAGAAGGACCCCAAGATCGAGGTCATCGTCGTCACCGCCGACCGCAAGAACACCTATTCCGCCGACCTGGTCCAGGCCGGATCCTTCCGCGGCGCCCGCCAGATCGACACGCCGCTGACGGTTGCGGTCATGCCCCAGGAACTGATCCAGTCGCAACAGGCCGTCGACCTGATCGACGTCGTCAAGAACACCGCCGGCGTCTCGTCCAACGGCGTCGGCATGGTGGCCTACGACAACCTGACCATCCGCGGTATCGTCGTCGACACCCGCGCCAACTACCGCCTCGACGGCTCGCTGCAGATCATCTCGTCGATCGCCTTCCCGCTGGAAGACAAGGACCGGATCGAAATCCTCAAGGGCGCCTCGGCCCTGTACTACGGCTTCTCGAACCCGTCGGGGATCGTCAACCTGACCATGAAGCGCCCGACAGATTCGCAACTGCTGAACGTCACGGCCTTCGGTGACGATCATAATGGTGGCGGCCTGGCGGTCGACTACGGCAATACCTGGAACGTCGGCCACACCGGCGGCACCTTCGGCGCCCGCATCAACCTGGTCGACGCCTATCTCAATGACGGCATCAAGTATTCGCAGGGCCACCGCAACCTGGCCTCGGGCGCCTTCGATTACAAGCCCAACGACCAGTTGACCCTGCAGTTCGACTACGAACACATCCGCAAGGACATCGTCGAGCCGGCCATCTTCCGCTACTCGACGACGATGACCACGCCGACCTCGACCAACTACTATCCGACCATCACCCTGCCGGCCCTGCTCAGCAACACGGCCAATGTCGGCCCCTCGTGGGCGTATAACGACGCCTGGGAAACCAACCGGATGCTGAAGGCATTGTACAAGATCAACGACGCCTGGCTGCTGACCGCCGATTATGGCGATTCCGATCTCAACCGCGATCGCAACTCGCCGCAATTCCTGCTCAACGCGAACAGCTCGGCCGCCACGATCGCCGGCACCGGCAGCCTCAGCATCGGCCACCAGGATTCGCACTTCCACCAGCAGAATGGCCGCATCGAACTGGCCGGGACCTTCTATACCGGGCCGTTCCTGAACGAAATGCTGGTCGGCTACGCCGACGCCATCAAGGATTCGAACACGCCGGCCCAGAACAAGCTGACGGTCGCCGACAACTATTTCAACCCGGTCGTGGTGCCTGAGCCGACAAGTTTCCCGGCGCAGGCCGTGACCGATTCACGCATCCACGACGAAGGCGTCTACCTGTTCGACCGCATCGAAGTCGGACCCTACCTGCAGATCCTGGGCGGCGTGCGCAAGTCGGACTATACGGAATCGAGCCTCGATACGGATTTGGTGACTTATCACGCCTCGCCGACCTCGGTCTCCTACGGCGCGGTCTACAAGCCGCTGAAGTGGGTCAGCTTCTACGGCACCTATATCGAGGGCCTGCAAACCACGGCCGTGGCGCCGATCACCGCCGTCAACGCCAACGCCCAACTGGCGCCGACCACCAGCCGCCAGGTCGAATTCGGCGTCAAGATGCAGCCGCGCAAGTCGATCTTCATCGACTATGCCCACTTCGACATCACCCAGGGCGCGACCTACGTCAACGGCGCCAATGTCTATGTCGAGGACGGCCGCAATCGCTACCAGGGCGACGAAATCAACGTCACCGGCGAAGTCACCAAGGACCTGTCGGTCTACTTCTCGGCCATGCTGCTCGACGCCAAGTTCGTCCAGAACGCGCCGACCATCATCACCACAACGACGACCAAGGGCGTGACCACCACCACGATCTCGCCGACCATCCAGGGCTTCCGCGTCGACGGTACGCCGAAGAACACGGTCTCGCTGTCGGGTGAATACCGCCTGCCGGTGGTCAAGGGCCTGTCGGTCACCGCCGGCATGTATCACGTCGGCAACCAGGCGATTAACCCGCAGAACGAGGCCTTCGCCCCGGCCTACACCACCTTCGATTTCGGCGTCGCCTACAAGACCGATATCCAGGGGCACTCGACCATCTTCCGCCTGAACGGCGAAAACGTCACCGACAAGCGCTACTGGGCGTCGGTCGGCGCCGCCACCCTGGGCCAGGGCCTGCCGGCCACCTGGAAGTTCTCGGTGTCGAGCAGCTTCTAACCCCTCCGGGACGAACTTAAGAAGGCCCGGCGATAGGCGTCGCCGGGCCTTTTCTTTGTTCGAAATTTGTGTATTTATTTTCAAGCTAATACAATTTGGTGAATCCAGAGGGAAGCTGATGACCGAACCCGCGCAGAGATACGATGCGACCACCGTGGCCTTGCACTGGATCGTCGCCTTAACCGTCGTCGTGCAATGGCTGCTGGGCCAGGGCATGCACTATTTCCCCAAGGACTGGCGCCATCCCGATCGCCAGATCCACGTCTATATCGGCACGACGCTGGCCATCGTCCTGATCGTGCGCCTGGTCTGGCGCCTGACCCGCGGCCGGCGTATCCCTGAGCCTGCGACGCTGTTGAACCTGGCGGCCAAGGCCATGCATGTCCTGCTTTACCTCGTTCTGTTCACCATCCTCGGGCTGGGTCTGTTCGCCGTCTGGAACAAGGGTGGGCCCTATATCGGCGGCCTGCTCACCATCGATCCCTGGGGCCATGCCGACAAGGTCGCGCGCAAGGCCCTGTCGGTCAAAGTCGTCGGCATCCACGAACTGCTGGCCAATACGCTTTTGTGCCTGGCCTTCCTGCATGCCGCGGCCGCGCTGTTTCACCAATATGTCCTGAAGGACGGCGTGCTGAGCCGGATGATCCCGGCCCTGGCGGCGCCGCGCAAATAAAACCCGCGGCCCTGTATTCAAGCGAAGCCTTCGAACGACGTGCCCTGCCAAGACCTCTTGGCAGGGCATTTTTTTCAGTTTCGTGTCAGATTTTTGCTGTAGAGTTGCACATGACGCGCCCGTAGCCATAGGCGCGCGAAGACCCGCCGCCTGTATGCAGGCTGACGGCGCTTGGCTAACTTCAAAAAAATACTAAATAAAAACAGCATATTACGGGCTTGACAGCTGTGTCTGCGCTCTGCATTGTCTTTTCAAGTGTAAAAAGGCATTGCCTTTGGAGGAGCCCGCGCCATGTCAGACGCCGACCGGGATAATTCAGTCAAAAGACCTATCGGCCGGCGCGCGCTGCTGGCGGCCTTGGGCGCCGGCGCCGGCGCCGTGATGGCGGCCACGGCGGCGCAAGCCGCCGACGTCATTACCGGCGGTCCGAAGGAACTCTTGATCTCCTACCGCTGCGAGGCGGAGAACCGGCCCGCCTTCCGCGCCTGGCTGGCCGGCGAGATGAGCCTGTTCCTGGGCCGCCTGGTCGACCAGGGCACGCTGGTCGAATGGCAGATCCTGTTCAATCCGTTCACCTCGACCGGCACCTGGGACGCGATGCTGGTGATGAGTTTCAAAACCTATGCCGAGACCCAGGCCTGGAAGATTATCGAACGCACCCGCCCGGGCGGCCTGTCCCAGGCGGCGCTGAAGCTCGGCCAACCGATCCAGACCTATTGCTGCGACCTGCCGTGGCATGGTGTGGCGCAAGAGCCCGGCCCCGTCGGCCCGCGTGTCGCCTATTGCATCCCCTATGAATATAACGCCGCCGGCGCCTATTCTTCGTATGTCGACGCCTATGTCGTGCCGCAGGTCGAGGGTTGGATCAAGGAAGGCATCATCAGCCGCTACCGCCTCTATCTCAATCGCTTCAATGTCGGGCCGCCCTGGGATTCCTACTTCATCTACGAATACCGCGACATGGACGCCTTCGGCCGCCGCGAGGAAGTGCTGTTGAAGGTCCGCGAGCCGCTGAAGGCCGATCCGACCTGGGCGCACCTCAATGAGATCAAGAGCACCTTGCGCACCGAGAGCGAAAACACCGTCGCCGACATCCTGAGCTGGTCCAAATGAAAAATCTTGTGAACTCCGCCGCCAAAGCCGTCGCCGTGATGGCGGCCCTGGGCCTTTGCGGCGCGGCCCATGCCGCGGATTACGTTTCCAAGCGGGCGCCGGTGCCGCCGCCGGAATGTTCGGCCCACGTCGCCTACGATCGCGACCAGACCATGCCGGGCTACATCCTGCCGACCTCGGCGGGACCGCGCACCTGCGTGCCTTTTTCCAGCGCCCGTTTCCATCCGCCGGCGGGTTATGTCGGCGACTATTATGTCGACGAATTCACCGACGCCAAGCTGCGCGCCGCCTGGGATGACTGCGAAAAGGATGAGGCTTGCCACAAGCGCGTCTTCGACCAGGTTATGAAGCGCCATCCGCCCAATCACGAACACGACCTGACCGACCCGCACGCCCGCTATCTGTTGGGCAAGATCGATGAAAAGGGCGGCGATACCGACCTGACGACGATCCGCCGCCCCGGCTTCTTCGCGCAGGCCCCATACCAGGAAGACATCGCCGCCGACGATCCGCAGACCTGGGTCGTCGAGTTCACCATGCCGCCGGAAGCCTATGAGCGCCTGCACATGCACGCGACCAGCGACATCAAGATCCGTGGCTGGTACATCCGCGGCAGCGGCATCGATGACGGCCACGGCGGCAAAAAACGCGCACTCATCATTACCAGCGGCGGTGGTGGCGACCGTATCGCCGCCATCGACGATCCGCGCGACGTGGCCTATACCGTCGATCCGAAAACCGGCCTGGCCGTGCCCGACGACGATTGGCCCAACGCCACCACGGGCGCCAAGGGTATGCGCGTGTGGCGTCACATGTATCACACCCTGCATCAAGCCGGCTTCGACGTCCTGCTGCTCGACCGCCGCGGCATCGGCATTTCCGGCGGTTTCAGCGACACCAATACCTTGCAGCAGGGGCACGACCTGCTCGATGTCGTCGCGCAGTTGCGCACGGGCAAGGGGATGCGCGCCCTGTCGCCGGATGGCCGGCTGACGACCGGCGCCCAAGCCGCCGCGGACGTCAATGGCGGTAACGCCGCCGCGGGCCTGCCGGTCTTCTTCATGGGCTCCTCGCGCGGCACCATGGCATCGGGCTGGGCCATGACGATCAATTTCGACAAGGATTGCAGCTACGACCTGCCGACCATCACCTGTGGCCCGGCGCGCCACGATCCGCATGTCGCCGGCGTCATCATGGTCGCCGATTTCTCCTCCGGCGTCGGCTACCTGCCGGCCGAGACCTCGGCCAAGGACGACGGCCGCGGTCCGGGCAAGGACCGCGCCCTGTTCATCGGCGGCATCGAGGATGAGCACAACATCGTCTTCTTCCCGTCCTCGGCCATCCTGGCCGGCATCCATACCTGGCCCAGCGCCTTCTTCGCGCGCGGCCTATGGTGCTATGCCGACGGGCTCGAGGGCGAGATGGACAGCTACAGCCGGGTCAATGGCTTGAAGGACCTGGTCGTGGTGCGCGGCCCCCATCCGTACGAGACTTGGCCCGACGCGGAAAAGACGCGGGTACAGCAGCGCATCATCGCCTACGCCACCGCCGTCCTGCAAGGCCAAGCCGACATCCCCGGCAAGCGCCCCTGGACCAATATGAAGGAGCTGGTCGCCACCTCGTCCGACGTCTGGGAACCCTCGACCAAGCCGACCCAGGTGCCGTAATCGGCCGGTTTCAAATCGACTAGTTGATCTGGAACCGCCGGCGGCCGGCCAGGCCCGCCAAAAACGCCAGGGCCAGGCTCAGCATCGACTGCGCCGTGGCGATGACCTTGACGCGGAAGTCGGCGCCTTCGTCCGGCGAAAAGACCAGGTCGTGCGCCCACGCATCGCCGCCGGAAAAGCGCCCGGGGTCCAGCACCGAGAACGGCGAAAAGACATTGTTCCAGGAAAAGCCGAACGCGCTGTAAAGGTGCGCCGGCACGATGCGAGCGCCGATCGTCGCCAGGCTCTCGTGCTCGCCCATCGCGAAATAGACCAGGCTTAAGCCGATGTAGAGGGCCAGCATGACCAGCAGGGGCCGGAAGATCGAATTGCCGTAGTCGGAAATGCCCCAATAGACGAAGGAAGCGATGCGCTCCCACCACGGCACGTCGTTGCGCCGGCGCCGCGCGCGCAGTTCGTAATTGAAGAACTCGCCCTCGCGCACGCGGTCGCGGCGGTCCTCCATCATCTGCTTCAGCGTGCGGAAACTGGTCTCCAGCCCGTCGAAATAGGCGTCGGCGGTGAAGTCGGCGGTGCGCCGCGTCAGCCGGTCGATGCGAAACGCCTTCTTCCACGCCGCATAGTCGCCCGACGCCTCATTCATATAGCGCAGGCGCAGCAGGGCTTCGGGGTATTTCGGCAATTGCCGCGGATTGTAGCGCAAGGCCTTGCGGAACTCGGTGCCGTGGAAATTGACGCTGGCATGGACGTCGGAGCCGAAGAACTGGGCGCGCTCATTGAACTGCGAGCCGCGAAAGCTCGACGGCGACAAGAGGTCGCGATTGGAGAAGTTGGCGCTCTCGAAAAACAGGGCGCGGTGCGCCAACAGCTTGGGCAGGGAGCGAAAGCTGTTGACCGAGGGCCCGCCGGGCGGCTCCAGCGCACCGCTCAGCTGCGGCGGGTCGTTGCCGAGGGTGGGGGTCAGGTGGATGGCCTGCGACGACTGGACGATCGGGTCGCCATCGGTGGCGCCTTCCAAATTGACCTTGCCGTAGAAGTGCGCGTCGTCGATCGACAGGCGGCGGACGAAGGCCGTCTTGTAGAAACCCAGGTCGCTCAGGAACTGCGCCCCGTCGAACAGGGCGCGGTTGAGAAAATGGGCGCCGAAAAAGTCGCCGGTACGGCCGAAGCGCGCCTTTTCAAACTGGGCGTGGTCGCTGAACACGGCCTCGGAAAAGTCGGCGCGGCCGGCGAAGCGCACGCCGGTAAAGACCGAAGGGCCGTTGAATTGCGCGCCGGTCAGGTCGGCGTCGCCGATGACCAGGGTGCGTTGCAGGCTGATGGGGCCGATTGCCAAGTCCTTCAGCGCCAGGGTATCGGCCAGGATGGCGTCGTCGGCGCTCAGGCTGCCGAGCGGGCCCGCGGCGGTGACGGGACCGCAGATCCAGGCCTGGTCGAAGCCGTGAAACGCGGTGGCGCCCAGCTTCAGCTCGCCCAGGACATAGGCGAACGGCGCGTTCAGCCACAGGTTCGCATGGGTGATCGCCGGGAAGGCGGCGACGATGCCGGCAAACAGCACGCAGTCGTCAAGCATCAGCCGCCCGAGATCGTCGGCCAGGGCGCGCCAATCGGCCTCGCCCCACGCGGCCTTGGGCGAGGGCGAGCCGTCGGCGAAGGCGAGGGGACAGTGAAAGCGCGTCCAGCGTCGCGGCGTGCCGGGTTCAGGGATCAGCCGATCACGTTCGGCGAGCCAATAGTCCTGGAGCGTCGCAACGCCGATGTCTCGGCAGGCTTGCGAGGACTGCCCGGCCAGGCCGTCCCACGAAAAGTCGGCGCTATACCAGGCTTTCCACCACTGCGCCTCAAGGGCGGCTATGTCCGGATTGGCGTACGCCATGGTCCCCCCGGTTGTTTATCCGGACAGGGTAACACGCCTTGTTAACGCTTTGAATACTCTCTTGCCGCTCAAGCGCCGCGGGGCGCCTCGCATGAGCTCGGGCGCGCCATTCTTGTTGAAAAAAGAATTGGCGCGCTTGCCCAACGCTGAAGCGTTCGGAGTCGTCTAAGGAGGTGGCGTTTTCTCTTACCCGCCGGTCGCTTTCAGGCCGTCCCAGCTGCGCGAAGGGGCTGCGGCGACCGGCGTGGCCGCGACGGGGGAGGGCGCAGGGGCTGCTGCCGTTGCGGCATGGCTTTGCAGGCTGTTCTGCAGCCAGGCCAGATTGGCGTCGACCACCGCCGGCGGCAGGTCGTCGCGCAGCAGCTTTTCGGCCTCGGGCATCTTGCCTTCCAGGCCCAGCACCAGGGCCAGGTCCTGGCGTTCCTGAAGCGTGGCGCCTTTTTGCGCCACGGCGGTGCGCATCAGGGGCTCGGCGCCGGCAAAATCGCCGGCCGCGGTGTGGGCCATGGCCATGTTGGTCAGCACGGCGGGATTGTTGGGCGACAGCTTCAGCGCCGTCTGCCAGGCCGCTTGCGCATCGTCGGGGCGCTTGGTCTGGTCATAGGCGATGCCCAGCAAGGACCAGGCCTGCCAGTCATTGGCCTTCAACGTGTTGAAGTGCTTCAGCAGGTCGATGGCGTAAAAGCCGTTATTGCCTGCGATATGGGCGCGCGCCGCGGCCAGCAGGACGTCGGTATTGTCCGGCGCGAACAGCAGGACCGTGTGGGCGGTGTCGGCGGCTTCGTCATAGCGGCCCAGCGCGCGCTGGGCGTTCGACAGGTACAGCCCAAGCTTGGCATTGGTGGCGTCGTGTTCGAACTGGCGGGCGAAGAAGGCGGCCTGGCTGAACGGATCGGCGCGCAGCTCGGCTTCGATCTGCTGGGGCGTCGCCTTGCTGAAAGCCGGCAGGCCGTCGGACGCCGCCGCCCCCGTGGCGTTTTGCCCGGCCACCGGCTGGGGCGTGGCGGGCTTGTTGCCGAAGGGCCACGCGGCGACCGGGCCGGCGGCGCAAAGGGCCAAAACCCCGGAAACGGTGATAGCGGAAACGCTCAGGATCAGGACACGCATCGGGCGACTCTCGGAAAATCAGCTCCCCGGTTAAGAATTCGGTGACAGCGATGAAGATAGTATTAAAGGGGTTTATAAAAATTAACGAATATTGACGGCTCCAAGAGATCGACCATGCCCAAAGCCATTCCCGTCCCCCCCGCCAAGACCAGCCATACCGTCTTCGCCGTCTTCGAGGATGACGTCGCCGCCCTCGCCATCGCCTTGAAGCCGGCGCAGGCGGCCTTTTTGACGGCGCGCGCCTTTACCGGAAAGCCGGGCAGCCTGGTCGTGCTGCCGGCCGACGACGGCACGCTCATCGCCTGGTTCGGCCTGGGGGCGCGCAAGGCCTACAACCCCTTGAGCTTCCGCAGCCTGCCCGGGCAATTACCCAAGGGGGTGTGGGTGCTGAACGTCGACCCGGCGCTCGACCTGCATTTCATCCATGTCGCCTGGGCGCTGGGCGCCTACAGTTTCGGCCGCTACAAGGAAACGCCGAAGACGATCGAGGCCGTGCTCGACGAGACCGGCCTGGACAAGGGCCAAAGAGCGGCGATCGCCGCGGAGGTCTCGGCTCACGCCCTGGCGCGCGACATGGTCAATACACCGGCCAACGACCTGGGGCCCGCCGAAATCGAAGCCTGTGCCCGGACGGTGGCCGAAGCCCACGGCGCCAAGATCACGGTGACGACCGGCGACGACCTGCTGGCCGCCAACTATCCCTCCGTCCACGCCGTCGGGCGCGCCGCCGCCCCGGGCCGCGAGCCGCGCTTCATCGAGATCACCTGGGATGCGCCCGGCGCCCTGGATGCGCCGGTGGTGGTCCTGGTCGGCAAGGGCGTGGCCTTCGACACCGGCGGCCTCGATATCAAGCCATCGTCGGGCATGGGCCTGATGAAAAAGGACATGGGCGGGGCGGCCCATGCCCTGGCGCTCGGCCAATGGATCATGGAGACAGGGCTCAGCGTGCGGCTGCGCATCCTGATCCCGGCGGTCGAAAACGCCATTTCCGGCGGCGCCATGCGGCCCTCCGATATCCTGGCCTCGCGGGCGGGGCTCAGCATCGAGGTCGGCAATACCGACGCGGAAGGGCGGCTGATCCTGGCCGATGCCCTGGCCCGCGCCGGCGAGCTGGACCCGCAGCTGACGATCGACTTCGCCACCCTGACCGGGGCGGCGCGCGTCGCCCTGGGTCCCGAGGTCGTTCCCTTTTACTGCGAGGACGAGGATATCGCCCGCCGCCTGGAAGTCGCCGCCATCGTCCGCCACGATCCGATCTGGCGCATGCCCTTGTGGGGCGGCTATCGCGACGCGCTGGATAGCGACATCGCCGATATCCGCAATGACCCGGCCGGTTGGGCCCAGGCGGGTTCGGTGACGGCGGCCCTGTTCCTGCAACGCTTCGCGCCGACGGCGGGGGCTTGGGTGCATTTCGATCTCTACGCCTGGAACCCGCGCGGCCGCGGCGGCTGGCCCGTCGGCGCCGAAGCCCAGACCCTGCGCGCCGTCTACACGATGATCCAGGATTTGGCGTGAAATAGAGGCGCTTGGCTGTTCTTTCTTCGCTCGCCCCGTTTACGGATAGTCGCTCTCACCACCGCTTCGCGGCGGTCCCCTCTGCCTCGCCGGCCCGCGCCCGTAAACTGGGCGAGCGAAGAGGGGGAGTTGGCCGTGACATGAAGACCACTCCGAAGCCTTCTTTCTGGTAACACCCTGTTAGGCTTTATTTACTGATTATAAAGGAAAAATTTCGGCATTAAGGTTGGCCGTCAACGTTTCCTTTGCATCCCGGTGCTAGTCTGCCTACATCGATTTAGTGCAGGCAGTCCTTCATGACGCAAGATAGCGACGATTCCTTCGACAAGCGCATCACCCCGTTCAAGGACGGCGTGACCGATCAGGCCTATGAGGGCCTGATCCGCGCCAGGACCTACGTCGCCGGCGAGATCCTGAGCTGCCACGCCGCCACCGCGCCGATCCTGTTCGCCCCGGAAATGGGCGCCGAGCAACTGGATCAGTTGCTGCTGGGCGAGCGTTTCAAGGTCATCGAGCGCAAGCACGACTATTATTGGGGCCAGGCCCTGCGCGACGGCTATGTCGGCTACGTCCCGGTCGCCGCCTTCCAGGGCGGCTGGTACCTGCCGACCCATTATGTCGCGACCCTGCGCACCTATGTCTTCGCCGGTCCGAACCTGAAGTCGTCGATCCTGGCCGCGGTCAGCCTCAACGCCCTGGTCACCGTGTCGCGCCGCGAAAACGGCTTTGCCTTCATCAACGATCTGGGCTGGGTCTTCGAAAAGCACCTCAGCGATTTCCACGACTTCGCCGACGATTTCGTCGCGGTTGCCGAATCTTACATCAACGCGCCCTATCAATGGGGCGGCCGCGAAAGCATCGGCCTCGACTGTTCGGGCCTGCTGCAGCAAGCGCTTTATGCCTCGGGCTATGGCTGTCCGCGCGACAGCGACATGCAGGCCAAGCTCGGCCTGCCGCTGGAGGTCGAAGGCGACCTCAAGGGCCTGCGTCGCGGCGACCTGGTGTTCTGGAAGGGCCACGTCGCCATCATGGTCGACGACGCCAACATCATCCACGCCAATGCCCACCACATGAAGGTGGCGATCGAGCCCCTGCGCGAAGCGGTCGACCGCATCGACTCTTGCGGCACCGGCATGCCGACGGCGTTCCGCCGGTTGTAAGGTTAGAAATCTGGAATAAAAAAAGCCCTCCGGCGTGAGTCGGGGGGCTTTTCTGTTTCAATATTTGCCTCTCCTCCCCTGCGCAGCGGGGGAGGTGGCGCGGGAGCGAGTGCGCAGCGCGAAGCCCCGTGACGGAGGGGGCCTTGAAGCGCGTGAAAGCTTGATGATGAAGGGGCTTACGGTGCACCGTGGCCCCCTCCGTCATCCGGTTTCGCTTACGCTACACCGTCTGCCACCTCCCCCGCTGCGCAGGGGAGGAGAGGCAAAATTGCCCCTCGGATAATATAACAGTCACACTTGCAACCAAGCCGATCTTGGGCAAAGGTGCCGGCGCCTCCATTCACTCTCACAAAGGTCAGCCCGTGCTTCTGTCCGCTCTTGCCATCGCCGCTGCTATCCAGGCCGCACCGGCCGCTCCCGTCGTCCATTCCTATGCCGGCCTGACCCTGTCGCCCAAGGGCGATCGCCTCGTCACCTTCGAAGGCACGGGCGGCCCGGCCGGCCACAGCGTCGTCACGCTGCGCGACATTACCGGCAAGGTCACAGCGACCTACGATCCGTGCCCGACCTGCCGCTACGCCTCGCCCGCCTGGTCGCCGGACGGCTCAAAGCTCGCCTTCCTGGCCAGTGACCAGAAGGCCGGCACGGCCACGCTCTACATATTGGAAGACGGCAAGACGCGCGCGGTAAAGACCATCGACGGCGTCGCCAATGAGCCGCGCTGGGCGCCCGACGGCAAGTCCATCGCCCTGCTCGTCGTGACCGGCGCGCACAAGCAGACCGGCGCCACCCAGCCGGGCACGCACCTGGTCGGCGAGATCGGCATCGCCGCGACCACCGACGAGCAACGCATCGCCGTCATTCAGGAACATGGCGACCGCGCGACGAACATGGATTTCGTCTCGCCGGCCGACACCTGGGTCTACGAATACCAGTGGACGCCCGACAGCACAGGCTTCGTCGCCACCGCCGCCAAGGGTGACGGCGACGACAACTGGTGGACGGCCAAGCTCGAAGCCTTCGCGCCCGGTTCCGAACGCGTCATCGCTTCGCCCAAGATGCAGATGAACATGCCGACCGTCTCGGCCGACGGCAAGACCGTCTACGTCATCGGCGGCCTGATGAGCGACTTCGGCTCGATCGGCGGCGACGTCTACGCCGTGCCATTTAACGGCGGCGATCCGGTCGACCTGACCCCCGGCTACAAGGGCACCTTCACCTCGCTGACGATGACCAAGACCGGTCTGGTCGCGGGCATGAACGTCAATGGCGAAACCGATATCGGCCGCGTCGACGCAAAAGGCGTGACCCTCCTGGCCAAGGGCGGCGACACCAATATCGACGATTTCTCGCTCGACGCCTCGGGCAAGACCGCGGTCGCGGTGGCGCAGAGCTTCACGACGGCGCCGCGCATCGTCACCGGCCCGCTGGGCGCGCTGGCCCCGATCACCCACGACAACGACGCCATCACCTCGCCGTTCAAGGCGACCAACATCACCTGGACCAATGAAGGCTTCACCGTCGAAGGCTGGCTGCTGTCGCCGGTCAATGTCGAGCCCGGCAAGACATATCCGATGGTGACTATCGTCCACGGCGGCCCGGCGGCGGCGGTGAGCCCGCGCTTTGCCGCCTCGGGCACGGCGGTCGACCTCTTGAAGGCCGGCTATTTCGTGTTCCAGCCCAATCCGCGCGGCTCCTATGGCCAAGGCGAGACCTTCACGGCCGCCAACAAGCGCGACTTCGGCGGCGGCGACCTGCGCGACATCCTGGCCGGCGTCGACGCGGTCGAAAAGGCAGCCCCGGTCGACGACAAGCGCCTGGGCGTTACCGGCGGTTCCTACGGCGGCCTGATGACCATGTGGGCGGTCACCCAGACGCACCGCTTCAAGGCGGCGGCGGCCGGCGCCGGCATTTCCAATTGGTCGAGCTATTACGGCGAAAACGGCATCGACCAGTGGATGATCCCGTATTTCGGCGCCTCCTTCTATGACGACCCGGCGATCTACGACAAGCTGTCGCCGATCCGCTACATCAAGAACGCCACCACGCCCACCTTCATCTATGTCGGCGAACGCGACGTCGAATGCCCGTGGCCGCAGTCGCAGGAATTCTGGCATGGCCTGAAGGAGGTCGGCGTGCCGACCACCCTGATGATCTACGAAGGCGAAGGCCACGGCATCCGCCAGCCCGAACACGTCAAGGACCTGACCAGCCGCGTCGTCGGCTGGTTCGACAAGTACCTGAAGTAAGATCGACAAAGACCTGAAATAGAAAACCCCCGGCGCCTGGCGCCGGGGGTTTTTGCTTCCAGATGGGTCAATTTGAGCGGAAACCCCAGTTCGTTCCTTCTTTCGCTCGCCCCGTTTACGGGCGCGGGCCGGCGAGGCAGAGGGGGCCGCCGCGAAGCGGTGGTGAGAGGGGGGCACCGTAGAATCCGCTTCAACAAGGCTTCAGGCAGAGCCAAGACCTACCGCCGGTTCCCCCTCCCACCACGCCCTCCGGGCGCGGTCCGCCTCGCCGGCCCGCGCCCTCCCCGTAAACGGGGCGGGCGAAAGAAGACGGGACCATCGGTGGGTAAGCTTTACGACGTGATCGAGATCGTAAACGCCTGGTCGGCGGTGATCGTCGGGTCGGAGGTGCTGACGGCATGCAGTGTCGCCGCGTAGCTGGTGACCTGGGGCACCACGGCGGCCGAACCACCGCCTCCACCACCACCACCCCCGCCACCGCAGCCGGTCAGGACGACGGCCGTTGCCGCCAGCGCCCCGACGACGGGCTTGCGACGCACGGCGAACGCCAGGCCGAGCCCCGCGAAGGCCAGGGCCACGCCGCCGCCGCCGAACGGGCCCTTTTTCGTCGAACTGTTACTGGCCATGGCGGTGGAGGTCACCCCGACATGGACGCTGGCCGTGCCATCGGCGTTCAAGGTCACCTGGCTTTGCGACAGGCTAAGCGTCGCCGGCGCGCCCGTCGCCGTGACGCTGAGATTGAAGGTGTCGCCCAAGCTACCCAGCGCGGTCACGGTAAAGTCGCCGCCGGTCTGAGTGCTGCCGCTCAAGCTGACATTGCCGCCGCTCAAGCCCACGCCGCTCAACGGCGCGACATTGAAAAAGGTCTCGCACGACGTGCCGACATAGTCGCTGGCCAGGCTGAGCGCGGTGCGCCCATTGCCCAGCGGCAGAAGCGGCGACGAATAGTTCTGGCAGGGATTGCCCGCCGTGCCCGACGGCATCGAGACGCTGGTCGGCGAGGCGAAGCTCTGCCACCCACCCGTGCCGTCGCCGGCCGAATTATAGAACAGCGTCGCGCCATTGCCCGATTGCACGACGCCGTTCAGCGTCAGGATCTGGCCCTGTAGCAGCAATTGGCCGTGCGCTTGCCCGGGCACCGGCGCCCAGACGAGCGTCGGCGTGTGCCAGAAGGTCTCGCCATTGCTCAAGGCCACCGGCGTGCCCAAGGTGCCGGCCGCCCCCCAATTGATGCCGTCGGCCGAGGTCTTGAAATAGGTGGCGCAGTTGAGCGTGCCGCAGATCTCATAGCTGGCGGCATAGCTGCCCGAGGCCAGGGTGACGATATTGGCCATGCCCGGGCGGTCCGACGCGGTTGCACTGATCGCCAGGTCGCCGACCGGCGTCCAGTTCAGGCCGTCGCTGGTCGCGACCTCGGTCAAGATCTGAGAATGACCGGGGCGGGTTTCGTCCGAATAATAGCACATCAACCGCCCGTCGCCGGCAATGGCGAAGTCGGGCTCCCACAAGCCGCCTGAGCTTTGCGGCACGGTCGCCGTGGCGCAGTTGGACAGGTAGGTCCAGGTCGCGCCCTCATTGGTCGAGCTATAGATGCGGATCTGCATCGGCTGTGTCGGCGTATTGCCGCCGACCGATCCGGCCCACAAAAGCGTGCCGGCGGGCAGGGCGCCGATCGCCTTGGGCAGTTCGAACAGCCCGCCGCAGCACAGGCCGGTGCCGAACGCGCTGTCGGTCACACTGCCCAGCGGCGAGAAGCTCTTGCCTTGGTCGTGGCTGATGAACAGGTCCTCGTGGCCCGCTCCGCCATCGAAGCTGGTGGCGCTGACGACGATATCGCCATTGCGCGTGGTGTCGGCATTGTGGGTGATCAGCACGGCGCGCGGATACATTTCGCCATGGCTGCTGATCGGCGCCTGGCCGGCGAATGCAGGGGCGGCAGCGGTTAACAAGGCCAATCCGAGGCCCATGGAAAACACCTTCATCACGTCTCTCCCTATTTTGTATGATTTATAATACAAATGAGGATGGCGATGTCAAGGCGCCTTACTTCTCCTCCCCATTTTGTTAAAATGGGGAGGTGGCATCGCAAGCCCGCAGGGCGCGTCGATGACGGAGGGGTCACTTACCGGCGATGGAGCGGGTTTCAGCGTCAGCAAGTGACCCCTCCGTCGCGGACGTCGTGCTGCGCACTTGCCGCGCCACCTCCCCATTTTAACAAAATGGGGAGGAGAGTTTCCTACGCCTTCGCCTTCAGATCGTCCTCGATCGTGCGCAGCAACGCTTCCAGCGCTTCCAGGTACAGCGGCTTGACCATGTGGTGGTGGAAGCCGGCTTCGCGCGAGCGCTGGCGGTGTTCGTCCTGGCCCCAGCCGGTCTGGGCGATGAAGGTGGTGTCCTTCAGGTACGGCAGGGCGCGCATGGCGGCGCAGAGATCATAGCCGTTCATGCCGGGCAGCCCGATATCCATCATCACGACATTGGGCAGGTAGGTTTCAGCCATGGCCAGGGCATCCTTGCCGTTGCCCGCCAGGCGATAGTCGTGGCCCAGCATCTCGACCATCCAGCCGGTAGTCTGGGCCAGGGCGTCATTGTCCTCGACGATCAGGATGCGCAAGCCGCCGGCGGCGGCCGGCTGGGCGCGGGGTTCCTCGGCGACCGTGGTGTCGGCGTCGCGGGACAGGGTCGGCAGATGCACCATGAACTCACTTCCTTTGCCCAAACCGTCGCTGCGCACCGTTACCGATCCGCTGTGCATTTCAACCAGCTTCTTCACCAGGGTCAGACCGACGCCCAACCCGCCTTGCGAGCGTTCGAGTGAGTCGTCGACCTGGGCGAACATGTCGAAGATATGCTCCAGCATGTCCGGCCGAATACCGATACCCTTGTCTTTTACGCGGACATCGGCGCTGTCCCTGTGCAGGTCGATCTCGACGGAGATCTCGCCGTCCGGGGGACTGTATTTGGCGGCATTGTTGAGCAGGTTGGAAAAGACCTGCGCCAGCCGCGTGAAATCAGCCTGCAAGGTAACAGCTGTTTCCGGCAGGTTAAGGGTCAGTTTGTGTCCGAACTGGTCGATATGCGGCTTGGAAATTTCAACGGCGCAGCGCAGCACCTCGGCCAGGTCCACCGTATCGGTCTTCAGCTCGATCTTGCCGCGGGTGATGCGCGACACGTCCATCAGGTCGTCGACCAGGCGCACCATCTGCTTGACCTGGCGCTCCATCATCTGCAGCGCCTCGTCACGCACCTTCACCGGCAGCTTGTCGGACGCCAGGATCGATACCGAATTGGAAATCGGCGCCAGCGGATTGCGCAGTTCGTGCGCCAATATGGCCAGGAACTCGTCCTTGCGCCGGTCGGTCTCGCGCAGCGCCTGCGCCTGCTGCCGCGTTTCCTTGAGCAGGCGGCCGTTCTCCTCGGCGCGCGCCTGCAGGTCGTCGCGCTGCAGGGCGATCTGCTGGCGCTGGCGGTACAGTTCGAAGAACACGTCGGCCTTGCTGCGCAGGATGTCGGGTTCGAGCGGCTTTTCCAGGAAATCGACGGCGCCGGCCTCGTAGCCGCGGAAACGGCGCTGGCGATCGGTCGAGCCGGCCGTCAAAAAGATGATCGGGATGCGCCGCGTGCGCTCGTGGCCGCGCATGGTCTCGGCCAGTTCGAAGCCGTCCATTTCCGGCATCTGCACGTCGAGCAGGGCGAGCGCCACGTCGTACTTCAACAGCAGTTCCAGCGCTTCCTCGCCGGACGTCGCCTGCAGCAGCACCAGGCCCTCGCGGCGCAGCAGCACTTCCAGGGACAGCAGGTTTTCCCTCAGGTCATCGACCAGCAGGAAATAGACCGGCGCCGGCGGGGCGGAGGCGGGATGCATGGGCAAGTGGGGCTTGGCGTTCATTTACATTACCACTTTCTGCAGATAGGCCGCGATCTCTTCGAGATCCATGGCCGCCGCTTCCGGGCACGATTGCAAGGCCGCCTCCGGCATGGCCGCGGCGTAGGCATGGGCCGGCGTTTGCACGATGACCCGCCCGCCGGCTGAGGCCACCGCTTTCAGACCGAGCGCACCGTCGGGATTGGCGCCCGTCAGGATAATGCCGACCAGGCCCTCACCATAGGCCTCGGCGGCGGTTTCGAACAGGACGTCTATGCTGGGACGCGAAAACATTACCGGCTCTTCCGACGACAGGGAGAGTGACCGATCGGTCTCGACCAGCAAATGATAGTCGGGCGGTGCGAAATAGACCACGCCGGCGACGAGCGTCTCCTTGTCCTCGGCCTCACGCACTTCAAGCCGGCACTTTTCCTGGAACAGGTCGGCGACGATGCTTTTGCGCGACGGCGGCAGGTGGATGACGATCAGGATCGGCACCGGATAGTCGGCGGGCAGGGTGGGCAGGATGACGCCCAGCGCCTTGATGCCGCCGGCCGAAACGCCGATGACCACTGCCTCGACCGGCGCCGGAGGTGCAGGCGCCTTGGCGGCCTTTTTTGACTTGGTGTCGGGCAGGTGGATGGCGGCGGAGGTCATGACCGGTCCCGCTTTTGGTAGATACGCTCGTCGCGGGCGAATTCGGAAAAGTCGTCGGCGTGCTGGGAAAAGCGCAAGGTCTCCTTCGAACCCAGGCCCAGGAATCCCTTGCGCAGCAGCGAGCCGGAAAACAGGCCGATGGCGCGGTCCTGGAGCTCGCGATTGAAGTAGATCAGCACGTTGCGGCACGACACCAGGTGGGTCTCGGCGAACACCGCGTCGGTGGCCAGCGAATGGTCGGAAAACACCGTCGACTTGCGCAAGCTCTTGTCGAACGAGGCGGCGCCGTAGGCGGCGGTATAGTAGTCCGACAAGGACGACTTGCCGCCCGACAGGCGGTGGTTCTCCGTGAATAGCTTCATCCGCGACAGTTCGTAGACCCCGGCCTCCGCCTTTTTCAAAGCGTCGGAATTGATGTCGGTGGCGTAGAACATGGTGCGGTCTTCCAACCCTTCCTCGCGGAATAGGATGGCGAAGGAGTAAAGCTCTTCCCCCGTCGAGGTGCCGGCGATCCATACCTTCAGCGACGGATAGGTCTTCAGGTGCGGCACCACGTTTTCGCGGATGGCGCGGAAATAGAGCGGGTCGCGGAACAGCTCCGACACCTGCACCGTCAGGTAGGGCAAAAGCTCGGCCAGCATGTGCGGGTCGTGCAAGACCATGTCCTGCAGCATCGAGAAGGAGCGGGCGCCAAAGCGTTCGCGCGCCTGGACCAGGCGGCGCTTGATCGAGGCCATGGCATAGCCGCGGAAGTCATAGTGGTACTTCTGGTAGACGGCCTCCAGCAGCAGACGCATTTCGAGGTCTTCGGTGGACGTGTTCACAGAACCACACCCACTTCACTCAGACCTCCGAACGCACCGCGTTCGGCAAGCGCGACCGCGCGCCCGAGCCTTTGCGAGGAAAGCCATGCGGCGTTTGAGCTAAAAAATGTCATCTAGGCATCCATACGCGAACGAGGGAGACCAGCTTTTCGACGTCGAGCGGCTTGGCCATGTAGTCGTTGGCGCCGGCGTCCAGGCACTTTTCCTGGTCGTCCTTCATCGCCTTGGCCGTCAGCATGATCACCGGCAGCTTCTTCCATTCGGGCTTCTTGCGCAGTTCGCGCGTCGCCGTCAGCCCGTCCATTTCCGGCATCATCACGTCCATCAGGACCAGGTCGATGGCGGCGTCGGGGCTGGCCTTGGAGGCTTCCATGGCGGTCAGCGCTTCCTTGCCGTTGCGGGCGATCTGGACGATGGCGCCCAGCGGCTCGAAGATGTTGGTGACGGCGTAGACATTGCGCACATCGTCCTCGACGACCAGGATGCGCCGGCCCTCCAGCATGCTGTCGCGGCTCTTGGCCTTTTTCAGCAGGCTCTGTTGCTCCGGCGACAGGTCCGACACGACCTGGTGCAGGAACAGGGTGACCTCGTCGAGCAGGCGTTCGGGTGACTTGGCGCCCTTGATGATGATCGACTTCGAATAGCGGCGCAGCTTTTGTTCGTCGTCATAGGTCAGGTCGCGGCCGGTATAGACGATCACCGGCGGGAAGGAATAGGCCTCCTCCTTGGACAGGGTCTCCAGCAGCTGGTAGCCCGAGGCGTCGGGCAGGGTCAGGTCCAGCACCATGCAGTCGAAGGTCTGTTCCTTGAGGTGGTCGAGCGTCTCGGCGGCGGTGCCGACGGCGACCGTCTGGATGTCCTGCGATTTCAGCAATTGCGCCACGCTGTCGGCCTGGACGGGGTCGTCCTCGACGATCAGCACGCGGCGGACGCGCTGCGACATACGGAATTCCAGCGACTGGAAGGCCTCGACCAGCTCCTCGCGCTTGACGGGCTTGAGCATGTAGCCGGCCGCGCCCATCGACAGGGCGGCGTGGGTATAGTCGTTGCCCGAGACGACGTGGACGGGGATATGCCGCGTCTTGGGGTCGCGCTTGATCTGGTCGAGCACCGACAGGCCGGAATGGTCGGGCAGGCCGACATCGAGCACCACGGCGGACGGCATGTATTGGCGCGTCACCAGCAAGGCGTCCTCGGCATTGGCGGCGACCAGGCACTTGAACTGCTGTTCGTGGGCTAGGTCGTAGAGGATGCCGGCGAACGCCGCATCGTCCTCGACGACCAGGATGACCTTGTCGTCGCCGCTCAGGCGTTCGCGGTCGTCCTCGATCAGGCGGAAGGTCGGCACCTTCTCAACGGGCGCCTCGGCCTTGCGCGCCGCCGGCCGGACCGCCGGCATATGCGGGATGGGGCTCGGCGAGGTGATGGGTGGCAGGGGGGCGGCGCGCGGATCCTGGCGTTGGGCCACCGAGCCCGCATCATAGGTCACCGGCAGGGTCAGGGTAAAGGTCGAGCCCTTGCCCGGCGCCGAGGTCAGGCTGATCTGGCCGCCCAGCAGGCGCGACAGCTCACGCGAGATCGACAGGCCCAGCCCCGTGCCGCCGTAACGCCGCGAAATCGTGCCGTCGGCCTGCTTGAAGGCATCGAACACGGTCTGCTGGTTTTCCTTGGAAATGCCGATGCCGGTATCGGTGACGGCAAAGGCGATGCGGCCACCCGGCGCGCGGGTGATGTTCAGCGTCACCGAGCCGGCTTCCGTGAACTTGACGGCGTTCGACATCAGGTTCTTCAGCACCTGCTCCAGGCGCTGGCGGTCGGTTTCCATGGTCGCTTCGAGCTGCGGATCGAGCGTGGTGATCAGCTGCAGGCCCTTTTGTTTCGCCATCGGCTCGAAGGTGCGCGACATGTCGCTGAGCAGGCGCGACAGGGGCACGTTTTCGGGACGGATATCCATCTGGCCGGCCTCGATCTTCGACAGGTCGAGGATGTCGTTGATCAGCACCAGAAGGTCGTTGCCCGACGACAGGATGGTCTTGGCGAACTTGACCTGTTCTTCCGACAGATTGCCTTCGGGGTTGTCCGACAGCAGCTTGGCCAGGATCAGCGACGAGTTCAGCGGTGTGCGCAGTTCGTGGCTCATATTGGCCAGGAAGTCGGACTTGTAGCGGCTGGCCTGTTCCAGTTCGGCGGCCTTGCGCTCGATCTCGACCTGGGTCTTGCCCAGCGCGTCCCTCTGGCCCTCCAGGATCTTGGCCTGTTCCTCGAGCTGGGTATTGGTGGTTTCGAGCTCGGCCTGTTGTTGCTCCAGGCGGCCATGGCTTTCCTTGAGCGCGCGGGACTGTTCCTCCAGCTCCTCGTTATTGACGCGCAGCTCTTCCGATTGGCTTTGCAATTCTTCGGACTGGCGCTGGGTTTCTTCGAGGAGGGTCTGCAGGCTGGCGCGGTAATTGGCCGAACGGATGGCGGTGTTGATCGCCTCGGCGACCGCAACGACCATCTCGCGGGCCTCGTCGCTCAAACTGTGGACGAAGCCGAATTCGACGACGCCGTCGACGACGCCGTCGGACTTGGTCGGCACGATCAGCACGTGACGCGGCCGCCAGGTGCCCAGCGCCGCACCCACCGTCAAATGGCTTTGCGGCACGTCGCGCAGGACGACGGGACCGGCGGACGCCGCCGCCTGGCCCAGCAGCCCCTCGTGCAGGGCGAATTGCGCCGGCACCTCGTTGTCGGACGGCACGCCATAGGTGGCGGCGCGTTTGAACAGGTTGCCGTCACGGGTATAGAAGGCCCCCGACTGGGCGCGGACATAGTCGGCGAGGTATGACAGGACGTTGCGGCCCAGCTGGTCAAGGCGCTGTTCACCGATGATGGCGTTGCTGGCGCCCAGTTGCCCGGCCTGCAGCCATTCCTGCTGACGGCGCGTGGCGGCGGCGCGGACCAGGACGATGGTGATGGCCAGCGACAGGACGACACCGATGACGGCGGCGATGATCACGCTCCACACGGCGATGTCATAGGCCGTCTTGGCCTCGGTGGCGCGCTGTTCGCGGCGCTGGGTCTCGAACGCCTGCATGTTGGAGATCTGCGAGCGGATCTGGTCCATATAGGTCTTGCCGCTGTTGTTCTTGACGACCGCCAAGGCGGCGTCGAAGCCCTGGCTGTGGCGCAGCGCGATGGTCTGGTTCAGCTCGGCCATCTTGGCGTTGACGATCTCGCGCAGGCGCGTCAGCCGGATTTGCTGTTCCGGTTCGTTATCGACCAGGGTGCGAACCTTGGTCAGCTCTTCGTCGACATGGGTCGCGGCGCTGTTGAACGGCTCCAGATAGCTGTCGTCGCCGGTCAGCACGTAGCCGCGCTGGCCGGTTTCGGCGTCCTTGACCGTCGACAGCAACTCGCTGAGGTTCAGGATCACCTCGTGCGAAGTTTCGACCTGTTGGAAGTCGGCGTCGAGCGTCTGGATGCGGTCGAACGACACGATCCCGCTGATGATGAAGAAAATGGCAATCGCCGACAGGCTTAGCGACAGCACCATGTCGGCGCGCGTCTGGCGGCCCAGCAGGCCGGACAACAGAGTCTTTTTCATTCAGCGGTACCGCGAGGCCTTCCCTGGGGGCGCGCCACGACGCCCCTGGCCCCGGCATTACCCGTTTATGACATATTCATATGCGCCGTAAGCATCCAATAAGACCGGGTGGGCGGCGTATAAATATTCCATAAGAATTTTATAAAAACGCGGGGCAAAATTTAGCAAAAACAGATGCTTCGATAGGCGTGCCAAACGAATCTGCCAAGCCCTGTCGCAGGCTTTCATATCGCATTTTTACGGAATATCGCCTAATGTTTTCCTTGGGGATTTGCACGCGAAACGCGAGGATGGCGCCATGGCTCTTCGTCCCTATTGGAGCGGTAATATCCGGTTGTCCCTGGTCTCGCTGCCGGTCAGGATCTACGCCGCGCTGAACCGCTCGAAACAGATCGCGCTGCATGAAATCTACAAGCCGACCGGCGAGCGCGTGCACAACCAGCTGATGGCCGGCGACACGGAGATCGAGCGCGACGACATCGTCAAGGGCTATGAGATCGAGCGCGGCGAGTACGTCCTGCTCGACCCCGATGAGATCAAGGCGCTGAAGATCCCCTCGTCCAAGACCCTTGACATCGTTGAGTTCGTCAATGCCGACGCGATCGACGAGCTCTATTTCGAGGCGCCCTATTTTGTCGTCCCGGAAGCGCGGCAAGAGGATACCTTTGCCGTCATCCGCGACGCCTTGCGCGAAACCGGCAAGGTCGGCATCGGCCAGTTGGCGATCGGCGGCCGCGAGCGGCTGTGTGCGCTCAAGCCGTGCGGTTCCGGTATCCTGCTTGAGACCCTGCGCTACGAGGACGAGGTGCGCGAAAGCGACCCCTATTTCGAGGATATCGCCAAGGCGCGCGTCGCCGACGAGGAGCTGGATCTCGCCAAGGAGTTGATCAAGCGCAAGACGACGAAGTTCGATCCGGCGCGGTTCCACGACCATTACCGCGAGGCGCTCAAGGAGCTGATCGACGCCAAGGCCGAGCATCGCGCGCCGCGCGCCATCGAAGAGGAGCGGCCGCCGGCCAAGGTGGTCAACCTGATGGACGCCCTGCGCGAAAGCCTGAAGGCCCAGGCGCCGGCCGAAAGCAAAGCTGGCTCCGAGAAGCAACGCCCGCGCCTATCGCGCCGCCGCAAGGCAGGGTGAGTAAGACGATACATTTGCCTCTCCTCCCCTGCGCAGCGGGGGAGGTGGCACGGGAGCGAGCGAAGCGAAGCCCCGTGACGGAGGGGGCCTTGAAGCGCACGAAAGCCCCCTCCGTCGCGAGGCGGCGTGCTGCGCACTTGCACTCGCGCCACCTCCCCCGCTGCGCAGGGGAGGAGAGGCTTAGACATAAAGGCGCCTGCCATGGCCGATACTGACGACCTCAGCCGCTATCACGGCAAGCGAAACTTCGCCCATACCCAGGAACCTGAAGGAAAGGTCAAAAAAACCAAAGGCTTCAGCTACCTGATTCAAAAACATGCGGCGACGCGTCTGCATTACGACTTTCGCCTGGAGCTCGACGGCGTGCTCAAGTCGTGGGCAGTGACCAAGGGGCCGAGCCTCGATCCCGCCGACAAGCGCCTGGCCGTCGAGGTCGAGGACCACCCGGTCGATTACGGTGCCTTCGAAGGCACCATCCCGATGGGCCAGTACGGCGGCGGCACGGTCATGCTATGGGACCGCGGCACTTGGGAACCGGTCGGCGATCCGCACGAAGGGCTGAAATCCGGCAAGCTGGTCTTCAAACTGCACGGCGAACGCCTGACCGGCGAGTGGACGCTGGTGCGCATGCATGGACGGCCCTCCGATCGGGGCCGCAACAACTGGCTGCTGATCAAGCACCACGATGCCATCGCCCACGACGGCGACCACGACGCGCTCCTGGCTGATAATGCCGTCAGCGTCGTTTCCGGCCGCTCGATGGAAGAGATCGCCGAGGGCACCAAGGAATGGAAGGGCGGCAAGGCGCGCCAAAAGACCGTCGCCGGGCCGGACGAAAAGACCCTGAAAAAAGCCAAGGCCGCCGATGCTCACGCCATGAGTTTCATCGAGCCGGAACTGGCGACCCTGGCCGACGCCATGCCGGCGGGCCCCAACTGGATCCACGAGGTCAAGTTCGACGGCTATCGTACCCTTGCCTTGGTCGAAGGCAAACGTGTCCGCATGCTCACCCGCACCGGCCTCGACTGGACGGCGAAGTTCCAGACCCTGGCCGACGACCTGGCCAGGCTTGGCGTGACATCGGCGATGCTGGACGGCGAGATCGTCGCGCTCGATGACAAGGGCGCCTCCAGCTTCAAGACCCTGCAGGACGAGCTTAGCCACGGGCACAGCGACCGTTTGCAATATTACGTCTTCGACCTGTTGTCGCTCGATGGCGAGGACCTGCGCGGCCTGCCCCTGCTGGAGCGCAAGCGGTGGCTGAAGACCCTGCTGCAAAAGGGCGATGCCGGGGAGCGCGTGCTTTATAGCGAACATTTCGCCTACGAGTCGGACGTTTTGGAACACGTCTGCGGCCTGGCCTATGAGGGCGTGATCTGCAAGCGCGGCGACGCCCGCTACAGTTCCGGCCGCAATCGCAACTGGCTGAAGGTCAAGTGCCACAAGCGCCAGGAATTCGTCATCGGCGGCTTTACCGAGCCGAAAGGCGGGGGAAGGGGCATTGGCGCCTTGCTCCTGGGCTATTATGCCGAGGAGAAGCTGGTCTATGCCGGCAAGGTCGGCACCGGCTTCGACACCGACACCTCCATGGACATCCGCAAGCTGTTGGACGATCGCCCGCTCACGGCCATGGCCTTTGAGGACGTGCCGGCCGACGGCCGCCGCGGCGCGCACTGGGTTGAACCGAACCTGGTCTGCGAGGTCGAATTCACGGAATGGACCGCCGACGGTCGCTTGCGCCATCCGTCATTCCAGGGCTTGCGCGAAGACAAGCCGGCAGGCGATATTCACCGCGACCAGCCGGTGCATGTGACCCAGACGATGCGCGATGCGAAACCCGAGCGTGAAGACGACGAGCCGGTGGCGAAACCGGCCGCCAAGGTAAAGGCCGGCGACGCCGAAGTCGAAGGCGTGCGCGTCTCGCATCCCGGCCGCATCGTCTATCCCGACAGCGACATCACCAAGCTCGACCTGGCGCAATACTATGCCGCCGTGCAGGACCGCATCCTGCCCTTCATCGCCGAGCGACCGTTGTCGATGGTGCGCTGCCCCGAAGGCATCGGCGGGCAATGCTTCTTCCAGCGGCATATCGCGCGCGAGCAATCGCCCTACCTCTTCGACACCGGCATCCCGGTGAAGGGGCGCAACGAAGACTACCTGATGATCAAGGACGTCAAGGGCCTGGTCACCCTGGTGCAGTGGGGCGTGATCGAGCTGCACGCCTGGGGCTGCACCGCCGCGGCGCCGACCCTTCCCGATACGATCATCTTCGATCTCGATCCCGACCCAGAGGTTTCGTGGCCCCGCGTCGTCGAGGCGGCCTTCGAGGTCAAGGCGCGAATGGAGGAGTTCGGCCTGAAAACCTTTGTGAAAACGACCGGCGGCAAGGGCCTGCACGTCACCCTCCCGCTTGAGGCCCGTTATGGTTGGCCGACGATCAAGGCCTTTGCGCGCGCCGTCGCCCAGTCGATGGAACACGATGCGCCCGATCGCTTTATCGCCACCATGAGCAAGGAAAAGCGCAAGGGACGGATTTTCGTCGACTATCTGAGAAACGAACTGACCTCGACCTCGGCGGTGCCCTACGGCGTGCGGGCGCGGCCGGGCGCCACGGTGGCGACACCGATCGATTGGGGTGAGTTGACGGCCGATTTGAAGCCCGCGCAATTCACCATAAAAACCGTGCCGGCACGGCTGAAGACGGTCGACGATCCGTGGGCGGACTATTTCGAATCCCGTCAGGTCATTCGGGCGGACATTCTCGATGCGTTACGCATTGAGCACTGATCCGGGATTTAACGGCGCCTGGCGCTGTGGTAGACTCGCATAAATCAAGAGCAAAGGGAGATGGATTATGGCTTCGTCAAATGAACGCGTACCGATGGATATCACCGACACGGTCATGCTGATCCTGTTGATCGCGGTGACCGCTGGGGTCGGTATCTTCGCCGTGGCGATGCTCGGCGCTTTTCTCAGCATGCATTGATTAAAAAAGGCGCCCGGACAGGGCGCCTTTTTCATTTTCAATCTAGTAAGTCGAAGGTGGATCGCTGGCCGGGAATGAGTTCTCGGTCATGGCGTCGACCTGGTTTTCGTCGAGATCCTTGCGCACCTTCTTGTCGGTGCGCATCACATGACGATGGGTGGTCGGGCCATTGCGATAGCCGTGCACGAAGCTGCGGATAATGCTGAACATCTGGGTCTCCAATTCAAAATGGACTGGGCCCGGAGGCGACAAAGCCGGACGCCGCCGGTCTTGGCGGTCAGTGCTTGGACTTATTCTTGTGGCTGTCGTCCTTGTCCTTGCGGGTGTCGTTCTTGTGTCCGTCTTCTTCGTAACGCGTGACGTCGTCCAACTCGCGTTCGGCGGCGCTACGCGGGGCGGCGGGCTTGCCGGTTTGCGTGCCGGCGTGATCGGAGTCGGCGCCGTACTGGCCATGGACGTCACGGTCGATGCCGGCATTGCGGCCGCCCAGGACGCTGGTGTCATCACCGTCGCGGCGATTGGGGGTGACCATGGGCTCGTAGGCCTTGCCGGTCGTCGTGGTGCCGCCGGTCGGGGCTTGGTTATAATTTCTGGGCATATTGCCTCCTTTTCGCCTAGTGAGGCGACGCAGATGGGTTCAGACTTGACTGTAAGCCCATCGCTGTAAGGTTGGCATCCCGGCTCAAGGGAGAGCGGGTAAAGAGGGGGTAAGACCTCGTTGATTCAGACGTGTGGCCAATTGCAGCGATTGCAGTCGAACCAAGTGCAGTCGGTCAGTGACGCAGCCAATCAAAAATGCCCGTTTGTTGCGCTATTTGTGATATGATGGCGCTATGGACACGGGAAAACCCATGGATATGGTCAAGGTCGCAGGGCTGACTGATGATCCGATTTTGCGCAACTATCAGGCAGCCCTAAAGGCCACCTATGGGGACACGCTTGATCGCGTCGTATTGTTCGGTTCGCGGGCTCGTGGCGAGGCGACCAAAGACTCCGACTATGATGTGGCTGTATTCCTGAAGTCGCTGCCCGATCGCTGGGCTGTTTTCGACTATCTGGCTGACCTTCGCACCCGCTTTTTAGTCGACACGGGTGCGTTTTTCGACGCCTTCCCCTATCTGACGACCGCCTATACGGACCACACGCCCCTGATGCAGGAAATCCGTCGCGACGGGCTCACGCTGTGACGCCGGATACCCAGGCCTATCTCGACAAATCTAAAGAACTGCTCGTCGAAGCCGCCCCTCTCAGAGAACCGCTCCAGTTTTGTTTTGCAAAAAGACCTAATCCTTGAACGGATCCTCGAAATCGGGATCGTCCTCGCTTTTGAATTCGAACCACATGCCGTTGAGGATGCCGAAGGTGACGGCCAGGCCGACGCCCAAGATCCATGAAAAATACCACATGACGAAAAGCTCCTTGCTGGCCGGGCCAGCTCAAACAAAGGGGGCACATGCGGGAAAGCTTGTTTCCCCCATGACTTCATCCCACACGACTTCAATAGAGATCAGGGTTGGTTTTTAACGAGGCGACGGCAATCCGTCCGAACAGCACTTTGTAGACCCAGGCGGTGTACAGCAGGATCAGCGGCAGGAAGATCGCCGTGACGAACAGCATGATGAACAGCGTCAGTTGCGAGCTCGATGCCGTCCACACCATAAGGCTGGAATGCGCATCGATCGAGCTGGGCAGGATGATCGGAAACATCGACAACCCGACCGTGGCGATCGTGCCGAACACGCCCAGTGACGAAGCGATGAACGCCCACGGATCGGCCTTCATCCGCAGGCAGACGATCGCCGCCACGGGGCCCAGAAAACCCAGGATCGGGGCGATCCACATCCACGGATGGGCGCCGTAGTTTTCGAGATAGCCGCCGGCCTGGTGGACGACCTGGGCATAGGTCGGGTTGGACGGGCCATTGGTCGGCACGGGCACCGCGATATGGTAGCCCAGCCCGCCGAAGCGCACGAACAGGTGCCCGACGAGGAACAGCCCGATCATCGCCAGTCCGGCCCAGAGGCCGAAGCCGATGGCGCGGTCGCGCAACGGCCCCTTTTCCAGCTTCAGCGAGGTCCAGCAGGCGCCCTGCAAGGCCAGCATGGCGACCGACATCAGCCCGCACACCAGGGTGAACGGCGTGAACAGGCCCAACAGGCCACCCAGCAGATGGTCGTGATAGGTGGCGCGCAGGTCGCTGTCGAGGCTGAACGGCGCGCCCTGCAGGACATTGCCGATGGCCACGCCGAAGACCAGGGATGGCACCAGGCCGCCGATGAACAGGGCGTAGTCCCAGTTGCGCCGCCACGCCTTGCCCGCCCGCTTGGAGCGGTACTTGAAGCCGACCGGCCGCAGGATCAGCGACATCAGCACCAGGAACATGGCGAGATAAAAGCCCGAAAAGCTGACGGCATAGACAAACGGCCAGGCGGCGAAGACGGCGCCGCCGCCCAGGATGAACCAGACCTGGTTGCCTTCCCAGGTGGCGCTGACCGTATTGATGACGGCGCGACGCTCGTTGTCGGTGCGGGCGGTGAAGGGCAATAGCGTGAGTGTGCCCAGCGTATAGCCGTCGAGAATGGCAAAGCCGGTCAGGAGAACCCCGATCAGGGCCCACCAGATTAGCCGAAGTGTTGTGTAGTCGAGTGGAATGGAAGTCATGGTAGATCTCCTTACTCAGCGGGGCCGACAACACCGGAGGCGCTTTCGCTAACCTCGGGATCGTCGTGCATGCGGCCGAAACGGAAGGCGTAGGGTCCGGTCTTGACCGTCTTGATCAGCAGCCGCACCTCGATGACGGCCAGCGTGGCGTACATCAGGGTAAAGCCGATGATCGAGGCCCAGATCTGGCCGGCGCTGAGGCTTGACGCCCCCATGAAGGTCGGCAGCACGCCGTCGACTGCCCACGGTTGCCGGCCGAACTCGGCCAGCACCCAACCGAACTCGGTCGAAATCCACGGTAGCGGCAGGGCGCAGACGCAGACCGTCAGGAACAGCTTGTTGGTGAAGGCCTTGTTCCAGGTGACCAGGACGAAGGCCGTGGCGAACAGGGCGATCATGGCGAAACCGATGCCGGCCATGACGCGGAAGGCCCAGAACATCACCGGCACATCGGGGATGGTGTCGTAGGCCGCCTTGACGACCAGGGCCTCGTTGGCGGTGCGCGGATCGGCGACGTAGCGCTTCAAGAGGTAGGCGTAGCCGAGATCGGCCTTGTGCGCCTCGAACTCGGCGCGGGCGGCGGTGTCGCCCGGATTGACCTTCAGCTTTTCGACGCCGTCATAGGCGAAGACGCCGGATTTGATGCGGTCTTCGTTGGTGGCGACGAGATCCAGGATGCCGATGACCTGGCCGTTCAGGCTGCGCGTCGAGATCAGGCCCAGCACATAGGGGATGCGGATGGCGTAATCGGTCTGGTGCGTCTTCAGGTTGGGCAGGCCGATGACGGTGATGCCGGCGGGCGCCGGTTCGGTGTGCCACATGGCCTCAAGGGCCGCGAGCTTCATCTTCTGGTTATCGGACAGGGCATAGCCGCTTTCGTCACCGAGCACGACGACTGACAACGACGACAACAGGCCGAAGGCCGCGGCAACCGCCATAGATCGCTTGGCGACGCTGACCCACTTGCCGCGCAGCAGGTAGATCGCCGAGATGCCCAACACGAAGACCGAGGCGATGACGTAGCCGGCCGACACCGTATGCACGAACTTGGCCTGGGCGACCGGATTGAAGAGCACCGCGCCGAAGTCCGTGACCTCCATGCGCATGGTCATCGGATTGAAGGCCGCGCCCGTCGGATGTTGCATCCAGCCGTTGGCGATCAGGATCCACAGCGCCGACAGGTTGGTGCCGAGAGCGACCAGGAAGGTGACGCACAGGTGCCCGACCCGCGACAGCCGGTCCCAGCCGAAGAACATCAGCCCGACAAAGGTCGCCTCCAGGAAAAAGGCCATCAGGCCCTCGATGGCCAGCGGCGCGCCGAAGATGTCGCCGACATAGTGCGAGTAGTAGGACCAGTTGGTGCCGAACTCGAACTCCATGGTCAGGCCGGTGGCGACGCCCAGCACGAAGTTGATGCCGAACAGCGTGCCCCAGAATCGGGTGAGCGTGCGCCACACCTCTTGCCGTGTCATGACATAGACGCTTTCCATGATGACCAGCATGAAGCTGAGCCCCAGGGTCAACGGCACGAACAGAAAGTGGTAGAGCGCGGTCAAGGCGAACTGTAGACGGGACAGTTCGACCGTATGAAGATCCATGAGAGTGCCCCTCGTGATTTGGGGCGCGACAAACGGCTGCACCCCGGTGGTAATAGGATAAGCGCTGGTTTACGCCTGACTTTACGTTGTTTCACGGAACCATATGTCGCACCCGCCCGCCCGGCCCGCCCTATTGACACCGCAAAAGAAGGTGGCATCGCGTCTCAAGGCGTGGGCGCACGCGACGCGGCGCGGATCTCTTTTGGTCTCCGGCCTGGGCTGTCTCGACGTCTTTTGCGCCGCCGCGTGGGCCTGGGGTCTTGCGGTAATATTGGACGATGTCGGGCGCCGGAGCAACCCGTTTACGGGGCTGCTGGTGCTGGTCGCAGCGCTTTTCGCACGTGCAGCATTCAGCTATGCAAATCAAAAGCTTGCCGCAAGGCTGGCGCGGCGGATCATCCACGACCTGCGCCTCGACCTGCTCGGTCGTACCCTGCATGGCCGGGGCGGCGAGGGCGCGCAGACGCGCCGGCTTGGCGTCCTGTTCGAGACCACCGAGGCGCTGGACGGCTACTATGCGCGCTTCGTACCGGCGCGCGCCGCGGCGGGTCTGTCGCCCCTGGTCGCCATCGTTTTGGTGGCCTTCGCCTCACCGTTGTGCGCGCTGATTTTGCTGATGACTCTGCTTCCCTTTGTCGCACTCATGGCCTTGTCCGGCATGGCGACAGCGGCGGAATCGCAGCGGCAAATGGACGCACTGACGCGCCTGGCCGGGCTGTTTTCCGGCCGCATTCGCGCCCTTCCACTGATCCTGGCCTTCGACGCCGGCTCTGCGCAGACCGAAACCGTCGGCCGCGCCGCCTCCGCCGTCAGCGAGCGGACCTTGCGCGTCCTTCGCCTGGCCTTTTCCGGGTCGGCGGTGCTGGAATTCTTCAGCGCGCTCAGCGTCGCCCTCGTCGCCGTCTATTGCGGTTTTGCCTTGCTGCACCTGCTGCCGTTTCCGGTGGCGCCGTGGCTGAGCTTTCATGGTCCCAGTCCCTTCGCCGCCGCCTTTTTTGTCCTGGCGCTCAGCCCCGAGGTCTATGCGCCGCTGCGCCAGCTCAGCGCCGCCTATCACGAAAAGCAGGCAGCGGAGGCGGCGGCGCTGCATCTCATGGCCATCGAAGACACGCTCGACGTCCCGGCTGCCGCGCCGCTGCGTTTGGACGCTGCGCCCGCGGTGATGTTCGACGCCGTCACCGTCACCTTCCCCGACGACCCCGACGCCGTCATCGGCCCGCTCAGCTTTACGGCTGGACCCGGTGAGATCGCCGCCATCGCCGGCGACAGCGGCGCCGGCAAGAGCACCTTGCTGCGTCTTCTGCTCGGCGGACGCGCTTATGGCGGGAAAATATCCGTGGACGGACGATCGCTCGATGACGAGACCGATCTTGGCCCGTCAATTGGCTGGATGTCTCAACACACACCGATCCTTGGCGGGACCTTGCGCGACAATCTTACCCTGGCGCGGCCGGAGGCGGACGACGCGGCGTTGACGGCGGCGGCAGAGCGCGCCGGGCTGGAGAATGTGCTCGCCACGCGCGGGCTCGACGGCGACCTCAATGAACGCGGCTCGGGCCTGTCGGGCGGCGAGCGGCGGCGTATCGGCCTGGCCCGCGTCTGGCTGAAGGATGCGGCGCTGCTGGTGCTCGATGAACCGACCGCCGATCTCGACGCCATCTCGGAAGCCGAGATGATCGCCGCCATCCGCGAGGCGGCCCGGGGCCGGACGGTGATCCTGGCCACCCATAGCGAGGCGCTTCTGGCCATCGCCGACACCGTGGTGCGGCTATGAATTTTAGAGACATGTTCAGAGAGGTTCGCCGGCCCTTCCAGGGCACCTTGATCCTGGCCATCCTGTGTGGCTCAGGCGTCGCGGCGGCGGCTGTGGCCCTGCTCGGCACGTCGGGCTGGTTCCTGGCCGGCGCGGCCCAGGCCGGTGCGGCGGGGGCGACGGCGGCCTTCGCCTTCAACTATCTGCTGCCGGCGGTGACGATCCGCGCCCTGGCCATTGCCCGCACGCTTCTGCGCTATTTCGAGCGCTATCTCGGCCATGCGGCAGCCCTTCGGACGTTGGCCGTCCTGCGCCCGCGCCTGTTCGGTGTCCTGACCGCGGCCAATCCCCGGGCGGTGTTGGCGCTCAGGCGCGGCGAAGCCTCGGCGCGGCTGGTCGAGGATGCCGGTCTCCTCGAAGGCGCGGTGGTCGCCGAAAGCGCGCCCTTCGTGGCGCTCGCCGGCGCCGTCGCGGCCATTGCCCTCAACGCCCTGCTCGGCCCCGGCGCGGCGCTGATCTGCGCGGGCGGCCTGATGGCTACAGCCCTGGCCGGCCGGTGCCTGCCGCAGATAGCGTCGCCGCCGGACTTGGCGCCGTTGAAGGCGCGCGTCTTCGAGCTGACGGCGTTCCTGCCCGAGATCGCCGCCTACGACATGGCCGACGCCGTGCTGGCGCGCCTGGCCCAAGACGAAGCGCGCTTGCTGACGTCGCAATCCGCCCAGGCGGTGTTCGAAGCCCGCGCCCGTATCGCCGGTCTTGTCATCCTGGCCCTGACCTCGGCGCTGCTGGCCGCCACCCATGCGCATGCGGCCATGCCCTTGTTGGCGCTGGGCCTGCTGTCCCTGACGCTGGGTTTCGAGGCGCTGGGCCCGTGGTTGCGCCGCCAGGCGCAACAGCCGCTGTTTGCAGCCGCCACCGAACGCCTGACGGCGCTTAGCGATTTGCCGCCCGCCGCCGCCCAGGCACCGGTGGGAGAAATCCGTCTTGGCGATTTCACGATCGATCGGGCGACGCGGCTATGGATCGACGGCCCCAGCGGCAGCGGCAAGACGCGCCTCATCGAACAACTGATCGGTTTGCGCCCCGGCCTCGCTACCGACCCCGCACGCTTCGCCTGGGCGCCGCAGGATGCTGCCATCCTCGACGGCACGATCCGCGACAACCTCCGCCTGGCCGGCGCCGTCAGCGAAGCCCAGATGCACGAGGCGCTCGGCATAGCCCAACTTTCCGGCCGCATAGCCAAGCTGGGTAAGGGCCTCGACACCTGGATCGGCGAGGGCGGCGTCACCCTGTCGGGCGGCGAACGCAAGCGGCTGGGTATTGCCCGGGCGATCCTGCGCGACGCCCCCGTCCTGGTGCTCGACGAGCCGACCGAGGGGCTCGATGCGAGGACCGAAGCCGCCTTGGTCGCAGCCCTCGCGGCCCATCTCGACGCTACCGATCGCGGCCTGGTCCTGGTCAGCCACCGCCCGGCGCCGCGAAAGCTGTGCCGGGAACGGTTGGGAGTCGGCGAAGATATGGGCCTGCCGATTTTTGCAGACTCGCATGGAGAACTTACAGGCCGCTGATTATTGTAAGCTCTGGTTGACCACGGACACGCCTAGCCGGTGATCAATTTTCATGATCATTGCTCAGAGTATTCCGCATGGCGTCGTCTTCCGCGCAAACTACCCCTTCCAAGGTCCTTGTCGTCGAAGACGAGCCCGCGCTTCGTTTTTTCATCTCCGACGTCCTGACGAACGAGCACGGGCTGACGGTGATCGAAGCGGGCTCCGCCGACCAGGCGCTCGATGTTCTGGAACGCGATCAAGAGATCAAGTGCATGTTCACCGACGTGCGCATGCCCGGAACGCTGGACGGGATCGCCCTGTCCAACCGGGTCCGGCGTGAGCATCCCGACATCAAGATCCTGATGACTTCGGGCCATCTGCTGTCGTCCGAGGCGCCCCAGGACGTGCCTTTTATCGCCAAGCCTTACGATCTCACCCATGTCGCCGGCCTGATCGAGCAACTGGTCAAGAGCTTCCGGCCCGGCTAGCGGCAGCCCTGGTCCTTCGCCAGTCCCTGCATCTTTTGGCGCAGGTCGGGCGAGGCGGCTGGCTTATAGACCTGGTTGAACTGGCTGACCGCCTGGCAGGTCTCGGTCGGGCGATGCGCCTGGGCCAGGGCCCCCGTCAGCGCGACCAGGGCGTCCGGCGCCCACGCCGTCTTCGGCCAGCCCGCCAACGCCTTGGCGAAGTCGGCGATCGCCGTGTCATTATCGCTTTTGGCGACGGACAGCCGCCCCAGCTGGTACCAGGCTTCGTGGGCCTCGGGTGCCTGCGCCCAGCGCGTGGTGACGGCTTCCAGGGCCGGCTCGGCCTCATCGTTTTTGCCGGCGTCGAGAAGCGCCTTCGCCGATTGCAGATCGCCCCCGGCGTCACCCGTCGTCGCCGGTGGTGGCGGGGGAGGGGGCGGCGGCGCCAACTGGACGTCGACCTGGGCCAGGTGCTTTTCCTCGTCGTCCTCGCGCTGGGTCAGGGCGTCGATCTTCGCGGTCAGGGCGGCAATCTGCTGTTGCTGCGTCTGGGCGTCGTGCTGCGCGACCTGGATGTCGCCGGTCATCCGCATCGCCTGGTCGGCCTGTTGCCCGGCCTTGTCCGTCAGGGCGGCGGCGCTGTTCTGCAAGGCGCCGACCTCGGCGTCGGGCGCCAAAAGGGGCGGTGGATTGCCACGGCTGCCGATGCCGCTCAATTTCCAGCTCATGTGCCGCACCGAGCGGTCGAGCTGGTCCAGCGCCTTGGGGGTCCAGCCGTCGGGGCTGGTGACGATCGGCGCCGGCGCGTCGAAAAAATCCTGGGCGAGGGCGTCGTGCGCCATGGCCAGACCACCGGCCGTCATGAGCGCGAGCGCCAAAGGGGCTATCTGGGGCGCTGCGTGACCGCGAAGGCGTCCTGATTTTTTCAGCACGGAGAGGCTCCTTTCAGACACGACACAAATCTCTACCACGTCCTCTACCGGGGCGTCATGGCGAAAAAAAGGAGGGGGCGCGGCGGGGACGGACAGATCATCGTTGCGCTTCCACCATCGCCCGGATTCTGCTAGGAAAAATCATACAAAACGCCCCCCAAAGCCTTTAGGGACTGCCCCCATGATCGACGATCGCTCCGAAGTTTCGCCCTTGCGCCGCATCGGGATCGTCGGCGGCGGAACGGCGGGCTGGATGGCGGCGGCGGCCATGTCCAAGGTGCTGGGGCGGGCGTGCGACATCACCGTGATTGAATCGCCGGCGATCGGCACGGTCGGGGTCGGCGAGGCCACGGTGCCCAGCCTGATCGCCTTCCACGACTTTCTCGGCATCGACGAGACGGCGTTTGTCGCCGCGACCCAGGGTACCTACAAGCTGGGCATCGATTTTCGCGACTGGCGCGGCCCCGGCACGGACTATTTCCATTCGTTCGGCGCCTTTGGCGTCGGCGGCGAGCATGCCTTGTTCCAGTCGCAATGGCTGCGCGCCCGCGCCCAGGGCCAGGCCTCGCCGCTCGACGACTGGTCGGTGACGCGCATGGCGGCCAGGCTCGGCCGCTTCACGGTGCCGGACAAGAAGGACCCTGTCGCCTCGCGGCTCAACCATGCCTACCACATCGATGCGGCGCTCTACGCGCAGTTCCTTAGCCGTTACGCCCAGGCGCGCGGCGTCGTCCACGTGCAGGGCGACATCGTCGACGTCGTCCAGGACGATCGGGGTTTTATCTCGGAGCTGCGCCTGGCCGATGGACGGTCCTTCGAAACGGATCTGGTCTTCGATTGCTCGGGTTTTCGCGGCCTGCTGATCGAGCAGACGCTGAAGGCGGGCTTCATCGACTGGTCGCACTGGCTACCGTGCGATCGCGCCATCGCCATCCAATGCGAGCACTTAAACGACGAACGCCTGCCCTATACCGTGGCCACGGCGCGGGAAGCCGGCTGGCAATGGCGCATTCCGCTGCGCCACCGGATCGGCAACGGCTATGTCTATAGCAGCGCCTTTGCGTCGGACGCCGAGACCGAAGCGCGGCTGATGCAGAGCCTTGAAGCGACGATCGGCGAACCGCGGCGGCTCAGCTTCACCGCCGGGCGCCGCGCCAAGATGTGGGAGGGCAACTGCGTCGCGCTGGGCCTGGCGTCGGGCTTTCTCGAACCGCTGGAATCGACCAGCATCCAGCTGATCCAGAGCGGCATCATCCGCCTGATCGAGCTGTTCCCCGACCGTCACTGCGACGTCGGGCTGCGCGACGAATATAACCGCAAGATGGCGATGGAATACGAAGGTATCCGCGACTTCATCCTGCTGCACTATACGGCGTCCGGCCGCACCGACACGCCCTTTTGGCGGCACATGAACACCCTGGAACGGCCCGAGTCGCTGATCTACCGGCAATCGGTCTATGAACGCACCGGCCATATCGTCCTGGCCGAGGCCGGCGGCTTCACCGAAGCCAACTGGCTGGCCATCTATGCCGGCCTCGAGATCTGGCCCGCGGCCTACGGGCCGGCCATGGACATGCAGGAAACGCCCGAGCTGAAGAACCATTTCGCCAACCTGCCGGCGGCGATCAAGGCGGCTGTTAACCGCATGCCGACGCACAAGGATTTTTTGAAGGCGCACTTTCCGGCGTAGCCCGTGTTTTTGCCTCTCCTCCCCCGCTGCGCAGGCAGGGGAATCGCATATGGCTGATAAGCTATTGAAGGTGATGCAAAAAAGGATTCATTAGAAGCCTTCCATGATTTGGGAGGCTTTTATGGACGGCTTTGTATCTGTGTTTGGCGATGTTCCGGATCCCCGTGCGGAGAATACCCGCCACGACTTGACGACAGTCCTGTTCATAGCCCTTGCGGCACTGCTTTGCGGGGCAGAGAGTTGTGCGGACATGGCTGACTTCGGCGAGTCGAAGAAAGGGCTTCTGCGGCAGGTGG
>FTKM01002476.1_pt1 | contig 44164 bp, 49 predicted proteins | sample 1658051 | NCBI WGS metagenome assembly FTKM01 (sample SAMEA3914794, study PRJEB12502) | metagenome | biome: forest; material: soil | place: Canada | collected 2011-07-05 | depth 0.1 m | reverse complement strand
GGCCGCCGCCGTCACCGCCCTGCTGGCCGCCAGCCGCCGGCTCTCCACCGCCACCACCGAGGACGAGACCGCCCAGTCCCTGGCCGAACAGGCTTCGGCCGCCGCCAATGGCCGTTCGGTCGTCCTGCTCCCGCGCAATGGAGAACTGGTCCAGGTCGCGGGCTCGCCGACCGAGGCGGTGCTGTCCACCGCCGCCATGGCCGCCGCCCGCTGGGCCTGGGAGAAGGGCGAGCCGGCCGGCACGGGCACCGGCACCCTGCCGCAGGTGGGCTGGATCTTCCGGCCCCTGGTCGGCCTGCGCGGGCGCGCGGGCGTCGCCGGCGTCGAGACCCATGGCGAGGTCGATGCCGATGAGGAGCGTCTGGTGGCCGCCCTGCTCGATCAGGGCGCGGTGGTGCTGGAGCGGGCGGAGCTGGCGACGGCGACGGTGGAGAACGAGGCCCTGCGCCGCTCCGACAAGCTCCGCGCCGCCCTGCTCAACTCCATCAGCCACGACCTACGCACGCCGCTGTCCACCGTCATGGGCTCGGCGACGACACTGATCGACTTCGGCAAGACCCTGAAGCCGGAGACCCGCGCCGACCTGCTCATCAGCATCCGCGAGGAGGCCGAGCGGCTGAACCGCTATGTGGGTGACCTGCTGGACATGACCCGGCTGGAAGGCGGCGCGCTGAAGACCAAGTCGGAACAGACCGACGTCCGCGCCGTCCTCGGCGAGGCGATCGAGCGCATCGAGCGGCGGCTGGAGACGCGTAAACTGACCCGCGACTTCCCGGCCGAGCTGACCCAGGTGCAGATCGACCCCGGCCTGCTGGAACAGGCCATCGTCAACATCCTGGAGAACGCCATCGCCTACAGTCCCGACGGCTCCCTGATCGAGGTGGCCGCCTATGAGGACCGGGGCAATGTGGTCATCTCCATCGAGGACGAGGGCCCCGGCATCCCCCAGGCCGACATCGAACGCATCTTCGAAAAGTTCCGCCGGCTGGAAGAACCCTCCGACCGCAACCGCGGCGGCCACAAGGGCGCGGGCTTGGGTCTCTCCATCGCCAAGGGCTTCATCGAGGCCATGAACGGCCGCATCGCCGCCGCCAGCCCCATCGCCCACGGCAAGGGAACCCGCATCCTGATCAGCCTGCCCAAATCCACCAAGACCCACCATCTGCTGCTGTGATGAATGTGAACGCACATGCTCTTAATTCCTCCCCCGTTGGGGGAGGGGGACCATGCGAAGCATGGTGGAGGGGGCCTGGCCGCTACGCCGGCGCTGGCCCGGCGCCACCTGCCCCCCTCGGCAGGCTGCGCCTGCCTGCTCCCCCCAGGAGGGGGAGAATTGGAATACCGCCCCCATGACCGCCCTTCGCCCCCGCATCCTGGTCGTCGACGACGAGCCGCAGATCCACCGGTTCCTCGGCCCCGCCCTGGAGGCGGCCGGCTATGAGCCCGTGCGCGCCGACGATGGCGCCTCGGCGCTGAAAGCCATCGCCAGCCGCGCGCCGGACGCGGTGATCCTCGACCTCGGCCTGCCGGACATGGACGGCAAACAGGCGTTGGAGCGGGCGCGGGCCTTCTACGACGGCCCCATCCTGATCCTGTCGGCTCGCGATATGGAGATCGAGAAGATCGAGGCCCTGGACCTCGGCGCCGACGACTATGTGGAAAAGCCCTTCCACATTGGCGAACTGCTGGCGCGCCTCCGCGTCGCCATGCGCCACAAGCTGCACCAGGCCGGCGCCCCGCCGGTGGTCAAGGCCGGCGATCTGTCGGTCGATCTGGTCAAACGCCTGGTGACCCGCGCCGGCGAGCCCGTCCACCTGTCACCCCGAGAATACGATCTGCTGGCCCGCCTCGCCGAAGGCGACGGCCGCGTCCTCACCCACCGCCAGCTCCTGACCGCCGTCTGGGGCCCGGCCAACGCCCACGACGTGCAATACCTGCGCGTCTTCGTCGGCCACCTGCGCCAGAAACTGGAGCCGGATCCGGCCAGCCCGCGGCTTATCGTGACCGAGCCCGGGGTGGGGTATCGGTTTATGAGCGACTGAGGCGCTGGTGCGTCCTTCGACACGCCGCTTCGCGTCGGCTCAGGATGACGTGCTTTTGTGAACCCAAAATTCTACGTCATGCTGAGCCGGGCCAAAGGCCCGCGTCGAAGCACGCACAAGGCCAAACCCAATCCCGCCTACAGCGCTCCCTAAGTCCTGAATGCGGAGTCTGCTCTGGCGCTCGACGCAGTCAAGGACCGGCCCAACGAGGGGGATTATCCGCCGCGGGCCGGACCGTACTGACTGGCGGCCCATCCGTTGCCGCAAGCCACCCCGCCTTAAGCCCTTGGCGGAACGGTCGCTTCAAGGATCGTCTTGGTCAAGGACGCGCCAAAAGGCGCGCCGCTTCGCGGCTGGAGTTCCGCCAGAGGCGGGCCAACAAAACTGCCGGTCCTTGAGCAAGCCGAGCCCCGAAGCAAAAATCGCCGCCAGGGCTTAAGGCGAGGTCTCTTCAGTCGGAGGAAACCTCGACCCTACCGCTAGTTATGGCCGATACTCGTAATAAACCGGCCGGCCGAAATCTCGCTCATAGGCGCCGGGGCCGTACATGCGGTCGTACTCGCCCGGATGCCTGCCGTAGTAGAGCACGAACGATCCCGAGCCGTGGGTGGCGTCATAGTCGGCCATGGCCCGCTCGTACTCGTGGTGCATGTGGGCATAGGCCATGCGCTTGGCTTCGTACTGGGCGCGCTGGTCCTGGTAGTGGGCCTGGCTGTCCTGATACTGGGATTGCTGGTCCTGGTACTGCTGTTGTTGCGCCTGATAGTTCTGCTGCGCGTCGGTATAGGACTGCGGCTGGGTCTGGGCCATGGCCGCGCCAGCCCCTGCCGTCACGACGGCGATAGAGGCGCCGATAAGAAGAAGTTTCATCGCTGGTGCTCCGTTGTCGCGTAGCCCCCTACGACCTGCGCTACCAACGCGGCGCGGGCCTTAGAAGTTGCGGTCAGAAGCATTGAGCGGGGCGGCAGGTTCAGCCGCCGGGCTTCACAGCACCACGTTCAGGCTTGCAAAGCAGATGAAGGCGATCGCCAGCACCAGCATCAAATAGAGCTCGTACCGCTTGAACAGCGGACTGTTGGGAATGCGCATCCGAAGGTTCGCCCTGTGCCGTTTTGGGTCTGGTTGCGTGGTTTCCAGCAAGTTAACGGCCACGCCGGAACGGCGGTCCCGGCCGGACTGAAACAGCTTTGACTTTGCCGGCCCGCGCACTAGCGTCGCGCCGCTTATCTGAGGCGGGAGCGTGCGCGTGGCGGTCGAGGCGGTGATCTGGGATTTCGGCGGGGTGTTCACCACCTCGCCCTTCGAGGCCTTCAATCGCTACGAGGCCAAGCGCGGCCTGCCCAGGGACCTGATCCGCACCATCAACGCCACCGACCCGCACGACAACGCCTGGGCGCTGTTCGAACGGGCCGAGATCAACGCCGCCGGCTTCGACGTGAAATTCGCGGAGGAGGCCAAGGCCCTGGGCCACGATGTGCGCGGCGCCGATGTGCTGCCGCTGCTGTCCGGCGACCTGCGGCCGGCCGTGTTCGAAGCGCTGAAGACCTGCAAGCAACACTTCAAGGTCGGCTGCATCACCAACAACATGCCGGGCGCCGGCAAGGGGTCGGGCATGGCGTCGTCGGAAGATGGCGCGAGCCGGGTCGGCCACATCATGGCGCAGTTCGACGCCGTGATCGAAAGCTCCAAGGTGGGGTTACGCAAGCCGGACCCGAAAATCTACCTGATGATGTGCGACCTGCTGGCGGTGAAGCCGGAGGTCTGCGTCTATCTCGACGACCTGGGCGTCAACTGCAAACCCGCCGCCGGCCTTGGCATGACGGCGATCAAGGTGGTGAGCGAGGCCCAGGCGCTGGACGACCTGGAAAAGGCGACCGGCCTCACGTTCGCGCGTTCCTGACCAGGAAGAGGAGACCGAACATGACCCGACCCTCGAAGATCGGCGCCCAGGCCGCGCTTGGCCAGCTTAGCGGCTGGGCAGGGGCGCCCGGCGACCGCGACGCCATCGTCAAGACCTTCAAATTCGCCGACTTCAACGCGGCTTTCGGTTTCATGACCCGCGTCGCCCTGATTGCGGACAAGCTCGACCACCATCCCGAATGGTTCAACGTCTACAATCGGGTGGAAGTCCTGCTCTCCACACACGACGCCGACGGCGTGACCGAGCTGGACGTGAAGCTGGCGAAGTTCATGGACGAGGCTTCAGGCCAGTCCTGAAACGTCCCTAATCCCTCACCCTCCCAGCTTCGCTGGGCCCCTCCCTCTCCCTTCGGGAGAGGTGTTTCAGGATCCGCACTACACACCTCTCCCGGAGGGAGAGGGAGGGCCCCGCGACGCGAAGCGGCGTGGGAGGGTGAGGGGTTAAAGGCCCCTCCGATTAGCCTCAATTAACCAGGATAGCCCCCAGCAAAACCTTCGCCCCCGGCCGCCCCAAAGCGCGGTCGACTTCCCGCTGCAGGCAGGTCGAGATGTAATCGGCGTTCGGCGGGAAGCCGGCGCCGAGGCCGGCGGCGTAGGAGACGATCCACTGGACGAAGGTCGCCCTCAGGCGGGGCTGCCAGAGCAGCACCTTGCTGTGCACCCCGGCGTCGGGGGCATCGATGCCGATGTCCACCGTCATCACCCCGCGTCGGCCGTCCGGGCGGATGATGGTCGCGGTCAGGGTGTCGAACTGGATGTAGCTGAGGCCGCCGCCCTTCTTTTTCTGCGCGCCCTCGGCCAGGGCCAGGCCTGGCATGGCCGCGCCGATGAGGAGGCCCGCGATCAGGTCGATGCAGATTGAACGGCGAAGCAGCATGCCCATCTTGTGGTCCATCAGCCGTTGACGCCGGGTTTACACAAGCTTGACGCGGGTTCGGCTGGGGCGGATGGAACCTTCATGACCCAAGCTACGATCGCGACCGGCCTCTGGCGCGGCTTTACCGGGCGCTGTCCCAACTGCGGCAAGGGAGCCCTGCTGCACCGCTATCTGAAAATCACCTCGCCCTGCGAGGTCTGCGGCCACGACAACGCCCAGTATCCCTCGGACGACGCCCCGCCCTATTTCACCATCCTGATCATCGGCCACATCGTCATCGCGCCGCTGCTGCTCTTCCCCTTCGTCTGGCAATGGCCGGCGGCGGCGGTGCTGGCGGTGACCCTGCCGACAGTCTGCGCGCTTACCCTGTGGCTGCTGCCCAGGGTCAAGGGCGCCGTGGTCGGGGTGCAGTGGGGCATCCACCAGAAGGAAGGCGTGGTTCCCGGCGTCGATCACAGCTGACCTGAACGGCGCGTCAGCAAGATGAACGGCGGCTGCGAGGCGGCCTCAGACCCAATTCAGCCCAGCTTTTACATAGTCGGATCGTTCGAAGGCGACCGCGCGGTGCGGCGCGGAAAGATCGAACAGGACATGTAAGAGGCTAAACGTCATGAACGCGAAGAAGAACGTCATCCTGGCCGCGATGGGACTGGTCATGGCCTGCACGGCCGTGACTGGCGCTTCGGCGGAAACCCGCTTCGACCGGACCCATCCGGCCCGCGCCGAAGTCAACGGCCGGCTGGTGAACGAAAACCACCGGGTCGTCGTCGCGCGGCGCGACGGCGCCATCAGCAAGGCCAGGGCGATGCGCCTGCACGCCAAGGCTCACCTGATCCGGGTGCAGGAACGCCGCATGGCCGTCCGCCACGGCGGCCACATCACCAGGATCGAGAAGGCGCGCCTGAACCGCGAAGAAAACCGTCTGAACCGCCACATCGGCTAAGACGCCAGGCGCGAGACTGGGTATCGCCGGGCCGCTCCGTAGCTGGGGCGGCCCGGCCCGTCTGGTTTGCTCTGCCGGCCGTGCTTGAGAGCGCCTCAGGATCCCTCCAGCCAGACCTGCAGGCTCGGCATGCGGATTTAAGGGGGATCAGCGGTAAGGTGAACGACGACGCGGCGGCCACTCAAGGATCGCTACCAAACCATCATTTCCAGGAAGTCCCCTGGTGGAGCCGAGCGGAATCGAACCGCTGACCTCTTCATTGCGAACGAAGCGCTCTACCAACTGAGCTACGGCCCCCTAAGGGAGGGCCGGGACATAAGGGGCGGCCCGGGGGGCTGTCAAGCGAAGCGCCGCTTGCCGGCCCTGATCGGCGCAGGCTAGAGTCGGGCCCCACGTCAGCGGCGAGAATCCATGGGCCACTTCATCCTGTTCATCGTCAGCAGCATCGTTGAGCTGCTGATCGTCGCGCTGATCCTCAATGTCGTGTTGAGCTGGCTGGTGGCGTTCGACGTGATCAATCTGCGCAACCCCTTCATGCGCCAACTCGCGACCTTCCTGGACGCGGTGACGCGTCCGTTGCTGCGGCCGTTTCAGCGCTTCATTCCGCTGATCGGCGGATTCGACCTCACCCCGATCATCGCCATCATCGTTTTGGAAGGGGTGAACAACTTCCTGCTGCCCTGGCTGTTCGGCCCGGTTATCGCCGTCCTGGGCTAGGCGCCGCGCGCGGCCGCCAGGGTTTCCGCCAACACTCGCGTCATCAGCGGCTCATTGAAGCCCTGGTTGGCGATCGCCCGGCGACGGCCTGCCTCGGCGATGGCCCGGATCCTCGCCGGATCGGCCAGCAGCGACAGGCACAGGTCGGCGCATTCGTCCGCGTCGTCCCAGAACACCGCTTCTTCGCCGTCCCTGTACATCCGCAGGTGATCGGCGGTGCGCTCGGCGCAGAACAGCACCCCCATCGCCGGTATCTCCAGCGACCGGGTGGTGTGCAGATCCTCATTGCCCCTGGAAAGCTGGCCGATGGCGATCTTGGCGCCCTGCAGCGCCCTGGCGTAGGCGGCCTCGGCCATGAAGTCGCCGGCGATGTGCGGCTTGATGAGCGCGTATTCCGGCGCCTTGCTCCAGCGCGGACCATAGAGGCGCAGCGGCACGCCGCGCTCGATCAGCCGGGCCATGAAGGGGCCGCGCTCGGGCATCCAGACACCGACGAACACCACATCGGCGTCATACTGGACATGGTCTTCCGGCGTCAGGGTCAGCGGGCGATGCATGACTTCGTCGGCCGCGAAATCCATCTGCATCACGTGGCGAACGCCGGCCTTGCGGGCCGCATCGGCGCTGGCCCGGCGCGGCGTCGCGAACAGGTCGTAGAGCGGCAGGGCCTGCTTCACCAGCCGCCACCGCGCGCCGTCGCGCCGGCTGAACGGATGGTCGAGATTGAACAGGACGCTCGCCGGCGCCCGGGTCTTCAGCGCCTTGACCAGGGCGGGCCCGATCATCTCGCCGTTGTCGACCAGCACCAGGTCGAAACGCCGATCACCGATCGCCTTCAGAACCTTCAGGCGGACCAGCAGCTCCAGCCCAAGCGCGCCGGTCTTGAACGACCAGGCCTGCAGCTTGCTCCGGAACGGCAGGCCGGCGATGGGATCGACGCCGAACACCTCATGGCCCAGCCGCTCCAGCGCGTGGCGGCGTTGCCGGCAGGTCCCCGAGTCCGCGCCGATGTAGAGGATTTTCATCCGCTTTCCGTCAAGCCGAGCGTTCCGAGGCCTGGTCCTCAAGCACGTCGATCATCCGGGCGGAGGACACCTGCATGTCGAAATTGGCGTCGAAACAGGCCAGGGCCGCCGTGCGCAGGGTCTCGATTTCGTCCGGCGTCATGGCCTTCCATCGTTCCAGCAAAGAGATGGTCCCAGCCAGATCGTCATGTTCGACCAGGCCGCCTTTCCATTGCACGATTTCGCGCCAGATGTTGACCTTGTCCGACACCAGCACGGGCAGGGAGCAGGCCATCGCCTCGGCGACCGCGATCCCGAAATTCTCCTGGTGCGAGGGCAGCACGAAGGCTTCGGCGGCGTGGAAGGCGCCCCATTTCAGGTCACCGCCCAGCGACCCGGTCCAGAGGACGCGGTCATCGACGCCGAGCCGCTTGGCCAAGGCCTCCAGCTCCGGCCGCCAGCCGGTCGCGTCGGGCCCGGCCATGATCAGCCGCCAGTCGGGATCGTCTCCGACAACCTTGGCGAAGGCTTCGATCAGCAGTTCGCAGCCCTTCTTGCGATGGATGCGGCTGAGATAGAGCAGATTGCGCTTGCCCACCGTCTGCGGATAGGCGGCGTCGAATGCGGCGCGCTGGGCCGCGGGATCGCCGGTCGGGCGACTGGTGCCGTAGCCGATCACCATCTCCCGGCAGCGGTAGAGCCAGAAGGACTGGCGCGCGAGCACCTTCTCTTCCTCGGTGGTGAAGAAGACGAAGCGGGCGTTGCGCAGCAGCCAGTAGGATACGAAGGGCCAGTAAAGCCACTTCTTCAGATGCTTCAGCGGGTATTGCCGCTTGAACCAGGGGTCCAGCATGCCGTGGGTGAAGACGTAGTAGGGCGTCTTCAGCCCGGCGAGGCCGAGGATCGCCATCGGCCCGATGAATTCCCAGATGCCGTTGACGATGATGGCGTCGTAGCCCGGCGCCATATGCCTCAGCTCGCTGATGGCGTCGGGGCGAAATCCATAGCCGCCGACCGAGGGGCCCAGGGCGTGGACGGTGGCCGGAAACGTCTCCAGCCACGGCGAGGCCGGATCGTCCAGGCAGGCGACCTCGATGTCCCAGCCCTTGGCGCGGTAGGGACCGATCAACTGGCGAATACCCTCGACCGGACCGCCATAGTCCGGGTGCAGGGAGCGGATCAGGTGCAGGACCGTCCGGGTTTTGCGAGGCATGTTACGCCAACTCTTTGCGCCGCCCCGGCCCACGGCTTGGATGGGGGCGGCGTTCATATCCGACAACAGCCCGTCATCATGCAATCCGTGAGCCAATTGGGCGCCGCCGCGCCGTCCTGGAGCGATGGCGGAAACGCCGCCCATAATATGCCTATCCTGGGTATCGCCCGAAACTTTCGCACGCCCCCAGAATGCCCGGCGACGGTATAGGCCAGTCTAGATGGTCGCCAGAAATTTGCACAAACGTGTACTGGATTTGCGAACATCATCGTGTGTTTGGTGCAGCTGAGATTATCCCCGCGCCCGGGCCGCCCTGACCTAAAGGGCTGTGTACGTTATTATCTAACATGACTGGCCGCCGATAACACTGGTCGCTGGTCGATGTTGAGCCCTTGAAACCCTTGTGCGTCAAGGGTTGCCGGCAAGCCGGCAGGTCTTGCTTGGCGCCAGATTTGCCGTCATCTCGGGCGATAGGCGACGCGGCGATCGACCTGGGACGGGCGAGGCGGATGAGAAAAGTGCAGGACTTGGCCAGCTTTCGGCTGCCGCCGGACTTCCGCGGGCGCTCGGCGATCGTTGTCCAGCTCTGGTGGATCGTTCGCGACACCCTCTTTCTCTGCTCGCCCCAATTCATGTACGGCTGGCGCAACGTCCTGCTGCGCCTGTTCGGCGCCCAGATCGGCCAGGGCGTATTGCTGCGTCCGACGGTGCGGATCACCTATCCTTGGAAGCTCAAGATCGGCGACAACGCCTGGGTCGGCGATTTCGCCGAACTCTATAATCTGGGCGATATCGAGATCGGCGCGGACGCGGTGGTGTCCCAGAACAGCTACATCTGCACCGGCAGCCATGACTATTCCGTCCCCAGCTTCGACATCTACGCCAAGCCTATCGTCATCGAGCCGGAGGCCTGGATCGCGGCGGACGTGTTCGTCGGGCCGGGCGTCACCGTGGGGCGCGGCGCGGTGGTGGGCGCGCGCTCGACGCTGCTTACGGATGCGCCGGCGATGATGATCATGGCAGGCTCGCCGGCCCGGGTGGTCGGTCCCCGCGCTTAAAGCAGGTTCGGATTGGTCCGGGCCAACCTAAAATCCGCTCGTCTCCGCGCAGGCGGGGACCCAGGAGACCGGGCGCAACTCGATCAACCGCGCCAAGATCGCAGCTGCAAGACCGAGTCTAGTGACCCTGGATCCCCGCCTCCGCGCGATCTTCCGAACATGTGATCGGCGGCGCGCCGAACTCAGCTACTCAGATCGGGTGACGCGCGCAATATGTCGCATTCGCCTGTAAGGCGAATCGCATAGGTCTCGATTTGACCTAAGAGGGAGGACGGCGATGACCCGTCATGTATCGACGGTGGAAATGACCACCGACATCGTTTCGGCGCTCGTCAGCCGCACAGCCGTTGAAGCCAACGACCTGCCTGACGTGGTGCGGCTGGTGAAGGAGACCCTCGCCGGTCTCGCCTCCGCGCCGCTGGACGTGGTGCGACCGATGGAGCGGGCCGCGCCAGCGATCGCCGTCAAGCGATCGGTCTGCGAGGACCATCTGGTCTGTCTCGAAGACGGGCTGAAGCTCAGGTCGCTGAAGCAGCACCTGCGCGTTCAGCACGGCCTGACGCCGCAGCAGTATCGCGCGAAATGGAGTCTGCCGGAGGATTATCCCATGGCGGCGCCCAGCTACGCCAAGGCGCGCTCGGCGCTGGCCAAGTCCATGGGGCTCAGCAAATACCGCAAGGGCGCGGCCAAGGCCGATTAGCGGCCGGCCAGATCAGGCGGCCAGTGGGCTGGACAAGGGTTCGCCCTCGGCCACCGACTGGATGGTCCTGAACAGGGCCGCTATATCCAGCGGCTTGGCCAGGAAGCCGTCCATGCCCGCGGCGCGATAGGCGGCGACCTGGTGGCTCATGGCGTTGGCGGTCAAGGCTACGATCGGCGTCGCCGGCCGGCCGGAGGCGGCCTCGCGGGTGCGGATCGCCTCGGTGGCGGACGCCCCGTCCATCACCGGCATCTGCACATCCATCAGGATCAGGTCGTAGTCTCCCTGTTCCCAGGCCTGCAGCGCCTCGGCGCCGTTTTCGACGATGGTCGGCTCCAGGCCGATCTGGCCGAGCAGGGTGCGCAGCACCAGCTGATTGACCCGATTGTCCTCCGCCGCCAGCACCCGGAAGGTCGAGCTGGCCTCGATCGCCGCCGCTTCGGCGCCGGCGGCCTTGCCGGCCTCGGCGGCTTGCCCGCGCGCCAGCGGCAGGGTCACGACGAAGCGGCTGCCCTCGCCGAGCGCGCTGGTCACCGCAATGTCCCCGCCCATGGCGACGCACAGGGCCTTGCAGATGGTCAGGCCGACGCCGATGCCGCCGAACCGGCGCGTTGCGGAGGAATCGGCCTGGACGAACTTCTCGAACAGACTATCGACCCGCTCGGGCGCTATGCCGACGCCGGTGTCGGACACCTCGATGCGCAGGCCGTCCGACGTCGCCGCCACGGAGCCGCGCACCTCGCCGGCCTCGGTGAACTTGATGGCGTTGGAGACCAGATTGTAGAGAATCTGCCGCACCCGAACCGAGTCGCCCAGGTAGGCGCCGCGCGCGGCCACATCGACGGTCAGGTCGAACGACAGGCCCTTGCGGTTCGCCACCGGCGTGAAGGCTGCCTGGGCGCCGCGGACCATCTCCTCGACCTCGAAGTCGGCGAGTTCGAGCTTCAGCTGGCCCGCCTCGATCTTCGACAGGTCCAGGATGTCGTTGAGGATGGCCAGCAGGGTCTCGCCGGACTCGGCGATGACATCCAGCCGGCTGGTCTGCTTGGGCGACAGCACGTCGCGGCGCATGGCCTGGGCCATGCCCAGCACCCCGTTCAACGGGGTGCGGATCTCGTGGCTGACGGTGGCCAGGAAGTCGCTCTTGGTCTTGTTCGCGCTCTGGGCGGCGTCGAGGGCGTCGCGCAGCAGCCGGTCTTCCTTGTGCAGGGTCTCCGCCAAACGGGCGATGAAGACGACGTAGCCGGCGCAGCCAATCATCAGCGCGGTCATGACCTGGAGCCCGAGCGGCTTGCCTGTGAGGGATGCGACGACGGGAATCGCAACCAGGACCAGAGCCGGCGGTCCCACCAGGGTGACGCTGAACGGGCGCGAGCCCCGGCTCATGATGGCGTTGTTGAGCACCGTCACGCAGCCCACCAGCAGGGCGCAGGTCACCGACCAGTGCGACGGGCTGAGCGCCAGGATGACCATCAACATGGCGAAGGCGCTCGCCGATGCGATCCGGCCGGCGGTGGTGAAGGCTGCCAGGCGACGGTCTTCGGGGCGCGCCAGCAGGGCCCTTGAGAGCCAAGTGTCCAGTACGGTCGTAAGCACCGTGACGGCGAACCACGGCGCTATCAGGGCCTGGCCGGTCGCCAGCCAGCCCAGCATGGCCACCAGGGCTCCCTGTCCGATGCGGGCGGCCAAGCCTTCGATGCGCCAGCGAAGCACGCGTTGCGCGGTCTGTTCAGATGCGTCCATGGAACCCCCAAGGGCGCCTTCATACGCAACAGAAGTTTTTTATTCCTAACGGGCCGTCAGCCATGCTGATCGTGGGGCCGATCAGTGGCCGGGTTTGGCCGCCGCCGGAGGTTTCGCCGGCGCCGGCGCGGCGGTCGGAAGCGGGCCGCCTTCGCCGCCACGGACGCTGACCACCCCATCCCAGACCTGGTTACGGATCAGCACCACCGGTCCGGTCGGATCCAGGGTCGCATTGCGCGCCTGCACATTGACGACGATCTGGATCGGCCGGTCGGTCGCCAGAGTGGTTTCGCAGATCATATGCAGGTAGCCGCGCCCGGTGAATTTGGTCCCGGTCTCGGTGACGCAGACATGATTGCCGACGCCGATGCTCATGGCCAAAACGGAGTCGGTCCCGGTGGAATTGGCGAACCCGGCCGTCTCGATCACATAGCTGCCGCCGACATTGGCGGGCACGATGCACACCCGTTGGGCGGGGCTCAGCGTCTGGCAGGCGGTCAGATCGGGGTGGCTGAAGCCGGACAGGAAGCGCGGCGGCGGAAAGACGGTGGGAGCCTGCGCGGCCGCCTTCGCCGCGGGAGGACCCGCCGGCGGAGCGGTCGCCGCGCCCGCCGCACCGGCCATGACGACCAGAATCAAACTCGCGAGGGCGACAGGGATGGGCCGCATGGGATGTACTCCTGGAGTGTTCCGCCCGCCGCTCGGGTGAGCCTTTGGTCTGGACGGGCGAAAACCACGCGAATATGGCCTGGGTTGGACCAATGGAAAGATCAAAAAGCGTGTCAGGTGATCCAGCAGCCAAGCCGAAACTCCCGCCACGCGCGGCGTTGCTGGACCGCGATGGCGTGCTCAACGTCGATGTCGGCTATGCGCACAGGCCGGAACAGCTGGCGTTCGTGCAGGGCGCGCCGCGGGCGGTGCGGCGGCTGAACGAGGCCGGCTGGCTAGTCATCGTCGTCACCAACCAGGCCGGCGTGGCGCGCGGCTACTACGACGAGGCGGCGATCGACGCTTTTCATGCCGCAATGAACGAACAGCTCGCCGCCCACGGCGCCCGTATCGACGCCTTCTACTACAGCCCCTACCACGACGAGGCGGCGCTCGAGGCCTATCGCCACGCCGATCACCCCGACCGCAAGCCCAACCCCGGCATGCTGCTGCGCGGCATGGCCGAGTACGGCGTCGCCCCCGCCGACGCCTTCATGATCGGTGACAAGGGCAGCGATATGGAAGCCGCGAGGCGGGCCGGGGTGCGGGGTTATCTGTTCGAAGGAGGCGACCTGGATGTGCTGGTGGAGCGCGTGCTGCTGGAACGGGAGGAGACGGCGCCTTAAGGGCCTTCCGACACGCTGCCTGGTCCGCCCTATGGCCTTGCGAACACAGCTTCTATGATCATCCCTGGACTCGGAACGAATCGCGGCGTCCCCGCCTTTTTGTCGGGTAACCGACAGTTCAGATGTGGACCGCGGCTGCGGGGCGAGTTGACGATGGGGACCATGCTGCTGCTGATCGAGGACGAGTCCCTGATCATCGACGTCCTGGACGAGGCGCTTACCGACGCCGGGTTTGAGGTTTTCAAGGCGAAGGCCGGCGCCGAGGCTCTGCACGAGCTCGAAGCCGACGCGGGGCGATTCCGGGCCATTATCACCGACGTCCGGCTCGGCTCGGGTCCTGACGGTTGGGCGATCGCCCATCGCGCCCGCGAAATCGTCCCGACCATGCCGATTGTCTATATGAGCGGCGACAGCGCCCATGACTGGGCCTCGCAGGGGGTGCCTGGCAGCATCATGTTGGCCAAGCCGTTCGCGACGGCCCAGCTCATCACCGCCGTCTCCAACCTGATAACCGAGGCCGAGATGCGCGCGCCGCCGCCCGGCGATCAAGCCTAGGCGCGACCCGATGGCGGCAATTGCAGCGTCCGCAGCTCGGTGATGGCGCAGACGATATGGTAGAAAGAGGTGGCCGGGGACGGCTCCTCCGCGAACGTTCCGTCCGCCAGATAGCGGTCGCGCCACAAGCCCTTGGCCGGCGTTTGCAGGTATTTGTTCAGGGCCGTCACCGCCATCGCCGCATCGTCCAGCAACTGGGTATGGCGTGTCGAGCCGGGCGCCTCCAGCCGCGACAGGGCGATGGCGGCCTTGATCCATTCGGTCTGGGGCCAGAGGCGGGCCGTGGCGTCGCGGACCGTCAGGTCGTCCCACAGGGCGTTGATGGCGACGCCGCGCGCTTGGTCCACGCCGCCACGCCCGACCTCATACAGCCGCGCCGCGGGCGCCAGGCCCTCGGGCCGTTGGCGCAGCCTCGCCCAGTTCAGCAGCAGCCAGGCCCATTCGAACTGGTGGCCCGGCTCGACCTGCCGGGCGTCGTCGTCCGTGGCCCGGGTCCAGGACTCGTCGAAATATTCGGTCAGGAAGCCGCCGTCCGCGTCGATGTACTTGGCCAGGGCCAGCTCGGCGATGTCGTCCGCCATCTCGCCCCAGGCCGGATCGTCCGAGACCTCGGTCCAGGCCAGGGCGGCCTCAAGCAGATGCATGTTGGGGTTGGCATAGTAGGGCCGGCCGACCACCTCGACAAACCCGCCGCCGGGCGCGCGTCGATCCGCCAATAAGCGGTCCCGCAGCCGCGCGGCGCGAGCTTCCAGGTCCGGCTCGCCTGGGCGGACCTTGTGGACGGTCGCCAGCAGCAGCAGGGCAAAGGCCTGGTCGTAGAGGCGCGGCGCCTCGTCCTCCGCCGTCCCGTCGGCGCTTACCCTGAGCCGGGCCAGCCCATCCGCGCGCGGAAAGGCGCGCAGGAAGAAGTCCAGCCCCTGGTCCAGCGCCGCACGCCAGGGGCCGTCCCAGCCCATCAGCCCGGCCTGGGCGAAGACATAGATCTGCCGCGCCTGGGGGTAGCAGCGCTTCGGCCCGGCGACGGAGAGGCCGTCCTGGCCGATCAACTCGATGAAGCCGCCGTTCCTCCGGTCGATCCCATTCGCTTCCCAGAACGGCAGGGCGGAGGTCATCAGCCAGTCCCGCAGGCCGGCGGAAAGCGCCTTCAGGTCACCGCTCATTCGCCGCCCTTCTCGCTCGCCGCCTTCTCTTTGGCCGCCTTCTGCAGGTCCTCGACGATGCCCTTCACCTCCTGGGCGCGGGACTTGGGCAGCACGACCACAGCGTCCGGCGTGGCGACGATGATCAGGTCGGAGACGCCGATGGCCGCCACGGTCGGGCCGCTGGACAGCACCAGCGAGCCCGCCACATCCTTCAACACCACGGCCCCTTGGGTTAGGTTGTCGCCGCCATCCCGCGCGCCCAGTCGCCAGACCTCGCTCCAGGAGCCCACGTCGGCCCAGCCGATGTCACAGGGCGCGACGGCGGCCTTGGTGGTCGCCTCCATGACGGCATAGTCGATCGATTCCGCCGGGCAGATCGCGAACCGCGCCGGATCGAGGGCCACCACCGGCGCTGTCGCCGCATCGGCGGGCAGGGCGGCCAGGGCGCCTGTGCGGATATCGGCGCGGCTGGCCGTCATCTCCTGAAGCAACAGCTCGGGGGCGAAAATGAACAGGCCGGCGTTCCACAGGTATCGGCCATCGGCCAGGTAGGCCTCGGCTGTCGCCAACGAGGGTTTTTCCTCAAACTTTTCGGCCTCGAACACCCCGTCGGCCAGGGCGTCGCCGCGCAGGATGTAACCATAGGCTGTCTCCGGCCGGTCCGGCTTGATCCCAAAGGTGACGATCCGCTCCCGCGCGACCGGCGCGGCCGCCGCTATGGTGGCGCGGAAGGCCGGCGCATCGGCGATCAGGCTGTCTGCGGAGAGCAGCAGCACCACGGCGCCGGGCGCCCGCGCTGCCGCCAGGGACGAGGCGATAGCGGCGACGGCGGCGGTGTTGCGGCCCATGGGCTCGGTGACGATCACGAGCGGTTCGACACCGATTTCCGCCAGCTGCGCCTCGACCAGCCCTCGGTGGCCGGCGCCGCAGACGACCATGGGCTCCAGGAAGCCGTGATCTGGGCCGGTGCGCAGCACCGTCTGCTGAAACAGGGTGTGTTCGGCGCCGAACCGGTGGAAGGGTTTGGGCTCGTCAGGAACCGACAGGGGCCAAAGGCGTGTGCCCGCGCCGCCGCACATGATCACCGGCAGAATCTGAACTTGGTTCACGACTGGTCCTGCTTCGCCCCATACCCGGGCCGTGGCTTAAAGCCCTTCCGTTTCGGTCTGGTGTCGATCCCCTTGGCCTTCAGGGTGATCTCTCTCAGCTTCACCGCCTGCAGGGCGGACAGCGGCTGGCCCGGCGCGCCCTTTTCCGGATCGCCGAACGCCCTGCCATAGACCTTGATGCGGTCTTCCACCGAGCCCAGGAACTCGCCCTCCCATTCGGACAGGTCGATCCCCGCCCGGTCGGCCGTCCGCCGCGCCCGTTTCAAAGCGTTCAGCGCCGCGCGCTTGGCCGCGGCCAGGCGATCGGGCGCTTTGGCTTTCACGGAATAAGGGTCACAGGCCGCCGATGGCCGACAGGTAGAGGTCGAGCAGGGCGTCTTCTTCCAGACGCTTGGCCTTGTCCTGTTTGCGCAGGCGGATGACCTTGCGCAAGATCTTCACGTCGAAGCCGTTGCCCTTGGCTTCGAGATAGACCTCCTTGAGGTCAGCCGACACGGCGGCCTTGTCTTCTTCCAGCCGCTCGATCCGCTCGACAATCGTCTTAAGCTGGGTCTGCGCCGTGCCGTTCAGCACGTCGATGGAGGAGGAGTCGTCAGCCATGGATGGTCTCGCAAATCTACGCGGCGGGAGAAGCGGCGGACCCTAAAGGGGGTGCGAGATCAGATCAAACCCTAACCGTGATGCGCGGCGCCAAGTACGATGACTGGGCCGCGCCAGAGCACGGAGCAGCCTCAGCCCTGCTTGGCTTTGAAGCGCGGGTTGGTCTTGTTGATGACGTAAACGCGGCCCTTGCGACGCACCAGCTTGCAGTCGCGGTGACGCGTCTTGAGGGACTTAAGCGAGCTTCTAACCTTCATCACGCGTCTCTGGGCCGATGGGCCGGGTCGATAGGAAGCGGGGCGTATAGGCAAAAGGGCTGGGCAAGTCAATTCAGAGTCTGACGCGGTAGTGACCGGTTTTGAACCAGGGGTTTGATCAAGGCTTGGCTTGACCAATGCCTATTTCCCACCATCGGGGCCAGGTCCGAGTCCGATCCATTGCCGGCATCCTGACGCCTTCGCAACGCGGAAACCCAATTTACGCCATCGATCTCGATACGCGACGAATGATAGCATTCATCTAGTTGCAACCGGGGAGGCTGGCGTTAAAAATGGGGACGCAGGCAATGGAGTTGAAAGAATGGATCGACGCAGCTGGGCAAGTCGCCGTTTCAATTACCGGTCTAGCAGCAGCTGTGACTGCGCTAGTGATCGCTAATAGGCAGTCTGCCGAGGTGAGGGCGCAGCAAAACGCCCGATACGTCGTGTATATGAGGGCGATAATCAACACTATTCAATTTGGTCCGGACCCAATATTTTGGCTTAAGGTCAAAGTAGATAGAGAGAATATGATAAAAAAAATTCTTCCAATATGCAAAGAGGCGATATCTGGAATTATAAACCTTAGAAATGCGCTTGGAGTTTTTGACGTCGTAAATTTGCCAAGCGTAGAAGCTGTCGATGGATTTATAATTATACTCAAAGCAATTGAGAGAGTGGAGGTTGATTTGAAAAATTTTGAGAATCATTTGACGGAATTGTTGAAGTCGAGTCCAGTCAGTTTTGTCAAACCCGATTTCTCTAGCTACAACAGCGAAATCAAGGCTGCGATAGCTACGTTAGAGCACGAAGTTGAGCGACTCGCCCACGGTTCAGAACGGAAGGCCGTCTTTACCAGCGCCGCATCTTCGTAAGCTCGCACGACGACGATGCGATGGTCGTCATCCGCATCGTAATTGGACCTTAGCACGCCGGGTGGTTACCTTCTGCCCATGGATCGCCGCGCCTTCCTTTTGCTGACCGCAGCCGGCCTCGCCGATCCGGCCCCGCCGCCGTTCGTCGCGTCGTCCGCGCCGGAGCCGAGCCGGCCGTCTGTGGGCGAGGTGGTCAATTCGGCCGACACCCCGTTCGAGGCCTGGAAGCGGGACTATATCGAGCGGGCGATTCGCGGCGGCGCCCCCGCCGACGTGCTGCATCGCGAACTTGACGACCTTGCGGCCGACCCTCGGATCACCGACCTGGACGGCCACCAGTCGGAATTCTCCAAACCCACCGGCCTCTACGTGAAGGGCGTGGTCACCGACCAGCGGATCGCCGCCGGCCGGGCCAAGCTGGCGACCCTGCCCTGGCTGGCGGACGTCGAGACCCGCTACGGCGTGCCGGCCGAAATCCTGATCGCCATCTGGGCGGTGGAGAGCGGCTTCGGCGCCATTCAGGGCGATTTCGACGTGCTGCGCTCCGTCGCCACCCTGGCCGCCGCCGGGCGCCGGCGCGAGTGGGCCGAGGGCGAGTTGGACGCCATCATCAGGATCATCGCCACCGGCCAGGCCAGCCGCGCCCAGCTCAAGGGCTCCTGGGCCGGCGCCATGGGCCAGACCCAGTTCGAGCCCTCCACCTATCTGCAATACGCCGTCGATGGCGACGGCGACGGCCGCCGCGATATCTGGACCGACGCCAACGACGCCCTTGCCTCCACCGCCAACCTGCTGGTCCACTACGGCTGGAAGCGGGGTCAACGCTGGGACTGCGAGGTCATCCTGCCGCGCGGGTTCGACTATGGCCTCGCCGAGGGCGCCAACCAGACGCCGATCGACTGGGCGGAACTGGGCGCGGTCAAGGCGGACGGGGTGGCCTGGAACAGCGCGGACGCGGTGACGCCGGCGCAGCTGATCCTGCCGGCGGGCGCCTATGGGCCGGCCTTCCTGATCTTTCCCAACCACATGGCGATCCGCAAATACAACAACTCCACCGCCTACGCCCTATCGGTGGGCCTGCTGGCGGAGCGGATCTCGGGCGCTGGGCCGCTGCACACGGCCTGGCCCTATGAGACTCCCCTGTCCAAGGCCGACCGCCTCGACGCCCAGACCGCGCTGGCCAAGCTGGGGTTCGATCCCGGCGCGATCGACGGCGTGATCGGCGCCTCGACCCGCGTGGGCGTCCGGGCCTGGCAGAAGGCGCGGGGCCTGCCAGCGGACGGCTACCTGTCGCCGGATGTGCTGCAGCGCCTCAGGGCCGAGGCCGGCATTGTCCCGCCGCCGCCGGCCTATACAGGTGACGCGCCGCCAGCCGCCCCGATCCCCTACCGCAGCCTGCCGCGCTGAGGGGATTGCAGGACATAAGTGCGTCCTTCGAGACGCCCCAAGAGGGGCTCTTCAGGAAACTCGCTTTTTGGAGCTGCAAAATAATCGGTTTGGTGAGGAGCGGCGTCTTCGCCGCGTCTCGAACCACGCACCCTGTCCCGTGACAGCGTGGGAAGACTTATCTGACGCCGGGGCTTAGGAAGCGTCAAATGTCCGACTCGCCCAGCCCCATGCCCGCCCGCGCAGCCATCTACGGCTCCATCGATCCCGACCTCGTCGAAACCTCGCGCGGCGCCCAGCAGCTCTCGCCGCTTTCGCCGGGCTCGATGGCCATCGAGGCGCTTGAGGACGCGAGCCTGGACGCCATCACCCTGCTCGCTCCCCCCGGCGTGCTGGAGCGCCGGTTCGTCCTGGCACACGCCCTGCGCGTCCTCGCGCCCGGCGGCCGCCTCACCGCGCTGGCGCCCAAGGACAAGGGTGGCTCGCGGCTGAGCAAGGAGCTGGAGGCCTTCGGCTGCGACGTCATTGAGACCGCCCGCCGCCATCACCGCATCTGCGAAACCGAGCGGCCCGCCGCGCTCGTGGGCCTGGACGACGCCATCGCCGAGGGCGCGCCGCGCCTCGTGCCTGAACTCGGCCTCTGGTCCCAGCCCGGCGTGTTCAGCTGGGACCGGGTCGATCCCGGCAGCGCCCTGCTGGCCAAGACCCTGCCCAAGCTTTCCGGCGACGGCGCCGACCTGGGCTGCGGCGTCGGCTGGCTGGCCCATCCGCTGCTGCGCGAGCCGAAGATCAAATCCCTGGTGCTGATCGACATCGACCGCCGCGCCATCGACGCCGCCCGGCACAATGTGGATGACCCCAGGGCCGATATCCGCTGGGCCGACGCGCGGGGCGAGCTGGGCCTGGAGGGCCTGGACTTCGTGGTGATGAACCCGCCCTTCCACCAGGGCGGGATCGAGGACCACGGCCTGGGCTTCGCCTTCATCGTCGCCGCCCGCCGGGTTCTGCGCCGCAGCGGCGCCCTGTGGATGGTGGCCAACCGGCACCTACCCTACGAGGCCAAGCTGGGCGAGCTGTTCAAGACGGTCACGCCGCGCGCCGACAAGAGCGGCTTCAAGGTCATCGAGGCCCGCGTTTGAGCAAGCCCGCCAACCTGCGTCTCGACCGCCTGCTCGGCAACATGGGCTACGGCAGCCGCAAGGAGATCGCGGCCCTCGCTCGCAACGGGGGGGTAGTGCTGGACGGGGCCGAGTTTACCGACGCGTCCGACAGAATCGCGGTCACACGCGACCTGACCGAGCGCATGACCGTCCAGGGCCAGCCGCTCGATCCGCCCCCGGGCATGGTGATGATGCTGCACAAGCCCTTGGGCGTCACCTGTTCGCGCAAGGAGGCCGGCGCCCTGGTCTATGATCTGCTGCCCGCCAGATGGCGCCGCCGCGACCCGGCCCTGTCCACCGTCGGCCGGCTGGACAAGGACACCTCGGGCCTTTTGCTGTTTACCGACGACGGCGCCCTGCTGCACCGGATCATCGCCCCCAGCGCCAGGATCGAGAAACGCTACCGCGCGACCTTGGCCAGGCCGCTGGAGGGGACGGAGGTCGAGGCGTTCGCCTCCGGTGAGCTGATGCTGGAGTCTGAAACCACACCGCTGCTACCCGCGGTTCTCGAACCCATCTCCGCCACCGAAGCCTTCCTCACCCTCACCGAAGGCCGCTACCACCAGGTCCGCCGCATGTTCGCCGCCGTGGGCAACCACGTGGCTACGCTGCACCGTGATCGGGTGGGAGGGTTGGCGCTGCCGGAGGATTTGGCGGCGGGGGGGTATCGAGTGCTGAGCGAGGCGGAGGTGGGGGCGATCTTCGGTGGGTGAAAGTCCACGCTCAGGTTACCCGTCACTAAAAGGCTTGAACCCAAACTTGAAATGCAAACACAGCCGATTCATTTCGAGCGGCGGAAATCACTGCCGCCACCTCTGACAAGGCCGCGCCGACACATTCAGGCTTTCCCATTTCGGTCGCCCCTTCTGGCAGGCCGTAATGCTGAGGTCGGCTCTGGCGTGCTCAAAGCCATCTGAGAGTTCATAGGTCTCGACATTGCAGACCAACCAACTCTTGGATGTCGCGTGCATAACCAGTCGCTCAAGCTGAGCGGTCATTGTGTCGGTCACACCGCCGACGAAACGCCCAACCGGCTTCCCGCCGGTCGCAGCGCGTACGGTTTGATCAGCGCGTCCGTGGGTAGCCGCCACTCCTTGTGAAGTCTCCAGGCCTGTTGCAGCGTCAGGTGGCGGCGGCGGTTGAGGACTTCCGAGGCGCGGGCCTTCGATCCGAGAACAGCCGCGAGATCGGCCTGTTTGAGGCCCTTCTGCTCCATTTGAACCCGCAAGAGCTCAGGCGCGTCCGGGGCTTCGATCGCCCAATGCTTTGATTCGTAGTCGGCGATCACCATCGCGAGCAGGTCGAACCGATCCGCATCATTGGAACCAAGCGCTGGTTCGTTCTCGAAATAGGCCGCGATTGCCTCAAGCGCCGCGTCGTAATCGGCTTCATTTCTCAGGGGGCGGACTTCAAACATCATACGTTCTCCGCATCTATTCGGTCGTATTCCGCGTGGGTCCCGATGAACTTCATCAGCACCCGTTTGTACAAATACGACACGTGCACGATCAGTCGGTATTTGTTGCCGGCGATGTCGAACACCACGCGATTGTCGGCCACGAAATCAACATTCGCGCCGTGGTCGTTCTTAATATCCTGAGGCGTCGCCCAAGCCGCCTGAGATGCGCTGGCGTACCAAGCCCGCAGCGGCATTTCCGCCTGTGCATGGACGTGCCAGAACTGCTTCAGGGTGCGGAGCGCGACGACCTGCATGGCTCAGGATAGCAAGTTCCACATTTGGGAACAAGACTATATTCCCAAATGTGGAACGCATTTGCCTACGCCGGGTCCAGATAAGTCGATAAATCCCCCAGCCACTTGCGCGTGGCCTCGTCGTTGGCTTCGCCGGCGGACTGTTCGATGCCGGAGCCGAAGTCGGTGATAGCTTGCAGGCCGAAGCCGCCGCCGGAGCCGCGCAGGTTGTGGCCCAGGATGATCACCGAGTCGAAGTCGGCCCGGTCCAGCGCCGCCAGCATGACGATCACATCGCGCCGGCAATTTTCCAGATAGGCGGGGGTCTGCTCCGCCAACCGCTTGGCCGCGCGCGCGGCCCGGTCCTTCGAGGCGGGCAGGTCCGGCGGCGTCGGGCTCTTGACCGAGGCGTGGTCTCGGATGGCCTGCAGCAGCACATCCTGTTTGATGGGCTTGCTCAGGTAGGCGGTGCAGCCCGCCGCCAGGCAGGTCTCGCGATCGCCCTTCAGGGCCGAGGCCGTGACCGCGATGATCGGCGTTGGCGTCCGGCTGTGGGATTTTTCCCAGGCCCGGATGGTCCGCGTCGCGGCCAGACCATCCATGACCGGCATCTGCCGATCCATCAGCACAAGGTCATAGTGACCGGCGATGAACATCTGGCAGGCGATGGCGCCGTTCACCGCGACGTCGATGCGATAGGGCGTGTCCTGCAGATAGGCCATGGCGATGGCGCAGTTGTCGGGGGAGTCCTCGGCCATCAGGATGTGCAGCGGCGGCAGCGGCGCGGTGGGATAGGCGCCGATCGGCGTAGCCTCCGGCCTGCCGACGGCTGACCAGACTTCGAAGGGCACCGAGAAGGCGAAGGTGCTGCCCTTGTCGACCTGGCTGGTGACCCAGATACGGCCGCCCATGAGCTCGACCAGCCGCTTGGAGATGGTCAGCCCGAGGCCGGAGCCGCCGAACCGGCGCGTGGTCGAGGAATCGGCCTGGGTGAATCGCTCGAAGATGTGCGGCAGTTTGTCGGCCGGGATGCCGATGCCGGTGTCGGTGACGGTGAACCTGAGCGCGGTGGGGACCGCGTCGTCCTTTTGCGGCTCGACCTTCAGGGTCACTGAACCGGTTTGGGTGAATTTGATCGCGTTGCCGAGCAGGTTCATCACCACCTGCCGCAGGCGCGTAGGATCGCCGACCAGTTCATTGCTGACGCTGGGGTCGATCTCGCAGGTCAGGCTCAACCCTTTTTCCTGAGCCCGGGGCGCCACCATCTCGATCACCTTGTCCAGGTGGTCGCTGAGCGAGAAGCCGGTCCGCTCCAGGTCCAGCTGCGAGGCCTCGACCTTGGAGAGGTCCAGGATGTCGTTGATCAGGTTGAGCAGGTTGTCGCCGGAGCGGCGGAAGATCTGCACGAACCGGTCCTGTTCCGGCGTCAGCTCGGTCTTCGCCAGCAGGTCGGCTATGCCCATGATCGCATTCATCGGCGTGCGAATTTCGTGGCTCATGCTGGCCAGGAAGTCCGACTTGGTGCGGCTGGCGCTCTCGGCGGCGGCCGTGGCCAGCTGAAGCTCCTGCTCGAACCGCTTGCGCTCGGTGACATCCCGGGCGGCGGCGAACACGCCCTGGAGCTTGCGGTTGCGGTCGTAGAAGGTGGTGGCGTTATAGGAGACCACGGTCTGTTTGCCGTCCCGCGCTCGGGCGGTCAGTTCGTAGTCGGTGACCGACTTCTCGGCCAGCACCCGCTTGATGCCGGCTTCGGCCCTGGCCGGTTCGGTGAAACAGTCCTTGAAAGGCGCCCCGATCAGCTCGTCGCGGGTGCAGCCGGTGAGGGCTTCCGTCTGTTTGTTGACGTCGGTGATGATGCCGTGGGGGTCGGTGGTGATCAGGGCGTCGATGTTCGATTCGATCAGCGAGCGGGTATAGAACTGCTGGTCGCGCAGGCGCTGATCGGACTTCTGCTGCTCTTCCTCCACCAGCTTGCGCGCGGTGTTGTCGGTGCCGATCAGCAGATAGCCGATGATGGCGCCGCCTGCGTCGCGCAGGGCGGTGACGGAAACCACCGCCGGAAACCGCGTGCCGTCCTTGCGGATATAGGTCAGCTCATAGATGTCCTCGATCCCGCGCGAGGCCTTGAACACCAGGGCTTCGAACCCAGGCGTGATAGGCGTGGCCAGTTCGGCGCTCAGGGCCTGAGCCCGGGCGACCAGTTCTCCGGGGTCGGAGATGTCGGCGGGCGTGATGGTGTTCATCACCTCGGCGGCGGCATAGCCCAGCATCCGCTCGGCGCCGACGTTGAAGATCTGGATCACCCCCTTGGCGTCGGTGGCGATGCTGGAGAAGTTGGCGCTGTTGAAGATGGCGTTTTGCAGCGCGCCGGCTTTCAGCAGGGCTTCCTCTGCCACCTTGCGCGCGGTGTTGTCGGTGCCGATCAGCAGGTAGCCGATGATGGCGTCGCCTGCGTCGCGCAGGGCGGTGACGGAGACCACAGCGGGGAAGCGGGCGCCATCCTTGCGGATGTAGGTCAGCTCATAGATGTCCTCGATCCCGCGCGAGGCCTTGAACACCAGGGCTTCGAAGCCCGGTGCGATCGGGGTGCCCAGCTCGATGCTGAGCGCCTCGGCCCTGGCGATAAGCTCTTGGGGATCGGAGAGGTCGGCCGGCGTGATGGTGTTCATCACCTCGGCGGCGGTGTAGCCGAGCATCCGCTCGGCGCCGACGTTGAAGATCTGGATCACCCCCTTGGCGTCGGTGGCGATGCTGGAGAAGTTTGCGCTGTTGAAGATGGCGCTCTGCAGCGCGCCGGCTTTGACGATCGACTCTTCCGTTCGGTGATGATGCTCGCCGTTTTGACGGCTGGACCGGTAGCCCAGGTCTTTGCCGGAACTGGAAATGGTGTTTCCTGACTCAATCGCACAGCGCGCGCTGTACTGAATTTACGGCGTGGCGGGTTCGAGAAGGACGGCGAGGGCGGTTTCCAGTTGCAGGCTGGAATAGGGCTTTTGCAGGAACTGGCCGCCGCCCACGAACTGGTCGGTCATGTCGCCGGTCAAGCTGCTGCCGGAGGTATAGAGCACCCGCAGCCCGGGCCTGAACTGGACGGCGTGATCGGCGACGCCATATCCACCCATGGCCACGCGGCCGAGCCTGATATCGACAAACAAGGCGTCGATCTGGACAGGTTTGCCGAGCTGGGCCAGGGCTTCTTCCGGGTCGCCCGCCAAAAGCGCGCTGTGACCCAGGTCCTCGATCGTCCACTCGGCCGACTGGCGAATGAAAATCTCGTCCTCGACGATAAGAACAACCGCCATCAGAACGCCACAGGCGTCGAACGTGGCATTGTCTGCGGACCCCTCGGCGCCGAGCTATAGACTTTGGCGCACCCTGCCTTAACCGGGTTTCGTTAATTAGGTTCCGGGCTTTCGAGGGTTTATTTTACACGCGACGCGCGGGACAGGGCGGGCGGAAGCCTAAACCGCCCCCTCGTCGCCCTTCTCCAGCAGCGACTCGGTGGCCTCGTCTTCGCTCGTTGCGCCGTCGCTCACGGTCCGCAGGCTGGTGTTGGCGTAGGCGTAGATGGTCAGACCCGCCAGGATCACCGCGCTGACCACGAACGGGCCGGGGCGGAAACGTTCGTAGAGCAGCAAAAACAGCGGCGCGAGGATCACGTTCAGGCCGTTCACCGCGGCGATGGCGCCGGCCGCCGAGGCCTGCTCCGGCTGCTCCACCGACAGGGAGGCGCCGGCGGTGAAGCCGGGGCGAGTGAAGGCGAAGCCGAGGCTCGAGACGGTGTAGGCGATCACCAGGGTCCAGTAATCCGGCGCCAGCGCCATGATCACGCTGCCGGCGCAGGCCAGGCCGGCGCCCCAGCGCAGCAGGTGGCGCGGGCTCATGCGGAACATGCGGATCAGGCCCCACTGGGCCATCAGCCCGGCGATGGCGCCGGTCATCATCGCCATCTTGATGTAGTCGAGCGCCGCCAGCGGGCTCAAATGCACCTTGTCGATGATCAAAAAGCCCAGCATCTGGATCATCGCCGTCTGGCAGGTCGAGGCCAGGAAGCCGTAGATCAGGAAGGGTCGCAGGCGCGGGTCCATCCAGAACGGACCGGACTTCATCGGCTTCATGCCTGTCGAAGAGCTGTCGGTGTCGGCCTTGGCCGGATGGCTCTCCGGCAGCCACCAGAAGACTACCCCCATGACGATGGCCGCGATCAGGGCGAAGGCGAACATCGGTCCCGACAGGCCGACGATCGGCAGCACGAACATGGTCGCCGCCAGGGGCCCGAAGATGGTGCCGAGGCCGAAGGCGCCGGCCAGGGTGGACATGGACTGGGTGCGCTGCTCGCGGGTGGTCTGGTCGGCGATATAGGCCTGGCTGGCTGGATTGGCGGCAGAGCCGAACAGGCCGAACAGGGAGCGGGCCAGCAGGAAGAAGACGAAGATCACCATCGGCGCGGCCATGTGCCGGACCCCGGCGCTGACCACCGCCCCACAGGCGATCATCGAGACCACGAAGCCGCCGAGGCCGAGCAGGATCAGCGGCTTTCGCCCCCGTTCGTCCGACGCCTTAGCCCAGAACGGCGAGCTCAAGGCCCAGAGCAGGGCCGACAGGGAATAGATGGCCGTGACCATGAAATCGGGAATGCCGATCTGGCGGCCGATCGCCGGCAGCACCGACTGCATGCCGTTGTTGCCCACCGCGGTCGTCACCGAGACCACGAACAGGATGGCGAAGGCGCGCTTGCGCACCTGTTCAGGCGTTGCTGCGGCGCGGGTGCGCAGAGAGGCGAGGGCGGATTGGAGCGCGTTCATGATCCGGCGCACCATAGTGACGCTCGCCGGCCTCGCAACCATCCCCACGCTCACCCGGAATTAAGCATTAATGGGCAATGCTCACGCCAATTATTCGTGGGGGCCTCGTCCGGCGCATGTTTCAGATCATCGGCATTGTCGTGCTGTTCGGCATGGTGTTCGGCAGCTTCATCATGTCCGGCGGGAACATGGGCGTGGTCATGGAGGCCTTGCCGCACGAATTGATGTGTATCGGCGGCGCGGGCGTCGCGGCCTTTCTGATCTCCAACTCCATGACCACCATCAAGGCCACCGGCGGCGGCGTCGTGGGCGGGTTCAAGGGACCGAAGTGGAAGGCGGCGGACTATAAGGATCTGCTCAGCCTGCTGTTTCTGCTCACGAAAACCATGAAGTCCAAGGGCGTGATCGCCCTGGAAAGCCACATCGAAAAGCCGCACGACAGCTCCATCTTCGGCCGCTACCCCAAGATCATGAAGGACCATTTCGCCATCGACTTCATCGCCGACACCCTGCGGATGATGACCATGAACCTGGAGGATCCCCACCAGGTCGAGGATGCGATGGAAAAGCAGCTGGAGAAGCATCACCACGAGGCTCTGGGGCCGTCCCACGCCATGTCCAGCCTGGCCGATGGCCTGCCGGCGCTTGGCATTGTCGCGGCCGTGCTGGGCGTCATCAAGACCATGGGCGCGATCACCGAACCCCCCGAAGTGCTTGGCGCCATGATCGGCGGCGCCCTGGTCGGCACCTTCCTCGGCGTCTTCCTGGCCTATGGCATGGTCGGCCCGTTGGCGGCGCGCATGAAGGACGTGGTGGATGAAGAAGGCTCTTTCTACCGCATCATCCAGTCGGTGCTGGTCGCGCACCTGCACGGAAACGCCGCCCAGATTTCGGTGGAAATCGGCCGCGGCAGCGTCCCGTCCGCCGCCCAGCCGAGCTTCCTGGAGCTGGAAGAACACCTCAGCGCGATCCCCGCGGAGGGTTAAAATCCAAAATTGATCACGCTGCCGTGAAGTTGGCGCTTGCCCTTCTCGCAGATGACGGCATATTCAGCGTTAGCGCAGACGGGTGCGTCGTAACGTCACCGGACCTCGGTTCGATTGGCGTTGGGACGGAGTCGTTGATGAGCGCGGCAACCATTTTCCCAGGGGACCAGGGATTATGACCTCCCAAACGCTTCGTAAGCTCCTCGTCGCCGGCTTCGCCGTCGCCGCTCTCACCTCCGTCGCCGCCTGCAAGAAGGCGCCGGCTACCGACGCGGCTTCCGCCGCCGCTTCTGACGCCACGGCCGCTGCTTCGGACGCTTCCATGGCCGCCTCGAGCGCCATGGCCGCTTCCGCCGCCGCCTCCGACGCAGCCACGGCCGCCTCGGCCGCCGCTCCGGCGAACAAATAAGTTTCGCGATTTCGTGAAACCGCTACGGCGGACCGTCGTTGATGGTTCGCTCATTTCTCTGGCAAAAGTCCAAGGACCAAACACATGACCTCCGAAACCCTGCGTAAAGTGCTCGTCGCCGGCGTCGCCGTCGCCGCCCTGTCCTTCACCGTCGCTTGCAAGCCCAAGACCGACGCCGCCGCCGACTCGAGCGCCGCTTCCGCCGAAGCTGCCGCTTCGGACGCTTCGGCTGCCGCTTCCGACGCCGCTATGGCCGCTTCGTCCGCCGCTTCGGACGCCGCCGCCGCCTCCACGGCCGCCGCGAAGTAAGCTTCGCCTTACAGCGAAAGACTTGCGAAGGGCCGCCCCTCACCGGGCGGCCCTTTTGCTTTTTGGGCTATTCGTGTGACGCCCTCCAATCCCGCCATCCAACCTTCCCCCATCGCCTGGAGCGACGACGGCGCGCCGCGGTCGGTGCTGTTCGACGACGTCTACTTCTCCAAGGTCGATGGCCTCGCCGAGTCGCGTGCGGTGTTCCTGGAGGGCTGCGGCCTGCCGGACGCCTGGGCTGGGCGGCAGGCCTTCACGGTCGGCGAACTGGGATTCGGCACCGGCCTCAACATTCTCGCCCTGCTCGACCTCTGGCGCCGCACCCGGGCGCCGGGCGCGCGGCTGAACATCTTCTCCATCGAAGCCCATCCGCTGACCGCGGAGGAGGCCGCCCGGGCGCTCGCCGCCTGGCCGGAGATCGCTGACCTCGCCCGCCTGCTGACCGGCCGCTGGCCCCGGCGCGCGCGAGGCTTCCACCGGCTCGATCTGCCGGAGTTGGGCGCGAGCCTCGACCTGGCGATCATGGACGCGGAGACGGCGCTTCAGGAATGGACCGGCCAGGCCGACGCCTGGTTCCTCGATGGCTTCGCCCCCTCGCGCAATCCGGGCATGTGGAGCGAGGCGGTGCTGGCCGGCGTCGCGGCGCGTTCGGCGCCCGGCGCCCGGGTCGGAACCTTCACCGTCGCCGGCGCGGTGCGGCGCGGGCTGGCGGCCAATGGCTTCACGGTCGAGAAACGCCCAGGCTTCGGCCGCAAGAACGAGCGGCTGGAGGCGCGGGCGGCGGGCCACCCTTCGCCCGACAAGGCTCAGCCGACCGTCGCCATCGTCGGCGCGGGGATCGCCGGCGCATCGCTGGCGCGGGCCTTTGCCGCGTATGGACTACGCCCGCTGGTGGTCGAGGCCGCAGGGCCCGGTGCGGGCGCTTCCGGCAATCCCGCCGCCATGGTCATGCCGCGCCTCGACGCTGGCTCGGGACCCATCGGCGCCCTCTACGCCCAGGCCTTCGCCCGCGCCGCCGATCTCTACGCGGCCCAGCCCGCCGCCCCCGTCGCCGCTGGCGTGGTCCAGCTAGAAGTCGAGGACAAGGATCCCGGCCGCTTCGAACGCATCGCCGTCTCAGACCTGTTCGAGGCCGGCAAGGTGCGGCGGCTGGACCCGGACTCTGCCTCGGCGGCGCTCGGCGAGGCGACCTCGGCCGGGGGGCTGACCTTCGTCGAAGGCCTGGTGGTCGAGCCGGCGTCGATCCTGAAGGCGTGGCTCGCGGGCGCGGACCTTGCGCAGGCCGTCGTCGCCGCCCTGGAGCCCGCCGGACAGGCTTGGCGTCTGATCGACGGCCATGGCGCCACCATCACCGTCGCCGACATTGTCTGTCTCGCCGGCGGTGCGGCGACCAATATTCTGATCCCGGCAGGCCTGCCGCCCGTGTTGTTGCAGCCGGTGCGCGGCCAGATCACCATCGTAGAGTCTGAAAATCCGCCGCCGTCGGCCATCTGGGGCGGCTACGTCATTCCTAGCCGCGACGGCCTGGTTTTTGGCGCCACCCATGACCGCGATGACGCGAGCGCCGAGACCCGCGAAGCTGACAACAGCCGTAACCTGGCCCTGCTGGCCGAAGGCCGGCCTGTGCTGGCCGCCGCCCTCGCGGGCCAACCGCTGCAAGGCCGTGCCGGCGTGCGCGCCGTCACCACCGACTTCCTGCCCCTGGCAGGGGCCGCGGACGGAGCGGAGGGTCTCTTCCTGCTCACCGGTTTCGGCTCGCGCGGCTTCTGCGCGGCCCCGCTGCTGGCCGAGCATGTGGCGGCCTTGGCCCTCGGCGCGCCATCGCCCCTGCCCAGATCATGGCAAGAAATCGTCGATCCTCACCGTTTCGCCCTGCGACTGAAACGCAAGCTTGGGCGTTCAGTGGTAAGGAAGTCCATCAGCGATCCGGCGGACTAACGCCGGCCATCAAGGAGGAGCGTCATGTCGCGTATCATCAAGACGAGCCTGAGCATGGCGGGTTTGGCGGCCGCGGCCGGCGCGCTTGCCCTCACTGGAACGCTGGCGACCGCGAGCCATTCGCAGCCCGCCAAGCCCAAGTCGGAGGAGGCCTGCTTCTATCGCCGCAACATCAACGGCTTCAACGCGCCGAACGAGAAGACCGTCTACATCCGCGTCGGCGTGAACGACATCTTCCGGCTGGACCTCATGTACGACTGCACCGGCCTGACCTTTCGGCAGGATATCGGGCTCGAGGATCAGCCGGCCGGCGACGCCTTCATCTGCTCGCCGATGCAGGCCACGGTGGTCTATCGCGACGCGGGGGTTCCCCAGCGCTGCCCGGTGACGGCCATGCACAAGCTGACCAAGGACGAGATCGCGGCCCTGCCGAAAAAGGACCGGCCCTAGGCGTCGGGCCCCAAACATTCATCCGTCGCCTTTCCCCTACGAAGGTCTTGCGCTGGACGGCGCCGCCTGATCCGATCGGGCCTTGAAAATCCGATCGGTCGAGGCGTCCCATGCTGAAGGTCCACCACCTCAACAACTCGCGCTCCCAGCGCATCCTCTGGCTGCTGGAGGAGTTGGGGCTGGACTATGAGATCGTGCCCTATACCCGGGACGGGACCACCAACCTCGCGCCGCCGGAGCTGGCTTCCGTGCACCCGCTGGGCAAGTCGCCGGTGTTCGAGGACGGCGACATCAAGATCGCCGAGTCCGGCGCCATCGTCGAATACGTGGTCGAGCGCCATGGCGGTGGCAAGCTGATCCCGAGCGATCCCAAGGCCCGGGTCGCCTATCATGAATGGCTGCACTACGCCGAAGGCTCGGCCATGCTGCCGCTGATGCTGAACCTCTATGTCATGCGCCTGGGCGAGGCCGCCGCGCCGCTGATGCCGCGCATCGACGCCGAATGCACCAATCACCTGGGCTACATCGCCCAGGCCCTGGGTGAGCGGCAGTTCCTGGTCGGCGAAAGCCTGACCGGCGCTGACATCCAGGTCAGCTTCGCGCTGGAAGTGGCCCGCAACTTCGGCCGCCTCGCCGCCTTCCCGGCCATGAACGCCTACCTGAGCCGCCTCCAGGCGAGGCCTGCCTACAAGACCGCCCTGGAAAAGGGCGGCCCCTACGGGATCGGGCAGGGGTAGGGTCCGAAATCCTCTGATGCTTCGACAAGCTCAGCATGAGGATTTCTACTGCGGCTGAAGTAGACCTCATCCTGAGCCTGTCGAAGGAGAGGTCGGGCCCTGACGCTTCGCCGCGGTCACTGTTAGGTGCGCCCACCTCCGCATTGCGAGACTATGCCCAAACGGCGCGGGTGATTCGCGCCGGCTGGAGGCCGTTTCGGTTTGGCCACGACCGCATCCCCCGCGCACCGCAGCTTCGCGCCCAAGACTCGTGTGCTCGACGGCAAGGTGGTGCTGATCACCGGCGGCACCGGCTCGTTCGGGCGGCGGTTCGTCAGCCGCGTCCTGGCCGAACAGTCGCCGAAGAAGCTGATCATCTTCTCTCGTGACGAGCTCAAACAGTATGAGATGCAGGCGGACCTGCGCGACCGGTTCCCGCCGGAAGTGATGGCCAAGCTGCGCTTCTTCCTGGGGGATGTGCGCGACCAGACCCGCCTGACCCTGGCGTTCCGGGGCGTCGATGTGGTGGTCCACGCCGCCGCGCTGAAACAGGTGCCCGCCGCCGAGTACAACCCGTCCGAATGCGTCCACACCAATGTCATGGGCGCCGAGAACGTGGTCTGGGCGGCGCTGAACAACCGGGTCCAGCGGGTGGTGGCCCTGTCCACCGACAAGGCCTGCAGCCCGATCAACCTTTATGGCGCCACCAAGCTGGCCTCGGACAAGATCTTCGTCGCCGCCAACAACCTGGCCGGCGATATCGGCGCCAGGTTCTGCGCCGTGCGTTATGGCAATGTCGCCGGCTCCCGGGGCAGCGTCGCGCCGCTGTTTCAGAAGCTGGTGCGCGAGGGCGCCAAGGACATCCCGATCACCGATCCGCGCATGACCCGGTTTTGGATCTCCCTGGACCAGGGCGTCGATTTCGTCCTGTCCTCCATGGAGGTGATGCGCGGCGGCGAGATCTTCGTGCCCAAGATCGGCTCCATGAGCATGCCTGACGTGGCCTCGGCCCTGGCGCCGGGCCTGCCTCACCGCACCGTCGGCATCCGCCCCGGCGAGAAGCTGCACGAGGTGATGATCTCCGGCGACGACGCCCGCATGACCGCCGAGTTGGCCGACCGCTATGTGATCGAGCCCGAGTTCGTGGAGTATGTGCGCAAATCCTTCAGCGCCGAGGGCGGCAAGCCAGTGGCGGACGGCTTCACCTATTCCAGCGACGCCAACAGCGAATGGCTGGACGCCGACGGCCTGCACGCCCTGCTGGCTGGCCATGGCTGAGGCGCCCCGCTTCCTGCCTTACGGCCGGCAGGTGATCGAGGACGACGACATCGCCGCGGTCGTCGAGGCGCTGACGTCGGACTTCCTGACCACGGGTCCCCGGGTCGAGGCCTTCGAGCAGGCCTTCGCGGAAAAGGTCGGCGCGCGCCACGCGGTGGCCTGCTCCAATGGCACGGCGGCGCTGCACCTGGCGCTGATGGCGCTGGACGTCGGCCCGGGGGATGTGGTGATCGCCCCCGCCATCACCTTCGCCGCCACCGCCAACTGCGCCCGCTACCAGGGGGCGGAGGTGGTGTTCGCCGATGTCGATCCAGACACCGGCCTGATGACCCCTGAGACGCTGGAGGCGGCCATAGCCCGCGTCGGCGGACGGCGGCTGAAGGCGGTGCTGCCGGTCCACCTGGGCGGCCATGCGGTGGACCTGCCGGCCCTGAAGCGCCTGGCCGACGCCGAGGGCGCGGTGCTGGTGGAAGACGCCTGCCACGCGGTGGGCTCGCAGATGACTTTCGGCAATGTCGCCGAACGAGTTGGCGACGGGCGCCATTCGTCGATGGCCTGCTTCTCCTTCCACCCGGTCAAGACCATGACCACGGCCGAGGGCGGCATGGTCACCACCAATGACCCCATGCTGGCCCGCCGGATGAGCCTGTTGCGCAGCCATGGCATCACCCGCGAGTCGGCGGACTTCACCGCGCCGGAGCTGTCGCTGGACCCCTCGGGCGCCGCCAACCCCTGGTCCTATGAGATGCAGCAGTTGGGGTTCAACTACCGCCTGCCCGATCTGCTCTGCGCCCTGGGCCTGAGCCAACTCGCCAAGCTCGACCGCTTCATCGAGACCCGTCGGGCGCTTACCACCCGATACTGGGAGCTGCTGCCCCCGCTCGCCCCGATGGTCCGCGCGGTGTCGTCGCCGCCCTACAGCAACTCAGCCCTGCACCTCTTCGTCGTCCTGATCGACTTCGCCGCCCTCGGCCGCACCCGCAAACAGGTGATGGACGATCTGCGCGCGCGAGGCGTCGGAACCCAGGTTCACTACATCCCCGTCCACCGGCAGCCCTACTATGTGGAGCGTTATGGCGCGCTAGAGCTGCCGGGCGCCGACGCCCACTACGCCCGCTGCCTCAGCCTGCCGCTGTTTGCGGGGATGGAGATGGGCGACGTGGACCGGGTAGTGGAGGCAGTCCGGCGGGTGGTTCGCGATTAGCGCGGGCGGCGAGTTGAGTTGAAATGGGCGAATGCCGCGACGGTTGATATGGTCGGCGCATGGACGATAATGCCCCACCTGACCAAATCCGCACGGCCAAAGAAGTGGCGTTACGGTCACTCACTTTGTTTGCCGTGATTGGATTGGCGTTTGGCGCCGAGCGCCCCACGGTTCTCGGGTGGCTTTCGGAAAATGAGCTTTGGAGCGAACTGGCTCCTTCAGAAGTAGGCTTCATTGACACGCCTACGCCTTCCCAGAAGCAGATCGTAACTTCAGGCTGGCTCTCAGAACGGCTGGTTGTGCTGTTTTGGGCTTTGGGAGCGGTGGAACGGCTGCCGCCAGCGGACCAGCAGTGTGACACAGCCGTCTTTCAGGAAATCCTTCCTCCATTTGCTGCGGTAAGTGTTCCGCAGTTCATTTCCGCGGCCAGTCTGCGCTCTGACGAAGAACTGATCACGATGGCCGACGCCATTCTCGACCTTCATTGGGAAGCCAGAGACGCCAAGATTAAGGGGCGTAAGCCACTGAAACCCGTGGATATCGAAGTCATCCAAGAGCGCCATCACGCGATCAATTGGGTCATTGGCTATGATGGCTTGGCGTGGGACGAGGTGACCGCCGACACCTGACGGCCCTGGCAGTTGTCAGTCAATTGAACTACATTGGGTATGGCTAGGAACCGTAATATGCCATCCAACGCACTCGTCCAAACTCGCATCGACGCCGACGTGAAAGATCGCGCCGCCATGGTGCTCGAACGTCTTGGCCTGACCGTTTCCGACGCGGTGCGCATTCTGCTGACGCGCACGGCCAACGAAGGCGCGCTGCCCTTCGATCTGGGTGGCGCGGATCATGACGCGTGGTTTCGGGCAAAGGTGCTTGAAGCGCTTGCCGACACTAGGCCTGATATGTCGCACGAAGACGTTGAGGCTCATTTCGCCAAACGCCGAGCTGAAGCCTTACGAAAGGCCAGTGAGCGCGAAGCTTGAGACTTCGCTGGTCCGTCGCTGCGTTCACCGACCGTGAGTCGATCTTCGACTACATCGTGTCTGAAAGCCCGCAGGCCGCCATCGCAATCGATGAGCAGATTCAGCTGGCTGCTGAAGGGCTAACGGACTTTCCCGAGAGTGGGCGGCCTGGTCGTGTCGAAGGAACTCGCGAACTCGTGGTCGTCCGCACGCCCTACATCGTCGCTTATCGCCTCTCGGAGGAGACGATCTCGATCCTGCGTGTGCTACACGGCGCGCAGCGATGGCCGGACGAATTCTAGGCGAGCGTTCAGACCGCCTCGTCCAAAATCCCCTCAAGTCCCTGTTCCCGAACCTTGCGGTACAGGGTCGAGCGCCCGATCCCCAGCCGACGCGCCACTTCGCTCATGTGGCCCGCGTAGAGCCCAATGGCGAGTTGGATCAGGTCGCGTTCTATGTCTTCCAGCGTGCGCAGGTGGCCGCGTTCGTCGAGGATCCGCACCGGGGAATCCACCGGCATCTCGTCGATCAGCTGCTGGGCGCTGGGCACGGTCGGCAGGGCGGGCAGGGGCGCTATGCCCGCTGAGGGCAGGGGCGCCTGCAGGCCCGATACGGCCGGGAAGTCGTAAGGCTGCAGATAGGGGGCGTCGGCCAGCACGATGGCGCGATAGACCGCGTTTTCCAGCTGGCGAACATTGCCGGGCCAGTCGTGGGCCGCTAGCAGGGCCATGGTCTCGGCCGTGGCGCCGACCACCCGCTTGCCCTCTTCCACGTTGAACCGCTGGATGAAGTGGCTGGTCAGGGCCGGAATATCCTCGCGACGCTCGCGCAGGGACGGGGCCTCGATGGGGAAGACGTTCAGGCGATAATAGAGGTCCTCGCGGAACCGGCCCTCGGCGACTTGCGTGGCCAGATCGCGGTTGGTGGCCGAGACGATGCGCACATCCACCCGCACTGCGCGCTTGGAGCCCACCGGGTCGATCTCGCTCTCCTGCAGGGCGCGCAGCAGCTTGACCTGCATGTCCAGCGGCAGCTCGCCGATCTCGTCCAGGAACAGGGTGCCGCTATTGGCCTCCTGGAACTTGCCCAGATGCTTGTCGGTGGCGCCGGTGAAGCTGCCCTTCTCGTGGCCGAACAGGATGGATTCGATCAGGTTCTCCGGCAGGGCGCCGCAGTTGACCGCCACGAAGGGCTTGCCGGCGCGGTCCGACGCGCCATGCACCGCGCGGGCGATGACTTCCTTGCCGACGCCGCTCTCGCCCAGCACCAGGATGGGGATGGAGGACTTGGCGGCCCGCTCGCCCAGCCGCTTGACCATGGTCATGGCCGGCGAGGCGCCGATCAGGTCGGCAAAGGTGATCTTGCCGGACGATTTCTTCTTCAGCCGGTCGACCTCGCCCTTGAGGTCCCCCAGCTGCAGGGCGTTGCGGATCGAGACCATGATGCGTTCGGGCGAAGCAGGTTTGACGAAGAAGTCCTGCGCCCCGGCCTGCATGGCCTGGACCACGGTGTCGATGCCGCCGGTCGCGGTCAGCACCACCACGGGCTGGGTGAAGCCGCGCATGCGCATTTCCTTGAGCGTGCCCAGGCCGCCCAGGCCCGGCATGACCAGGTCGAGCATGATGGCGTCGGCCGCGCCGCCCGCGGCCAACCGGTCGATCGCCTGCTCGCCGGTTTCGGCGTGGGCGACCACGAAGCCATCCCGCTCCAGCACCGACTGAATCAGCCGACGCTGGGTCGGATCGTCGTCAACGACGAGTACGGTCTTTGTCATTCAAGCGCCCATCACCAGATTGCCGCCCCTCATGGAGACGGCTTGTTTGGGAGGGTTGTACGCGGAGCAGGTAAAGGTCGGGTTGAGGGGGTGTTCCCGAGGCGTTAACGGGCGGGGCGCGCCTAGCCCGATGCTGTTTGCTATTGCGACATTGTTCGGCTCTATCTTGACAAAGGAACAAATGAAGAACATATAGCGGTTTGAACAGGAGTATGCGCCCGGATGAACCCAGCTCTTCGACCTTCACACCGGCTCGTCAAGCGGGGCGCGGCTGGCTTGGCTTGTGATGAGGACGGCGTGGCGCTCGGCGCCGTGAGCCTGGTGAGTGCGCGCAAAATCGCCGGAGGTGGTTGGCTCTGTTCCGTGCGCTCGTCTGATGAGATCAACACTATCTTGCGGACGGGGTACGGTCCTCAGCCGGCAGAGCTTGCCTCGCGCCTTCACCGCGGCTTGCGTCGAGCCGCGGCGTGGATCGAAGCAGGAGATCTAGGGCGCGCCGGAGTTGAAGTCTTGATGCTCGGTCTGCCGGATCTAACGCCGGAGGCCATGCTTAAGCTTGATGGGATCGCTGATATTGAGAAACGCGGAGAGGCTTGGGAAACCGAGCCGCGCGTACCGAAAGGTCAGGTAGGCGGCGGCCAGTGGACCACCAGCGGTGACGCTACCGCGGCGGCGGTCAGACCTGTCTCGACGGGTTTGCAAACCCGTCGCGATGAAGCAACGCGGACGCCGTTGCCCTGCGCGACGCCTATCGACACGTCTTTGTCCAACGGTGTTGGCGGACCATCTGGCGTCGACAGAAGCCTTCTCGTCCATGTGAATTCGGCAGCCGTTGTCGCGAACGGATTTCGCGCTGCTGAGGATTTCGCATTGCCGAGTTCCATCGCGCGCCTGGGGCAGCTTGGCTTGTTGGCCTTCGCGGCATCGCTGCTCAACAATTTGGACGCCATCGCCGCACGAAATCAGATCACAAACGCGATTAAGCGGTTTGGGTTGAACCCAAATCGACCTGCCGACGTGATCGCGGCGACGGCTTACGTCTGGTCGAGATATCAACTGCCGTTTATCCCTAGCATGCCCGCCTCAGGTCCAGGGTTCGACGCAGCTTCCAAAGCGGTCATGCTGTTTGTGCTCGCCAACCCGGGCGCATTCACCTCGATGACCCGAAATTCCGCCAATCTGATCATGATGGCGGCCATGGGCGGATTGTCCGATCTCAACCTGGAAAGCAGTGCGCGACCGCAGGGCGTCGATCCAGCGCTCCAGACGAGGAGTGAAAGGGCGCGAGCGGCGATCGCCCTAAATCTTAGAACCGGCAGATGGGCTGCGCATCATCTCCTCCCGGTATCGATATCAAAGGAGAACGCGGACCTCGCGCTTCTTGCGAAAGACAACGGGTGGAGAGCTGACCTCGCCAGCAATCTTATAGGATTGCCCCGCGACACGAATGCACAACTCGCGGAGGGAGAGGTGCTTCCGCTACACAATGGTCGCCACTATGAATACAATAACGACGCACGTGCGCTAATAGCGTATTATCGTGGAATTTATCCGCGTGATCTTACCCCGGTAGAAGCGAATTCCATTCTCAGGAGCGTCGCCGACATAAATCGCGCCAAGATTCTGTCTGGTTATTACAATCCAGCGATCAAAGTCTACTCATGAATAAGATCTGGCGCGTGAGTGTTAGGGACTCGACATTCGAGCATCTGGCGTATCCGACGGATGACTGCGAAGACCCGATCTCCGTCATTCACTCTTTGCGGCAGGCGCCGTCCGATCCCGACCGGGACATCGGCATACACGGAGGGCGGATCAACACCGACGTCGTGGAGTTGGTGGAGGTGATCGTGCTGCGCGAGGACTTCGGGGACGATTATTTCACCTGGGGCGGATGCATGTTCGTGTCCGAAAAGATGAGGAACGCCATGGCGCTCGATGCGTCAGTTGTCGAATTTCTCGAGGTGGATGACAGCCAGTCAGCGGCCCTTCCGCAGTCGAAGAACTATCAGATGATGATGCCGCTGCTTGAGGATGACGTGTCCGAGGAGAGTCGGTTCGGCCGACCCAAATCGGGTCGCGCACCGCGGGAAGCCTCGACGATCGCGATCCGTCCTGACTTCGAAGCTGACTGCGATCTGTTCTACGATAGTTTCTTCAGCGATGTCCTGTTTTGCACGGACCGCTTGGCGCTTCGGGTTCTTGAAGCCGGCTGTGCGGGCATGAGCTTTGTTGACCCGCTAGGGCATCGAAATGGAGTGAGGCCGGTCCGCCGAACCCTCACTGGTGTCGAAGAAGACGCTTTCGACTAAGTCTCTGGCACCGTCGTTTGGCTGGTTCCCCAACGGGCGGCGCGGGTCTAAAACATCCGTATGAACGCCCCCGCAAAACTGAATACCGAAGCCCTGCCTGAGTGGAATCTCGGCGACCTGTTCGCTGGCCGCGACGACCCCAAGCTTGCCGAGCGCCTCGCCAAGGCGGCGCAGGACAATGACGCCCTGGTCAGGATGAAGGGCGCCTTCGTCGGCGCGCGGGCCGACGCCGACCGGCTGGGCATGCTGCTGGCGGAGGCCATCCGGCTCTATGAGGCGGCGACCAACGGCCTTTGGACCGTCGGCGCCTATGCTTCGCTGGCGGCCTCGGTGGCGCGGGACGATCCGGCCTGGGCCAAGTTTGAGGCCGATTTCCGGGGCAAGGCCGCGGTCATCGCCGCCGAAAGCCTGTTCTTTACCCTGGAGCTCAACGAACTGGAGGAATGGGAGGTCGAGGCGGCCCTGCGCGCCAGCCCGGAAGCCGCCCGCTATCGCCCCTGGCTCCGCCGCGTGCGGCTGGGCCGGCCGCACGAGCTGTCCGCAGACCTGGAGCGGATGCTGGTGGACCGCAGCCCCGCGGTGGCCAACTGGACCCGGCTCTATGACGAGACGCTGAGCCGGCTGGTCGTCAGCGTCGGCCGCGAAAGCCTGACCCTCGCCGAGGCGCTGAACCGGCTGTCCGATCCAGATCCGAAGCAGCGCAAGGCGGTCGCGCAGGGCCTGGCCAAGGCGCTGGAGGCCAATACGCCGGTGCTGGGCTTGTCACTCAACACCGTGGCCATGGAGAAGGCGGTCGAGGACCGTTGGCGCAAGTTCGACACCCCCGCCGCCTCCCGCCACCTGGCCAATGAGGTGGACGCCGCCTCGGTGGCGGCCATGGAAGAAGCGGTGGTGGACTCCTATCCGCGCCTGTCCCACCGCTACTACGCCCTGAAGGCCAAGCTGATGGGCAAGCGGGTGCTGGATCATTGGGACCGCAACGCCCCGCTGGATCAGGCCAAGCCCAAGACCTATGGCTGGAGCGAGGCCAGGGCCATGGTGCTCGACGCCTTCGCCGGCCTGACGCCGGTGTTCGCCGACCACGCCCGCACCTTCTTTGACCACCCCTGGATCGACGCCCGGCCACGGACCGGCAAGTCGTCGGGCGCCTATTCCCACCCGGTCAGTTCCGAGGCCCACCCCTACGTCTTCCTCAACTACATGGGCGAGCGGCGCGATGTGCTGACCCTGGCCCATGAGCTGGGCCATGCGGTGCATCAGACCCTGGCCGCGCCGCTGGGCACCCTCTTGGCCGACACACCCCTGACCCTGGCCGAGACCGCGTCCATCTTCGGCGAGGGCCTGGTGTTCGAGCGCCTGCTGGCCGAGGCCACGCCTGCGGATCGCCGCGCCCTGCTGGCCGGCAAGATCGAGGACGGGCTGAACACGGTGGTGCGCCAGATCGCCTTCCACCGCTTCGAGACCCGCTTCCACGCCCTGCGCGCCGAGAGCGAGGTTTCGGCCGAGCAGATCGCCGCCATCTGGCTTGAGGTCATGGGCGAGAGCCTGGGTCCCGCCGTGAAGCTCAACCCCGGCTACGAGCACTACTGGGCCTATGTCAGCCACTTCGTGCACGCGCCCTTCTATGTCTACGCCTACGCCTTCGGGAACCTGCTGGTGGAGGCGCTGATGGCGGCGCGTGAGAAGGACCCCGTGGGTTTCACGCCGCTTTACGAGACGCTGCTCTCCGCCGGCGGGACCAAGACCTATGTGGAGGCGCTGGCCCCCTTCGGCCTCGATCCCCGCCAGAAAAGCTTCTGGGCCGCCGGCTGTCTGCGCCTGGAGCGGCTGGTCGACGAGTTCGAGCGGCTGGTGTGAGGCAGGCGCGTGGTTCGAGACGGCCGCAAAGGGCGGCCTCCTCACCATGACGAACTTGGGTTGAGGCCGCAAAATCCTAGTCATGGTGAGGAGCGCCCTCTTAGGCGCGTCTCGAACCACGCACGGCGGAGGCGCCACACATCGCTTGCGTTTCGCCGCGCGCCGATTAGTCAAAGGCCGCGCCGCACCATTGATCGCGGCCATCCGCAGAATTTTTCGACGCGCCTATTTCCAAGGATATCCCATGGCTGACGACGCCCAGGCCAAACCCGCGACCCAAGCCCAGGCCGAAGCGCCGCTTGCTTCCTTCAATGGCGCCGAGCCGCCGGCGCCGGACTGGTTCAAATGGGCCATCGCTCAGGAGCCGGAACGGTCGTTCGTGACGGTCGAAGGCGCCAAGATCGAGCTGCTGACCTGGGGCCAGAAGGGCAAGCCGGGCCTGCTGCTGATCCACGGCAACAGCGCCCACGCCGACTGGTGGAGCTTCATCGCCCCCTATCTGGCGCAAGACTACCGCGTCGCCGCCATCTCGCTGTCGGGCATGGGCGCCTCGGACTGGCGCGAGACCTACTCTTTCGAGGTGTTCGCCCAGGAGATGCGCGCGGGCGCCGAGGCCGCCGGCCTCTATGAGGGACCGGTGAAGCCAATCTTCGTGGGTCACTCCTTCGGCGGCTCGCAGGTCTTCTACGCCGCCCGCAGCTATCCGGAATGGATGAGCGCCGCGCTCTTGGTCGATACCGGCTTTGGCGGGCCGCCGCCGGCGACCGAGGGCTTCCGCCAGCCGCATATGCGCACCCAGCCGAACCGGGTCTATCCCACCCTGGAAGCGGCCCTGGCGCGCTTCCGCTTCATGCCGCCGCAGGGCTGCTCCAACGCCTATATCGCCGACTTCATCGCCCGCCGCTCGCTGAAGCCGGCCAAGACCGAGGATGGCGCCGACGGCTGGACCTGGCGGTTCGACCCCCTGCTGTGGGGCAAGCTCGACCGCACGGCGATGGCGTCGATGACCCTGGAGCCGAGCTGGTGCCCGATGCTGCACATCTACGGCGAGAACTCGGTGGTGATTAAGCGCACCAACGATTCGCCCGGCCAGAAGCTGCTCAGCGGGCTGAAGCAGGTGGTGATCCCGGACTCCGAACACCACATCATGGTGGACCAGCCGCTGGCCCTGGTTTCGGCCATCCGCGGTGTTCTGGTGGGCTGGCCATAGGCAGAGCCGGGGCAGTTCCGCGACAGATGGGTGAGCCGCGGCCGCGCCATCTTGAGCCGAGCGCCGCATTGCTATAGTCGGCGGTCAGTTGCATCGCCAAACTTTGAGGGGCGCGAGATATGGCCGGTCCGGCTTCCGACTATCACCACGGCGACATGGACGTTCACGCCCAGGCGCAGACCTTTCATGCGGTCATGATCGGGACCAAGTGGGCCTCGCTGGCGATCGTGGTCGGTGTCATGTTCCTGACCCTGTGGTTCTGCACCGCCGCCGGTTTCTTAACGGCCTTTGTCAGCGCCATCGTCCTGCTGGTCGTCGGCATCTTCGCCTTGCGCCAACGGGCCGCACCGGCGCACTAAAGGACGCATCGTCGCTTAGGCGACAGCGTTGGTCTGGCCCCGGGACAGGGGCGCGGCGGGGGATAGAATAAGCGTATGAGTGCGCAGATCGCCGTCACCAGGGAACGTGCGGGCGAACCGCGCGTGGCCGCCACCCCCGATTCCATCAAGAAGCTGATCGGCCTGGGCTTTTCGGTCACGGTCGAGACGGGCTCGGGCCTGGGCGCCTCCATTTCCGACCAGGCCTATCTCGACGCCGGCGCGACCATCGCGCCGTCGGCCGCGGCCGCCCTGAAGGACGCCGATGTCCTGTTCAAGGTGCGCGGGCCGGGCGAGGCCGAGATCGCCGCCCTGAAGCCCGGCGCCGTCGTGGTCGCCCTGCTCAATCCCCATAACGAAAAGCCGGTGCTCGCGGCGCTGGCGGCCAAGGGCGCGTCGGCCTTCGCCATGGAGTTCGTGCCGCGCATCACCCGCGCCCAGGTGATGGACGCCCTGTCCAGCCAGGCCAACCTGGCCGGCTACCGCGCCGTGATCGAGGCGGCGGAGGCTTACGGCCGCGCCTTTCCGATGATGATGACGGCCGCCGGCACCGTCGCCCCGGCCAAGGTCTTCATCATGGGGGTTGGCGTCGCCGGCCTGCAGGCCATCGCCACCGCCCGCCGGCTCGGCGCGGTGGTCACGGCCACCGACGTTCGCCCCGCCACCAAGGAACAGGTGGAAAGCCTCGGCGCCAAGTTCGTCGCGGTGGAGGACGAGGAGTTCAAGGCCGCCGAGACCGCCGCCGGCTACGCCAAGGAAATGAGCCCCGAATATCGCGCCAAACAGGCGGCCCTGGTCACCGACCACATCAAGAAGCAGGACATCGTCATCACCACCGCCCTGATCCCCGGCCGGCCCGCGCCGCTATTGGTGTCGGCCGAGCAGGTGGCCTCGATGAAGCCGGGCTCGGTGCTGATCGATCTGGCGGTGGAGCAGGGCGGCAATGTCGCCGGCGCCAAGGCCGACGAGGTGGTGGAGACCGGCGGGGTCAAGATCGTCGGCATCACCAATCTGGCCGGCCGCATCGCCGCCGACGCCTCCAACCTCTATTCCCGCAACCTGCTCGCCTTCGCCGGTCTGTTGGTGAACAAGGAGGGCGCCCTGGCGCCCGACCTGGAAGACGAAATCCTGAAAGCCTCGCTGATCACCCACGGCGGCGCGATCGTGCATCCGGCGTTCGCGGGATGAGGGGCTGGCTTCTCAATTGCTCCCCCATTGGGGGAGCTGTCCCGAAGGGACTGAGG
>FTKM01000006.1_pt1 | contig 46757 bp, 44 predicted proteins | sample 1658051 | NCBI WGS metagenome assembly FTKM01 (sample SAMEA3914794, study PRJEB12502) | metagenome | biome: forest; material: soil | place: Canada | collected 2011-07-05 | depth 0.1 m | reverse complement strand
CCCCTCCACCGCTTCGCGGTCCCCCTCCCCCAGCGGGGGAGGAATTGCAGCGGCGTCGCCAGCGCTCTCAATTGCTCCCCCATTGGGGGAGCTGTCCCGAAGGGACTGAGGGGGCCTCGCCGCCGCGCACCCTCGTCGGGCGATCAGCCCCTCAGCACACCGGGCACTGCTCGCCCCTGGCCTGCTCGATCTGCAAGGTGGCGTGCCGGACGCCGAACTGGCGCTCCAAGGCCTGGGTGAGCTGGCTGCGGAAGCCGTCCTGGCCGTCGTGTTCCGGGCGGACCAGGTGGGCCGTGAGGGCGACCTCGGTGGTGCTCATGGCCCAGATGTGCAGGTCGTGCACCTCCGTGACGCCCTCGCAGTCGGACAGGAAGGCCTGGATTGAGGGCACGTCGGCGCTGGGTGGGGCGGCGTCCATCGCCAAGTCCATAGCCTCGCGCAGCAGGCCCCAGGTCCCGGCGACGATGATGGCGACGATGACGACGCTGACCGCCGGGTCGATCCAGGCCCAGTGGGTGAAGGCGACCGCCAGGGCGGCGGCGATGACGCCCACCGACACCAGGGCGTCGCTGGCCATGTGCATGAAGACGCCGCGCACGTTCACGTCGCCATGGCCGCGGAGGAAGATCAGCGCCGTGCCCGTATTGGCGAGCACGCCGACGCCGGCGGCGATCATCACCACCGTGGTGGCGATCGGCGCCGGGCTGAACAGGCGGTTCACCGCCTCGATGACGATGCCGCCGCTGACGAAGATCAGCACCAGGCCGTTGGTGAGGGCCGCCAGCACGGTGGCCTTGCCGAAGCCATAGGTGCGCCGGCCCTTGGCGGGCCGCCGGGCCAGCCAGGCCGCGCCGCCGGCCAGGACCAGGCCCAGCACGTCGGACAGATTGTGGCCGGCGTCGGCGATCAGGGCGGTGGAGTTGGCGAACAGGCCCGCGCCGGTCTCAATGGCGACGATGGCCAGATTCAGGCCGATGGCCATCCCATAGCGCCAGTCGCCCGGCTCGGCGTGGATATGGTGGTGATGGCCGTGGTGACCATGACCGCCTTGGTGATCGGGGTTGTGATGCGCGTGATCGTGATGATCGTGCCCGCTGTGGTCATGACCATGGCCGTCATGTCCATGGTCACCATGTCCGTGGTCTGGCGAGTGAGACTCGTGACTGTGCGCCGTATCGACCATGCCAAATCCATAACCCCGGCGAGGCGGGCCGTGAAGCGATCTTCGCCCTACCGCTTGCGAATGCCGCCAATTGCCCGCCCGGCCTATCCGCGTTAAGCGGCCTGATGACCTCCAGCCCAGATCCCCTCGCCCTTGATCCTGTCGCCTTGGCCCAGGCCCTGATCCGCCGGCCCTCCGTGACCCCCGCCGATGAAGGCGCGATGGAGGTTCTGCAAACGGCGCTGGAGAGCATCGGCTTCACCTGCCGCCGGATGAAGTTCGGCAACATCGAGAACCTCTATGCCCGCCGGGGCCTGCAGGGTCCCAACCTCTGCTTCGCCGGCCATACCGACGTGGTGCCAGTAGGCGACGCCGAGGCCTGGACCAACGGTCCCTTCGACGGGACGATCAAGGATGGCATTCTCTACGGACGCGGCGCGGCCGACATGAAGGGCGCCGTGGCCGCCTTCGCCGCCGCCTGCGCCGCCCTCGACCCGGCCGCCGTGCGCGGCTCGCTGTCGCTGCTGATCACCGGCGACGAGGAGGGCGACGCCGACAACGGCACCGTCAAGGTGGTCGAAGCGCTGATGGCCGAGGGCGAGCGGGTCGACCATTGCGTGGTGGGCGAGCCCAGCTCACTGGCCAAGCTCGGCGACCAGATCAAGATCGGCCGGCGCGGCAGCGTCAGCGCCTCCATCGTCGTGGAGGGGATCCAGGGCCACGTGGCCTATCCCGAACGCGCCGCCAACCCCGTACCCGTGCTGATCCGCCTACTGGACCGGCTGCAGTCGCGGGTGCTGGACGAGGGCTATCCGGAGTTCCCGATCTCCAATCTGGAGGTCACCACCATCGACGTCGGCAACACCGCCGGCAACGTCATCCCCGCCCGGGCGAGCGCCAAGCTGAACATCCGCTTCAACCCCAACCATACCGGCCAGGTTCTGGCCGACTGGTTCCAAGCCGAATGCGGCGCGGCCGGCGAGGGCTTCAAGGGAACGGTGTCGCTGAAAAGCAAGATCGGCGGCGAGGCCTTCCTCACCGAAGCCGGTCCGTTCGTGGAGGTCTGCAAGTCGGCCGTGCAGGAGGTGACGGGCCTGACCCCCAACCTCTCCACCTCGGGCGGCACCTCGGACGCGCGGTTCATCCGCTATATGTGCCCGGTGCTGGAGCTGGGCCTGGTCGGCTCCACCATGCACATGGTCGATGAATGCGTGCCGGTGCAGGCGCTGCACGACCTGACCAACCTCTATGGCCGCCTGATCGAGCGGTATTTCCAGGCGTTCGGGTAGTGCGTGCTTCGACGCGCCGCTTCGCGTCGGCTCAGCATGACGTAGACTTATAGAGCCCACAAAACCACGCCATCCTGAGCCGGCCCGCAGGGCCGCGTCGAAGGACGCAAACCCGAATGTCTTGACACCCATCCCCGACGCCAATATTAAACCATCAAGTTATTTAACCTATAGGTTCTCAGTGCCCGACGCCCTGTCCTCCACCTTCTCCGCCCTGGCCGATCCGACGCGCCGGGCGATCCTGGCCCGGCTGAGCCTGGGGGAGGCTTCGGTCGGCGATCTGGCCGAGCCCTTCGCCATGAGCCTGCCGGCCGTGTCCAAGCATCTGAAGGTGCTGGAGCGCGCCGGCCTGATCACCCGCGGCCGCGAGGCGCAGTGGCGGCCCTGCCGGCTGAAGGCCGAGCCGATGAAGGACGCCGTGGCCTGGCTCGAACAATACCGGCGGTTCTGGGACGAGCGCCTGGACCGCCTCGAAGGTTATCTGCAGCAGATTCAGAAGGAAGCGCCCGATGACAAGTGAAGGTCAGGACTTCGGACAGGGGTCCGTCACCCTCAATCGGCTGATCGATGTCCCGGTGACCCTGATGTGGAAGGTCTGGACCGAGCCGAAGCACCTGATCGCCTGGTGGGGTCCCACGGTTTTCACCAATTCGGGTTGCGAGGTCGATCTGCGCGTCGGCGGCCTCTGGCGCATCGTGATGAACGGGCCGGGCGGCAGCGCCTTTCCCATGGAGGCGACCTATACCGAGATCGTCCCCGGTGCGCGGCTCGCCTACGCCATGGCGGCGGTCAGCCCAGAGGGTGTGCTTCAACTCAAGGGCGTCACCACAGTCACCATGCGCGACGAGGGCGGCAAGACCCGGCTGATCGTCCAGGCCGACGCCAAGGGCTTCATCCCCGAGGCGGTGCAGATGCTGGCGGGCATGGAGATGGGCTGGAGCCAGAGCCTCGACAAGCTGGCCGCCTTCGCCGCCACCCTCTGAGCGGAGCGCCATGCGACGGCTGATCGGCGCGCCCTTGCGATCGGTGTTCGCTATTTTTCCGGCGTGAACCAGATCGGCGAGGTCCAGGCGCGCTCCTGGATCGTCGCCGGGACGGTCTTGGGGATCGGCAGGTGGTTCCTGATCGCCAGGAGCGTACTCCAGCGCGGCGTCGGGATCTCCAGCACGCGGGCGTAATAGACCGCAGGCTTGCGTGCGTCGAACTCCGGGTCCGTCCAGGCGCTCGCGAGGGCCGCCGAGCCGATGGTGTTTCTGAAGGCGCCGGTCCTCAGGTTCACCGTATCGCCCACCGGCCGGACGTGGCCCTTGGCGTCGGGTTTGCGGCCGCCGGCGAGGGCGACGTTGAAGATCTTCTCCCTGTAGTCGCCGCCTTCCAGCCAGACCTTGATGATCTGGACGCGGTCCAGGTTGGCGCCATCCGGATCCTTCCGCGCCTGCAGGATGAACCGCGGCGCGCCGGCGCCGGCCGGCCGGGCCGCCAGGTCGCCGCCCATCGGCACCCCCTCGGCATAGGCCTTGGCGACCCAGTCGCGCGATTTCACCATGTCCGGGCGGTAGCGCCAGCCGGCGAACATCCGCACCCGGATGCGCGTGCCCGAGGTGGCGAACGTCTCCTTCCGCTTCAGCGCCGCGAAGATCGAATTGCGGGTGTTTTCTTCCGCCCAGACCCCGGTAATCCCGGCGGAGGAGAAGATCAGCGGCGTCTCCATCGTCGGCGTGGCGCCCGGGCCTTGCGAGTCCATGTCGATGTCGGCGGGGGTCTTGATGATGTCCAGGGCCGCCTTGGCAGCGTCGCCGCGCGGGGTCATGGTCTTCGGGTCGATGCCGTAGGCGTCGCTGGCCATGCCGGCCTCGTCGGAGGTCGAAAGCCCGTTGTGGATGTCGGAGCCGCCGACCAGCCCGTACTTGTAGGGGTTCACCCCGACCCTGGACTGGATGATCAGGCCGCGCCCAAACGCCAGTCGAACGTAACTGCCGTTGGGAGCGCTTTTGATGTTGGGGTAGTTCAGCAGGTGATCGAAAACCTCGAAGTTGGCGAACTCGTCATTGGGCGACAGCTCGGGGACGGTGTCCGACTGACCCTTGTTCTGCACGATTTCGGTCAGCGGCTCGTTGAGCGCGCGGCGCTGGGCGTAGACCTCGTCGATCGGGTGGCCGGTGGTGTCGTTCCAGTCGTACATCAGCCCGCTGGAGGCGTTGCCGTTGTGCGGGATGGCGATGGCGTCAACGCCCTGGGCGCGAACCTTTTCAAGATAGGTCCACAGGTCCTCCGGCCGCACCGAATTGAACGAGGTGAAGGGCTCCGGGGCATGGTCCGCATTGAAGATGACGTTGCGGTGCAGGTTGTATTTGCCCCGCAGCATCGACGTCCACTCGTAGGCGATGAAGGTGGTGAACCTGCCGGGCCGGTAGTTGTCGTTGGCGGCCTTCACCTCGACTGCCCAGGCGCTCTTCATCGCCTCCGTGGCATGCAGCTTCGGCGCCGGCGTCTTGGAACTCATGGCGTTGGCGATCAGGTAGAAGGCCTTTTGCCGGTCCTTCTGTAGCTCGCGCGCGAAAGGGGTCGAGGACATGGGATTGTTGGGATCGTCGAACTGATTGAACACGCCCATGTTTTCGGCGTGGTCGGTGACCGCCATGAAGTCCAGCGGCCAGGCCCGCCGGGCGGGGACGTCGCGGGTGGCGCCGATATGCTCCTCAGCGTTCACCTGCTCGCGCGGAACCATCACGGTCTCGCCGCGGCCGAACCTGTAGGCCTGGTCCGGCGTGATCCGCGTGCCGAAGCTCCAGGCGTCGAAGGACATGGTCGTGTGCAGGTGCAATTCACCGAAGAAGGCGCGCCGGCCCGCGGGCGGGATGTTGGACATGTAAGTCTTGTCCGGCGGAGTCGCGGGCTCCTGCGCCAACACCAACGTGCCCGCCGAGGCGAACACCGCCGAGGTCAACAGCAGGATCCGCATCTTCATGGCTCAGCCCTCCCCAGGACCCGCGCGGTTCGGACGGCCACAGCTCACGGCGCCGCCGCACCAAAGCGAATAGAAGCCTTTGGCGCGTCCGACCAGATTTAGTCTGACGGCGCCGTTCGACGGGTTGCCGGTGAAAGCCTGCAAACCGGATGGAAGCGTCTGCGCTGGGGGGAAGGCGGACCTAGTCGGGGCGAGCCGGGACGCCGAGCCGGCCTAGGAAGAAGCGCCAGTCGGGGGAGCGGACCAACGCAAAGGAGCCGTCCCCGAGGACGACCTGAAGGCCCAGAAGCGCGAGCCAGACCAGCGGAAGCTCGGCGCCCGCCTTTGTGAAATAAAAGCCTTTGCGAACCAGCCAGAACTCCGCGGCTCCGAACATCATCGGCATGGCGTAGAGCGCCACGTAGCGGGAAAGCACGCCGGGGATCAGGAGCAGAGCCCCCGCGAATTCCGCCGAAAGCACATAGGCCGGCACGAAGGCCGGATAGCCGCTCTTCATCAGAACGCTCCACCACGCCTCAACGCCGCCCGGAAGCAGGCTGAACTTCCAGTAGAGATGGGTAATGAAAAGCGAGCCGATGAGCAGCCTGAGCAGCAAGGCTCCAAGCTCTAGCTCCGCCACCTGAGGTTCCATGGTGAATGCGCCCCCGCGTGAATTGCCCAAATGGAAGCACATCAGGAGCAGGGGTGGGAAGCGCCGCTTAGGTCGGACGCGGCATGACTATCGGAGCGGAAAGCGGACTCTGTGAAACGCCGCTTCGCGGCGAAGGCGACGTCAGACGGCCTTTTGTTCTCTTTGTCGTTCAGCCTCGGCCGGACTGGGCAGCGCGAGCAGCAAGACGATCGTGACGAAGGCCGCGACATAGCCGATCCAGGGCCAAATCCATGAGGAGGTCGCGCTGGCGAAGTCGACCAGGGCGATGCCCGAGCCAAGCCAGAGCCGGCCCAACCGCCATCTCCGCATGTTCGGGTTGTCGTCGATGGCCGAGTGTGCGCTGAGGCGCATGGCGACGATCGACGCGAGATAGGCGCCGCAACTGGCCGCCATCAGGCTCGCGCCGAGGGGCTCGCGCGAATGCTCCGCTGCGTTCTTTGCGGCGAATGGGAGAAGAGTGACCCAGAACAAGGCAAAGAGATTCAGAAGGAGAGTGCGCGTCCTGATCTCGAGGACGCGCGCAAGTGCGCCATGGTGCACCATCCAGAGCACGCCTATGGCGAAGAAGGTTGCGGCGTGGACGAGCAGCGCCGGGGCGATTTCCGAAAGCGCGGCCAAGCCGGGCGCTGTGGGGATTCTCAACTCGAGGACCAGCAAGGTTAGGACGATGGCGAACACGCCGTCGCTGAATAACTCGAGCCTATGCTTGGTCATGCACGCCCCTCCCCTCTGACGAGCATCTTCGCCCGAAGCGCGCGGCGCCGCAATGTCGGTAAAGCGGCGGTCTCGGTCATCACCACCGAGCCGGAATACGGTCCTCGACCAAAATGCCCGGAAGCGGACTCTCTGAGTGTCGGCTACGGGGGGAAAGGCGACACAAAGCCGTGTCGCCACGGCCGAAAGTTAATAGGTCGCGCCAAGGGCAAGGTAGAAATCATACTGGCCACCCTGGCGCAGATTCTCAACGCCCGGACCCGCTGAGGCTAGCAGCGACCAGTGATCGCCCAGCTTATAGATGGCGCCTGCGTTGAGCCCCGCGAACGCCCTGCCGCCTCGCGTGTCGGCGGTCTGCCGATAGATTTCGCCGCCCAGCGTCCAACGTTCGGTAACCTCGCGCGTGAAACCCACTCCGGTCAGCCAGAAATTTCTGTTGTCTGCGCCTGGATTGATTTCGTAACCGCCGCCGCCGAAGAGCGACCATTTGCCAAGGTCTTTCTGCGCCCAGACGGGGAGCAGAACCCCCGTCCGGTCAGCGGTCAGTGGATGGCTGGTCGTCGGCGCCACAAGGCCGGGAAAGAAGGCCACATCCGGCAGCAGTGAGCCTTCCACCTGGTGGAGGAACCGGTATTTGACCGCCAGCTCGACACCCCCCAGACCGGATGTCCGAGGACTTCCAAGGTCAACGGGTATGACGGCCGTGAGTTGGAGATCCTTCGCTGCCCCGTAGTTGATATCCAAGCCGCCCTGTGCGTCGGTATCTCCTTGGACATGAGTTCCGGTGACAAAGCCATAGACCTCCCAATGACCAACATCGGTGGGCTCAGGGTCATCGGTGACAAATGGCGGCCCAGCGAATGCTGGCCAAGCGACAGTCGTGAGAGCGGCGGCCAGTGCCACACGGACGAGACGCCAAACAGTCATGCCCAACGCCCGCCGCTACGCCCGCGCCGTAGTTGCCTGCCCGAAAGCGTCACCGGAACGGCCCAAAGCGCAGCGTTGCACGCTGCGTAGGCCCGCTTCGTCGTCAACAAGCGCTGATTGCTACGACCTTCATCGAGGTCGCCGCCAGATGGTTTCATCACATTGGATCCCTGCCCCAAGCCTCGCGGCGAAGGCGCGATGGTTCGTCATGTCCCAGAGCTTGCCTGGCCATGACGATCGAAAGGGTCTCGTAGAGCCGGTCGGTCAGGAGGCCATGCTCAGGTGAGCAAGCCCTCCGGAAATCCGATTCAAGCCAGTTGCGCTTGCGGGTGATCCGTCTCCACAGCGGTTATCGCCGCGTCCATCGCTTCGAGAAGCGCGGCGAAATTGACCGGTTTGGCGACCACGGCGTCCATTCCCGCCGCCAGATATTCGTCAATATGATACGACATCGCATTGGCGGTCACGGCGATCACGGGCGTGCGCCGCAAACTCTGCTTGCGTTCCGCCTCACGGATCGCGCGAACCGCCGTGAGGCCATCCATGACCGGCATCTGAATGTCCATCAGGATGATGTCCCATGCGCCGGCGCGGCAGGCGTCCAGGGCTTCCTGGCCGTTCCACACCAGGGTGGGCTCGATCCCGACCTGTTCGAGCAGCGTCTTCAATACCATCTGATTGGTGGCGTTGTCTTCGGCCGCAAGCACCCGCAGGTCGCCGCCAGTCGTCTCGGGGACGACGGGCGCTTCCACCGGAAGGTCTTGTGACCGGGCGGTCTCGGCGCGGATCAGCGGCAGCCGGACGATGAAGGTCGTCCCCGCGCCCTCAATGCTCTCCACGCGGATGTCGCCGTCCATCAGTGAGACGAGTTCGCGGCAGATGGTCAGCCCCAGTCCCGACCCGCCATGACGACGTGTCATGGCCGCATCCGCCTGGACGAACCGGTCAAAAATGCTGTCGAGCTTGTCGGGTGCGATGCCCATGCCTGTGTCTTCGACCCGGAAGACCAGATGCTCGTCCTCGAGCAAGACATCCACCGCGACCGAGCCGTTATCAGTGAACTTCACCGCATTGGAGATCAGATTGTTCAGCACCTGACGAACCCGCGTCGGGTCGCCGCGCCATTGGCCCAGGGCGCCCGGATCCACCGTCAGCCGCAAGGCCAAGTCCTTGTCCCTGGCCAGGGCGGTGAAGATCGAACGAACGCCGTCCCCCAAAGTCTGCATGTCGATGACGCCGTCTTCCAGCACGGTCTTGCCCGACTCGATCTTGGAGACGTCGAGCAGGTCGTTGAGCAGGGATAACAAGGCTTCGCCAGATCCCTCGATAACGGTCAAGCGTGTCCGCTGCGGCTGAGAGAGCTCGTCCCGCGCCATCGCCTGGGCCATGCCGAGCACGCCGTTGAGCGGGGTGCGCAACTCGTGGCTCATGTTGGCCAGGAAGGTCGACATGGCGTCGGCCGCTTCCAGGGCGGAGCGTTCGCGCGCCTGCAACTCGCGCCAGTCGGTCACTTCCTGCGCCGCACCCCGGATCGCGACACAGCGTCCATTTTCAATCACCGGTTCGCCGAAGAGGCGCCACCATCGCGGTGACGCACCCGGCTCGCAGGTGCGGCCTTCGAAGGTCAGGCGCTCACCGCCGCCTTCTACATAGGCCAGCGCGGCTTCGAACTTAGCCTGGTCTTCCTCAACCCAGATGGAGACGGTGTCGGCAAGGGGCAGGGCCGCACCAGATGAGATCTGCAGAAGGTCGCAAAGTTCGTCGGAAAAAGTCGCCTGGCGAGTGTCGAAGTCCATCTCCCACGCGCCCACCTGGGCGACGCGGAACGCCGATCTGAGCGCCGCGGCAGTCCGAGCCAACTCAAGGGTTCGCTGCTCGGCCTCGACCCGCAGATTGTGGGCGACGGTGATGTCACGCGAAGTCGCCATGATTGCCGACAGGTTTCCGGCGCCATCGTGGACGGGGGCGATGAAGACGTCCCACCATTTCTCCTGGCCACCCGCCGTTGGACACATGCCTTCGAAGCGGTGGGTGGCGCCGCGCGATGCGGCCTCGACGCCAAAGCCGATCTCCGTCGCGGCTGGCTCCGGCCAGAGCGACTTGCATAGCTGTCCGGCGAGGGGAGTGAAGTCCTCGATCTCGAAGGCGGCCATGCCCCCGCGATTCATGAACATCAGCCGCCCTTCCAAATCCAGCACCCGAACCGAGTCCAGACTGCTTTCGATGGCGCTGCGGAAGAAGCCGCCGTTGAGACGTTCAATTTCGAGAAGCTTCCGCTGCTCCTCCGCTTCTCTCTGGGACGCCACAAGGGCGATGGCGTTCTGGCGGAATACCGTAAAGCCCCGGGACAGATCGCCAATTTCGTCGCGGCGATCCGTCGGCGCCAGAGGTTCGGCGTCATAACCGCCGGCAAGCGCCGCCATGGCGGCGGTGATGCGGGAGAGGGGCCCGCTGATCTCCTTCCGCGCGACGAACAGCGCCAGCGCGCCGACGCAGGCCCCGCCGACCGCCGCGCCGAGCACCATCAGCCACAGCGTCGCTTGGGCTTGCCGCGCCGCGGTCGCCGCGTCGGCGTTCAAATCGAGCACCTGCTTGCCGACCATTTCGTCAAAGTTGGCGTCGGCCTGATCGAACGCCTGAATCCCACTCGACAACAAAAGCGCCTGGGCGGGCGCGCGTCCGGTCGATTGCAGCAGGCGGATGTCGTCGGCGGCGATCTTCATGTAGCGGTCGCTGCGGGACATGATGGTGCGATAGAGCGGCGCCTCGTCGGGCGTCATGATGGCCCGAAAGTGGTCCATATCGGATCTCAGGCCGTCCTCTTCCTCCAGCAGGCTGCTGCGAAGCTCGCCGCTTGCGCTGAATTCGGTGCTGTTGATCTGGAAGACGATTTGATGGGCGCTGGTCAGATGTTCCTGGGCGGAGGCTGCCCATTTGAGGCTGGCCGCGTCCCCGTTCACAAGCGTTTGCTCGCCCCTGGCTAGACCCGAAATATTGTAGGCGGCAAAGCCTGAGATGCTAGCCGACAGGGCCATCAATAGACCGAGCAGGAAGAGGATTTTCGTTGAAATCCGCATATTCGATAGGAATGTCATTGGATTGCCGCCTCGTTAGCGCTGGTCCAACGCATGACGGCCAAGCTAATCGGAGCTATCTGACAGGCCGTTAATCGCGGCCGCGACTGAACGCCACATGGTTGCATCAGTCGGCCGCTTGCCCAAGTGGGGGGGTAGCGCGACCCGCGAGGTTCCGCCTCAGCCGCGGCTCGTCCGCTCAGCGTCGTAAGCCGGCGTTGGGTTTGCGCGCCGAAGCGGACCTTTTCCAAGCCGCTCCCAACCCCCGTTGACGCAATCCGCCTTCCGCCCCCAAGCTCGGCTGTCGCCGAGTCAGGGAGCAGTCGATGTCGATCTTCAGTGAGTTCAAGGAGTTCATCGCCCGCGGCAACGTGGTCGATCTGGCCGTCGGCGTGATCATCGGCGGGGCGTTTGGCAAGATCGTCACCGGCCTGGTCACCGATATCGTCATGCCGCCGATCGGCCTGCTCATCGGCGGCATCGACTTTTCCCAACTCAAGATCGTGCTCAAGGCGGCCGACCCGCTGACCAAGAGACCGGAGGTCGATCTGGCCTATGGCGACTTCGTCAACATCGCGCTGCAGTTCCTGATCATCGCCGTGGTGATCTTCCTGATCGTGAAGGGCATCAACAGCCTGAAGCGGGAGCCGCCGCCGGCCGATCCGGCTACGGCGCCCGCCCAGACACCGTCCGAAGCCCTGCTCACCGAAATCCGCGACCTGCTGGCCAAGCAAGTCGGCTGACCGCCCATGCCTCCTGAACGGCCAACCCCTTACGCGACAAGGGGTTGGTTAATATTCGCGCGTGCGATGCAGAGGGGCGGCGAGGCTTCTCGCCGGGGCTGAAACCGCTCCCCTGGCGGCTGAATCCGGAGAATGAAGGCAGCCTGGGACCGTACACTTGGCGGTCGGAGCCTTGCATGACCCTTCGCTTCATCACCTTCGCCGCCGTCAACCTGGCTGCTCTTGCGGGCGCCGCAAGTGTCCAGGCGCAGGACTATGCCGCCTCGGGCGACACCCTGCCGCCGGGCTCGCTGCATTGCCCGGTGCCGCAGGACATCACCGTGGACACGCCGCCGGCGGCCCACCCCGGCCAGTGTTTCGCCCGCGTGCGCGTCGCGCCGACCTACGAAACCTATTCCGAGCGGGTCATGGTCACGGCCGGCCGCCGTGAACAGCGCACCATCCCCGCCGTCTATGACTGGGCCGAGCGGCGGGTGCTGGTCGAGCCGGCGCGCATCGAGCATCGGGTCATCCCCGCCACCTATCGCACCGTCACCGAGATGGAGACGGTCTCCGCCGCGACGACGCGGATCGAACATACCGAGGCGGTCTATGAGACCGTCACCGAACAGGTGATCAGCCGCCAGACGCACTCCGAATGGCGGCGCACCTTTGTCGGTCCCGGCGGCGTGATCCCGGAGGGCGCGCAGGTCGAGCCCACCGGCGAAATGATCTGCCTGATCGAGGTGCCGGCCGAATATTCCACGGTCGAACGCCGCGTCCTGCGCGAGCCAGGCCACGATGTCGAAGTCCCCGTGGCCGCCGTCACCCGCGAGGTGACCCGCCAGGTGATCGACCAGCCGGAACGGGTGGAGGACATTCCCGTGGCGGCCGTCTACCGCACCGAGCGCTACCGCCGGGTGGTGACCGAGGAGCGGACCGAGTGGATCGACGTGCCGGCGGTCTATTCGACCCGTGAAGCCCGGCGTGAAACGTCCCCCGGCCGCCTGGAATGGCGCGAGGTCAAATGCGATCCGAGCCGGCTTGGGATGCAGTCCCGGCCCTAATGGGTCCAGAATTGCTGTCGGCCCTCCGAGTATGAGCCGCCGCTGGCGTGGTCGGCGCGGTTGCGCGCCCGCCGGCTGGCGAGGGAGACCGCGGCGACCAGGGGCGAGCAGGTCAGGGGCTTCGGCAGATCCCCGTCATAGAGGGCCGCATTCAGCCGGCCGTCGTTCTCGGTGGTCCAGCGCACGATCAACGCCCCGCGTGACGAACCCCTGGCGCGGATGCGCCGGGTGGTTTCGTCGCCGTCGAGACCGGGCATGCGTCCGTCCATGATGATCAGGTCGAAGGCCCGTGTGGCCGTCAACTCAATGGCCTCGGCGCCGCTCTCGGCCGAGGTGGTTTGAAGTCCGAGTTTCTCGAGGATCGCCTCCACCAGCGCGCGGTTCAGCGGATTGTCGTCCACCACGAGGACGTCGAGCTTGGCGTAGTCGTCGCCCTGGGGCTCGGGCCCAAAGCTCCGCTCAGAGTCAGTCATTGCCGGTCCTCCCGCGCAAACAACCCCGACACGCCTTGTATCTATACCCATGCGTGCATAATCGTCTGTTAAGAGATCGAACTTTTTTGAAGCGTAGCAGTAAGTTACGCTGGCCGGAGACTTCCGTGGGTTGCGCCCATGAAGGAGGCCATGGCGGCGTGGCGCAGCGAAGGCAGCCGGTAGGCCAGAGCCGCCTTGCCCGCCGCGCTGGCCGCCGCCCGGGTGCTTTTGGCCCAGCCGAAGAAATCCGCGTCGTCGGTCACCGTCTCGGGACATTCCATCGACAACCCCTGCAGCCCCGACCCCTTCAGCCACGGCATGACGCTCGCCGGTGTCTCCTGCAGATGGCCGAAGACGTAGAGGCTGTAGGGGCGGATGAAGGAGATGGCGCTGAGCAGCGCGCTGGGCGGGACCCCCTCGATGTCGCAAACCTCGCAGATCAGCCCCAGCTGCACGGTATTCTTGGCGGTCTTGAACAGGTCGATCAGGGTCGAGCGGGCGCGGGCGCTGGACAGGGTGACGAAGGACACCGGCAGGATGAGGCTGAGCCCTCTGGCGGCGCCGTCGGCCTTCAACCGATCCAGGCCGCGCTCGATGGTGGCGAAGTCGATCCGCTCGATGTCAAAGGACGACAGGCGGCGCACTTCTTCCGCGGACAGGGTGGTCCGCCCCTGGGTCGCCACAACCCGTCGTACCAGCCGGTGGCCGATCCGGCTGGAGGTCTTGAGCTGGAACACCGGCTCGAGCGCGCAGGAGACCCGCACCCGGGCCCCATTGGAAGCGATGAAGGGTGACCAGGATGTGGTGACGCCCTCGTGGTCGTCTTCCCCTTCCTCGGTGTCGTCCTGCTCCGGCGCGGGCCGCGCGAGCGCCTGCTCCACCGCCGTCACGTCCAGCTTGGCTCCGAACACGCCTTCGGCGCCGACGCGGCTGACCGTATGTAGCCGCATGTCCTTGATGAGGGCCTCGCCGAGGAAGTGATGGAGGGTGTGGCGCAGGCAGTGCAGGCAGGCGATCTGGCCGGCCAGCTGCGACTTGTCGGCCTGGGCGACCAGGTAGTCGGTGTCGGAGATGCGCTGATGGAAGCCCAGCGTCCCCATGGCCCGTTCGAGGTCGCGTTCGAGATGTTCGTAGACTAGCGCCCGCTTGCCGGGCCAGCGCGGACCCAGCCGTTCGGCGATGGCGTCGAGGGAGATCATCGTCACCTTGCCGCTGGCGAGCGCGCCGGCGGTGTCGCGCTGATCCAGGGCGGCGATAGCGTCACTGCTGGCCGCGTGCAGGACCGGCCGTTCGTCGGGCGATCCGGCGCCATCGGGGGTCATGGCGATCCTCAACTCGTCGGCGACGCTCTCGCGCTCGCGTCAGATGAGGTCGGCTTGACGCCCCCCCAAGGGGCCAACGACCTGTCGCTTAGTAACGTGTGGCGTCAGTGAATAGAACGCACATCCTAGGGTGGATGTGGTGACTCAATGATTGAGGCGGATCAAAAAAGCCGCCGACCCCGCGCGCGCCTACCTGTGGCCGTGACCGTGCGAGCCGCCGTGGCCGGCGGAATGGCCGCCATGCCCGACCCCAGAGCCGCCGCCCCAAGAGCCCCCGCCCATGGAGCCGCTGGGCCAGGAGGCGCCGCCGTTGCCGCCGCTCATCGAGCCGCCGCCCCACGATCCACCACCGCCCTTGTAGCCACCGCCCATCGAGCCCGAGCCCCAGGAGCCAGAACCGCCGCCCATGGAGCCTGAGCCCCACGAACCGCCGCCGCCATACCCGCCGCCGCCCTTGGAGCCACCACCGCTGTAACCACCCCCACCATTGGACCCGCTACCGCCGTAACCGCCGCCTTTGTCGCAGTTGCAGTCCTTCTTCGGCGGCTTGTGCTCCCCGTGCCCGTGGCCCTTCTCCTCGATGAAGATCGAGGCGCTGGCGCTGGCCGACGCCGAGGCGCTGGCCGAGCTGTTGGCGCCGGCTTCGACGATGGTGGTCCCGCCGCCGCCACCGCCGCCGGGAATATATTCAGGGCCGACGCCGCCCTCGGCATAGAGGACCCCGCCCGCCGGAGCGATGTCAGCTTCCTGGCGCTGCTGGGCGAGGGGCACATAGCGGCAGCTGAGGACCCGTTCGCCGGGCTTCACCGGCGGACAATTCGGCATGCCGCGCGCATCCTGGCCGTAGGCGGCGCCACCGGCATAGCCGCCGCCGGCGTCCTTGCCAGGCCAGCTCAGGTAGCCCTCGGAATAGGAGACGCTGGTGACTGTCCGGGATTGGGACACATAACCCTGGTCGGAGCGAACCTCGCGCTCGCTGTATCGGCTCTCGCTGGTGCGGCCATAATCCGCGCGGTCCTCGGCGGACCGATCATAGGCTACGCGGCCGTCTGGGCCGGCCTGGTGGGCTCGCTCCGCGGGCCACTCGGCCTGGCGCGGCGCGGCGCAGCCATCACAGGCTTCCTGCGCGAACACGGGTCCGGCGCAGAGGACGACGGCGGCGGCTAACCAACCTGCCTTGGGACTGACCATGCCATTTTGCTCCACTCAACAGACCAACAGACTGGTCTAAGCAGGCATCGGGCCAGACGCGAACGTTCGCACCCCGCAGGGGCGCCAATGCTCCTACGGGGCGAAAAATCGTTAACTATGAAGGAGATAAGCATCGAGCCGGACCCAAGGGTCCGGCTCGACGACAGTCAGTTCGATCAGCTGCCGACGCTGGGCGGCGTGATGCCGAGCGCGATGGCGGTCTCGGGGGTGAAGGACCCGCGAGCCAGGTGGTTGTCACGCTGGAAGCGGATCATGCCCAGTTGCACGGCCGAGGTGAAGCGGCCGCTCAGCGGGCCGTCGTAGTAGCCGCGCTTTTGCAGAGCCGTTTCGAGCGAGAGGGTCTCGGAGTCACCGCCGCGAGCCACATGGGCCGAGTAGGTGGTCTTGGTGACCGTGGTCCGCTCCTCGACGACCGTGTGCGAGGAGACCCCGCCGGCGTCGCTGTAGACGTGTGCCGGCGGCCCGATGTTGTCCGGCTTGCAATCGATCACCTTCCACTCGAAGTGGCTGGGAACCGAGACGCGAGTCTTGACGATCGTCTTATAGGTCGCCGGGATGACGAAGCTCTCGGTGCGCTCGGGTTGAACGATCGTGGTCACGGTCACCGTCTTGTAGGTGGCCGGGATGCGATGTTCGACGACGCGAGCGGGCGTATCGACGATCTTGTGGACGATGGTTTCGGTCACCGCCGGTTCGACGATTTCCTTCACCTGTTCCTGGATCTTCACCACGGTGTGGGTGACGGTCTTGTATTCCGCCGGAACCGCGATGAGGCAGATCACTTCGCCGGTGGGCAGAAGCTTGTCGGAGCCGGGGATGACGACATCGCCCGGACGACGGGTGCCGCGGCGCCACTCGGTGTGGGCCTCACGCACCAGGATCTGTTCCACTTCCTCGCCGTAGACGGCGGGAACGGTGATCTTGCGGGTGATCGCCGGCTTGATGGTGATCACTTCGGTGGTGGTCCGATAGGTCGCCGGAATGGTTTCGTATTCGACCCGCTCCTCGGTGGCCAGCACCTGCTGGACCGCCGTCCCGTAGACAGCCGGGATGATCTTGATTTCGGTCCGTTCCGCCTGGTCGATGACCCGGTCAGAGTAGGTTTCCGTGACTTCCGGGATCAACAGCTTGCCGTAGCAATGGCCCGGCGTGGCGTTAGGCGGCAGATCGCTCATGGCGTCGTCGGCCATGGCGAGACCGGCGAAACCGACCACGAACGCAGACGCAGCAGCGCCTAGTAACAAATGCCTCATTGGAGAATCTCCCGCCCCAGCTAGACCGTCGCGCCCCCCGGCCACGATCGGTTAGTTAATCACCCAAACTCGGTACCCAACCTGATGCAACCTAAGTCCAGCTTTCCGGTTTCGGCAAGCCAGATTCATTAACAAGCGCTTAATATCATGTCCAAGTGGGACAATTTGGCGTCACTTCGCCGATGCGTAAGCGACTGCAGTGACAGTCTATTGGGCCGGGTCAGTGCAATGAGATTCACTCAAGGGGAGAAATCGAGACTAGGGCCGCCGTCGAATTGGTCTTACTTGGCGTATTTCCAGGTGTTCATTGTGAATCTACTGGCGAGCAGACGCGGCTCCGCGCCCTTACGTGACAAACGCGAGACGGCCCTGAACCATAGCCGGGGCTGATGGGTTTAACCCCGCATCAGAGGAGTTTCCCGCCATGTTCAAGCTGCCCGACCTGCCCTATGCCTATGACGCCCTGCAGCCGGTGATGTCCGAGCGCACTCTTCACCTGCACCACGACAAACACCATGCGACATATGTGAAGACACTCAACGAGCTCCTGGAAAAGGACGGCCGCACAGCGCGCAGCCTCGAGGAGGTGGTTCTCGACGCGGCCAAGGCCGACGAGCACAAGCTGTTCAACAATGCGGCGCAGGCCTGGAACCACGCCTTCTTCTGGGCCGCGATGACCCCGACCCACGAAGCGCCTCAGGGCGACCTGGCCGCCGCGATCGATAAGGCCTTCGGCGGACTGGACGGGCTGAAGAAGACCTTCGTCACCGAAGGCGCCGGACATTTCGGCTCGGGCTGGGTCTGGCTGACCGCCAACCGGGCGGGCGAGCTGAAGGTGATCACCACCCACGACGCGGACGACACCCTGACCCATGGCGACATCACCCCGCTGATGGTCTGCGATCTCTGGGAACACGCCTACTATGTGGATTACCAGAACGATCGGAAGGCCTTCCTGGAGGCCTGGTTCGACGCCCTGCCGCATTGGGCGTTCGCCGGCTACCAGCTCAAGGCCGCCAAGGGCCAGGGCGATCCGTGGCGGTATCCGGCGCCGGTGGCCGAGCCGAGCCAGAAATCGGCCTAGTCAGCTTGGCGACAGGCTGAGATGAAACGGTCGCAATTTGGACGCTTGTGGCGTTCAGTGTGGCGAGCGGTTGCGTAGAGAAGGACTTGGCCATGACGCGTGTACTGGCGCTGGCGGCAGTAGCGGCGCTGATGGCTTGGGGGACCGCTTCGGCGGATGAGACGGTATCCACCGCCGCCTCTGCCGACGCCCATCCGCCCGCGCCTGTCCTGACCAGAGCGCAGGCGACGACGCCGACCTCGCTGAACCAGGACGGTGGCCGCTCGGGCGAGGGTGGGTCGGTGCGGATGACCGCCTGCGGTCCCGAAGGCGTCGATTCCGCCGGCGTGGCCGAAAACCGGCCGCATGGCGAAATCAGCGTCGGCGCCGGCACGCGCGGCTACCGCGAAGTCGGCGGCTCGGTCTGCCAGCCGCTTGCGGGCGGCGGCTTCGTCGCCATCAGCGGCGGCCAGTCGCAGTCTCAGGTGCGCTGGGGTCACTAGGCTCGGAAGGCGCAAGCCGCCAGGTTTCCGATAGCTGGTGATAGAGCGGCTGCGGCATGATCAGGCCCGAGGCCCATCGCGATACCAGCGTGGCCAGCATCAGCGACCAGCCCAGGGTCGCGGGTCATCTCCATAAGGATGACGGCGCTGGTCAGCGGCGCCTGAACCACGCCGGACAGATAGCTGGCCATCCCCAGCACCACGGCGTCGCGCCCGAGCATGGAGGCGATGCCGGTATGGGCGAAGGCGGCGCCCAGGCCGGCGCCGATCGCCAGCGAGGGCGCGAAGATCCCGCCCGGCGCGCCGGAGGCCGAGGCGGCGAGGCTGGCTACGAACTTCCACACCGCCAGCCGCATCCCGAGGCCCGGGTGATCCTGCAGCAGGCCCTTGGCCTCCGCATAGCCGGCGCCGAAGGTGAGGCCGCCTGAAGCCAGGGCCGCCCCTGCCGCGATCAGGCCGCAGATCAGGGTGAACCAGACCGGATGGGCCTTGCGCCAGCGGTTGATGGGATTGACGCCGGGTCCGATCAGGGCCGCGAGGCATCGGCTGAACAGTCCGCCCGCCAGGCCGCCCGCCAAGCCGATGATCGGCGAAGCGATCCAGGCCGAGCCCAGCGATGCGCCGCCGTGCATGTCGCCAAAATAGGCGTAGTCGCCCTGCAGCGCATAGGAGGCGATGCCGGCGATGACCACCACCAGGATGACCGTGGTGTGGGTGCGCCGCTCGAAGCTCTTGGCCAGTTCCTCCACCGCGAACACCACCCCGGCGATGGGGGTGTTGAACGCGGCCGCGACGCCAGCCGCGCCGCCGGCGATGATGATGGCCCGACGCCCAGGTCCGCCCTTCAGCCCGCGAGTCAGAGTGCGCATCACGCCAGCCACCACCTGCACCGTCGGTCCCTCGCGGCCGATCGAGGCTCCGCAGACCAGAAGGGCGGCCGACAGCACGACCTTCCAGACCGCGGTCTTCAGCGTAACTCGCTGTCCGCCCCAGCGGCCTGTCCAGCGCTGCTCGGCGGCGGCGATCACCTGCGGGATCCCGCTGCCGGCCGCCTCGGGCGCGAACCGTTTGGTCAGCCAGGCGGCGAGGGTGAAACCGGTCGGCAGCAGGATGAGGCAGGCCAGGGGCGCCAAGGCATAGAGCCGCTCGTGCAAGATCATGGCCGCGTCGCACAGCTTGGCGAACAGGGCCGCGATCACGCCGCCCAGAATGGCCACCGCGACGATCACCGCGGTCCGGCGACTCTTTGCGCAGGTTCAGCAAGGCCCGGACACGTGCGCGCCGCGGCGTCATCCGACCCCAGCGCTGGAACAGCGGAAACGACATCCGGGCGGTATGAACGCTGGATTGGGCCGTTTCAATGTCGTCGCTGGCCTTTCGCCGGATGGCGTCTCATGCCTAACTAGCCGCTGGCGGCCAGCGAGAACGTTCGGCCGCGGGGCGGAGGCGACAATGGCGGCTTTCTCGATTTCGGACACGGCCTTCACTGGCTTTGGCATCGTTCGGCACAAGCCGGTCGTGGTGCTGATCTGGGTCGTCGTTCAACTGATCGTTTCCGCGGTGATCACCAGCGCGACGGTCACCTTCTTTGGGCCGCTGATGGGCCAGGCTCAGGGGTTCAGCGCCACCGCCGGCGCCGACCCCGCGCAGGCCATGGCGATGTTGCGGCAGCTGGCGCCCTTCTATGCGGCCAGCCTGGTCTTCTCGGTCTTCTTCTACGCCATCCTCTTTTCCACCATGAACCGGGCGGTGCTCCGGCCGACCGAGGACGCCTTCGGCTATATCCGCCTTGGCGCCGACGAACTTCGCCAGCTCGCCCTGGTGGTGATCTATTTTGTCCTGGCCATTTTCGCCTATATCGGCTTGCTCATCGTCGGGATCATCATCGCCGGCCTCGTCGCCTCCCTCGCAAATCTGGGCGCGCTCGCGCCGCTGATCGCCCTTCCCCTGGTCCTGGCCGGTATGGCGGCCCTGGGGGTGAAGCTGTCGCTGGCCTCCGCCCAGACCTTCGCGACCGGCAAGCTCAACCTGTTCGGGTCCTGGTCCCTTACCAAGGGACGGTTCTGGCCCATGCTCGGCGCCTACGTGATCGCGACCTGCATGTTCCTGATCGTCTTCGGGCTCGGCTATGTGGTGATCGTCGCGGTGGCCGCCGCCGCGGGCGGGGGCGTGCAAAGCCTGGTCAGCCAATTCATGCATCCGCAGATGGCGTCGCTCAGCCAATACTTCACGCCGGCCAGGATCGCTCAACTGGTCCTGAGCGCGGCGCTGGGGGCCATAACCCTGCCCATTCTCCTGACACCGGCGCCCGCCATTTATCGGGGCATCATTGGGGCGAGCGCCTCGCCCGCCGAGGTGTTTTAGACCCTCGGCCCAGCAAGTCAGACTGGCGAACCAAACAGTCGGCAACGCCCGTGTAAGGAGAATTCGCTGGCTTTCAGGCGCCTATTTCCCGTGTCTTAATGCTGACTTAGCGGCGCGGGACGACAAGCCGCGCCGAGCAGGGGGAAGATTCGTGGCGAATATCTCGGTCACCGACGCGGCGTTTACAGGCTTCCGCGTTATCCGCAGGAACCCAGGCCTACTCATCGCCTGGGCGCTGTTTCACCTCATCACCATGGCGGCTTTCGCCTGGCTGATGTTCGCCAAATTCGGCGATCTCTTTGCCCATATGCAGGCGGTTTCGCAGACCGGCGGGACGCTGACGCCAGCGCAGGCGAGCGAGCTCCTGCGCCCGATCCTTCCCCTCTACGCCATCCTGCTGCCGTTCGGCCTGATCGTCGGCTCGATCATGGTCACGGCGGCCAACCGTTCGGTGCTGCGTCCGCGGGAGTCGGCCTTGGGCTACCTGCGCCTGGGCATGGACGAGATCCGGCAGCTGATCCTGGTCATCGCCTTCTTCCTCCTGGCCTTGATCTTCGAGGTGGCGCTGGGGGCCGTCGCCGTCGGCGTGATGGCCGGCGCGAAGGCGCTGCTGTCCAAGGCGCCCTCCGTGCCGCACTATATTCCCGTCGTCCTGGGCGTCGCCGTCTTCCTGATCGTCCTGATCACGGTGGAGGTCAGGCTGTCGCTGGCGTCGGCCCAGACCTTCGCCACCCGCAAGATCAACCTGTTCGGCTCCTGGCGGCTCACCGCCGGCCATTTCTGGCCGATGCTGGCGACCTATATCCTGATGGTGATCCTGCTGATCGTGGTCGGTATCATCGTGTCGATCCTGGTTGCCGCCCTGGCCATGCTGGCCGGCGGCATCTTCTCGGTCGCCGCGTTGCAGGCCGGAGTGATGCATGGGGGCATGATGCAAGGCGGGATGGCGCATGGCGGAACCATGACCTCGCCGGCCGTGCGGACGTTGGCGCAGATGCACACCCTGAACTGGAAGGCGATCGCCGCGGTCTTGACGCCCTATCTGGTCGTCCAGCTGATTGGCAACGCGGTGCTGAACGCCCTTGTGCTGGCCGTCGCCCTGACCCCCGCCGCCGCCATTTACCGGGCGCTCACCGCGGACACGGCAGCCCGGGTCGCGACCCCGCTGAACATGGGCTAGACAAAGCGGGGCTAGGCGCCCTCCTCCGGCTCCCGCCGACCCGATTTGGGGTCGGCGACGGCGCCGTGCAGGGTGACCAGCCGGGCGAGGAAGGTGGCTGGATAAAGCTGGCCGATCACCGCCTCCAGATTGGCCAGGCTGCGCAAAAAGGGGTGAACCGGCGTGATGTCGCCGTAGCCCGAGGTCGTCAGGGTGCTGAGACTGAAATAGAGCACCGCCGACAGGGCGCCGCGCCGCTGGTCCGGCAGGCCGTTGAACCCCGGATGCAGATACAGGGCGGCCAGCCGGTATACGCCGGCGAAGATCAGCCCGATGTAGAGGTAGAGGATCACCGCCCCCATGATGCGGTGGATGTTGATGCGGCCATTGTCGAAGGCCGCGTGCGCCACCGTCCAGGCCACCGCCAGGTCGAAGGCGATGGTGACCAGGATGTTGGCGACATAGACGGCCTGCCCCGCCAGGCCATTGCGCAGCAGCATGGTGCAGACCAGCGAAACCACGAAGGTGACCCCGACGATCAGCCCCACCCAACGGCTGCGGTTGACGACCAGGATGGCCACGGCCGCCAAGCTGAAGCGCAGCGCCTCCACAACCTCGCCGCTGAAATGGCCGGTGCCCGCCAGCGGCGAGACCACGAAGATGATGGTGGCCTGCAGCGCCAGGATGACGCTGAGCCCGGTCTCGCGGTAACGCTCGCGCAGGCGGGTCAGCCGGGAGGCGGCGGGTGTGGGGATCGGGGCGGCGTCGGGTTGCATGCGTCTGGCCGGTTGAACATCGACCGGCCGGAACGTCAATGCGCCGGCCGCATTGAGGCTAGGGCGGCTGAGGGCTATGTTTCAGCCCGGATATGATTTGAGGAGTCGCCCGTGCGCGCATCGCGGTTGGGTTTTACCCTGGTCCTGCTGGTCGGGCTGGCCGCCTGTTCCCGGTCCGGTCGGGAGACGCAGGTGAGCGGCTCCAACATGGGGCTGATCGACGCCGGCGACGAAAACGTCGCCAAGGTGTGCGCTTCGGACGAGACGCTGGACGGTCTCAAGGCCATGGTGCTGAACACCACGGGCGCGGCCAAGACCACGCCGCCGATCAACGACGCGGACCGCACCGAGCTTGGAACCGGCGGCCATGTGGTGCTGGATACGCCGACCCTGTCCAGCTTCGACAAGACCACCCGCAAGGTCACCTGCCACGCCAAGGTCAGCTTCGTCTGGCCGCCGGACATCATGGACCGGCTGAAGGCCGCCAACGCCGCCAAGACCTGGACCTTCGCGCCCATGGACGCCGACTACACCGTCCAGCCGCAGGCCGACGACCGGGCGCTGGTCTACGCGCTGGACCAGACCGTGCAGGACAAGGCCGCGGGCACGGTGCTGTCGGTGCTGAAGACCCTGGCCCGCGCCGAGATCGCCGCCCAGGCGCCGCCGGCGCTGTCCGGCTCCAGCGTCTCACGGTCCGCCGCCGCCTCAGATCCGACGGTGGATCCGGACGCGACAGGCGATACCTCGATCCGGAAACAGCCGGTGAACTAGGCTAGGCGATCCCCGCCGCGATCAGGCTGCGGGCGGTATCCACCACGGTTTCTTCGATCGGGCGCGGCTTCCAGCCGAGCAGCGTCTGCGCCTTGGCTGAGCTGAAGTCGTGCCGCTTGCCGAGGCCGCCGACCACCGCGCCGAGGTCCTTGTCGAACAGGGCGGCGAGGTGCAGCACGAAGTCGGGAACCTTGCGGGTCGGGACCTTTGACGCCTCGGCGCCCAGCTGGGTCTTCAGGATGGCGGCGAGGTCGGCCATCCAGGCGTATTGGCCGGCGGCGATGAAGCGCTGGCCGGCGGCTTCCGGGGCGGTCATGGCGCGGATGTGCAGGTCGGCCACATCGCGGGCATCGACGATGTTGAAGCCCAAACGCGGCAGGCCGGGTACGCGGCCATTCAGCAGCCGCTCGATCACCTGCACCGATTCCGAATAGTCGTCGGACAGCACCGGCGCCAGCACCAGGGCCGGGTTGACGGTGGCCAAGGTAGTCTTTCCATCCGAGGCGGCGATCAGGTCCCAGGCGGCGCGTTCGGCCAGGGTCTTTGATTGCGAATAGGCGCTCACGCCCTTGGCCTTGGGATCGGTCCACACGGTCTCGTCGGCGACGCTGTCGCCGCTGGCGGGGCTATGGCTGGTCGCCGCGACGGATGAGGTCATCACCACCCGCTTGACGCCATGCCGGATCGCCGCACCCACCGCGCGCTTGGCGCCTTCGCGGGCAGGCGTGATCAGAACGTTGGGATCCTTGGGTTCCGCGACACCCAGGGGCGAGGCCACGTGCAGGACGTAGTCGCAGCCCTCCACGGCCGCGTCCCAGCCGGCGTCGCTCATCAGGTCGGCGGCATAAAAGCTGAGCCGGTCGCCGGCGTCAGTCGCCTTGGCCAGGGAGGCGCGCACGCCAGCCTCGCGCTTCAGGTCGCGAACGGTGGTCCGCACCGTGTAGCCCTGCTTGAGCAGACCCACCACGCACCAGCCGCCAATAAACCCCGACCCGCCGGTGACCAGCACCGTGCCCTGACCGCTCATGGAAATCCCCCGTCAATGTTGACATTGATCAGATAGGGAAGCTTGGGGGTTGCGGAAAGGGCGCGATGGTCTTCGCCCGTTGGAAAGCGGCCTTCCGTCTCCAATTCTAACGGCCTTGCCGCGACGCCGACCTCCGGCGATGCTCGCGGAAACGGACAGCCTACAAGGACCTTCCCATGCATATCGACGTCGGCGGCGCGAAGATCTTCTTCGAGGTTGTGGGCCCCAAGCTGGTGGTGGACGGGGCGGCGATGCGGGAGCGGCAGACATTGATCGTCATGCACGGCGGGCCGGGGTTCGACCACTCCATGCTGCGGATGTATTTCGACCGCTTCGCCGACACCTACCAGGTCGTCTACATCGACCACCGCGGCAACGGCCGCTCCACCGGCGAGCCGGACAGCTGGACCTTGGCGCAGTGGGGCGACGACGTGCACGCCTTCTGCCAGGCGTTGGGGATCGAAAAGCCGCTGGTCTATGGCCTGTCCTTCGGCGGCATGGTGGCCATGAGCTACGGCGCGCGCCACCCCGAGGGTCCGGCCAAGCTGGTGTTCGCCTCCACCGCCGGCAAGATGGACTGGGCCGCGTCCATCGACGCCTTCGAAAAACTGGGCGGCCCCAAGGCCCGCGCCATCGCCGAGCAATTCTGGACCGCGCCCAACGCGCAGATCACCGCCGAATACATGAAGGTCTGCATGCCGCTCTATAATCCGCATGGCGCGACGCCGCCCGAGGTGCGGGCCAGGGCCATCATGCGCCAGGAGGTGATGCACCACTTCATCAACGGCGAGCAGCAGACCATGGACCTGCTCACCGGCCTCAAGAACATCACCTGCCCCACCCTGGTCATCGGCGGCGGCCTCGATCCCATCACCCCGCCCAGCTGCTCCAAGGCCATCTTCGAGGCCCTGCCCAAGAGCGTGGCCGAGCTGGTGATGTTCGACGACGCCGGCCACGGCGTGCAGCGGGACGAGCCGGACCGGGCGGAGAAGGTGTTCAGGGAATTCTGGGCGCGCTGAGGGTTCGGGCCGCGCCGGTCACCGCAGTTCGCGCCGGATCATCAGCTTCAGGCCCGACCAGGTCTCATTCACGGCGCAGACCTTCACGTCCACCAGGCCGGTGGGCAGGGCGGCGTCGCGGACCGCGTTCTCATTGACTTCGCTGGCGATGCCCGACCCCTTCTTCGGCCAGGACACCCAGAGGAAGCCGGCCGGCGCGAGGGCGGGGCGAAGGCCGGCGATGGCCGCGTCCAGGTCGGCTCGCCTGGTGACGAAGACATGGGCCGCGTCGATGGGCGGCTCGGGATTGTCCAGAGGCTTGAGCGACAGCCCGGCGGAAGCGATCTCGGCCTCAATGGACGCTGGCATGCCCTGCCAGAAGATCCGCATGCCGTCCTTCAACGACAGCTTGTTCGCCAACGGCGTCGCCGAATAGCCAGCCATCTCAGGCCGCCTCCCTCTAACCCGGCGATGACCTTAGCGCGGCCTTGCGGCGGGCGCCTATCCCGCCGCCCGCGCACCAGGCAGGACCACAGAGGAGCGCGCCTGGGCGCTGGCGCTGTAGGCGGCCGGGGTCAGTTCGCGGTCGATCGCCTCGCGCATGGCCAGCGCGGTCGCGCGGCGGAGCCTTTGCTTGGCCAGGGCGTGCGAGGGCTTGTGCAGGCCGCGCAGGGTCGTGGCGAGCGCGGCCACGGTCGCCTCCGCCCGGTCCGGCTCCACGACCCGGTCCAGCAGGCCGGCGACGAGCGCTTCGTCCGGCTCATACATCTCACCCAGGGTGACGGTGCGACTGAGCCAGGCCGGCTGCATGCGGCTGCGGGCCAGCTCGATGGCGAAGCCGGGCGGGGCGATGCCGATGGCCACCTCGTTCAGGCCCATGCGGAAGGGTCCTCGCGCGCCGAGGCGCACATCGCAGGCCAGCAACAGGAAGGTCCCCATCGGATAGGCGTGGCCGGCCATGATTCCGAGGGTCGGAAAGGGATAGGTCATCAGCCGCAGCGCCAGTTCCGCGCCGGCCCTGACCATAGCCAGGCTGCCCTCCGCGTCATTGGCGGCGAAGACCTTGAGGTCGAAACCGGCGGAAAAGACGCCGTCGCGGCCGGAGCGCAGCACGATCACCGCCTCATCCTTTTCCGCGCGGTCGAAGGCGGCGGCGAGGTCGGCCAGCATGCCGGCGGACATCACATTCAGCTTGCCGTCGTCGAGGGTGATGGCGGCGACGCCGTCTTCCAGGCAGTAGGCGACACGGTCGGACATGGGGTTCTCCTTCTGGGTTGCCTCAGAAGGTTGACCGGCTGAAGTAGACCACTCAATATAATTTTGAGCAGAATATTCCGTCAGGAGCGGCGCTTATGCCCGCGGTTCCCAAGCACCGGCAGCCGATCGTGGACGCCGCCGTGACCCTGTTCCGGCGCCAGGGCTATGCAGGAACCGGCCTCAACGACATCGTCGACGCCAGCGGCGCGCCCAAGGGCTCGCTCTATCACTACTTCCCTGCCGGCAAGGCCTCGATCGCCGTGGCGGCGGTGGAGGAGGCCGGCCTGCGGGTGGCGCGGACCATGGAAAAGCTGGCCAGGGAGACCGCCTCCAGCGGCGATCTGTTGCGCGCCCACGCGCGGCTGCTGGCAGGCTGGATGCGCCAGTCCGGCTTCCGCGACGGCTGCCCGATCACCACCGTCCTCTTGGAGCTGGCGCCCAAGGACCGCAACGTCGCCGAGGCCGGCCGCAAGGCCTATGACGCGCGCCTCGCCGTGATGCAGGCCAAGCTGGTCGAAGACGGCTTCGCGCCGGTCCAGGCGGATCGGCTGGCGGTGCTGTGCGTCTCGACCCTCCAGGGCGCGCTGATCCAGTCCCGGGTCGAGCGCGACGGCGCGCCGCTGATGGTCGCCGCCGAAGAGCTGGCCGAGTTGCTGGAGGCCGCCGCTACCGCTCGATCAGCGCCAGAGCCGCGGCGTTGACCAGCTTGCGCAACTTGGTCCCGTTTTCCAGCGGCGGCATGACCAGCATGTGCGTCATCAGGATCGCCGTCGCCTTGGTTTTCGGATCGACGAAGAAGTAGGTACTCGCCGAGCCGCCCCAACTGGCGGTTCCGGCAGGTTGCAGGCCGGCCGCCTCGCTGGCCGCGTCGCCGAGGGCGAAGCCATAGCCGAAGGCGATCGACATGGGCGGCACGTCGGCGGCGACGCGGGGGACCATCATGGCCTTGACGCTGTCTTCAGACAGCAGCCGCCGACCCTCAAAGACGCCGCCGTCCACCAGCAAGCGGCAGAAGTTCAGATAGTCGCCCGCCGTCCCGGCCAGGGCGCCGCCGCCGTCGAGCAGGCGGGCGTGGTCGCGGTATTCGGAGGTCTCCGCCGTCTCGATGGGCATCAGACCGCCAGGCAGGGCCGCATAGTTGGTGACCATTCGGGCTATGTCCGCATCCTCGACGAAGAAGCCGGTGTCGGTCATCTCCAACGGATCGAAGATCAGCGCCCGCAGCGCCGCGTCCAGCCGCTGGCCCGTCGCCCGCTCGACCACGGCGCCGAGCATGGTGGTTGAATAGCTGTAGTCGAACTGCTCGCCCGGCTGATGCAGCATGGGCGCACGTCCGATCCGCGCCACCAGTTCGTCCAGGGTCTTGGCCGGCGCCCCGTCCGTGGGCATGCGACCCACCGGCGTGTCGCGCATCACCCCGTTGCGACGATAGTATTGGTGGACCGGGGTCTCGCCGGTGAAGTGATAGGCGATCCCCGCGCTGTGGCTGAGCAGGTCGGCGATGGTGATCGGGCGTTTGGCCGGGACGGTGACCATGTCGTCAACGCCGCCGCTCTCATAGACTCGCATGTCGGCGAATTCGGGCAGGAAGCGGCTGGCCGGATCGTCCAGGCTGAGCTTGCCCTGCTCGGCCAGCATCATGATCGCGACGCTGGTGGCCGGCTTGGACATGGAATAGAGGCGGAAGATCGAATCCTCGGCCAGTGGGGTCTGGGAGGCGACGTCCTGGTAGCCGACCCGCACCTCGGCCAGGGTCTTGCCGGCCTGCTCAATCCGCACGATGGCGCCGGGCGCTTCGCCTCGGCTGACCATGCCGGATAGCTCGGCCTGAAGGTCCGCAATGGCAGCCTGATTTACTGACATGACAGTCAACTCCCTGTACCAACGCCGTCCTTAGTGGCAATTGCGCGAAAAGCCCATGACAGCCGACCAAGAGGCCCGATTGAAGCCCATCAGGATCGGCGCGGGCGCGGGGTTTTCCGGCGACCGGATCGAGCCGGCGGTGGAGTTGGCCGAGCGGGGCGAGCTCGACTATCTGGTGTTCGAATGCCTGGCCGAGCGGACCATCGCCCTGGCGCAGCTAGAGCGGCTGCGCGACGCGGACGCGGGCTACGACCCCCTGCTGGCCGACCGCTTCCGCGCCGTACTGCCCGCCTGCCGCACCGGCGGCGTGAAGATCATCACCAACATGGGCGCGGCCAATCCGCTCGGCGCGGCGAAGGCAGTCGCCGAGATCGCCCGTGAGTTGGGGTTCGCCGGGCTGAAGATCGCGGCGGTTCGCGGCGACGATGTGCTGGAAGCCGTGCTGGCCGGCGACCTGCCCTTCACCGACCGCGAGGGCCGCGTGAGCGACCTGGCCGGTCGGATCATCTCGGCCAATGCCTATCTGGGTGTCGAAGGGATTGTCGAGGCCCTCGCCACTGGAGCTGACGTGGTGATCACCGGCCGGATGGGCGATCCGGCGCTGTTTCTGGCGCCGATGATCCACGCCTTCGGCTGGCGGCTGGATGACTGGCGCCGCCTCGGCCAGGGAACCGTGATCGGCCATCTGCTGGAATGCGCCGGCCAGGTGGCGGGCGGCTATTTCGCTGATCCGGGGCTGAAGGACGTCGAGGGTCTCGCCCGCCTGGGCTTTCCCTTCGCCGATGTCGATGAAACCGGCGATGCGGTCATCGGCAAGTTGGATGGCTCCGGCGGCCAGATCAGCCTGCGCACAGCCAAGGAGCAGCTGCTGTACGAGGTTCACGACCCAGCGGCCTACTATCAGCCCGACGTGGTCGCGGACTTTAGCAGGGTGAGCCTTGCGCAGGCGGGACCGGACCGGGTGCGCGTATCAGGCGGCGCGGGGCGACCGAGGTCGGATACGCTGAAGGCTACCGTCGGCTATCGCGACGGCTTCATCGGCGAAGGCCAGATTTCCTATGCCGGCGCGGGCTGCGTGGCGCGGGCCAGGCTGGCGTTGGAGATCGTCGAGGCGCGGCTGAAGCTGACCGGCGTGGCCGCCAGCGAGCTGCGGTTCGACATCATAGGCGCGGACGCCGTCCGGCGCGGCGGCGGCGCGCGCGCCGATGGTCCGGAGCTAGCGGAAGCACGTATCCGTGTCGCCGGCCGCACCGAAACCCTGAAGGAGGCCATGCGGATCGGACACGAGGTGGAGTCGCTGTGGCTGAACGGCCCGGCCGGTGGCGGTGGGGCCACCAAGTCGGCGCGGGAAGTGATCGCCGCCGCCTCGGTGCTGGTCGATCGCACCTTGATCAAGACCCACGTCGCCTATGAGGTGGCCTGACCATGAAACTCCGCGACCTGGCCCACGCCCGCGCCGGCGACAAGGGAAACACCTCCAACATCGCGGTCTTCGTCTATGAGGCCGGCGACTTCGCCTTCGTCGCCGTACATCTGACGGCCGAGGCGGTAAAGGCGCACTTCGCCGACATCGTCGCCGGCGAGGTGACGCGCTACGACCTGCCGGGTTTAGGCGCCTTCAACTTCGTCATGACCGGCGCCCTGGGCGGCGGCGTCACCCGCTCCCTGTCCCTCGACCCACATGGCAAGTCGTTGAGCTCGTCGCTGCTGGAGATCGAGTTGCCGGATCCGCAGGGCTGAACATCCCGCTCTCCTCGTCGCCCCGGGCTTGACCCGGGCCGGACGGGCCGGTTCCTCATACGTCGTCGGAAAAGCGGCGGAACTTCCGGTCCCGGCTCAAGGCCGGGACGGCGACGGAGTATTGGTGACCGTCGATGGATAGGCGGCGGATGCCTCGATCCGATCCTCCGGCATGCTTCCCACGCTCCGTACGCAAAACATCTTTCCAGAGCCGCTGTCCTGCCCCATGCAGGATCGTGGGATCGGGGATGAAATTCGGATGTCGTTGAACGCGGGCGAGCTTGCCGCCGAAGCTGAAGCGCCGCCGCACGCTCCGAAGAGCCGGCTGCGCCGGGAGCTGTCATCATTCGCCGTGCTGATGCTCACCCTGTCCTCCCTGTCGCCGGTGGTCTCGGTGTTCGGGGTTGGCGGCGACGTGCTGCACCAGGCCGGGTCCGGCGCGGCGGTCCTGTTCGGCGCGGCCATCCTGGCGGCCGTGGTCTGGTCGGTGGTCTATGCCGAGCTGGGGTCGGCCTATCCTTATGCAGGCGGAGACTACGTCGCGGTGGGCAGCGTGCTGGGCGGCTGGGCCGGGGTAGTCACCCTGGTGCTCTGGGCCGTCACCGCCGGCCCCTCGATCGCCTTTTCGGCCGAAGCGCTGGTCCCCTATGTGGCCCAGCTCGCGCCGCAACTGCCCACGCCGCTGGTAACCTTCGGTGGTCTCGCCGGCGCCCTGGCTCTGGCCTTGCTGTCGGTGCGGCGCGGCGCCCTGGTGACCGGCGTCTTCCTGGCAGTGGAGACGGTGGCCGTCGTGGTGCTGATCGTCGTGGGCGCGAGCCATCCGGTGCGCACGCCGGTCTCTGTCCTGCTGCATCCGGTGTTGCTCGGCGCCAGCGGAGGCCTTGTCCCTGTGACCCTGAGCGTCCTCGGCCTCGGCGCCATCAGCGCCGTCTATGCAACGGTCGGCGGCAACCAGGCGATCAACTTCGGCGAGGAGCTGCGGGATCCGCACAAGCGCATGGGCCGCGTGGTGCTGATGGCCTGCCTGATCGGCGCCTTCGCCACCGCCCTGCCGATCGTCTTTGTGGTTCTGTCCGCGCCCGACCTTGGCGCCCTGTTGCGCAGTCCGGCCCCTTTCGCCCAGTTCCTGACCACGGCAATGGGGCCTTGGGCCGGCCCAGCCCTCAGCGCCGGCGTCGCCCTGGCTATCTTCAACGCCAACATCGTCAGCATCATGGGCCAGGCGAGGCTCTACTTCAGCCTGGGCCGCGACGGCCTGTTCCCGAAGCCCGTCAACCGGCTGCTGTCCGGCGTGGACGCACACGGCACGCCCCGCGCCGCCACCCTGATCGTCACCGCCTTCAGCGCCGCCTGCTGTTTCCTGCCCGGCCATACCCTGCTGGTCTTCATCAGCGGGCTTCTGGTCTATGGCTGGAGCCTGGTCTGCATCGCCGTCCTGGTCGGACGCCGAAGGGGCCAGACCGGCGCGAACGGCTATTGGCGCTCACCGCTGTTCCCGCTGGCGCCGGTGGTCGGCCTGTGCATGGCCGCGGTCTTCACGGTCGCCGACCTGTTCGACGCCGACGCCGGCAGGCCGAGCCTGCTGCTGCTGGGCCTGGTCGTGGTCGCCGCCCTGGCCTGGTATCATCTCGGTCTGCGCCGCCGGGGCTGGCGGCCGCAACTGGGCGAGAGCGAAGGCTAGGACACCAAGAGCGTATGACCATCCTTTACATCGACGCCGACGCCTGCCCGGTGAAGGACGAGGTCTATCGGGTCGCCGACCGCTACAAGCTCATGGTGTTCGTGGTCTCCAACAGCTGGATCCGCACGCCGCAGAACCCGCGCGTGACCTCCGTCGTCGTGGACGCGGGGCCGGACATCGCCGACGACTGGATCGCCGAGCGAGCGGGGCCGGTGGACATCGTCATCACCGCCGACATTCCCCTGGCTCAGCGCTCGCTGGCGGCCGGGGCGCAGGTGTTGCACCCCAACGGCAAGGTGTTCACGGTGGACAATATCGGCTCATCCCTAGCCTCCCGGGCCATCGGTGAACACCTGCGCTCCTTCGGCGAAATCACTGGCGGCCCCAAGCCCTTCGCGCCGGCGGACCGATCGCGGTTCCTGCAGGCGCTGGATATCGCGGTGGTGAAGGCGGCGAAGCGGTAGCAATTCCCCGCAATAAACATCCGCGGAGTTTTCGGTCATATCCGACGCCAGGCCAGGCTGACGATGTCCACCTCGTAGAGACCGGCCCTGGCGGTTCCCGGTTCGACCAGCACCTGCAGCAGGACCCGCACCGGCCTGCCATCGGCGCCAGCCTCGCTTTCGGCGAACCACAGCTTTTCCACGAACCAGCACATTTGCCCGTCCGGCGGCGGATTGCCGTGCCTCCAGAGCACCTGGGTTCGGAACGGGTAGTCCTCGATCGGCTTGTCCGGCCCGGGCAAGCCATGCTCGAAGAAGCAGATCTCCAGGCCTTCGCCGGCGGTCACGCACCAGCCCTGGGCCGCATCCATGATGGCCGAGGTGGGATGGCCGTAGTGGTCGCCGATATCGACGCCGCCGCCGTCCCAGCTGAGGTAGGCGTTCTCGAAGCCGCCACAGATCGAATAGTCGCCTTCGACGCAAAGGATCTGGTGGTTCGCCGACGGCTCGTGATGGGTGCTGACCATGACGGCCAGCCCTACTGAGGGTGCTGCGGCAGGCCGTCGGCAATGTCGTAGTAGTCGCCCTTGTCGGCCACGAAGATGTGCTCGGCCAGCTTCACCCCCGTGGCGCCGTCGAACGCGCCAGCGGCGATGTCGAAGAATTCCCGCCCGTCAGCATCCCAGAACAGGAAGGAGCCGCAGCGGGAACAAAAGCCCCGGCGAACCTTTGGCGAGGCGCGGAACCAGGTCACGTGCTCCTCGCCGGAGATCGTGACGTCCGAGCGGGCGACATCCAGCGCCGCCCAGAAGTGGCCGGACTGTTTGCGGCACTGGCTGCAGTGGCAGGCGACGGGCGCTTTCAGTTCGCCGGTGACCTCGAAGGTCACTGCGCCGCAGAGGCAGCTCCCTTTGTGCATTTCAGCGTCCTCCCTGTTCGACCAGCGCCGCCATCGGCGAGTCGGCCTTGTCTTCGCGCAGGCCTCGGACCACGCCCGCGCGGTTGGCTTCGGGCTGGTTCTGGCTGGCCTTCCACTTGCCCTCGATCCGGCCCACCGGCAACTCCAGCCCGACGATGCCGCGCAGTTGTGTGGCGATGAAGGGCTCCGGCGCGTCGGCCACCGACCAGGGCTCGGCGCGGCCGCCTTCCTGCAGCGTGGTCAGGGCGCCGATCTGGGCCAGCAGCCAGTCGGCGTCCTCGATCACTCGGGGCTGGCCCCAGGCCTGGACGACGATGTAGTTCCAGGTCGGGACCACCTTCCCGTGCTCCTGCTTGGTGGCGTACCAGGAGGGGGAGATGTAGGCTTGCGGCCCCTGGAAGATGACCAGGGCCTCTCCGCCCTGGCGCAGGTCGTCCAGCTGCGGGTTTCCGCGCGCCAGGTGGGCGCGCAGGATGTCCGGGCCGCCGGCTCCGGAGACAAGGATGAAGGGCACGAGATTGGCCGTCAGGCCGTTCGCGCCATGGGTGACGAGGCTCGCCAGCGGATGCGCGCGCATCAAGGCGTGCAGCACCTCGGGGCGCTCTTCGCGGAAGATGGGCGGGATGTACATGGCTCGTCCGTAGGGCGGGTTGAGGCCCTGCTTATAGAACCGCGGCGAGCCGGCGAAAACCGGCCGCCGCGCGCCCCTACCGCTTCATCTGCCCTTCGAGGAACTTGCGGATGCCCGGCCCGTACGGCGGGCGCATGGCGACCAGCGGGCCGATGTCCTTCTTCAGCTGGGTGTAGACCGACTTGCGGTGGCTGAATTCGCGGAAGCCATCGACGCCGTGATAGCTGCCCATGCCGGAGGGGCCGACGCCGCCGAAGGGGATGTCCTCCTGGGCGACATGGAAGATGACGTCATTGACCGTGACCCCGCCGGAGGTGGTGCCGTTCAGCACCTTCTCCTGCTCGGCCGCGTCGTCGCCGAAGTAGTAGAGGCCCAGGGGCCGGTCGTGGTCGTTGACGTAGCCGATGGCGTCATCGAGGGTCTTGTAGGTCTTCACCGGCAGCACGGGGCCGAAGATCTCTTCCTGCATCACCTTCATGTCGTCGGTGGGGTCGATGATCAGCGTCGGCGGGATCTTGCGGTGTTCCTGTTGGCTGAAGTCCTCGCCGTCGGGCTTCAGCTCGACGATCCGGGCGCCCTTGGCCCGGGCGTCCTCCACGTAGCCCATGATCCGGTCATAGTGCCGCTGGGCGACGATGGCGGTGTAGTCGGGGTTGTCCTTGATGGTCGGGAACATCTTCTTCACCGACTTGCCGGCCTCGCCGATGAACTCCTCCAGCTTGTCGGAAGGGGTCAGCACATAGTCGGGGGCCAGGCAGATCTGCCCGGCGTTCAGGGTCTTGCCGTTCATCACCCTTGCGGCCGTGACGGCGATGTCGGCGGACTTGCCGATGATCACCGGGCTCTTGCCGCCCAGCTCCAGGGTCAGCGGCACCAGGTTCTCGGCGGCGGCGCGCATGACGTGCTTGGCCACGCCGGTCGCGCCGGTGAAGATCATGTGATCGAAGGCGAGGCCAGCGAAGGCCTGACCGACTTCGGGTCCGCCGGTGATCACCGCGATCTCTTCTTCGGAGAAGGCCGAGCCGAACATGACGGCCATCAGGGCCGAGGTGGCCGGGGTGAATTCAGACGGCTTGATCATGGCCCGGTTGCCGGCGGCCAGGATGCCGGCGAGCGGGGCGAAGGTCAGGTTGATCGGGAAGTTCCAGGGGCTGATCACGCCGACCACCCCCTTGGGCTGGAAGCGGATCTCCGCCTTGGCGCCGAACAGGCCGAGCAGGGCCGGCGAGGTCTTGCGCTTCTCGGTCTTCATCCATTTGCGAAGGTGCTCCTTCGCATGCTTCAGCGGACCGATGGAGCCGGAGACGTCGGTGAAGGCGGTGGCCTCGCGGGAGCGTGAGCCGAAGTCGGTGTTCAGCGCGTCTTCGATGGCTTTGCGGTTGTCGATCAGGAGGCCGATGCAGCGGTCCAGGCGCTCGATCCGCTTCTCGGCCGTAGGCTCGCCGTCGCGAAGGTGGGCGGCCTTCTGTTTGGCCAAAATCGCCTTCATCGAGGCTTCGTCGTGCGCGGCCGTGATGGCCGAATTGGTCTTGGTCATGGATGTTCGCCACAAATGTTTCGATTGAAGGAGTTAGAGCTGATATGGCGCCAAGCATTCAATTCCAGCAAGGGTGACCCAGGGGCATCGTCTGGCCCTCCGCGCTCTATTGGCTGAACAACGCGTTTGGATCTAAGTCACCGACAAACAAACCGGGTATGCTGTAGAATTCGTGAGTCGCGGCAGACGTCACCTCAATCCGGGTACTTGAGATGTTTCAAACACGATTAACGTGCCCGCACTGCAACAATCTCGCAGATTTTTCGCTCAATAGCATCAGCGAATACAGAGTGGTCGGGCATGTAAATTTGCCGACCAACGTAGGGGGGGTTCAATTACGTAGAGCTTTGGAGCCGGCAGAAAGGGTCAACGCGTTTGGGGTGGCCAGCTGCCCGCTGTGCATTGGACCCGTGATGGTCAATTTCGAAGCAACGCTTAAGAGTATTCGGGGACTTCAAGCCACCGCAAATCGCCCCGAGGAGCGGTTTGTTCCGGGTGACGTGAAAGTACTTTCTACCCACCCAACCGCCGCAAAAGCTTCCCGAGACCCCGCATATCCAGAAGAACTTCGTGAAATATTCGCCGAAGCACAAGAGGATCTAATGCTGAATAGATCCGCAGCACGTATTGTTGCCACCTGTCGGAGCGTGTTGGATGTCGCCACAAAAAAATTGAACGGAAAAGGCAGAGACTTACTTGCTCGTATAGACAACCTCAGAGAGGCGGGAGTTCTTACCCAATCCCTGTCAGAATGGGCTCATACTGTTCGTATAAATGGAAATGAGGCAATCCACGAGCTAACAGCCACCAAAGATGAGGCTGCGGAGATCGTTGAGTTTATCAAGATGTTTTTGGACGTAGCATTTGTGCTTCCGACTAGAATCGCGGAACGGCGGCGGCCAGACGAAAATCCGTGACAATTTAGGCTGCAGGTTGTGATCAGCGATTTGGGCCCTCGATCTCCAACCAACAGGCCTCGCGCGGCCCTCCGATATCCAGCTGCAACAAGCGTCGATTGACTACCCCATTGATCCGTCATCGCGGCGGGATAGGGTCCGGCCATGACCGACTCTCTTATCACCTCCCATGACGCCTTGGCCGATGCATTCGCCCTCGCCCTGAAGCGTCCGGAAGGGGCCATCGGGCTGAACAGCCCGCAAGCCGCCTTCGTCGCCCAGGTCCACGCGGACTACATCCCCGGCGAGCTCGCCGGGGTCGCCGTTTCAGACCTCGCCGCCAACCTCGCCGACTTCTGGGCCTACGCCGCCAAGCGCGACGGGCCGGGCCCGCAGATCAGGCGCGTCCGGGCCAGGGCGAACGACAAGACGGCCCTGCCCTTCGACCGACTGGAAATCCTTCAGACCGACTCCCCCTTCCTGGTGGATTCGGTGATGGGCGAGATCGCCGACGCGGGCCTGCCCGTGCGGGCCATGTATCATGCGGTGGTCGAAGCGGCCCGCTCGCCCACTGGCGCCCGGCTCAAGCGCGGCAAGGCCGGTCTGGAATCGATGATCCAAATCTTCCTCGATCCCATGACGGCCGAAGCCGCGGACAAGGTGATGGCGGCCGTGCGGGCCACCCTGACCGACGTCCACGCGGCGGTAGGAGACTACCGGGCCATGCTGGGCGCGATGGACAAGGCGACCGAGGCGCTGGCGGAGGCCGCCGGCCACGTCGACGCCGACACCTTGCACGAGTACGAGACCTTCCTGCGCTGGCTGCGCGACGACCATTTCATCCTCCTGGGCGCCCGCTCCTACGACTATCCGCGCACGGCGGATGGCGGCTATGCGGCCGAAGAAGGGCTGATCGAGCCGGAAAGAAGCCTGGGCATATTGCGCGACCAGACCCGCGGGGTGCTGCGGCGCGACCATGAGCCGGCGGTGCTGTCCTCGGCCATGCGGGCCTCGCTGGACCGGGCCGAGCCGATCGTGGTGGCCAAGTCCAACCTGCGCTCGCGGGTACACCGGCGGGCTTACATGGATTACGTCGGCGTGCGCCGCTATGGCGCGGACGGCAAGGCCAGCGGCGAGATCCGCTTCGTCGGCCTGTTCACCTCCGAGGCCTACGACACCCCCACCCTCGATGTGCCGCTGATCCGCCGCAAGGTGGAGCAGGTGGTCGCCCGGGCCGACAAGCCGGCCGGCGGCCACAGCGACCGGCAGCTGCGCAACATCCTGGAAAACTATCCCCGCGACGAGCTATTCCAGAGCGACGTCGATACCCTGCTGGAAATCTCGCAGGGGATTTTGCACCTCTATGACCGGCCCCGCCTGCGGCTATTCGCGCGGCCCGATCCGTTCGACCGCTTCATCGCGGTGCTGATGTTCTTCCCCCGCGACGGCTATTCGTCCGACCTGCGGGCGCTGGCGGGCCAGATGCTGGCCGACGCCTATCGCGGCCGGGTCAGCGCCTATTATCCCAGCTTCTCCGACCAGCCGCTGGCGCGGGTCCATTTCGTCATCGGCGTCACCCCCGGCGCCCACGACAACCCAGACCTGGTCGAGTTGGAGGCCGCCATCGCCGAGGCGACACGGTCGTGGCCGGACCGTTTGGGCCAGGCGCTGGGCGAAGCGCCAGCCACCGCGCCGCACGCGGCGTCGCTGAAGACCCGTTATGCCGACGCCTTCCCGGCCGGCTACCGCGACCTCTATCCGGCCATCGAGGCGGTCAGCGACATCGTCGTGATCGAGGCGATGACCGACGTGGAGCCTATCGCCGTGCGGGCCTATCGCGAGGTCGATGACCCGCCCACGGCCTTCCGGCTGAAGCTCTATCGCTCCGGAACCTCGGTGGCGCTGGCCGACGTGCTGCCGATCCTCGACAACATGGGGCTGAAGGGCCTGGCTGAGGAGGGCTTTCCGCTGCACCACACCGCGCCGAGCGGCGCGGCGGTGATCACCTGGGTACATGAGTTCATCCTGATGGACGGCGCCGGCGAGGCGCTGGATTTCGAAGGCGTTCGCCTGGCCTTCGAGGCCACCTTCATGGCCGTCTGGATGGGCCATACCGAGAGCGACCCCTTCAACCGGCTCGTCATCGAGCTGGGCGTCTCCTGGCGCGAAGCCGCGCTGATCCGCGCCCTGGCCCGCTATCGCCAGCAGACCGGCCTGGACCCCGCCTCCGCCGTGCAGGCCGAGGTGCTGGCCGACTATCCGCATGTGGCCAAGCTGGTGCTGGAGCTGTTCAAGGCCAGATTCGATACCGGCCGGCGCGGCGATGCGAAGGCCCGCAAGGCCGAGGCTGATGCGATCAACGCCAAGATTATCGAGGCCCTGCTGGAGGTGGACAGCCTGGACGCCGACCGCGTCCTGCGCCGTATCACCGCCCTGGTCGGCGCCCTGACCCGCACCAACTACTACCAGATGGCCGAGGACGGGGCGCCCAAGCCCTACATCAGCTTCAAGATCAATTCCCGCGAGCTGGCCGACCTGCCGCTGCCCAAGCCCTACCGGGAGATCTTCGTCTGGGCGACCCACGTCGAGGGCGTGCACCTGCGCTTCGGCCCGGTGGCGCGGGGCGGCCTGCGCTGGAGCGACCGGCGCGACGACTTCCGCACCGAGGTGCTGGGCCTGGTCAAGGCGCAGCAGGTGAAGAACGCCGTCATCGTGCCGGTAGGCTCCAAGGGCGGCTTCTATCCCAAACAGCTGCCCCGCGGGGCGACCCCCGAGGCGGTGCGGGCCGAAGCCGTGCGCGCCTACCGAACCTTCCTGTTCGGCCTGCTGGACCTGACCGACAACCTCTCGCCCTCTGGCGCGGTGATCCACCCCAAGGACATCATCCGCTACGATGACGACGATCCCTATCTGGTGGTCGCGGCCGACAAGGGCACGGCCACCTTCTCCGACATCGCCAATGCGGTGGCCATCGCCTACGGCTTCTGGCTCGGCGACGCCTTCGCCTCGGGCGGTTCGGCCGGCTATGACCACAAGGTCATGGGCATAACCGCCAAGGGCGCCTGGGAGGCGGTCAAGCGCCACTTCCGCGAGCTGGGTAAGGACATCCAGAAGGAACCCTTCACCGTGGTCGGCGTCGGCGACATGTCGGGCGACGTGTTCGGCAACGGCATGCTGCTATCGCCGGTGACAGAGCTGGTGGCCGCCTTCGACCACCGCGACATCTTCATCGACCCGACCCCAAACGCCGCAACCTCCCTGGCGGAGCGCCAGCGGCTGTTCGCCCTGCCGCGCTCGTCCTGGCAGGACTATGACAAGAGCCTGATCTCCAGGGGCGGCGGGGTCTTCTCCCGCGCGCTCAAGTCCATCGCGACGACCCCCGAGATGAGGGCGGTGCTGGACATCCGCGCCGCCAGCGTCACCCCCACCGAACTGATGCAGGCCATCCTGAAGGCCCGGGTCGAGCTGCTCTACCTCGGCGGCATCGGCACCTATGTGAAGGCGCCCACCGAGAGCCATCTGGACGTCGGCGACAAGGCCAATGACGCCGTGCGCATCGACGGTGGACAGCTGCGGGTCAAGGTCGTCGGCGAAGGCGCCAACCTGGGCGTCACCCAGGCCGGACGGATCGCCTATGCCCGCGCGGGCGGGCGGATCGACACCGACGCTATCGACAACTCCGCCGGGGTCGATACCTCCGACCACGAGGTGAACATCAAGATCCTCACCGGCATGGCCGAACGTTCCGGCGAACTGAAGGCCGACAAGCGCGATCCGCTGCTGCAGTCGATGACCGGCGAGGTCGGCGCCCATGTGCTGCGGCACAACTACGACCAGACCCTCAGCCTCTCGCTGCTGGAGATGACCGCGGCCCACGAGCTGGACCAGCACGGCCAGTTCATGCGCGACCTGGAGGCCAAGGGCCGCCTGGACCGCAATGTCGAAGGCCTGCCGGACAAGGAGGCGATGGACACCCTCGCCAGGGCTCACAAGGGACTGACTCGCCCCGAGCTGGCCGTGCTGCTGGCCTATGGCAAGATCGACCTGTTCGACGACATGATCGTCGGTCACGCCCCGGACGATCCCTTCTTCCTGGAAACGCTCGGGGCCTATTTCCCCAAGGAAATGGAGCCCTATGCCGGTCTGATGAAGCGTCACCGGCTGCGGCGGGAGATCATCGCCACCGTGGTCTGCAACGACATCGTCAACATCTGCGGGCCGACCTATCCTGACCGGCTACGCGCCGCGGCGGCCTGTGACACCGACGCCCTGGTGATCGGCTATACGGTGGCCAAACAATCCCTCAAGTTCGACGCCTGCTGGAATGCGGTCGCGGCCCTGGACGGCCAGGTCCCGGCGGCGGCGCAGATGGCCCTGTTCGCCGACCTGTCGGCCACCTTGCGGGCCCAGACCTACTGGATGGCCAGGCGGGCGGCGGCGCGGGGCGCCCAGCGCGGCGGGGTATCCATCGCCCAGCTCAACAGCGCCTATGGGCCGACGATGGAAGCCTTGCGCCTGTCGGGGCCTGACATGCTGTCGCCGTTCGAGCGGAAGACGGTGGAGCGGGTGACCAAGGGCTTCGTCAAGCTGGGCGCGCCCGCGGGCCTCGCCCGCGAAATCGCGGCCCTGCGGCCCCTGACCGTGACCGCCGACATCGCCGACCTGGCCAGGGCCTCGTCCTGGAACGTCGAGGCGGTGGCCCGGCTGCACCATATGACCGGCGCCGCCTTCGGCTTCGATCGGGTGCGCGCGGCGGCTTCCGACCTCAGCGATGGAGACGCCTTCGAGCGGCTGGCCGTGCGCCGGCTGATCGAGGATCTGCTGGCCGAGCAGACCGCGCTCACCCGCGAAGTGATGAAGTTCGCCGGTGGTCCGGGAGGGGGCGACGATCCCAAGGCCACCCTGGCCGGCTGGAGCGCGCTTCACGCCAGCGAGGTGCGCATCGCGCAGCAGACCATCGGCGACATCGAGCGCGCCGGCGGCGGCTGGAGCTTCGCCAAGCTGACGATAGCCAACGCCGCGTTGCGGGAGGTGGCGGGGGCGGGGGTGTAGGGCCGGTCGCCTGAGGGCCCGAACGCCTCACGCTACGCGCTTCGCCCTTCGACAAGCTCAGGGTGAGGCGTTCTATTGAAACGCCGGCGCTAAAGTCGTCCTCATCCTGAGCTTGTCGAAGGAGAGGACGTAGCGCCGGCCTCCCCGCGTCTCCCAACCCAAACGGTGCGGCGCCAATTCCGCTTCGCAATCTCGCCGAACCAAGGCAACCTTGGCCTTGGAAGCGGCCGTATCGGCCGTGCCTGGGGAGGCTGAACTATGAATAATCACGCGCATGTCGCGGTTGTGACCCTGCTCGCGTTGCTGGCCTATTTCTGGATGAGCCTTCGGGTTGGCCAGGGACGCAGCAAGCATGGCGTCTCGGCGCCGGCGACTACCGGCAATGAGGATTTCGAGCGGCTGTTCCGCGCCCACGCCAACACCGGCGAATGGATGCTGATCTTCCTGCCGTCGCTGTGGATCTTCGCCATCTACGTCAACGACCTGTGGGCCGCGGCCGTAGGCCTGGTGTGGATCGTCGGCCGCATCCTGTACGCGCTCGGCTACGCCAAGGAAGCTCAGCGCCGCAGCCTGGGCTTCCTGGTCCAGGCCTTGGCCACCGCGGTGCTGCTGTTCGGCTCGCTCGGCGTCATCGTCTGGCAGGCCGTGCAACACCACCTGTAACCTCAGCGCCTTATTGCAGCCCAGCTTGCGGCCTTGATTGGCCGCAAGTTGAGCGCGTGGAATCCGGCCATGAAGAAAAGCCTGCTGACTGCCTTGGTCGTCACGCTCGCCCTGGGCGGCCTGGCCGCCTGCGAGACCGCCACGCCCTACCAGCCGCTGTCGGCGCACAACACCCAGAGCGGCGGCTACAAGGAAACCCAGTTGGAGGCGGGCCGCTGGCGCGTCACCTTCGAAGGCAACAGCCTGACCTCACGCGACGTAGTGGAGAACGACCTGCTTTATCGCGCGGCCGAGCTGACGCTGGCGCAGGGCTTTGACTGGTTCGAGACCGCCGACCGCTCCACCGACAAACACACCGACACCTATGTCACGCCCGGCCCGTACGGATATGGATGGCGTCCTTATTGGCGCTTCTACGGCGGCGCCTATGGCTGGCGCGACTGGGACCCCTATTGGGGCGGCCCGTTCGGACCGCGTTGGGGTCCGCCCTGGGGACCACCGTGGGGTGCGGATGTCCAGACCTTCGAACGCTATCAGGCCTCGGTCGAGATCGTCATGGGTCATGGCCCCAAGCCGGCGGGCGACAAGCGCGCCCTCGACGCGCATGAGGTGACGACCAACCTGGCCAGCAAGATCGTCCGGCCGAAGTAGGCCACCCGTGATGCGGGCGGGGCGGTTTCTAGCGGCTGTATCGATCGCGATCGCCGCCCTGTCGGCCGACGGCGCGGCGGCCCAGAACAGCGGCCAGCCGCCCGTCCGCTCCATCCGAGCCTGGACACATTGCGATGGAGTGCAGGACGACCGCGATGGCGTCGCCAAGGCCACCGCCGCGGCGGCCGGCGGGGCCTTTGTGCTTCAGATCGACTGTCCGGTCCTGATCCACGTCGGCCTGGACATCGCCAAGCCCATCTTCATCGACAACGACACGGCCGTCCGGTTCTCCGGCCAGGGGCTGTTTATCCTCGACAACACCCTGATCCCCAGCTTCGTCATCGCCAACAGCCGCAATGTGACCCTCGCCGGCGCGCGGATCGAATACAGGGCCGGCCTGCCGATCGACATGGGCACGGGCTACTATGAGGAGAACGGCAAGCGCGTCACGGTCGGCGCGGGCGGCGATCCGCCTGGCGGGACATTCAACGACAAGACGCTGCGGGCCTGGCTGTTGGCCCACCGGGGCGTGATCTATGGCCCAGGCGCCCATGCCGACTGGGCCGGCCCGACCGACCTGTCCGCCATCTTCTACATCGCCGGATCGACCTCGCACCTGACCGTGACGGACATGAAGCTGTTCGCGCCGCCCACGGCCGGCGCCGATCGGTTCATTCCCGTGGCCTTCGCCCTGGTGCTCGGGCTGAACAGCAACCAGACCATCGTCGGTCCGCCGCCAGAGGCGCCGCAATACTATTCGCTGCCCAGCCAGATCGCCTTCCGCGACATCGACCTCGATGGTTACGACATGGGCTGGCAGGGCGGCGCGCAGGGGCTTTCCATCCGCCAGGTCCGCGCCCATCGCTATGGGGATCTGCAGGACGCCCAGGGCGGCAACGTCGGCGGGCGTAGTCTGGTCGCTGGCAAGACCTATGCCTGGTTCGCGCCGCCGCATCTGTTCTACATAAATTTCGATCCGAAGTGGGATCGCGACCTCTATACCCGCGACGTCGAGATTTCCGACGTGATCGACTATGGCGACCGGGTCGGCCAGCCCCGCGACACGCAGGCCAAATGCTGCTCCGGCAACGCCCTGTCCTTGAAGATCGGCGGCGTCGGCGTCCGGGTGAGCAACTATCGCTCGGATCGGCCGGATGGCTTTCTGGATGTGCTCGCCGCCGAGGATCTGGTCATCTCCAACGCCCAGGCCTCCTACGATTCAGCCTTCCTGCATGACCTCTATCCAGGGATCAGATTCCCGGGTGCTCGCTATCGGAACGTGACCCTGGAAAACATCACCCTGACCGACCGCGCGCCAACCACCGTGTCCGCGCCGGTGCAATTGCCCACTGCGGCCGATCAGGCAGGCGTCAGCACACGGAACCTCACGGTGGTCCTCAACGACTGGCGCGGCGGCCTGGGGAACGGCGACATCATCAAGCACTACCTTCCGGGCGCGGACCATCATGTGCTGGTGGACTATCGGCTGAAGGCGGGCGGCGGCGATATCCGGACAGCTCAGACCGGCTCCGCCGGCGCGACCTTGTCGGTCCAGCCGCAAGGCCCTGGCGCCATCGCGGTGAGTTGGTCCTCCAGCCCCCGCACCACCGCCTGCCAGGCGATCGGCGGCTGGGCCGGCGCCCTGCCCCCGAGCGGCGCGATCCGCCTGACGACGCCGAACGGACCGCATGGGGTGGGCCTGACCTGCCAGGGACCTGGCGGTTCGGTGACGGTTCCACCGGCCCCCTGAACCAAAACCGCCCACCCCGGCTCGGAGCCAGGATGGGCGGCGTTTGCAATGACAGCTGTTGTTAGCGCGGCGCCATGCGGATCGAGCCGTCCAGGCGGACGTCTTCACCGTTGAAGTAGCCGTTGGTGATCATCTGCAGCGCCAGGGAAGCGTATTCGGTGGGCAGGCCGAGACGCTTGGGGAAGGGCACCGAGGCGGCTAGGGCTTCCTTCACCTGCGGCGGGGCGCCGTTCATCAGCGGGGTCTCGAAGATGCCCGGCAGGATGGTGTTGACGCGAATGCCTTCGCTGGCCAGGTCGCGGGCGATGGGCAGGGTCATGCCGACCACGCCGCCCTTGGACGCCGAATAGGCCGCCTGGCCCATCTGGCCGTCTTCGGCCGCGACGGAGGCGGTGTTGACGATGGCGCCGCGTTCGCCGTCCACCGGCTCCAGCGACAGCATGCCGGCCGCCGACTTGGCGATGCAGCGGAAGGTGCCGACCAGGTTGATCTGGATGATCATGTTGAAGGCGGCCAGCGGGAAGTGCTTGATCTCGCCGGTGTTGCGGTCACGGCCGGCGGTCTTGGCGGCGTTGCCGGTGCCGGCGCAGTTGACCAGGATGCGTTCCTGGCCGATCGCGGCGCGGGACTTGGCGAAGGCGGCATCGACGTCTTCGTCGGAGGTGACGTTGCACTTGCAGAACACGCCGCCGACGTCCTTGGCGACGGCTTCGCCCTTTTCCTCGTTCATGTCGAAGATGGCGACCTTGACGCCTTGGGCGGCCAGGGCGCGGACGGTGGCCTCGCCGAGGCCGGAAGCGCCGCCGGTGACGACGGCGGAGACGGAGGAGTCGAGTTTCATGGACGGGGCCTTCCTATGGCGTGTCTAATCCGATTGGGACACGCCTTTAGCGGGGAAGTGGCCGCGCGCCAACGCTGACCCAACGGCGCCTAGGGGGAGAGACATAGGATCATGACGATTGAAGATGTGCTGATCGCCTTGTCGGTGGCGGCGGCGGTGGCCTTTGGGACGACCTTGACCGGCCGGGAACCCAGTATCCTGCGCACGGTGCTGAAGACCCTGGCGGTTGGGGCGCTGGCCGTACTGGCCTGGCGCACGCACCACGCCTGGCCCTTGGTGGCGGGCCTGGCCTTGAGCGCGGCTGGGGACGCCTTTCTGGCCGGAGACGCCAAGCGTTGGCTGCCGGCGGGCCTGGGCGCCTTCCTGCTCGCTCACATCGCCTACATCTGGTTCTTCCTGCACAACGGCTCTGGCCTCGGCGTGCTGGCGAGCGAGCCCTGGCGCGGCGCCGGCGCGGCCGTGGCCGTTATCGCTGGCGGGGTGATGCTGGCCTGGCTGTGGCGTTCGCTCGGCCCGCTCAGGCCGGCGGTGGCCGTCTATGCGGCGGCGCTGGCGGGCATGGTGGTGATGGCGCTGACCCTGCCTTTGCAGCTCTGGCCGGCGATGCCGGGGGCGGTGCTGTTCATGTGTTCGGACGCGCTGTTGTCGGCCGAACTGTTCAAGGGCTTGCGGACCCGCTGGTCCGGACCGGCGGTCTGGGCGACCTACTACGTCGCCCAGGTGCTGATCACCTATGCGTTCCTGAGGTAACCTTCAGCGTCTGCGTAGCGGCCAGGCCCCTCCACCGCTTCGCGGTCCCCCTCCCCCAATGGGGGAGGAATTGCCGCGTCAACGCCGGTGCTCTAGTTGCTCCCCGTTGGGGGAGCTGTCCCGAAGGGGCTGAGGGGGCCTACGCCGCAGCCGCAGGTCTCTCAGACTAGAACACCACCACAGACCGGATGCTCTCGCCGGCGTGCATCAGCTCGAAGCCCTTGTTGATGTCTTCCAGTGGCAGGATGTGGGTGATCATCGGGTCGATCTGGATCTTGCCGTCCATGTACCAATCGACGATCTTCGGCACGTCGGTGCGGCCGCGCGCGCCGCCAAAGGCGGTGCCGCGCCAGACGCGGCCGGTGACCAGCTGGAACGGGCGGGTGGCGACCTCGGCGCCGGCGGGGGCCACGCCGATGATGATGCTCTCGCCCCAGCCGCGATGGCAGGCTTCCAGCGCCTGGCGCATCACCGTGACATTGCCGGTGCAGTCGAAGGTGTAGTCGGCGCCGCCGCCGGTAAGCTCCACCAGATGGGCGACCACGTCGGTCACATCCTTCGGATTGACGAAGTGGGTCATGCCGAAC